>Ga0209427_10001034_pt1 | contig 31428 bp, 36 predicted proteins | sample DeeMarSWOR136_30_FD_187465 | JGI IMG/M metagenome (GOLD analysis project Ga0209427, IMG submission 187465) | Marine sediment microbial communities from White Oak River estuary, North Carolina - WOR-1-36_30 (SPAdes) (version 2) | ecosystem: Environmental > Aquatic > Marine > Intertidal zone >...
TTGGTGCAAAGCACAGGCGCTAATGGCAGATTACACGTTGCCATTAATCATGCTGACGCCTTGATCGAGGCTCAACAGCTTAAGGAAAAGGCTGACTCACAATTCAACTGCGCCGAGATCTTCGTTAGCAACATTGGGCCACTAGTTACAATTCATACGGGACTTGGAACACGTGCTTTCAGCTGGTGGTGTGAGTAATGACAAACACTTATTAACGTTTTATGCGTTAAAACCTCCAGCGGTTTTACCTCCATCTATTGAAAGTATTGCACCGGTGGCATAAAGGGATTCATCTGAGGCAAGGTATAATATCCCTGCTGCAATCTCTTCAGGTCTTCCGAGCCTGAGAAGCGGGCGCGATTCAAAGAAGCGTCGAGCTTTTTGGGGATCAGGAGCTATCTCTAATGCTTTTTTAAGCATTGGAGTCTCTGTTGTACCCGGACAGACACAGTTTGCCCTGATTTTGTGTTTAGCAAAATCCAGTGCCAGGCACCTGGTCATATTAACAACACCACCCTTGGAAGCAGCATAAGCTGTCGCATTTTCCCAACCGGTAATACCCGCCTCGGAGCCGATATTGACAATTGAACCTTTACCGGCTTTTATCATTTCAGGAATTACATATTTGCAACAGAGGAATATACCTCTTAGATTGACAGCCATTATTTTGTCCCAGTCTTCTACAGTTGTATTAATCGCTGTGGCTTCTATAAATATTCCAGCGCTGTTTACCAGGATATCGATCCTGCCATAAGCATCGACAACCTTCTCTACCATATTTTTAACACTGTCTTCTTTGGATACATCCACCTCTACAAACATAGCTTCGCCATTCTGATTCTTGATCATATCCACTGTCTTCATACCTCTTGCTGGATCCATATCAGCTACTACAACACTTGCACCTTCTTTTGCGAATAGAACAGCGGACGCCTGCCCAAGACCATCTCCTCCACCTGTTATTATTGCAATTTTGTTTTCAAGTCGCATTTTTACACTCCTTTAAAATAATATTAGTAAAAGTAAATTAACGTATTGTTCTATTAATGTCAAATTTCAAAATGCTTTTAAAGCAATTGAAGCAATAATAGGTGAACCACCAAAGAATTCTACGAAACTGAAAAGCAAAGAAGTGGCAACGGCCGGATTTGAACCAGCGACTCAGATTGCAGCCTTAGAGTTTATTTCAGATATACAGACGTGTAAAGGGGTAGACCGTTTAGTATCTCCTCTGCCCCCCTCGACCAAACCCACCACCTTTTCTGTTACCCCTATTATCTGAACGAGGGCGGGCCTCACTTACATTAAGCGTTCGCTCCTTTAGCATTTTCCCGTTAAGGCCCGCAATTGCAGCTTGGCCTTCAGATACCTTCGCCATCTCAACAAATCCGAATCCTTTAGACCGCCCTGTATATCGGTCCATTATGATGCTTACAGATGTCACTTCTCCAAAAGCCGTAAACTCTTGCTCCAAATCCTCTTCAGTTGTATCGTATGCAAGATTGCCTACATAGATTTTCATACTAACCCTCCACAGGTTTTGATATCTAGTACCGAGTCCTTCCTACCAATACCAGTCACCCTTGCTTCCCTAATCGCCTACGCCTTGCGTTCTTCTTTATTCTCAAGCGAGCAGCGTCCCTCTTGGAGAGAAAATATCGATGTGCCTTTGCTTCACGCAAAATACCACTCATCTGTACCATCTTCTGAAAGCGTCGCAACAAGGCTTCTTGGTTCTCGCCTTCACGTATAGAGACTTCAAGTGTAATAACGCACCACACATTCTAGGGAAATACACAGGCCACGTATGCTGACCCATGTATTTCCACAATGTCGATTAGAGTCAGCTACTCATTCTAACTTTACGATAGCAATCGCTACAGTAAACCGGCTTATCACCACGAGGTTCAAAGGGTACTTCGGTGTCTTTGCCACAATCAGCGCAAACCACAGGATACATCTGACGTTGGGAGCTATAGCTGTTGTTTCCGTAGCGCATTGACTTCCTGGCTTGGCGACACGGCATACAACGCTTAGGGTCATTGGTGTAGCCCCGGGATGCAAAGAGTTCTTGCTCGTCAGCGCTAAAGGTGAAGGTAGCTCCGCAGTCGGAACATTGGATCGACTTGTCCTGAAAACTCATTAGATGACCTCCTTTTACAAATAGTTGGTTAGGGTTTTCGGTCATCCAATGTATTGAGAAATCTGAAAGGATTTATCTTAACTTGTAATAACCTAAACTAAAACCACCATGTCTATAATACACCAAATTGATGTATATTACCAGTAACACAAATGAAGTATTAAATTTGCCGTGCCATTATTGAGTCGGCACAGTATACAACCGACCTTCGGTCACTCCGACTCCAAAACCCGGCGAAGCAATGAAAATAACTGGCAGCGGCTGGATTTGAACCAGCTGAAGGAAGCACATAACCATTGGTACCGGAAGCGTTCCTCATTTCAAACCCTGCACATTACCACAAGGTGTTATACTAAATATGAGTACAATCCATATGCAGAATCAATAAAATGGAAAGAACGTGGAAACCCACAACAGCAGGTATTCTAAGTATCATCTCCGGCACTTTCGCCATTGGCGGTAGCCTAGCTATATTACCAACAGCCCCATCGTCACTCGGACCTTTTTGGGGGATACCTTGGAACCAGACCTCCTTAAGCACTTTTGCTCTTGGCTTCGGTATTTCAAGAATTATCCTAGCCGCTATAGCTATTACAAGCGGTATCTATGCATTGAGGAGACGTTATTGGGGATTTGCACTTGCAGGTTCAATTCTGGCAATTCCCCTAGTACCTCCACTCGGTATTTTAGCTACGATATTCGTATCACTCGGAAGAAAAGAGTTCTCCTAGTCTAACCGACCAAACTCCAAAGGATAGAATATAAAAGTGGCAGCGGCTGGATTTGAACCTAGTTTCTTCGTGTATTGAAGAAGGTCAAGAGAGTTGGGGTATATAAAAATTTGTAGAACTGAACTCTAGGATGTAATATGAGTATTATGATAATCAAATTATTTGAAAAGCAATCATGGCTTTTAATCGCATGCCTCATTTTGGCAGGACTCGCTAACATATTTATTGTGCCGGCAGTGCCAGTTGAAGCTGGCTGAAGTTCAGCATGTGGTGGGTCGTCAGGTCCGACGGCCGGGACAATCACCGTGGACGTCAATTCAGCAGAAAACGGTGACATTGAGATTGATGGCAAAACACCACACTATTATCCGTATACCCTCGGGTTTGACTACGGCAGCACCATAGCCGTTAAGGCAGTACCGGCGCCTGGTTATCACTTCGTTAAATGGGACGGAGAACCGACCATTGATGACGATAACCCAATAAACGTAAGAGTCATCAGAAGTATAGAACTCACAGCTATCTTTGCTCAAGACTCTAATCAATTTCCCTCTGGTAGATTCGCTTACAACGATGGGATAATCGAGCTTTTCGTCCCTGATGGAACGGTCTCCCTTGATAAGCAGGGTAACCCGATCGCCGATTTAGAGTTCTCTATTAACACCAATCCACCAACACTGCCGGATGGAAATATAATTGGCCAAGCCTACGATTTAGAACCCAGCGGAGCCACGTTTGACACGTCGATTACTCTAACTTGGAGCTATCAATCTTCCTACATCCCAGAGGGAATAGACGAAATGGATCTGTACGTAGCTTGCTACTCTGATGATATTAGTGAATGGATAGCGCTAGAATCTTACGTTGACCCACTTGAAGATATCATTACAGTTTCGGTTACCCATCTGACCACATTCGCCGTTCTAGCTCCACCAACTCCACCAACACCGGCAACATTCGAGTTAAGCTCACTAAATATTTCACCAAACGAGGTGGATACCGAGGCACCCGTAACGATAAATGTTTTGCTGATGAATACCGGTGAAGCAGCCGGTAATTACTCAGTGATACTCAAGATAAACGGAGTGACGGCAGAAACCAGGGAAGTCAATCTGATGGGGGGCACGCAGAAAGATATAACCTTCACTATATCCCAGGATAAAGGGGGTACCTACCTAGTAGAAGTGAATGGTCTTACCGGTTCCTTCACTGTTAACGAAGCAGCCATTTCGCCACCGGAGCCGCCATCAATAGAGCCCCCTCCACAACCCGAACCCCCACAATCACCACCTTCTATTATGCAACGCTTCGGTATGTTCGTTAGGCAGTGCATAGAGGTGGGTATCGAGAGTTTTCTACTCTTCATCAATACAATATCTTCGCTCTAAACATCAGGGATATTCTCGAAAAAGAAAGGGCAGCGGCTGGATTTGAACCCTATCCTTTTATGAACTGGGAGAAGGCCAATAGGGATGTAGATCAATTAAGGTGTGAGGCAGCCGTACTAGCAATATTGACATCGACATCAGTGTAACTATATACTACCCTACCACTAAAAAGGAGGTGGTAATAGAAATGAGACTATTAAAAGTAATAATCCCACTAGCAATTCTAGCCGTTGTTCTTGTTACAACCGTAGGTTGTGCTGGGCCAGAAGGACTCCAGGGTCAACCAGGCGAAAGGGGACCACAAGGAGTAGCGGGACCAGCGGGGCCTACCGGACCTGCAGGACCAACTGGCCCAGAAGGACCAGAAGGGCCAGAGGGACCAGCTGGACCACAAGGACCTCCAGGTCCGCCACGGCAAATAGTAGTAACATGGGACTATGAAGATCTTGCACCTTGGCATAATTTCGCAATTGTCGAAGCAGAGCGTAGGCAAAGCATTCGTATTAAGGGTTCTGGATTCAATTACAGAGATATCATAACTATTAGTATTTGCGAAGATGACATAGTCATGGTAGAAGAAGTAGTGGCCAATCGGTGTGGTGCATTCGAGACCTATGCCACGGTGCCACGCATCGATTATGGCCCAGTTTCAGTAAAGGCTTGGCTCTACGCGGAGATAGAGGAGGGCGAGGTAATCAGCGGAGAGCTACAAGCTACATGGCCTATAGACATTGTAGACGAACTAGAAATCTGGGAGCCTTGGCCACCAATATAGTAGCCCGATTGTCTTATTACAACGAGATTTTATCTTCTGTACATCCGTAGTACGTGCGTTAGCAGTGATGGCTATTGTAGTAGTAGCCCCTACATATAATCCGCGATAAACAAAGAACTGGCAGCGGCTGGATTTGAACCAGCGACTCTTGTAGAATCCTACTCTCGCCGCCAAAGTATAGGCAGGGCCACTTAAAGAAGTCACCCTGCCTTACAATTCCACAAATCTAAACTAATGAGCGCTAGAGTTCCTTGCTTAGAACTTTCTCTTTGAGAATTTCCCACTGTTCTAAAGTAAGAACACAAGTATTACCTTTTTCTCCAATCTCTACCTTATTGCCCGCTATCTTGACCTCCGGGCAACACGACCCTTCCCTACATAGTTTCACCGCTTTCATGTTTTTAGATCCTCCTTCTCATTACTTGATTAATTTTATCATGTTTGTCTGCTTCTAACAAAAATTTGTGTCACTCATGCATTACTGCGATACCATCAATAGGACGGAAGTAAAAAAAAGAAACTGGCAGCGGCTGGATTTGAACCGTAGAGATATGTGACTAAAAAGAGGGAATTTACTAATGCTTTTCCCTTCAAGAAACCTCTTTAGGTTTTCCACTATTCTCTTACATGCTTTTCTCCTACCTCGATTGCCGACTACATTCTTTACCGGGAAAATTGGTTTATTTCAGGTAAATGATTAGCGTTCAGTATTTTCTTGACAAGCGCGCAAGATTTAGATTAAAGTTATACATTACTTACTGGATATACTAAGTAATATTAAGGAGGCGCTATGCTCAAGAAACGGCCTAGAGTAACCATTGTTCTTGTCATTGCAGTTGCGTTAGCAGCCATACTCTCAACATTCGCTATGGCTGCAGTGCCAGTAAACGATAATGTCTTGCGTTACAAAGGCGAGGATTGCCCTAATAAAGTAGACTGTAACCCATTTGACGGCGTTTGCAATAACATTTGTCCGCAAGAATATTGCCCTTACGACAAAGTATGTGATAGGCCCTGTGCACAAAGGTAAATGCACAAGAATAGATACTCGTGCGTTATGAACCGAATTAATAGACGTACTTTATATATCCTGCTAGGAATAGGCATTACCGCAATTGCTGTGGGTTTAGTTTTTCTATTACTTCAATAACGTGTAAACATCATTTTCCTAAACCATCCGCTGGTGAATACCTCTTCTTCGTTTATATACACAATGATGAAAATTAAAGAAAGAAAGGAGGTGAGAATATGAGTAGATCAGTCAAGATGATTACCATGGTACTTGTTTTTGCTGTCATTCTGATGTTAGGTATATCGAGTGCCGCTTTTGCAGCTAATTATGAAGATAATGTAGGTAATCCTTACAATCCTGGAATGGGGCCTGCCCCAAATATGGGTGATGGTGTACCTGATGGCCCTGGATGGTAATATGCAATCTATAATAAAGGGGGCTAGAGTAAGGTCTTCTAGCCCCTTTTTATTATCTAGATATTATTTCCGTAGTTTTAAACGCTCTAAATAAGAAAGTGGCAGCGGCTTGATTTGAACCATGACCTTCGCTACAGTAATCCATCGATCAAATGTGACACATATCATATACACCAACCATTCATTATCATACAATTTATCTAAGTAGGTTGAGTGCGGAGGTTATATCAATGACTATTGGAATAGGTAATCGAGTGAAGTTCATTAGAAGTTCACGAGAAAATATTCCCTTGTCTAATGGGGATTTGGGGACGGTCTGGCGAGTTACCCCCATAGGCACCGTTAGAGTTAAGTGGGATAATGGAGTCAGGTTTGATCTCGACCCAAGCAAAGACGAGTGGGAAGTAATTTAAAATGGATATAAAGGAATACAAATCCCTCTAAACTAGCGTAGGTATATTGGGTTAGCTTTCCCACGAAACGCTTCACAAGAAAAGAACAAATGAATTTGGAGACAAGATGAAATCATTAGTAGTATTCTATTCACTTACGGACAAAACAAAGCTGGTATCCAAAGCAATCGCTGAATCACTAAATGCAGAGCTGTTGGAGATTGAAGAGACGAAGCCAAGAAAACGATGGTTCCTTACATATTTGACGGGTGGTTACGCAGCAATAAGAAACAAAGGGACAGATATTAATACCATGGATGTTGATTTGGAGCAATATGAAAGAATATTCATTGGTTCTCCAGTCTGGGCTTCCAGACCAACTCCCGCTATTAACTCACTAATCTATACAAGTAACTTTAAAGACCAGAGCATTGTACCTTTTTTCACCATGGGTGGTAACAATTCAGATAAGGCTTTGCGGAACATAACTACTAAAATTGAGAGAAGCCAAGGCAAATTAATAGGCTCTTTTGCCATAAAAACACAAGGACTAACTGACGAGGAAATCAGAGCTAGGGCTAAAGAGGCCATAAAGGATTATACAAATTAGCCTCGACTAATCTTCTAACGTTCTTCACTTTCGAATCCAACCCTACTAAATAAGAAACTAAAAAATGGAAGCGGCTGGATTTGAACTACTTGCCTTTTTTGATGTTCTGAATTTCTCATTTTGACAAAAGTATTCCGCCAATACATAATTCTCCTGTGAGTTCTGATAGGGAGGAATAATGATGAAATTAAGAATGACTACTTTATTTTTCATTATCTTTCTGATATTACCCCTGATGTCTTGCATCATAACGTCCAGAGATATTCATGTAGAAATATCTTGTGATGATTTCATGGAGAACCCAACTAGTGTGCGTAATGACTTCGAAATAGAAGTTGGCGACAAAGTATATATAGAACTATGCTCAAATCCGACAACCGGATTTGAATGGTCATACGAAATGAGTGGAGATAATGCAATAAAGGAAGAAGACCATGATTTTGAAGAACCAGAGGGCGATATCGTTGGTGCATCTGGAATAGAGGTCTGGACTTTTGAAGGAACTGCCAAAGGCACCACAGTAGTGCTCATGGAATATAGTCAGCCATGGGAAGGCGGCATTAAAAAAGAATGGTCATATAGGATGGCTATAACAGTACAGTAATTCAATGAACACTACTGTGCGGTAAGCGAGTTTGACGTATAAAACCGAAAAGTGGCAGCGGCTGGATTTGAACTAATGAGCGAAGATGAACTATTTCAAATACAAAGGGATGATATTAGAATGCGTCTCCTGAAATACACTCGTAAGGCGTTTCGGATGCTCCCAAAACTAAGTAACCCATCTATTCTAGACGTGGGTTGTGGTTCTGGTATTTCAACAATGGAACTGGCGAGATTAAGTCGGGGGAAAGTATTAGGAATAGACATAGACCAACCCGCACTTGATAAATTTACCGAAAGAATAGCTGAAATGGGACTTAGATATTAGGCTACAGCAGTCCTATGGTGAATTCCTCCGTGAGTTCCCATGGGATTGGTACTGCGTACTGACCTTTAGAAATAACACGTCCCACGCTTGGCCTTTAAGACTTTCAATAGGTGGAGGGTGAAGCTTAAGAAGGCAGCAAATCGACAGATAGATTACGCCCTATTTGTTGAACGTACCGGCCTAAGGGACAATACACCCCATCTACATTGCCTCATCCATGGTGTTGGCGAAGAGAAGCCCTATGTGTGGGAGCAACGCTGGTTTACAATGGCTGGACAGCCGAGGATTAAACCCTATAACTCTGAACTTGGCGCAGTATTTTATCTTGGGCAGAAGATGATTTCTGACAATGTAATGGTAGTGTTCAGTAAGAATCTACGCAATATTACGAAAGAACGCACTCTATTGATTCCAAAGAAGATCCGGTAGCATAGACTCTCAGACAGATAGCCTATCGGATTTTCTTTAAAATGATGGGAACTTGTTGGAAGTAGAAGACTCATGAGTTGGCTTCAGTTATTTAGGAAATACTGATTTATTTCGTTAGTAATGCAGGCTTTACAGGCTTTTTTGTTATCTATAAAAAGATGTTTTCGGTATAGAAGATACAGAGATAGGCTAACTTGAAGCTGAAGAGGCTTTAGGGCTTTCAAGCACTTGTCTCCAAAATTTCCCCAATACGTTTACATATTTCTTCAGTGCCTCGCTCAGCCGCTGCTCCCAAATATTTTTTGAAGTCAATAAATTTCCCTACACCCCCTATTACTGTTTTGGGGACTTTTGAATCTTCAAGAAGAAATCTATATAAATCATCGCTTAACTTTTTCCCTATTTCCTCATCAGGAACTGCTTCAGCTAACGTTGTGATTGCTGTTTTCAGTCGCTTATAGTCCTTTCTCAGCTTTTCAAGGTCATCTTCTAAAGTCATTTTTTCTGACTCTAATCCTTCTATTCTTGTACCCATCTCAGCTATTTGTGAGCTAAGGTTTCCTATCTCTTCCTTGTGTTCGCCTTGAAGCAATTTCGTTTGCGATTCATGTTTTTCCTTTAATTGCTCCTTCTCTTTCTCCAGAGTTGTTATCCTCGCTCTTAGACCATCTATATCAGCTAACTTCTCTGCAAGTTCTTTTTTATCAATCTTTGACTCCTTTAGGTCCTCGCCTAGTATCGTAGTGATCCTTTCCATAAATTCTTTGGAGTCAGTTCTTAATTCCTTATACTCATCCCCTAGTATTCCAACTACCCTTCCCATTAGTTCGTCATACCTCGCGTTTGCCCGGTCGCGTTCTTCTTGTAGTGCCATTATGTACGACCTTAAGTCCCCCACCTTCCCACCATACTGCCTATTTAATAAGGCATATGTTGCAAAGGCAACTCTCTTGGCCACAGCTTCCCCGTAGCCCTTTATATCACTTCCACGTGCCCCAAACACCTTGGTAATCAACTTGTCTTCTTTTTGAATGTGTTTGTCGTAGTCTTTAAGTCCTGCCTCAACCACCGGATCTAGTCCTGCGCTGTTGTATAATTGTTCCGCCAGTTGTGATTCCTCCAGGCTCATCTCTTCTATTTTCACTAAACTAGTGGTTTCCTCTTCGAAATCTGATGTTTTTTCTCCCATTTTATCCCCCACTGTTTTTATTATGTTTTTATTAATAGTATCTTCGGCCCGCCATTCATAATGACTAGTTCTCTAAACTTATTCTACCACTTCCTTTAACAGACATATATCCTGCGTTCTAGCATTTTTCTAGTTAATTATAACGCTGTAATGCTGCATTAGTTGGCCCTTTCATAATCAAGCCATCCTTAAGAAGCCCTGAGTCAGTGTAGCACTCAACCGCTAGGCCACTAATCCGACGGGTAAATTAGGCATATAGACACTCTAGTCCCTTGCGTAGCGATATCCCACCAATGAGACATAAATCACATACAACACCATAGAAACTTAATAGAATATTTTTAAGAATATAGAGAGAAGGAGGTAAACACATGAACATCGTATTAAGGAGAAATGACGGTGAGAGAGCTCTTGTTCCGTTCTATCGTCCTTGGGGTCTGCTTGACGACATAGATAGACTTGCGAGTGAGATGTGGAATGCTTGGAGACCTTTTACGTCAGGCCAAAGCCTAGTCCCTCATACGGACATGTATGAAGAAAAAGGTGAGTTGGTCATGAAAATAGAGCTTCCTGGCATAGATAAGAAAGACCTAGATATAAGCCTCGAAGGGGACAGGCTGACGATAAAGGCTGAAAAGAAGGAAGAAGTCAAAGAAGACGCTACCCATCATGTTCGTGAACGGTATCATGGGCAGTATTACCGCTCGATAACTCTACCTTACCCTGTCAAGGAAGATAAGATTGCCGCAACCTTTGACAACGGTGTTCTTGAACTAAGACTTCCAAAAGCGGAGGAAGTCAAAGCCAAGAAGATCGAAATCAAAGCACACCAACTTCCACAGGGTGAAACCAAGAAGCGAGTCCGGAAACCTAGACAGAAGAAGAGTTAACGCGGAGTGTAGTTTGGTTGTTGTGAGAAGGGGGTGAGATTCGTCTCGCCCTCTTCTTCTTGTTTTATCAGAATAACGCCTTAATAGTCCCATGCTTCTACTCAACAAATGATCTTTGAATTATCCCTTTATTAACAATAGGTTTTGCTGCTCAATTTGCTGCCCTAATGTTCTTATTCTTATCAGCAATCTTCGTTCTAAGATTCCTAAGTAAGCACCGTAGTTCCTCAGCCTAGAATGTATGCCCGGTTGATATCTCAGTACGAAGTGGTATAATTTCTGACGAATGTCGCAAATTCAGCGTACCTAATTGATTGGGACTGGCAGCCAAAGGAGGTGTAGGTAGACATGCTTAGGAAGGTAATCTCTATAGTCATTTCTATGGCCTTGATTCTGCCCATGGTTGGTTGTACAAGGAAAGCTGAAGACGAGCGTGTTGAGATGTTGCTTGGAGACCATCCGGCCTTCGATTTTGGCGAACTAGCTGCGTTCGACTCCAACGGCGATGGCTCAGAAGACCTATTCGTCTATACGTTTGAGAAAGAAGAGTTAGACGATGACCTATTTCTACAGAGAACTGTCGAATACCGGGATACTGAAGCCGGGTATATGGGGGAATTAATACTGGAATTCGAAAATGAAGGACAGAAGACAAAGACATACTCGCACATTGAGATAATTCCAAAGTCATTTGCTGAGACTTTTGACGACCTAGAATTTTCTATTCCGCCCGATGAAGTCATTAATCCTGACCCGCAACTAAGGTGGGATGTAGAGGTGGTAAAAGGCACTATCGAAAAACTACTAATCAAGGCTAAAAAGACTGCTGAGGAAACAGGAAGAAAGACCGGTATGGAGGCGGCTCAGCCAAGTATGACTGAGGCTAAGGAGTCGGCTGAGGAATTCAAAGAGGCTCTAGAAGGAGACTTATCAAATATTGACTGGGAGAAAGCGTTTGTTTCCGGGATAAGTGCTACAGGCTCAGGGCTAGAAGCCATGGAAAAGGGACAAGAAGCTGGAATGCAGGCCGGGGTGGAAGCGGCTATTGGCGTTATACTCGAGAATCTTGATGACTTTGCTTTCATACATGCCGTGGAGAAATGTGCTCGTCTCAAAAGCGGCACGGAAGAAAAAGACGCCTGTATTTTAGAACTCGTGGCTAGATTCCCTGAAAGGTTATCTAAATACTCATCCTCCGTATGCGATGAGATTTATGCAAACGCACATTATGGAGTAATGTGCAAAGCAATTCTTGAAGGTAATGTTAGCCATTGTGAGACTATCAAAGACGATTTCGATAAGGACCTATGCAAAGCGGTAGCGATAGAATCTCTATGCGACATGTTCGAAGATGTTAAAGAGAGGGAGTCTTGCATCACAACGAACGCCATCTGCCAAAAATGCATACTCTCCTGCTACTCATTTGAAGATGACGACAAACGCAATGAATGTCTAGCGATGGTTACCCAGGACAAAAAATACTGCGAGAAAATTGAAGACGAAGAATTAAGGGCAAAATGCCTTGAAACAATTGCAGCCGAAGTAGAGAGGCAGAGAGCAGAGGGTACTTTATACGACATTGAAAAGTGGTTTCCGAACGAACTTGAAAGCAACATAGATTACAGCAATAGATTTCAGGTCATATTACCCGATGCTTTTCAAGAAGCATCGGGCCAGGGTGGTTGTAGTGCTGTCGAATCAATGGGTAGCCTGGATTGCGAGTTTCGATGTACACCTAACAGCTACGTATGGGGTATAAACCTAGTAATACATCCTCACCCCACCGATGTCGATGCAAGAGAGGAGTGGTTGAAAGACTTAGAACTACATTGGAGTCCCGAACAAATTGAGTACCTTGAGGCCGACCACCCGGACTCTAGAACCACTGTAAGTGAAGACGAAGTTGTGTTTGCCTGGGAAGAAAATGACGGAATTAAAACACTTTTCACTACCATGAAAGAGATAAGATACAAGAACTGCCGTATTTATATAACAGAGACGAACGCTCACACGAAATCAGATGTTCTCTTGAACGACGTTGAAACATGGGCAAAGCAGCTCATCGATGAGAAGAGGCAAACGAAGTAAAACTGTTATCAATTGCTTACTTAATGCTGGTAGACATTGAACCTCTCCTTCTCTTCGTCTAGATTTGCGCGAGATGATATAGTAGGATTAGGCAAAGGTCAATAGGGATATGGGACTGGAAAGATTATCTCGCCAACCTTTTAGCTATTCGACTAGCCCTGTGGCTGAAATATATGAGCAGGATAGGTAGAATGAGGTTTGCAATAAGGAGCCCGCACTCAAACGCTATTAATCCTTCCATACCCATAGATATGATTTCGTATATATGAATGCCTAGCCCAACGAATCCGGCAATGATGCCTGCCTGAAAGTGATTCCGATGCCAGCATAGGTAAGCAACAACACCGTACACAGTTAGACCAATAACTGAACCCGAATGCAATGATACGATTACCCATGCGCTATTAATGACTACTAAAGCGAGTAGTATGCTGAAACACAGCCTCTTCTCCACCTAGCATTATCTCCCATTTATCGAGCAATAGAATGACCTGATTACGATATTATATTGTAATAAACGTGGAAGTGGTAGTGGCTGGATTTGACCCTTTTCTTTTAGGGGAGAAGGTCAATAGGATAGTAGGACTATTTTTAAAGCTAACTAAAATTATTTCAAATAGGTTTACTATATATAAGGAGCCTAGGGTATCAATTGTAGAAGTTTCCTTACAGTTTCTTCGATTAGTTGTATTGGTTGTATAATGTAAGTGCCACGAAACCTGGAAATGTTGAAAGGTAGAACAAGATGGAAAACCAAGAAGTAAAGTCATCAAAAGAGGTCAAGCGGGCTGAAAAGCGCGCTGCAGATGAAGCTGGTCGGCTAGCCAAAGAGCAGGCGAGAAAGAAAGCCTATTTAGCTAGAGAACAGGCAATTGAAAATGCTCAGAAAGAGAAGGAAATCAGTCGATCAGAGAAGCGTGCCACTGAGCAAGTTAAGGAGTTAGCCAGAGAACGGGCAAGAAGGGAAGCCTATTTAGCCCGAGAGAAAGCGATAGCTGAGGCTCACGAGGCGAGAAGGCGTAAGGCTGAATAGTTATCCCCTAGCGAACACTGGAACTACCATATCTCTCAATTAGTTTGTAAAATAGAGAGAAATGATGTGAATCAAAGCCAAAATTAAACTGGCAGCGGCTGGATTTGAAACTATTTCCTAAGCTTTTTCTAGGAAATGAGCGCTCATTCTTTTTGCTGGTAATGTCTATTCTGCCGACGCCATGTGTATCCGATAAAGATTAGTTGTGCCGCTAAGATTATTGCCCAGATAGTAACGTGGTCCCATGTGAATTCCATACCACCCATTAAAGTTCCTATTGCAGAGCCTATTGGAAAAGCTAGCGGCCAGAGTATCAATAGATTCGATGTTATGCGAAAAACCGTAGCGTATAAAAACCCTGCGAATAGAAACATTAGGAGGGCATCGGGTGGATAAGTACCAATATGGTAAGCGGTGAAACTTAGACCTGCCAGTATTATGCCCGGTACAATCCCAAAGGCACGGTCAAAACGCAACTGCAGCCAGCCGAAAACGAAAAATGGTTCCCAGAAGCATGCGATATTAAGAAGAATGTGTGGTAGCCAATTGATACCGGAAGCCATCTGATATAGTCTAATCGCCGTAAAACCACCAACGCCGATGCTGATAATTAGGCTGATTAGCCACCGGTTTGTAGTTATTCCCAACTCACTTAAAGGTTGTTTACGGTGGTAAACTATCCACCATACGGGCAGTACAACATTGAGAAATATATTTGTTAGAATGCCGAGCACCAGGATTACCGAAACTTGTGAGACCAGCCAGTGGGTGGCGGCATAATATGCCAGGACCATTACTGCCAAAGAAGCGAATGCTATGCCGGTGTCTAGATTTGGGGCCCACCTTACCCACTTGTTTCTATTTGTGTGTTTCTCAGTCGGCATAGCCTCGTTGTTCATCGATTTTGTTGTTGTATATCAGGAAATCCCTCCTATTGCTTTTAGCAAATCACAGCTTTAAAAATCATCGTATCAATTTGCAGTTTCAGTACCCACTTGCGTATCCCTATCTCTATACCAACACTTCGTTAAAGGAGATCCCCAAGATAAAGCTATAGTATTGCTTATTAGATAATTTTTCAATACTTACATATACGGTATTCATTTCACATTAGTCTAAAAATAATAGAAAGTAATAGTCATTGTATCGCTTGAAGTATATCACGTACGTATCGCAAACTTATGGCAAAATTAATGCACATGAAGTTGGGCAAATTGCTAAATATAATTCAGGCAGCGTGTCGTCAAGACAGAGAATTGAGGCTAATGGGCAGTGGCAGCGGGTGGATTTGAACCATTGGCCATGGATTTACCTGTGATATAATTACAATGAGCAAGACAGCAAGCCTGTCAAGGAGGTATGCTATGCCAAAAGGCACAATCAGAAAGCTTATAGACCGTGGTTTTGGGTTTATCAAGACAGAGGATGAAACAGATCTCTTCTTCCATCGTAACAATCTTGAAGGAGTGGAATTTAATAGCCTTAGCGAAGGGCAAGAAGTGGAATTCGAGAAGGGTACGGGGCGTGATGGTCGCCCAGAAGCAGTTAAGGTAAGGCTTGCCGAGGCTCAGGTAGAAGAAGATGATGATGGTGGTGGAGATGATGGTGATCAAGTGGAATAGATTAAAGGGGTGAATTGAAGCTCAAAACTAAGTGGCAGCGGCTGGATTTGAACCAGCGACCAAGGTTCTTTCCCTATCTGGGTAGCTCTTTTGACCAGTTCATAGACTTGAGCATGCCCCTCTAATTAAGGTAGACCAAAGACAGATCTCGTAAACGCTGGATTACAGTACATGTTGTGATTTATACTCTTTATATAACACCCTAACGGATCAATGACCATACAATACATTCAGATTCTAACCTTCATTGAATCTATATTATAGATCACAGCAGAAAGGTCATTCATGGAGAAAGTAAGACTTGGTAAAACAAATATGATGGTTTCGAAACTCGGTTTTGGTGGCATACCAATTCAAAGGGTATCCGAAGATGCCGCAGTCAAGATCGTTAGGAAATGCCTAGAATTAGGTATTACTTTTATCGATACCGCTAATGCCTACAGTAATAGCGAGGATCGCATAGGCAAAGCTATCTCAGGTATGCGAAACGGCTTAGTAATCGCCACGAAAACACTAGCCCGAACTAATGACGAAATAGGAAAACACCTCAAATTGAGCCTTAAAAACTTGGCCATCGACTACATAGATTTGTATCAATTACACAGCGTGAATGATCAAAAGACTCTAGAGAACATCATTGCCCCCAATGGACCAATTAGTGTGATAATAAGAGCCAAGAATCAAGGTCTAATAAATCATATTGGGATATCCTGTCACTCACTGGACACTGCAAAGCAAGCAGTGGCTACCGAACTATTTGAAACTATTATGTTTCCTCTTAATCTGATTACATATGAAGCCGCTGAAGAACTTTTACCTTTAGCAAGAAAATATGAAGTTGGATTCATTGCCATGAAACCCCTTGAGGGTGGAATATTAACCAATATCCCACTTGCTCTTAAATATCTGCTCCAGTTTCCCGATGTAGTTACTATTATAGGTATACAGGCGGTGGAAGAAATCATCGAGGTTGTAAACGTGGCAGATGGACCGTTTACCCTTACTAAATCAGACCAGAATGAGATAGAGAGACTAAGACAAGAACTAGGTAACAGGTTCTGCCGCCGATGTGACTATTGCCAACCATGTATTCAGGAAATACCGATCTCCTTAGCACTGCATTATCCAAGCATAGCTAAACGTTTGCCCTCAACGCAGATACTCTCGGGATTTGTTGCCGATGCCATGGAAAAGGCAGCCAACTGTGATAAATGTGGCGCATGTGAGGAGCGATGTCCCTATAGACTACCAATAAGAGATACGTTAGAAGACTATGTGGCTCAATATCAAAACTACAAGACTCGGTATTCAGGATAAAACTAAGTGGCAGCGGCTGGATTTGACAGTCTCTGATAGTCTTCCCAGCATTACTTTTGGGCTTCCTCACGGGTTTTGAAAGCTTGCTTCAATGCCTCCTTATGGGCTTCCTTAGCTTCTTTCCTAGCCTCTTTGTCAACAGCTAGTTTCTTAGCTTCATCATGGGCTTGGTCAGCTTTCTTTTTAGCTTCTTCATAGGTTATTTCTGCCTGACTAATGCGTTCCTCTGATTTAGCTACAGCCTTTGTAAGGTCTTCAGCTCTTCGCTCATAAGAAGCATGCCAGACCGCCCAGACTTCATTTATAATTGTATCACGGAGTTTTTCAGCTTCCTTCAAAGCCTCCTTATGGGCTTCGTCAGCTATCTTTTTGGTCTCTTTGTCAACGGCGAGTTTCTTAGCCTCTTTGTAGACAATGTCAGCCTGCTTCTTAGCTTCTTTACAGGCCACATCTGCTCTTTTCAAACCATCCTTTAGTACCTTATCAGCTTGCTTCTTGGCCTCTTCCCCGGCTTTTCGGTGAGCTTGTAGCTCTTCTGTCTCCATTTCATACCTCCTCTATTGTAGCATTATATCCAATCCATCCAAGTATTTGTCAAGCATTCGGGGGTGGTTACACTTCACGATAGACCGTAGAATTAAACAATTGACACCCCAATTGGTAGTCTTGTTAGCTAGCACTATATGATTCTATCGGGGCTCATAATCCGAAGGTCTTTGGTTTGAATCTAACCCACATTACCAACAAATAAAAAGAAGTGGCAGCGGCTGGATTTGAACCAGCGACCAATACCCTAGCAATTACAGACTTTTGCAAAATAAATGAGCTGGGAGAATTACACCCAGCCCATTTATCTCTTAAGAACAAACAGGCGTTACCTACTCGCTCTTACTTTACGGAAGCAATCACTACAGTATACGGGTTTGTCCCCACGTGGCTGGAATGGTACCTGGGTTTCCTTGCCACAATCGGCGCATACTGCAGGGAACATCTCTCGAGGTGAGCTATAGCCGTATCTATTACTACCATAGCTATTGCCACCGTTTCCGTACCGCTGTGCTTTCCTTGCCTGACGACATTCAGGGCAACGTTTGGGCTCGTTAGTATAGCCTCTAGTTTGGAAAAACTCTTGTTCGTCGGCACTGAAGGTGAATTCACTCCCACAATCGGTACATTCAAGCGTCTTGTCTTTGAAAGCCATTGGATGACCTCCTCTCTTAGTTATTTGGTTAGAGTTTTGGTCATCCAATATTCGAGGCAAACTGAAATGTTGAACTCGCTATGTAATAACCAGTACTTATAACCAGTCAATAATATTATACCACAAATTACTTTTGTCTGCAGGGAAAAGGTTTTTGAGGTATTATGAACTTAAAACTGGCAGCGGCTGGATTTGAACCAGCGACCAAGGGCTTATGAGGGCCAGTTTCAGGCCTCTAAAATCATTACCTTAGAATATACACCTGCAGTGATTTCTAGTGATTTATCCCTATTTATATCCAGCAAACTCTTTCCGGCTTTGCGCTACCCATATTAGCGATAATATTCCAAAAAGTCCCATACATGGAAGAGCTAAAATGGAACCTGCTAGAGCCATTGGCCAAAGCTTTCGCTGTAACGCGAAGACACCGCCAACAATTGCCACTGCCCCAGCCACGATTAATCCGGGATTAAACTGCCAAGTCTCAAAGAACCACCAAAAAGTCTGGGAAAACGGGTCGCTTAATGCTCCTGAGCCTCCACCGATACCCCAAAAAGCCCCAGCAATTATCATTAATACTCCTGCAGCCACTGGTTTCCAAGTTTTTTCCACGATATACCTCCTAGAAGTCCGGTGAGTCAGATCAATCCTGTACTCGTATTTCTTCTGCTTCCATAAGCGGCTATATTGTTAGCTACTTCTTGCTTATGGTTGAAGCGCCGGAAGTACTGATATCGCCCATAGTTGGTTCGCCTGTGTAACTTAGCTTTGAGGCACCACTTAAATCAGCATCTAATCTGCCCATTACGTTGATAGCGGCATTGCTAGCTCCACTTACCACGATCTTTGCGTCATTGACTGCGAAACCAGACAGATTAAAGGTACTTGCACCCGAAACGTCAACAGCGATGTTCTTGGCTGACCCATCTAGTTGAACCTTGCTCGCCCCAGAGACTTTCAATGTGGCGTCGCCCGCTACTATGCTTACACTGATGTTACTGGCACCCGACACATCAATGTTGAAGTCATGCGATGAGCTGAACCCTTTGATGCTGCCCTTCACAGATCCAGAGAGTTTTGCAGCTACGAGATCAGGCATGGCTATCTTGACGTGCGTACCCATAGGGGGCATGCCTGCCGTCTGAAATACTCTAAGTGTGTCTCCATCTTTAGATACCTGGACATGGTTGAATAGAGTCTCTGGAGCAGTAATACTGACGGCATATGAATCAGATTGAACAACTTCAAAGCGAAAAGAACTCCCTATCTCAATTTTGGTGAAATCAGTGTAATCGTATGTTTGAGTACGCATCGGCCCACAGCCCGCTATGGGAAGTAGGAGAGAAGTAATAACGGCGATTGTCACCATAACTATCCCTTTGATCTTCATAGCTATCTCCCTATTTAATTGCGTATTGCCAGCATACTTGACTAAAGATAGCGTGTCAATACATCTTAGTCACCCCCTTGAGTGAACTCTTAGGTTAATGCTATACCATTGCTTCCCGCTATATACAGGAGTAAAATGCTTTTACTACTTACTTCATTCCGAAGCTCCAGTAGGAAGGAGAAGTAAAGATGGCCAGTTGATATAATTTCAATAAAAGGTATTCAAAAGGAGATAAAGCCAATGTGTAAGACTTGCAGACGACACCACCCAGAGCTATACACGGATAAACCTGTAGATAAGACAGAAAAAGAAAAGAAAGCACCAGCCAAGAAGAAGTAAGGAACCGTTCAAAGTGGCAGCGGCTGGATTTGAACCAATATATGGACTACCAGTATCTTTCGTCTTAAAATAATATGCTGAGGATATAATGAAAGTCAGGATTAGTGTTTTGCCCAAAACCAAACTGGGTCAGTGGTCGCTTGGACTAGCTGCCGCAATGCCAGTATTGCTATTAATCGGCATGTCGTTCACAAACTTGTTGTATGAATCAGTGCCTGCAGGCAGTACCATATTGGAAGATATTACCCTAAGACCAGCACTGGCGCTTACGATGCTTACCGGAATGGTTTCGGGAGTTTCGGCATTCATTGTTGGGCTCATCGCTATTATTAGGCAAAAGGAACGTGCAGTATTGGTCTATGTTGCTACATCAGTAGGGGCCTTCCTTACTATATTTCTACTCGGAGAACTCATTTCCCCTCATTGACTAGAGATGAAGAGGAAATGTGGAAAATCGGAGGACACAACAAAAGTGGCAGCGGCTGGATTTGAACCACAATGGCTGTTTACTAAGCTGTCTTCACATACCATCAATAGTAAATCTCGCCACTTCCGGAGTCTCCAACAATTCCCATATTCCATGTACGCCTTGGTTTAGTGCAGCTACTTCTAAATGTAGCATTGCAATACCGCAATCAAGTCGTTTTGATAAGTTGAAATCATGTCCAGTTTCGTTAGTCGAAATAGTAATGCTATCCATCCCTATGTGGAATTTCCATGGTTGCCTATTAGTAGCTGATGGAGCTAATCTAGCTGCCTCAAGGACACTTCTTGTCCACTCATGCCAACCTTCCTCTGCTATTCCTGTAACCAATTTGGATAGTGGCCTACGCCGATGTGTCCAACCGAAACCAGTCATAATACTTTCCTTAACTGATGTCCTCTCTTTAGCATATCCAATTGGAGTGAGACCGAATACTTCCTCACGGCTATCAGCATCAACAAATTCTTCAATTATATTCCTACGTAAAAATCCACCAACCCAACAAGTAGATAACCCTAAGCTTGTTGCCTCCAATACTATAGCTTCTCCCATATAACCTATTTTTTCTTGAATATGTTTGTCACTCACATTACCTACGAAAGCAATAAAAGCTGGAGCTCCGCTAGGACCTATTATACCCCTGAAAGCCTTGTCGACTTGCTGTAAAATCAATACTGCACGCGTATTAGTAAAAGGTCTAAAGTGTTCGCAAAACTTAATCATCTTATTCAGTAACTTAGGATCAATAGGGTCCGGCCTATAGCTTCTCCTTGACCTACGAGTATATATGGCTGGATACCATTTTGAACTATTAATATCCATACCCTACGCATTCCTCAATATTTTCTGGCTCTAGCGTCTAATTATACCTAATTCCTCAGAATATTATCGAATAATCACCAATGAGGGATGGTTAGAATCCAAGCATACGACTAGGAAATTGAAAACTGGCAGCGGTTGTATTTGAACCGCTCTTCATTTAATGACCTATGTTTGCAAGGGACTGGCCAGTTGATATAATTTCAATAGAAGGTATTGAAGAGGAGGTAGAGCCCATGTGTAAGACTTGTAGAAAACACCACCCAGAGCTATACACAGATAAACCTTTAGATAAGACAGAAAAAGAAAAGAAAGCACCAGCCAAGAAGAAGTAAGGAACCGTTAGAAGTGGCAGCGGCTGGATTTGAACCAGCGACCAAGGGCTTATCGACTGCTGGCGGATTATAATCAATGAATCAGTCGTTAAGCAACCTCTTCTTCAGCATTCTATAAACCCTCGGCTACATTTCCTACAGCCTTAGTTCATAAGTCAATCTTTGCCTTTTATGGATTACTTTGCGATGGCAGGGTATTGGTGCTTTGATCAAGTGCATCCAACTGTGGTATTACAAGGTCAAGGCCTTGACCTGACGGAATAACCATAAGCTTGATATCCTCTCCAAGCCTGTCGAGTAGAATGTACTGCAAAATCTCGGGTGTCAAAGACTCGGCTATAGCTTCATTAGCCGCAACCTGCGCATCAGTGACGATCTTGATGTACTCAGCTTCACCCTCCGCCTTAGCGATGCGTGCATTGGCTTCTCCTCTGGCTGCTTCTTCTGCTTGCTGGGCTTCAACCTTGACACGTTCTAGTTTGTTCCTAGCTTCAAGCACTGCCTGTTCAGCCGCAACTTTTGCTTCGATGGCAGCAGTGAATGTTTCGCTAAACTGGAAGTTAGTTATAGATAATGCATCTGTAACGATGCCGCGCTCCAACAGACGTGTCGACAGGCTATTGGTGATAGCATTCTTGACCTCGTCACGCCTTAGTATAAGATCTTCGGCGTTATATTTAGCGGTAATCTGTTTGACAGTCTCCTGAATAGCTGGCGCTGCGATTCTTTCAATATACTCCAATCCTAGTGTTCTATAGACCTCGTCAGCAACACCTGGATCCAGGCGCCAATTGAGAGCAATGGTAGTGCTAACATCTTGAAGGTCATTGGTAACTGCTGAAGCATCAGTTTCATATTTTTGAGTTTGAACAGACATTTTCACGACAGATTCAATAAAAGGTAGCTTTACTTGCAGACCTTCATCCAGAATAGTGCCCGTAACAGCATTGAATCGAAGAACGACTCCACGATGTCCAGCCGGAATAGTCGTTAATGAACCGACGATTATACTGACAACTATCAGAACGATCCCAACTATAGTACTAATGCGGGCCCTGGGGTCTCTTTCAATTCCTTCAATTCCCTTTCTGGTTTGCCGAAGGTAGAGCCCAACGACGAGTATAATGATACCAACAACTAATAGTGGAACCATTTCATCCTCCTCACATTCGATCTTTTTTAAGTATAGCAGAGATTGAAAGTAGAAATGAAAAATAAATAACTGGCAGCGGCTGGATTTGAACCAGCGACCAAGGGCTTATGAGAGCCAATGGCGACTAGTAATCACATGATTTTGTTACCGTTATCCTACGAATGATTTTCCTCTGGCTTAACTAAAGCAGGTATAACATATTTCTCAAGTATATTGAATGTTTTCACATTGTAGGTATAATTGCCTCCAGTGAATACAACTACGGCATTTAGTTCAGGGAATACTATAATACGCTGTCCTCCCCAACCGCCAGCATAATACAGATTTAGTCTGCCTACTGCATTAAAAGCATTACATGATAAATGCAAACCTGACTCAGGATACTGTTTAGTCCACCATGAATAAGAATACCCGACCTTTCTTGAATCAGTGCCTGGAACATTTATCACCTGGTTACCATCGAACGGAATGGCACTCTTTTCGACCCATTGCTCAGTAATAATTTGCTTACCATGCCAAACTCCGTTATTTAGAAATGTCATACCGATCTTAGTCATTGCTCTTGATGTAATTTCTAAACTACTAGCTGTTTCAAACACACCACTTTTTTCGTATCTTATCGACCAATTGAAGGAATCAATCCCTAATGGCTCAAACAAATATTTTCCCGAAAATTCATCAATGCTCATGTTTGTAGCATGCCTAATGATTTCACCAAGCACAATCATATTACCGCCTGAGTAATTGAATTTTGTGCCCGGTTCATCTACAAGTGGTTTTTCTAAAATATAGGTGATTGGGTCTTTCTTTCCTTCCGCATCTTGAAACCATATTTCAATGATATCATTAGCACGACTGCTGAGCGGTGCGCTCCACTCATCCCACTCTAGTCCCGAGGTCATTGTCAATAGATGTTCGATGGTAATCTTATCTTTCCCATCTGTATTGAGGTGCTGATGTTCAGGCAAATAATCAAAAATAGATTGGTGAACACTATCGATATAATTTCTTTCCACCGCGATTCCGATACAGATTGAAGTAATACTCTTTGTCACAGAATGAATGGGATGATCCATAATCCTGTCCCAAGTAACCATTTCACCGTGATGGTTGGCAGCTTCCCATACGTATTCATGACCCGGGAAATACTCCTCTAGTACCAGCTTATTGTCTTTAAATATCAGCATGGAATGTACTTCACCATATTTGCCCCGGTTAATATTATTTACTGCTTTCTCAATCAACGTTGAGTCAATATTCACTTCCTCTAAGGTGCCGACATCAAGTCCATCATTAATGTTCACAGGTGGTCGGTAAGTGTATTGAATAGAAGGCGCTGATTGGCAACTAACCAGTAATAGTGAAAGAACTGAAATTAAGAGAATTACTTTTTTCATATAAACCGACGTTCCCTTTTTTAACTGATATTATGAGCCTAACAACCTGTCCGTTAGATGTCAATGCTCCCTCTCCCATTGCTTCCCGCTATATACAGGAGTAAAATGCCTAATTCTATGACACAAGAACCATAGGAGAAATGACAAAAGGCTCTTAGCAAGTAGGATAGGTAGTCTAATGCCCAATGATTATCTGAAAGAGACTAGGTTGCCCTTCTCCTCCGTCTTCTAACAAAGAAGAATATGCCCAAGCCTAAAGCAATTGCTATCACGATGATAGCCCAAAAGGGGAATCTAAAAGACCCTGCTTCTTCTGTTTTAGGCACGTTTACCCACGGACGGAAATCTATGTCATAGCCGGGTTCTTTCCCAGCTGCCCAGTGCCATAAGTAGTTACCCTCCGCGCTCACCGTCCATATTCCAGCCTCATTGGTATAGGAAATACTGCTACCAAGAGATGTATCAGAATAGGGCTCAGTTTGTTGCCAATTTGGCTTAATACCTACATGGGGCTTAAACTCAAGCTCCGGCACCTTGGGTGTGACCTGCATCGTTACAGATATGCTAATAGGTTTGTCTATTTCTACTGGAATTCCAACCCCGGGTTGACCAACTTCGGAGAAATTTCTGTCAGCAGTTATATGGGCCTGACTCCCGGCAGAATGTGAAATGATAGCTGAATCCACCAATTCATTATCCCGGGCGTGGACAAATATTTCTATGCTGTTTATCCTTTCTGCGTGCGGTGTCACTGTAACCGTTACAGTCTGAGTATCTGGCTCTGTGAAGATTGTTTTGTCAAAAGAGCGCGACACATCAAGGCCCGGTGTGAATTTGACCGGAGACTTGGTCAAGAAACCGACTAAAACATCAGTCGCCCATCCCGTGTGCTTGTGTTCTTCCTCAAGGTCACCAAAATGCCATTCGTAGACTGGTGGACCCCTGGTAACCAGATTTCTATCACTGACCCATTCAAACGACAAGTCGCTTTCTAGTTTGACGTGTAATCCCTTTACCTTTTCTCCAGACTGATCGGTGACATTAATGATATTGGGTATACGCCAGATTGTCTGCCCAATCGTTTCCTCATTGCTGAAACTATCACCATCGATTGGAAGATTGTAATTGGTTGCAAAATAAACAGATACTTCGTTTTCACCGCTTTGTGCGATAGCCCACGGTGCTTGCAGAAACATAACTACGGTCAGCACAAAGAAAACCACTAATAGAAGTGATGACACTACTCTTTTCATCCATCACCTCACACAACACTCGCATTGTAGAACTGGCCATAAGCAGTGTCAATGGTTCACCAAGCTAATCTAGCCAAATTACCTCTCTCTTAGGTACTCTTCGGTTGCTTCTACCCCATTGCTTCCAGCTATATACAGGAGTAAAATGCCTTTACCGCAAGCAAAACAAGGTGACTGCTGATCTCCTGAGTGAAGAAAGGAGAAACAGAAATGAGTAGTGTGAGTAAGAAACATGAAGATGCAGGTGAACAAGACCTCATGGTTACCGACAAAGGAATAAGTCACGCCGAAATGGCCAGATATATTATGAGTCGCCGCACTTTTAAGACTCTAAGGGATACAAACGAGGTGCTGGTTTATCGCAAAACAAAAGGACTATATGAATTCGGTGGTGACAAAATCATTGGGGCACTTATCGAGAAGAAGTTATTAAAATACGAACTATCACATCAAGCCACTCGACGATATGTCGACGAAGTTATTGGGCACATACAAAGAAGTACTTTTGTTGATCGGGAAGAGCTTAATTCAAACACCAGATGTATCAATTTGAATAATGGAATACTCGATCTAAAAAAGATGGAACTATGGGAGCACCACCCCGATTTGCTGAGTACGGTAAGAATACCAGTCGAGTTTGACCCTGATGCAGAGTGCCCCTTGATAGATAACTTCTTTGAAGAGATAGTCTCGGAAGAACAAATCCCCTTTCTACAGGAGATATTCGGTTGGTGTCTTGATATATACAGCCCAATGCAGCGAACCATATTGCTTATTGGTAAAGGGGCAAACGGTAAAAGCACCTTTTTGAACCTGCTTAGAACGTTTTTAGGTCCACGTAACTGTACTGCCATCGCTCTTCAAGATTTGTCTACGAACCGCTTCGCCACTTCAAGATTATTTGGCAAATTGGCTAATATATGCGCTGACTTACCCAAGACTACGATGAAGGATACGAGTTCCCTCAAAAAACTTACCGGTTCAGATGCAATTACTGCTGAGGAGAAATTCCAAAAAAGCTTTGAGTTTGTTAATCGAGCAAAGCTAATTTTCTCTGCAAATAGGGCACCGATAATCGAGGATGATACCATGGGTTTGTGGAGACGTATGATTGTTTGCGAATTCCCCAATGAATTTATCGGCGAGAATGACAATAAGAGATTGCTAGAGTAACTAACTGATTCAGATGAGCTTTCAGGATTATTAAATATTGCTATTAAAGGACTGAAAAGGCTTCGCAAAAATAGAGACTTTACATATGACCATTCTTGGAAAGAAACTATGGCAAAATATACCTACTTATCTGATTCTGTTGGAGCATTCTTTGAAGATAGATGCGTGTTTAATTCTGATGCAGAAATTCCAAAACCAACGCTGTTCGAGGCCTATCGTGTGTTTTGCAGCGAAAAGCATGTCCCCACTGAGAATAAGAGAGCGTTTGGTCGCATATTAAAGAAAAGATGTTACGGTAGAATGAGAGAACGGCAAAATAATTGGACTGGCATAACATTGGGGAAAGTGAAAAGGCGAAAACAATAACGTTATTGATGATAAATGGAATTAGTTAAATTCTTCTCTCTTTTTTCTCCCTTTTTATGCTGCCCAACCCAAAATAGGAACAAAATAGGAAAATATTAAAGAATTTGATTACTTCCAATATTATCGAATCGGCCATCTGGAGCTACCCGATCGCTTCGCGACTCCAGACGCCCGATTCTTACTATTTTCATTAGCTACACGTTTCTCGTAGAGAAAGCCAGTAAAAATATCGCCTTTGATACACACTTCATAGACTTTTTGGGTATCTATAAAAAGGGTATTTGAACAGGGTAGCCATACAGTAGAAAGGATAACTTATTATCTAGTCGCCGTGGTGAAGTATAGTTGCTGCCCACCTGAACAGAAAATCGTTAGTGTCGTGTCATCTGCCTGGAAAGATTGCGCATTGGCAAGTATTGTAAGATATTCTTGTTCCTGTTCCATTACCCCCTCAGGTGAAAGACAGGCCATCTCTGTCCAAGCCATTTCAAATATGGATAGCTTGTTGCCTTGAACTTTATATCTTGCAAAGTAGGTATTACATCCAGCAGAACCACTAACCTGACCTTTAGCACTATCGAATGTAGCAGTAATCTCAGTATCTTCTATTAAAGCCTGTAAGTTATTCTGCTCACCGTAGGACCTCAAAAACCATTTGGTACCTCCAAGTGTAGAATTTGGAGCGCTACATGCAACAAGGCCAATAGCTGTTAACAATGACAACATTACTGCAATAAATATCTTCTTCATTTGCATTCTCCTCTTAACGTCCTAGCAAATATTATAACGCGGTAATGCTATATTAGTTGGCTCTTTTACAATCAACCTATCATTGGACTACGCTGAACCGGTGTAGCGTTTCATTACAGCTATAAAATCCAATTATTTCAGCTAAGAAGAGCAACGGTTTTCAAATCCCTTGCTTTGAACTATGATTAACAGGCTAATTACATGGAACGGAAGAAAGATATGAAAACAAAAAAGGCAGCTGAGGCTATTATCATACTAGGTAGTCTAACAATAGCTTCTTTTGTATGTCCTTCCCCTTGTCCTCATATAATATTCGGCGCTCTTGTTGTTGTTTTTGGAGTAGTGCTAATGAGGAAACTATAGGGTTAATACTCCCTTGCTTCCCCTAGCCTGAGCTAACATAAGCGAAGTAGTATAATTATTGGGGAAGGTCATTATTTATGCGACTGAATAACCAGCAAATAATTAGCTATCTTCATCGTAGTTTTACTGCTATTGATGGTCTGTGGTTTCTTAAGGTTGAAGACAAGTATACCCTCGATGAAGCCTTGAACATTGATAATGAAGTGTGGAAAGTAATGCCCAAAATACAGGCTAGAATGTTGAAATCATTCGGGAATTTGGGTGATGGTATAGAGGCCTTACGCGATTGTCTTACCACTAAACTCAACATAGACGGTTTTAAGTTTGAAACTGCACCTATAGAAAATGGTTTTGACGTAATAATCGAGGATTGCCCCTGGCATAATATTCTAGCAAAATCAAAACGAGCAAGCCTGTCAGGTGATATTGGAAAACAAATATGTAGTACGGAGTATTCGGTATGGGCAGAAGAATTTAATGACGATATAAATTTCGAACTTAAGGATCATATCTGTGCAGGCTCTAAATCGTGCATCTTAAGGTTCGCACACTCTCCCTAATATAACCTTCGCAATTCCATCGTTTAATATTCAGTTAAATATCAGATTTGGCTTATAGACTTGCTAGTCCCCTATCTTAACTGTTTTTGAAGCTAACCCTTCTTATTGGGGAGTATTGACAAACCTACACAAGGGACTATAATGAAACTCTAAACATTCCAGATAGGAGGTAAGGATAATGGCAAAATATTTAATTAATTGGGAGGCAGACGTTAGTAGGTGGTCTACTGACCCTAAGGAACGGGCTACAATGTCGACTAAGATGGTAGAGGGGATAAAGCAGGATATGAAAGAAGGTAAGACTCGTGATTGGGGAATGTTTGTGGGCGGGGCTGCTGGATACACGGTGGTTGAAGGCAACGCTCCTGAAGTATACAAGGATTTACGACAGTATTATCCATATATGACCTTTAAGGTGCAACAAGTGCTGTCACTAGACGAAGCATTGGAGGTATGGAAATCTTAGGTAAAGTATGTGACTTGCTGTAAAAAGGAACAGTAATGCAACTCTGTTCTCTATCGCTGTGTTTCGGTGCCCACCTTTCACTAGTTACCATTTGCCCTTCTTCATATGCATATACTCACTCTCCAGATTTTAAGGCTTACCAATTATAGCCTTGATACTTACCACTTTAGCTATGAAAACGGATTGCTAATCCCTTGCTTTGAACTATGATTAACAGGCTAATTACATGGAACGGAGGAAAGATATGAATAAGAAAAAGGCAACTGAGGCTATTATCATACTAGGTAGTCTAACAATAGCTTCTTTTTATGTCCTTCCCCTTGTCCTCATATAATATTTGGCGCTCTTGTTGTTGTTTTTGGAGTAGTGCTAATGAGGAAGTTATAGAGTTAACAGTCCATTTGTTTAGCATGAATCTATTGACTTGCACATGAAATGAGTTTAAATTGACTTCAATGAAGGTATTCATAAGCTATTGTGATGACGACGGTCAAACATTTGCTGCCGATGCGGCAACTATTCTAGAAGGACACGGACATAAGGCTTGGTATTTTGCTAGGGATAAATCAACGGGAATGCTACGTGCAGTTGATATAACAAATCAAATAAGGTATTGGTGTGATAAAGTACTGTACCTTTGTACTGGTGGTAGCGTATCAAGCGGCGGGCAATGGAAAGAAATTGGGCAATGGGATAGTACGATTAAACAAATATTGGTAATTCCTATTAATGGAGCTTTGGTTCCGGATGTTATAGAGCCATATGTCTATACCACGATAAGTGGTAGTAATTTTAAAGTAGATTTTGACATGTTCGTTCGGAATCGATGGGAAGACGTAACAAAGAACTATGAAGAATGGACTCTGAAGATAAAGGTTAAAGATACTGTAAGAGCTACACTACCATGAATAGCAAAGGGAAATATTCTATTAAGAGTCGACAAGAATACCTAAGCAATCGCAATTTGGAAGTTGCGAGATTGCGAAACAGCGTTGTTCATCTTAATAGCGAGCGAATTCAAGAATATATTGACACCATAATTAAATCGTATAAGGAAGCCACAAAAGTTGACAGAGTTGCCATATACAAAGAGGAAAAGGCAATAGAAAGCCGTGGGTTTAGAAGCATTGGAATATATCAGTCTATAGACAAAGATAAGTTGTTCGCCAAAGATTATTACTGGCTTCCGTTCTTTTCCGACGTTGGTAGAGCTATATCCCGCGGAGAAAGAAGATATATGCATGACAGATTAGGCAAATACGTTAGAGGAGTAGATGATACGATATCTTTCTCAAACCCTGATTTCAGCATATTAAGCAAATATGTAGTTCACCTGTGCGATAAGGGGTACAAGCCGAACGTAATGCTTGCTCCCATACAGATATATTCTGTATTTGTACAGAATTGCTGGGCAAAACTAGCAGAATCAAACTGGGAAACTGATAGGATACGACTTGAGGGATGTGATATACAAATAGCATGGTCTCATAGTTATGCTCCCTTACGGAGTTTCATTATTTATAACTCCTCAAATGGAATTTGGCATGCTATTCAAGATATTGAGTCAAAGGGGGGAATAACAGCAGCTATAGGTGAATCGAAGGATGATGCTAGTAAAATATTGTATTTTGTTGAAACCATGGCTTACTACGAAATATTCAATCTAGATGCTTTTACCCGAATTAACCTATCTCCCTAAATGATATTCCCTCTAAATATTGTCTACCGGACTATATCTCTTATGCGCCTCAATAGCGTCATAGCGACCCACAGCCTAGCAATACCTGTTAGTCATCTTCAGTTTGTCACATATTGTTTATTATTGACAGAAACATACGACTTACGCTAGACTTATACTACTTGACTATTATGCTCATTATTATCATATATTCTACTGATTTTGATTAGGTAATTTTATTGTGAGCCGAATTAGCAAACGTACTTTATACGCTCTGTTAGGAATAGCCATAACTACAATTTCTGTAGGTCTGATTTTCCTATTCTTGAGATAATAATTAATATAGCTTGATCTTACTAAACCATACCCCGACGAATACCTCTTATGCGTCTCAATAGCTTCATAACAACCTACCGCCTGATAATACTTATTAGTCGCAATTACCAACTCTTGTAATCTTTTCTCGTTATATGTATTAGAGGTAGAGAAATGAAGAAATTTTGGCTGGTAGTAACGATTCTTATATTGTCTGTTTCATTCGCTGGTTGTTCCAAATCTCAAACCCCTCAACCCGGTGACATCAAAGACATAGTAATAACATTGGAAAGAACCGTTTGTTTTGGTGCTTGCCCCGATTACACATTAATCATTAAGGGAGATGGTACCGTTACCTACGAGGGGAGACAGTTCGTAAAGATTGAGGGCACACGAACAACAACCATTAGTGAAGAAAAG
>Ga0209427_10001035_pt1 | contig 31422 bp, 24 predicted proteins | sample DeeMarSWOR136_30_FD_187465 | JGI IMG/M metagenome (GOLD analysis project Ga0209427, IMG submission 187465) | Marine sediment microbial communities from White Oak River estuary, North Carolina - WOR-1-36_30 (SPAdes) (version 2) | ecosystem: Environmental > Aquatic > Marine > Intertidal zone >...
GCGACCTTATGTAGGTACCCGTGACATATGCATGTTGTATCCCATTGCTGAAGCCGGGCTTAATGCCATTACCCGAAAGATCTTCAACAACGCCGCCGCTGCCATTGTGGGTATGGCCTCTGCACTACCAATTCCACCCACAGAGGAAAAACCCCTTATTGGATGCATGATGTTTGGAGCGACCACACCGGCAGTTATTAGGGCGTCTAGATATTTTGAAGAAAAGGGCTATGAAGTATTGATCAACCATGCTGTTGGCAGCGGTGGTCGCTCCATGGAAGAGTTGATCACTGAGGGTTATATCGTTGGCATGCTCGATATCACCACCCATGAAGTGGTGGCTCAGCTCTTGGGGGGCGTGTTTATCGCTGGACCGGATCGGTTAAGCGCAGCAGGCCGCAAAGGCATCCCTCAAGTCGTTTCAACAGGCGGCTTGGACATGATCGTCTTCGGCCCTCGGGATACTGTCCCAAAGAAGTTCGAAGAAGAAGAATTGCGGGGCATCGCGGGCAGGGTGATCCACATGCATAATCCTGCTGTCAGTTGCGTTAGTCTAACTCCGGATGAAGCTTGCATAGTCGGTCAGCATGTGGCCGAGAAATTAAATTCTGCAGAAGGCCCGACAGTGATCTGTATTCCCCTTAGGGGTTGGGGTGCCTACGACATTGCGGGTCCAATTTTGAGCTTGGGCTGGGCCGGGCCAGGACCAGGTCCATTCTGGGTGGGTGATCCCGAGAAGCCTGAATGGTCACTGCGCGCAAGACGGTTTTTCGAGGGGCTACGCGGCAAGCTGAAATTGAAGAAATCGAACCTGGAAGTGCTGATCGTGGACCGGCATATCAACGAACCGGAGTTTGCCGATTTGATGGCTAAATTGCTCGATGATATGCTTTCCGGCACCTGGAAAAAAGGCAGCCAAAGGAACCGGCCGGACACCGTGAGGCTAAGGCAGTTGAGTTGGTGGAAGAAAAATAACCATGAAGATCTGAGCTAGAGTGATAAGGATCTCCAAAATAAAATGCCCTTAGGTGATTAAAATTTATCGCAGATCAATTTTCTTAATGATTCTGAGAAAAACAAATTTGAGGATAAAATGTGAACATAATATCTGTTAACTTAGGTATTTTTATATATCAATCTCGTTCTGAAAATTAGTTAAGTATCTCATAACTAAATAAGATTTGACAAAAATCATGTTGCAACCTATAAGTGCTTTTGTAGACAATCATCATCTGAAAAATCCAACGTGTTCTAATCTCGAAAAAACCCGCACCTTACAACCTAACCGTTGAGCAGTGATGGGTCTAAAAGTGGCCCAGAATTTCAGTAAAATATAAACGAAGAGGTGATCCATGGAGGAGCGCTCCAGTTACGTGCTTTGGTTTCAGGAGTGTGATCTTAGTTCCGTACCTCTCGTGGGAGGCAAGAATGCTAGCCTTGGAGAGCTCTTGAAGGCTAACATTCCAGTCCCTCCAGGCTTCAGTCTTACCACCAAGGTTTATGATCGATTTCTCGATGAAGGTGGGATCAAAGAAGATATTTTCCGCGTTCTTAAAAAGGTTCGGGAAGAGGATGTGTCCACAGTGGAGAGGGCCAGCCAGGACGTCCGGCAATTGATTGAAAAAACCTCTATTAATCCGGAGCTTGAAGACTATATAGGGGAGTTTTATCGGCAACTCTCGGTGGAATGTCATATCCCTGCAGTCCCAGTTGCCATCCGGTCGAGTGCTACAGCAGAGGATCTTCCCGATGCCAGCTTTGCAGGCCAGCAGGAAACTTTTTTGTGGATAAGGGGGGTGGATGAGGTATTGACCCATGTCCGAAGTTGCTGGTCCAGCCTTTTTACGCCCAGGGCTATTACCTATAGGGTCAAAATGGGTTTCCCTCATGAAAAGGTGTCCATATCCGTCGGTGTGCAGAAAATGGTCAATTCCTGGACAGCAGGCGTCATGTTTACCATAAATCCAGCCACGGGTGACCTATCAACCATTTCAATTGACGCCAACTGGGGGTTCGGGGAAAGCGTTGTCAGCGGAGAATGTACTCCAGACCACTTTTTGGTCAACAAGATAACCATGGAAATCGTCAGAAGGAACATCTCTCGGAAAGAATGTATTTACACACTCAATCCCGAAACACATTCTGTCGAAAGACATGACATCCCGCCAGAAAGAAGTGAAAATCAGTGCATTGTCGACGAAGAGATTATTGAACTCGCGAAGGTTGGTAAGTTGATTGAAAAACATTACGGAAAGCCTATGGATGTGGAGTGGGCCATTGACAAGGACATGCCCGGCGCAGGCCGGGTCATGATCGTTCAGAGCCGGCCTGAAACCGTTTGGAGCCAGAAAAAGGCTAAACCTGAGGCCAAGCCCAAGGTCTCAACATTACAATATATTACAGCAAGCCTGAAACCCGACAAGAAGGACCCATAGCATTTAACCTCTAATATAAGTGTCACACAATAATAAAACGCTTCTGATTACGGGTAGAGAGTTGCTTGGGTCGAAAGCTGAATCGCTCAGGGAGAGAAAATCATGATTATCAAGAACTGGATGCAAAAAGATCCAATAACGATTTCAAGCGATACCCTTGCCAGCGAAGCCACGAAAATCTTTGACGAGCACAGAGTGCGTTTTATCCCGGTGGTGGATGGGGGAAAATTGAGAGGTATTTTGCCGCGACGGGATCTTAGGCACGCTGCTTCCTGGGTTACAGCTACCCAGAGCATTTATGAGGTCAATTTCTTCAACACCCGGCTAAAGGTAAAGGATCTGATGGTCCGCCAACCCATCACGTTGTCCATCGACGACACTGTTGAGACGGCCCTTACAAGGGGGGCCAAGCTTGGCAGAACCTTCTTTCCGGTGATGGACGGGGAAAAGCTGGTGGGAACCACGTGTGACATGGACATCTTTAATTCCCTGTATCAAATTCTGGGCATTGGTAAGAAACTCATGGGGATCACCCTTGATGCCGAGCAACTGGAAGGAAACGATATCAAGGAGATTGTCCAAGAGATTACCTTGGCAGGTGGGGCCTTGCACAGCCTCTTTACCCTGAAACTGCCCGACTCCGATGAGAAGCGGCTCGTGCTGCGGTTTGAAGCAGAGGATGCAGAAAGGGTTATGTCTGCCCTTGAAAAGAAGGGCTATCGAGTCGTCGAATAAGCGGTTCCGAGCAATCATTTTGGATTGTATTGTGAGACAAGGCCAAAGGCAGGAATACCACAGGTTGACTTTAAAGAGAATGTTGAACGACAAAGCAATATAGCTCCTGACGAAGTGTCACTTAAGCAGGATTTTTCATTTATATGAGAACTCCCGGGTAGCTTCGGGTGTTCCTCCCACACGGAGGTTAATTCAGAAAGGGGGTGATGATGTTAGTAAAGGTCTTTCTGAGGTGCAAAGATGATTAAAACGGGAAGCCACTTATTCAAAGGAGGGGGTCAAAATGACTGAAGGTAAAGAGATAAGATTTATGGATCCTCATGAGGTTCCAGCACCTGAGGGCGTTGAGGGTTGGGAAAGGATGTATTCCCCGTCTTACTTATTTACTCCTGAGGCCGAGGACCCAGAACAGGCGAAATATGAAAGCGAGCGACTCTGGGTCTGGGACAGTTTGCACCAGCCGCCAGTCCCCTGGCCCATGACTACTGATCTCTATGATACTACTTGGTGGCCTCGACTCAATGAAATGAACACAAACGTGTTCTGTTTACCTCCTGCCGCAGGCATTGATCATCGGATGCTGTATGGCTACTCATACTTATCTTCCACCCCCATTACAGATCCGAAACTGGTGCAGGAGAGGGCAAAAGAATTTGAAAAGAGGGCAGGTTATTATTTCGCAAACTGGCCTGAAATGATGGAGAGCCTGCGAAATAGGCACATGGAAAACGCTAAGGAGATGGAAAAAATAACCTTTGAGGAATTGCCCAATGTTGTAGAAGAAACTGATGTAACCTCATACAAAGGAACTTATTGTTATACGGAGATGGAATGCAAATGGCGCAGGATCGTGGATCTATGGGAGATTGGATTTGATTACCATTTCGAGGCATTTAACATTGCTCATGCAGCCCACCTGGCATTCTCCGATTTCTGCAAGAATAGCTTTCCCGATATTACCGATGATACAATTGCCAAGTTTGTCATGGGTGTTGGCGCAGACATATACCATCCTGATGAGGTCGTACAGAAACTGGCACGACTGGCCATGGATCTTGGAATACGTGATGCTATTTTGCAGCCCGGATCTTTCAGTGAAGTGGAAGCTCGGCTAAAGGAAACCAGTGAGGGTAAGAAATGGCTGGATGCCCTTGAAAAGGAGAAATATCCCTGGTTTTATTTTACCACGGGATACAGCGTCATCACCCCAATGGATAGATCCTGGGTAGAGGATATGGACCTGCCCTTAGTCCTTTTGAGGGAATATATTGAAAAGCTGAAGCAAGGTGAAGTCATAGAGAGAGACACAGCAGGTCTAACTGCGGACAGCAATAGAATTTTTAATGAATACCGGGACCTGCTCCAGGAAGAGAGCAGGCCTCAGTTTGATCAGCTCCGCGCCTTAGATAGAAACACCAGTCCGCATATTGAAGGACACATGTTCTGGTTTGAATGCCTCCACAACTATCAGATCCGGAGGGCACTCGACGAATTGGGAGCGATTTTCACAAATTGCGGCCTGATGAATGAACCAGGGGATATGTGGTACCTGAGGCTATGGGAGGTCGAAGAGTTAATAAAGGATTATGTCAGGTTCAAGACCACTGATCCGTTCAACGGAAGACCTTCGTCAGGGTGGTACTGGAAGAAGGAACTCAAATGGCGCAAAGAGACATGTCAGAGACTCACGGAGTGGCGGCCACCCGAAGTCCTCGGTATTGCTCCTGCAGAGATATTGGATCCGTTTTATATCGGGCTTTGGGGCATTACCACCGAGAAAATTGCAATATGGCATGAGGCAGCAGCGTTTAAACCGGAGGAGATATCAGAAATGAAAGGCTTTCCGGCAGCTCCTGGTGAGACTGAGGGCGTCGCAAGAGTCTTAGTGGACGTGAGTAGAATTGGTGAGGTGCAACCGGGGGAGATATTGGTATGCCGAACTACAGCACCTAGTTGGGGTCCCGTGTTTTCAAAGATCAAGGCTGTCGTCACGGATGTGGGGGGGATGATGTGTCATAGCTCGATTGTTTCCCGAGAGTATGGGATACCGGCAGTCACGGGGACTGGTAACAGTACCAAGGTGGTGAAGACAGGTGATGTTATAAGGGTAGATGGTGATAAAGGCGCCGTACACATGGTAAAGAGGGTCTAACAAATAGCACATAGAAAACATGTCATATTTCAATACTTACAGGGCTGCTTGCAAGGGGCACTTATGTTGTTGGCGTCCTTCGGGTTTTCGAGCAGCCCTTTTTCTATAGTTGCTATAGGCTTACATGATGTCATTAAGAGGTAACTAGATACATTGAGTCCAAATTTGGCAAATTCTTGCAAAGCCCTTTTGTTTGATTTCGAAGGTACTCTTGTCGATTTTCAGTGGAATATCGATGAGGCTGTAGAGGATTTATTGGGTGCTTTGGCCGCGCTCGGTTTTGATCATGGAGTCTTCAGCAAATATGATTATGCCACTTTGTTCAATAGAGCTATGGAAGAATCAAAATTGCTGGGATTGCCTTCTGAAGTTGTTCTTGAAAAAATCGGGGAAGTCTACGATCGTTTTGACATGGATGCCGCCAAGCGTTGGACTCCCAAAGATAATGCAAAATACGTCCTGGAAGATTTAGTGAAAAAAGGGATTTTTACTGGCTTGGTGACCAATGCGGGGCGAAAGGCCATTTCCATGCTGCTAGAGCGCTTCGATTTCAAGAGGCTGATGGATGTGGTCATCACAAGGAATGATGTGAGTAGGCTCAAACCTCAGGGAGAGAGCATCTTAAAGGCTATTCATGCCTTAAAAGTAAACAAAAGAGAAGCTCTCTTTGTCGGGGATAGCGTGACCGATATAAAAGCCGCACAGGATGCAGGTGTTGATGTGGCAGTGGTACTGGGGGGCGAGAGCAACAGAAGAGATGTTGAGAAATACAAGCCTAAGTTCATACTATATTCTCTGTCAGAAATTTTGAAGCTTATATGAAGAAGCTCTTTAGATCTTTCATGATTCATCTGGGGGAGGAAAGAAATGAGAATTCGAAAGATCAAAAAATCTGTGCCTAGGGTTCAGATAAGACGTGATCTGGAGAAGTACGTTCGACTGGCCAAAAAACTGGGGGGTACTGATGCGAAGATTTTGGAAACAGATGAAATCTTGCTTGATTACCGAGCTACTTACAAGTGTGCCGTTCCCAAGTGTTATCTTTACAACGCCAGTGCCAATTGTCCTCCTCACGCCCCTTCCTTCGAGAGGACAGTAGAGCTCATGAAGTGCTTTCGGTTTGCTATTCTGGTCAGCACCAAGGGTCCTGCATCTATGGTCGTAGCCAAAAGAAAGGAGAAGAAAAAAGCCTCCTATCTGGATCCGGAGATTATCGCTGGAAGGCGTAAAATGAATGACATCGTGTGCGCAGTAGAGTCCAGGGCCTTTTATGATGGGTATTACTTTGCAACTGCATTTGCCGGGGGTAACTGTAAGGCCCTTTTTTGCGCAGACACACACTGTCAGGCCCTTGAACCGGGGAAGCCATGTCGGTTCCCTCTCCGGGCCCGCCCGACTATGGAAGCGGTGGGTATCGACGTTTACCGGACGGTGACCCATGCTGGATGGGACATCTATCCTGTGGGAAGTCAGTGCTGCGCTGGGGATGTGCCCTTCGGCCGTAAGGCGGGGCTTGTTCTGATATGCTAAGGGGAACAACAACGGCGTTTGTTTCAGATTTCAGTCTATTATAGCTTCCCCATTGCAACAAAATGTACTCTTTTGCAAAAGCAGAAACTTAAAATTCATCCATTGGATCACCTAACACCTGCCTGTCATATCGGAAAAGGTCGTCTCCGCGTAGCATGATCTTATTGAAAATGGGGGCATAATTTACAACGCGCCTTGAGAATCTGTGGAAAGCGGTATCCGGTTTATTGAATGGACAGACTCTTATGCACACCGCACAGTGGGCTCTGTTTTTGGCCCACCACCGGATACATCGTTCAGCATTAATGGGCCACTTGAGGATGTTTACGTTGTTAGAAATATTATTATGCTCCGCAGTTCGCTCTCCGTGTTTTAATGCTTGGCCGGGGCAATTTTTTGCGCACTTTTCACACTTTTCGCAGAAGGCTTGAACGCCCAGATCCACAGGTTTGTCATGCACGAGAGGGAGGTCAGTGAATACCTTGCATAGCCGAACACGAGATCCGTATTTCTCCGTAATCAATATGCCGCTCCGACCCAGTTCCCCGAGCCCTGCATCCACGGCCATAGGTATGGAGAGAGACGTATCATTCCCGGAAGGCATGGCATGGTAGCCGACCTCTTGAATGAAACGAGCCACGGAGGGAGCAACAAAGCCCATCTTGGAGTAAGCAATGTCAGTAGCAGATTCCACGGCAGGTGATCTTCGGATGTGTTGGTAGTCCATCTCTATGGCCATGACAATAACATTCGTAAAATATTCAGGGAGCTCAAGGGGATCTCCCACGTCGCCACCAAGGCCTAATTTTACACTGTGATCCCCCCAGTGGGAGTAGACCCATGTGCGATTAAGGGGCGCTATTCCAACCAGGTCCGCACCGAACCATTTAGCAATCTTCTTAATCAAATTTGACATTCTTCGTACGTCATCAATCTCTACACGGATTGTGTTTGGCTCATTCTCACGTCCATGGAGATTTTGGCGGGCCATGTAATCAATGGTTCGGCCTGCCCATCTGCGGGCATAGTCGGCCTGAGAATACCCACGTTTGTCTGTTCGGTCAGGGTCGAAGGTAAAGATTCTGTGGACTGCAGACTTGGAAGATTCACCTTTTGGTATCATTTCCGGTGGAATGACTTCACCCCGGTCTACCCGAGAATAAACATGGTTTGATTCGTCAAACCTTTTCAATTCACCGACTACAAATCCCTGGTAAGTGGGTTCGGATACTTTCTTGGCCATAAATCAGCCCTCCAAAAAATAATTACGTCATTATAAGCATTCCGAGAATCACTCGAAAACCTTAACATACAAAATTTAAAAGAACTTATAAGTCACTGATTATTTCTTAGAAGTTAATGAGTTAGGAGAAATCAATCCTTTTCTTTCTACGCCAGCCCAAAGCGTTTGTCGAAGTACGCCCTATGGTTATTAAAAAGCTTTTTCCAGTTTTATGATTAATTTTTTTTCAGGTCCTTTTTTCCTGGCGTGATTGCATCCATGAGTTCACCTGCGGTGATAGCGAACTGAGGATCGTTAATATGGACATCGAGATTGATTGACTTAATTCTGGGTTTCAAACAACTCCTCAATGTATCGATAAATGCAATGCGGCCGTCTGGATCATAGAAAATACCGCCCGGTTTATCGTACTCAGAAAAACCTCGACTAGGAATGATCATCACAGTGTCCCCTTTAGTTCTGTTCAAGTCTTGGGCTACATTTTGAGCGATCTGGATTTTCTCCTCCAGTGTCGTCTTGATTAAGGACACTAACGAATTATGAATATGGACTGGACGGCTCTCATATTTTGAGGGAATGTTGTTTGGCAAGCCAGGCCAAATGAAGAAATCTACGGCCCCAGGACTGACCACTAAAGGGATTCCCATGTCTCCTGCCACTTTAATTCTATCAATCCCCTTGCCACATGCGCTGGGATTACAAACGCAGTTGGCAAATTCTAGTAGAGCTACGTCAACAAGACCGTTTATTTCTCCTTGTTCTATCAAATTTTTGAGAGATTCCGTACTCGCCAGGGCTGCGACGAAGACGACTACCTCATAGCCTTTTCTCTCTAAAGTTGATTTTAATAAAGGCGCGTATCTCAGCCCTGCTGTTCCCACTGTTGTGACCCCTATCATGGGTTTCAGTGAGACTCTTAATTCCCTGGAATAATTCTCAACCATACCTGAGATTGCTCCAGAGGCTTTATCTAGAACTCCTTTAGTAATTCTATTCATCCCCCAAAGGTCAGAGATGGTACACATAATTGTGATGTCGTTGCCCGCTAACTCTGGTCGTATTATAGAAAGTCCGGAAGCGTTAACTAAAAGTTTAGGCAAGCCCATGGGCAGTCCCTGCATCACAGACAAGCCTAATGAACTTCCCATAGAACCACCTATGGCCAATATGCCATCCACGGCTCCTTCTCGGAACAATCGATTAGAAATTCTTGAAGCACCCTCAGTCATCACTTCTATTGCCTTCCATTCATCATTGAGACCGATTACCTTATCTAGGTTTACCCCACCGGTTCGAGCTACCTCTTCACGCTTTATATCAGGCGTAAAATACGGCTTATCCAAAATACCCGTATCTAAAATGATTACACGATGACCCCTCTGGGATACCTTCTCTTTCAGGTATTTAATTTCCTCTCCTTTGGTATCTAAAGTGCCAATAATAAGAATGCTTTTGGCCATCCCGAAAACCCCATCACGGATTTCACTCGCCTTCGCCACAGATGCCCCGCGCCTTGGCGCGGGGAGCTTCACTGGCTCTGCCTGGAAAGGATGTGTGATTCGGCCATACCCTCTTCTCGAGGCCGCATCTATTTCGTGAGGAGGAAGCTCCCCGATATTTGGGGTTTAGACCGTTCAAAGGAGATTCACAAGCGCTTGGCGGTGCAAACCCCAAATATTGGGTCGCGGCTATGTCCTGTGCAATTTTTTTGAGATATGGCCTTTCGAAAAGTCTATGGCCTTCATAGTACGCCCTGTTGGGGTGTCACTAAAGCCAGGTCCTTTGGTCCTGGATTCTTTACTTCCAAGACATTAGACCTGGCATTGTCCTCGTGTCAAATCTTATTTATTTGGAATCTATATAAGTAAACCTTATATAGCCTTTGAGAAATATATAGATGACAACTAAGTGTCAAAAAATTGGTTCAAGAATTCTTTGCCTTAATGGGGGGGGCAAAAGATGATAAAGTTTAACCAGTTGCGAGTATTCCATGGAGTGGGTAAAACTGAAAAAATCGTCGGATCCTGTAAAAGACCTGTGTAACACAAGCGGCGGTAAGCGCCCAAATAAAATTATTCGGTGATTCCTTAACCGTCCCGCGGATCAGGCCGTATCTAAGCACGATCTTTTGGGAAATTGTCTCGATTGACAGGTGAATCTAAATTCTTATATGCTGCGCTCACCAAAAGGGAATTCCATCAGTTCACCGCACAAAAGAGACAGATGAGAGCCAAAATTGATTAACCAAAACAAAATGAATATTCAGATATGCTTAAACGTTTTTCTTTGAGAACCCTGAAATATAAAAGGCTTCTTCGCTTTCAAGCCGGTAAAGTTCGGGAGGTTTGTATGGAAGGGATAACATTTTAGAGCTAAAGTCGGAGATAAGAAAAAGCTGAAGGAGAATGAAACGATGGTAAAAACGATACTTTTGCTGGGTACGATGGATACCAAGGGCTCAGAATTCGGATTTATAAAGGAGAAGATCACAGAGCAAGGGCATCGTGCCGTAGTTCTTGATGCAGGCATTCTAGGAACCCCTTTGCTTGACGCTGACATCCCCCATGAAGAAGTAGCCCAAGCGGCTGGTACTACGATAAAAGATCTTGTGGCCCAGGGAAAAGAGGGGGTGGCCATAGAACTGATGACCAGGGGGGCGACGAGCATCGTTCAGGGACTTCACCATTCAGGAAAAATAGATGGAATCCTGGCTCTAGGAGGGTCGATGGGAACCTCACTAGCCACTGCGGTGATGAGATCTTTGCCCATAGGCATACCAAAGGTTATGGTCTCCACCATGGCCTCAAGCGATACGCGTCCCTATCTGGATAATAAGGATATCATGATGATCCCATCGGTCGCTGACATCGTGGGCTTAAACAGGGTGACCAAGCGAGTGTTTGCTATTGCTGCCGGCGCCATCATTGGCATGGTCACATCAGATCCGGGCCCCATCCCCTCTGAAAAGCCGCTTATCGGCCTTTCACTGCATGGCGATTTGATGCCCTGCATGAGTTTGAGCAAGACCATGCTTGAGGAAAAAGGCTATGAGGTGGTTATTTTCGCTGCCGTAGGTTCCGGGGGCAAGAGCTTGGAAGAATTGATTACCCAGGGGATCATAGATGGCGCATTTGATTTAGTAACCCATGAAATTGCGTGCCATCTATTTGGTGGTCTTTGTGATGCCGGGCCTTCCCGTCTGGAGGCAGGCGGCAGAAAGGGTATTCCCCAATTGATTGTACCTGGCAAGGTCGATATTATTACTTTCAGTACAGGATTGGGGGTGCCAGAGCGGTTCAAGGGAAGAAAACGCTGGATGCACAATCCCGATTTAGGATTGATCCGACTTAATAAGGAAGAGATGTCTTTGGTGGGTGAGACAATGGTTGAGAAACTCAACAAGGCGATCGGTCCAACCGCTGTGATCATCCCAAGGCGCGGGCTTTCTGATTATGGAAAAGGCTGGGAGGAGTTCTATGATGAGGAGGCGGATGTCGCTTTTTTCGACATCTTGAAGAAGAGACTCAAACCGGATATCAAGCTTGTCGAAATAGATGCCAAAATCAACGACAAGCTGTTTGCAGAGAGGGCGATAGATCTACTTGACGAACTGATGCACAAAGTCGGTTAAAAAGCGTATCACTTGAATCAAGAATTTAGTGCCGTGAAATCTGTGGGGAGATGGAAGGCATGAAAAAATGGGATGTGGTCGTTATTGGGGCCGGTCCAGCGGGCAGCTTTGCCGCTAAAGTTGCGGCGGAAAACGGCTGCCAAGTCTTGCTATTAGAAGAGCATCACGCCGTAGGCCAACCACGGCACGGCACCGGATGGCTTCTGGGTACCGATTTCACCGAAGAACTAATTAAGCCACTAAAGGGCAAGATACCGGTGCAAAAGGTGTACGCCTTCCATATTTATGATGCTGATTCAGGAACCGCGGTTGTGAAAGCTGAAGATACGGGATGGGGAGGATATCTGGTTAAGAGACAGCTTTTTGACCGTGAAATAGCCCTGATGGCCCTGGAGGCCGGGGCCAAGATATCCCTTGCAACCAAGGTTGTGGATTTGATTAGAGAGGGAGATCAGATTGTTGGCGTAAAAACCAATTCAAAAAGGTTGCCCGAAATAAGGGCCGGGGTCGTGATCTGCGCAGACGGCATAAGGTCTTTACATAGTGGTTTTGCCCAAAGGGAACTACTCAAAGGCAAGGAAGAGGGATACGCAGCAGGAATATTAATGGAACTGGTGGGGGTAAAGGAGGTTAAGCCGGGGATAATCGAAGGTTATCAAAGCGCTGACAAGACCATATCTGGCAGAAATCTCTGGACACACTCAAGCAACTCATGTCTTATTACTTTTCCCCACATCAATATATTCTGGGACCTAAAACAGAGAGAAGACAATCTTTTATCCAAGAAAATAAGAGATGCCCAGCCCCTTCAAATTAATGGCTATTATATGCGCGAAGAGATGGGACGGTTTTGTGAGCGGGTTGTTGATAAAGGCCTTATTTTTGTCGGAGATGCGAGCGGAAATTCAGGAATCATTCACGGTATGATCAGCGCTTACTACGGCGCTATGGTAACTGCTGAAGCCGCAAAAGAGAAGGATATGGGCAGCCTAATGGAATATGAGCGCATGTTAAAGGCATCGGATATCTACAGGTATCCCTATCGCTGGCGTACCATAAGAGGGGAGATTGGCTCTTTTGCCGAGACCATGGAGAGGATGAAGGAAATTCAATTGTAAACAGACCCAATGGACGTAGGCACTAGACCTTTTCATTATACCCACCGAAGTCCTCGATGGCCTTCTTCATCATATAGAAGTTATAAGGTGGTGTCATGACCGGGACCTCGCATCCAGCCATCAGCACATAACCCCGGGGGGCGGTATACTTTGCCTTCAGGATAGCCTGTTTACACAGTTCGTAGATTTGCTCCGGAGTCCCAAACTGAATGATCTGTGGCTCGATGTTGCCGGCAACGACGCAGGTGTTACCGAAATACTGAATGGCTGTGGTCAGGTCCACCTCAGGGCTTATGCTGGCCAGGCCTGGGTTTCCCATGGGAATCTGCGTCAAAAGCGGTAGGTTCAGGTTATGGTCACCGCAGAAGTGGGTATAGAAGTATCTGACTCCCATGGCTAACACCTTTTCATGGACCTCCTTCAGGTAAGGAAGCCCGAATTCCTTAAAATGTTTCGGCGAAAGCAGGTTATTGGCTTCCATATGCGTTCCATCAACGGCCACAAGACGATCCTGGCCAAATGTGTCAATCCAATACTTCACGAGGTCCAGGATAAAGTCAGTGGCCAGCCTAACAAGCCTGTGGACTAGTTTCGGCCTTTCTATAATCCAGCGACAAAATCTTTCAACACCACAAATGTTTGCTGCCCGGCTGACAGGACTCCCGGAAGGAACCGTAATGGGTAAGCCAAACTTTTCCTGTAGCTTTGAAAACTGCATGTAGAGGGGAATTGCCCCGGCTGATTTTACATCGGGCACTTCCAGTCTCTTAACATCGTCCTGAGAATTCACCGGGTATCGGATAACCTTTGGTGCTTGCTCATACTCACTATGCGGAAACTCAATATGGGCTCCAAACTCCCATGCTCCAAAGTAGGCGTATCTATACTGGGGGAAACCATCGTAACCATACTGCTCCTGAGTCCATACTTGAGCCCAGAAGCACTTTTCCGGGTCATTATAAAAGCTTTCAAGCGAGTACCCAACGTTCTGGGCACAAAACCCAAGAGTAAACGGGAAAAAAGGGACTCGGTCTATGGATTGGCCGCTCATCAGAGCACAAATGCGGTCTGCTATGGTCATCCTGTGTTCCATGGCACTTCACTCTCTCCAGATATCTGTGCTTCTTCCCCAATTTGTGTTTGCGTCGCCAACAGCTCTAGTCGTTGACCAGTAAAACTGCTTTTTTCTGCTGGCTCAATAAATGTTGCTGCCGCCATTCTCAAAACAGTAAGGTTATTCGATCCAGAGATATTCTCTACGGTTGACTTTGCGGATGGGTGGATCAGTCACATATCGTGATAAAACGGCTTTGTTTTGTCAAGAAATACAAATCTAAATTGATCAACCTAGAGATTGTCACCCTGAGACGAACTAGACGATTTAGAGGATCTGAGAAGAGTAGAGAAAACGACTATTTTAGCTTGTCAAAAGACCCCCCATTATGCCATCGTTCTAGGAGCTATTTACGCTGCTCTAGCATCTTCGACATAAGGGTGCCCATTCCTTTAAAACGCATTTCCTTGGTCCCAATGCCCTTCAGGCTCTTAAGAAAGGCTTGAGCAGGAGGCGACAGGGGCTGTTTCTTCAGATAGGCAATAGTCACATCCAACAAAAGCTGGTGACCTTTTACAGGGACTGTGCGCAATTTCCTTTTCTTGAGTTCCTTGGCTACCGACTCCTTCACCAGAAAAGAGATCCCTTTACCACGCTGAACGAGGAGCTTGATCCTTTCCGCATCGCTGGTCTCCATCAGAATGTTTGGCTGGCAATCGTTTTGTGAAAACAGTTCATTCACCAGTTTCCTCGTCCCGGAGCCTTTCTCTTTCATGATGATGGGTTCTTTAGCCAGTTCATGAAATGGGATGAATCTCTTCCGTGCCAGGCGGTGTTTTGGGGAGAGGATGAGGACGAGTTCCTCTTGGCTGAAGGGGATGAAGGTGACTTTACGGTTTTCATCCCCCTTAGCGATTATGGCCATCTCGTTTTTGAAATCAGTGAGACTTTGCACCATTTCTGAGGAGCTTCCTTCATCCAAGTGGATCTTAACATTGGGATAAGTCTGACGAAACCGGGAGATCAGAAAGGGCATAAAATGACGGGCATAAGTTCTGGCGGTTCCTATTCTGAGGGAGCCCCGCTTCAATTTCTTTATTTCCTCTACAGCAATTTCTATATCCTTTTCATAGTCAAAAATCCTTTGTGCATACTTAAAGATGGCTTTGCCCTCTTCTGTGAGGTAGAGCTTCCCAGCCTTTTTCTTGAACAGCTTCAGTTCGCAATGCGCCTCAAATGCCTTCACCTGAGCGGTGACAGCGGGTTGCGTGACATAAAGCGCCTTTGCTGCTTCAGAAAAGTTCAAATGGTTTGCTGCCTGATAAAAGGCCCTGAGCTGGTTCAAATTGATCATGGGTGCTTCCTCTTCTGATGCACAGATAGAAGATATAGGAGAAAAACAAGTTCATGTAAAGGTAAATAAAACTCTACCCGTTGTGATTCTTGACAAAACATAGGGCTGTGAATAGCTTAAGTTACTGACATGTGACACAATGGGGAGCATGAAAAATATTTTCAAGAAAATCTGGCAATTGGCAAAGCCCTATCTCGATACGAGGGACAACGAGATTCACACCAAGATCTCTGTTGAATTTGCGTACAAGCTCCTAGAAGCAGAGGGTGGGGATGAAGACGTGGTGATCCCGGCTGTCATGTTGCATGATGTGGGTTGGAAAGAGGTGCCCGAGGATCTCCAATTGAAAGCCTTTGGCCCAAATGTGACGCTTCCAGAGCTCACTAAGAGACATGAAGATGAGGGTGTAAAGATAGCCAAACACATATTGCAAAAGATTAAATATGATAATAACAAGGCAGAAGAAATACTCCGAATTGTGGGAGGCCATGATTCAAGGAAGGAACCCGTCTCGTTAAATGATAAATTGGTCAAAGATGCCGACAAGCTATTTAGGTACACCAGAGAGTATCTTGATATCTACGCTGAAAGATTTGGACTTACACATGACCAAATGCATGCCAGGCATGAGGGGAAATTGGACACATGGTTTTTGACCTATTCAGGTTGGGAAATGGCCAGGGCGGAACTAGAAAAGCGGCTAAAAGAAAGAAATAATTCGAAGGAGGAATATGATGAATGACGAAAGAATGGCCTCTTACTGGCTTCCATGTTCCGTAGTTTTTGTGAGTACGGCCTACGAGGGAAAGCGAGATATCATGACAGCTACGGCCATGTTTGTTTCGGAAAAAGAGCCTTTGATAGCCATCAGCATAGCCAAAAATCATCTGACCGATCAGTTGATTGAAAAAGCAGGCGAGTTCATTCTTGCCATTGCCTCTGAGGCTCAAAAGGACTTGGTCTGGCAGCTGGGAAGCGTAAAAGGAGAAGAGGAGGATAAGTTTACACATTTCTCCATCTCAACCCTGGAATATGGGCCGGAGAAGGCACTCATCCCGGAAGGAGCTGCGGCCTGGATGGCATGCCAGGTGGTGAGTAGTCAGGACGTAGATGGTTACCGCCTTGTTATTGCACGGGTGGTGGATCAAAAAGATCTGGGCAATCCCCCGTTGGTGTGGCAGAAAAATGCCCTTTTTTCCTTAAAGACGTTGTAGGCTTTCCCTTTTTCGTGTATAGATCTGATCTCAAAGCCCTCTGCAGCCCTAACCACATCAAGATTTCAGTAAGGAATGTGGGTCTCAGTGGGAAATGGCCCCAATAACTTGGCAGAAGTTTTATAGAAATGGAGAAAAATTTCCATGAACACAGTCGAGCAAACAGCGAATCTGGAGGAGATCCTATCCCAGCTCAGGCCGGGAGATAGGGCATTTGTTTCCAGTTTGATCGAAAGGGATCCGTTAACAGGTGTATACAACCGGAGAAAGTTCGATAGAGACCTTGAATTGATTCTCGCCATGTCCGAAAGGACCAAGAAGGGCGCAAGTTTACTCATGATTGATATTGATCATTTCAAGAAATACAATGATCAACATGGTCATCAGAAAGGGGATCAAGTCCTAAGAGAAGTGACCCAATGCATCGAGAGAAGCCTAAGAGATTATGACAAGACGCATATCTACAGATATGGGGGAGAGGAATTTGTCGTAATCATTCCTGATACCTCCAACAAGCATGCATTTGATATTGGAGATCGCATTAGGAAAAACGTTAAATCGGCTTCTAGTGTTTCAGTGAGTGTGGGAATATCCCATTACAAAGAGAACTCAAACAACCTAGAAAGCCTGATTGATAATGCTGACAAGGCCCTTTATGAGGCAAAAAGGACAGGTAGGGATAGAGTTGCCCTTTATGATAAGCCTTTCTGACTAACCCGCCGCCCCACTCAAAAACTTACCCTAAGTTTCAAGTTTTTCCCTGCATAGGCCCTCCCTCTAGAAATAGATTCTTTCTCACACCTTACTCTCTATCAAATCTTATAAGAGCCCTAATAAACATGACATGTCAAAAACTGAAGGAGATGGGTCCCTTTCCATATTCCATTTCCTCCTTGTCTGGGCTCCAATGGAAATTCTATAAGATGATCAAAAATGGGAAAAATGAAGAGGATCAATTGACATCAAAGTGATCGTCATTAAATTCCTACTAGAATGATGGGATAAAGAACAATTGTTTGTGATTGACAGGGAGCGGAACGCGTTTCCATCTGAGCTTCCTCAATTTGGCAAATAGGACACCAATGAGGAGATCCCCACTTACAAAAGTGAACTGGAGGAGGGGAAGGATGTCTGAAAGCCTAGTTACAAACAGAAGTTTAGACTGGCTGTATCGGCAGCTTGAGGAAAAAGAGTCTATCATCAATGGCATATCCGATGCACTGATGCTGCTGGAAGCCAATACTTATAAAATCATCGAAGTAAACCGGGCGTTTCTGAGCCTTTACAGGGTCAGTCGCGACGAAGTCATAGGAAACACCTGCCACGAAATCACCCATCACTTGCCCCGACCTTGTTCTCAAATCTCTGACCACGATCCGTGTCCTCTGGAGAAGAGCGTTTCAACAGGTGACTCGTCTCACACTGAACACGTGCACAAGGATAGTAATGGAGGTGATCTTTACATTGAGATCAGTTCCTATCCCATAAAGGATGCTGACGGCCAGGTTACCCGCATCATCCACCTCTCCAGAGATGTGACCGACCGGAGACGGGCGGAGGTGGCACTCAAAGAAGCCTCTGAAAAAATAAAGCTGTTTGCCTATTCGGTTGCCCATGATCTCAAGAGTCCCACGGTCGGCATCTATGGCCTCACAAAACGTCTTCACCAAAATTATAAGGGTATTCTTGATGAAAAGGGTCAGAGCTATTGCGAACAGATCCTAAAAGCCTCCGAACAAATTGTTGCTCTAGTGGATCAGATCAACGTCTTCATATCCACAAGAGAGCTCCCCTTGAAGATAGAACGGATTCCTTTGAAAGAGATCCTCCAAACCATGAGAGAGGAGTTCTGCGAGCAGCTTCAGATTCGCAAGATAGGATGGTCGGAACCTGAAAACAGTCCAGATATCAAGGCGGACAAGCAACGCATGCTGAGGCTTCTGAGGAATCTCGTGGACAATGCCTTGAAATATGGAGGAGATGCGCTGAGTGAAATCAAGATCGGATATGAAGCGTCAGAGGCATTTCACATTTTATCTGTAACTGACGATGGTGTGGGCTTAAGGAGGGAGGACTCCGAAAGGCTCTTCAACCCTTTTGAGCGAAAAGGGAACTCTCCGGGTATCGATGGGGCGGGCTTAGGATTGGCCATAGTCAGAGAGACAGCAGCACAACACAAGGGCGAGGTATGGACCGAGCCTGGGGAGAAAAGCGGAACAACTTTTTTTGTCACCATATCAAAAGACCTGAAACTATCTGAAAGCTAAAAGCATCATTTTTAATAGTTCGGGCTTCTCACTGACGGAAATTTGCGGCCTAAATTGTTTGGCGCATGGACGCTTGACAACGAATTTTTTGGGCAGGTGCTGAACATTACAGTTCATTAGATCTCGCGAGAAAAACCCTGAATGTGATCTTTTTGCAAAGATGAAAGGAATATGGAAATGGGAGAGAAGAAGCTGAATTGTTGGGAGTATATGGGGTGTGATAGAGAGCCCGGTGGCGAAAAGGCGGATAATCATGGGACATGTCCTGCGGCAGCCGACGCCTCATTCGATGGAATAAACGCAGGTAAAAACGCGGGTAGAATCTGTTGGGCGGTGGCAGGCACATGCCAGGACGGAGGCGTCTATGGGACATTTGCGGAAAAGCGCAAAACTTGTGTCACGTGCGAATTTTATAAGCTGGTCCAGGAAGAGGAGGGAACTTCAGGGGTGGCAAACAGGCTCTTAAGTTTTTTTTCCGAACCCGTGAAAAGCTCGTTCTTGGAGGGAATGACCTGCAGAGTCGTAAAGGCCGGAGAGCGATTTGTAGACCAGGGAGAAGTCAGGGATTCGGCCTACATCATTCAACGTGGATCGTGTCTCGTCATCGTGGAGAAAGAGGGTGAATTGCATCCCGTGGACCATAGAACCAGGGGTGATATTGTGGGTGTGAGGTCCCTTTTGACAGGAGAACCACAAACAGCACATGTTGAGGCCGAAACCGACATGGAACTGTGGGTCTTGAACAAAAAACTGTTCGGAGATATTTTTCAAAAAGAACCTGAATTGCTCGACTTCCTGACCGAACTCGTCGTTGCTCGCTTTGATTCGAGAAGACCAACGGCAGACAGATTAATTGGAAAGTATATCGCGACGGATATTATTGGGCGGGGAGGCTACAGTATTGTCTATAGGGGTATTCATGCAGGTTTGAACATGCCCGTTGCCATCAAAATGCTAAAACATGACTTGGCCATGGACCGCGACTTCTCAGAGAAGTTTCGAAATGAAGCCAAAACCATAGCCCGACTGAACCATGAGAACATTGTCAAGGTGTATGACATAGAGGAGCTTTATAGAACGACGTTTATTATCATGGAGCATCTTGATGGTGCGCCCCTGGATCGTGTCTTGGCTAGAATGAGAAGACTCCCGGTGTTGCGGGCACTTGATATTCTTTTACAGGCCTGCGCCGGGCTTGCCTATGCCCATGAGCAAGGTATTGTCCACCAGGACATCAAACCCGCAAACATTTTTGTTCAACTAGATGACAGGATAAAAATCCTTGACTTCGGTTTGGCATGTTCTCCAGGAGACGTTGATAACCTCTGCTGGCCTGGGACGGTTTTCTATGCGTCACCGGAGTATATAGAAGGTGATCCTGTAGACGCCCGTAGCGACATCTACTCCCTGGGAATTACGGCGTACGAGATGGTTACGGGTCAGAAGCCATTTGCTGAAGATAATGGTGCAAAAGCGGTTCATTTCCACCTCCACGAAGATATTCCGGACCCAGCAGAGGTTGTGCCGGATCTGTCGAGGGCCCTGCGTGATTTTATTCTTAAGGCGTGCCGGCGTGATCTCAAAGAGAGATACCAGAGCGTGGCCGAGGCCGTGGAGGATCTTCGCCCGCTGGCAGAACAATTCGGGCTGGCCAATAAAGCCTCGTTAGCTCAAAGACGCAAGATGGCCACTTTTTTTATGATCTACAAGGACTATAACCAATCAGCGCTGACGCGACTCATGGAGGAATTCGGAGCTCGGGCTCATGAGCTAGGCATCGACATGAAAATGGCTGACTTGAAAGACATGTGAAGGCGCTTGGCACCCTCTCCGAGGTCCCTAAAAAGCCCACAGAAATCGCAACTAATTTCCACATATTGGACTAAAAGGGAAGTAGACTCTTCCTTGACGTAAGACCCCAATTCCATTATACTTTATGGTTTGAGAAGGAAGTAATTTCTTAAACCCTCTCCTTCCTCAAAAACCCACCAGCAACCCCCCAAATGGTTAGAACTCTGGCGTATAAGAGAAATGGGGGAGATCAGAGATGGCGAGGACGGAATAGTTGTTTTTATTGAACAAACGAGACACTTACCCACTTATAATTCCCGCAGCCTTCATTTTCATCTCAGCGCTACTTGCCTGGCAATGGCCCGGCCTTATAAAGCAGGTGGGGAAGGTGGACGAGATGCGGGCTCTCCTTACGATCCTCCCCTTCCTTCCCCATGTCTTCCTGACCATTGGATTCGTCATGGGATGGCGCTTCAATAATGGGGGCATGATACTCACCACACTTATCCTTGGGCTTTCCTATCTTGCGCTTTCCAATACGCTGCCTGGAAGTTCGTCAAAGGTCCATATCGGTCCGTCTATCCCTCAATTCATGAGCTTTTTGCTCCCTCTCAATCTTGCCTACTTTGCCACTTTGACAAAAAGGCGCATATTCACGTCAAAAGGCCTATTCTGCGTTGGCCTGATTGTATTTCAGGCCTTTGCCATTATTCTGCTTTGTTATCCTCAGCTTATCACAAACGCGAAGGGTGCATTCTCCCTGACTTCAAAGTCACTCCTTCAGTTGTCTGTCAAACTCGGCGCTGTGCTCCATGGCGATTCCTTTAGGGGGCTAAGAAATGTCTCAACAATTTCATTCTTTTCCTTCTTGGCAGCGCTCATTTTCTTATTCTTGCGTTTTAACAGGAGCCGGGATTCCCTTTCAGCCGGTTCCCTGTGCACCCTTGTGGCGGTCTTTCTCGGTATCGCATTTCATTCCAAGACCTCAACCATGCTCTATTTCTTAGCAGCAAGCCTTATCCTTATTATCACGTCCATTGAGACATCCTTTTCCATGGCTTACATTGATGAGTTAACGGAATTGCCTGGTCGGCGAAGCCTTAACGAGACCTTGGCAAATCTGGGCAGAAGATATGCGATCGCCATGATTGATATTGACCATTTCAAGAAGTTTAATGACAAGTACGGTCACAAAACGGGTGATCAGGTGCTCAAGATGGTGGCATCAAAGCTGAAAGAGGTCACGGGTGGCGCAAAGGTCTTTCGCTACGGAGGAGAGGAGTTTACGGCCGTCTTTCCAGGGAAAACCGCCAGAGAGGTGGTTCCTCACTTGGATACATACCGCAAGATTGTGGAATCTACACCCTTTACGGTTCGAGGCAAAGAGCGAAAGAAAAGTACGGCGGAGAACAGGGGCAAAATCAAGCGGACTGGTCGTAATGGAATAAATGTTACGGTGAGCATCGGGGTTGCTTCACCGAACAGACGCATGGTAACCCCTGAGAAGGTGCTAAAAGCGGCTGATAGGATACTTTATAAGGCGAAAAAGGCGGGCCGGAATCGAGTCCTGACATAAGACGTCATTCTTATTCATGCGACGTACTATTCATCCGCAAGCTTCCTTCCTATTGTCTTTCCTGAATTTCTGCCTTATCTGAATGGAGGTACCCAAATGGCCTCTTCCCTTTTGGAAGGTAATGAAGCGATTGCCCTAGGGGCATTTCATTCAGGATGCCGCTTCTTCGCTGGATATCCCATTACACCAGCCACGACCATCTTTAATGCCATGCTCCGACTCCTCCCCCCCGTAGGGGGTGTATGCCTACAAGGTGAAGATGAAATCGCTTCAATAGGGTACTGCCTGGGTGCTTCCATGGCCGGGCTTAAAGTGATGACCGCCACATCTGGCCCGGGTATGAGCCTTTACAGTGAACATATCTCTTTTGCCATTGGCAGCGAGATCCCCATCGTTATTGTGGACGTGCAGAGGCTTGGTCCTTCAACAGGATCTGCCACCCGGGGTGCAGATGGGGATATCCAGTTTCTGCGTTGGGGCAACAGTGGGGGACTGCCCGTCATTGTTTTAGCCCCAGTTGATGTGAAGGACTGCTACCTTCTGACAATACAGGCCTTCAATCTTGCCGAAGAACTCAGATGCCCGGTGTTCATCGCATCCCATAAGGAGATTGGAATGACGAAAGAGGGCTTAGACATGGACGCCCTGGAAATGCCGAAGATAAAAGAGCGGGAGGCCCCCCCTGCTGGCAAGCCTTTTTTCCCTTTTGAGATTCCTAATGGCCGTGAGGTTCCTTATTTTCTACCTATCGGAGACAAAATCCTGGTCCGTCAGACCTCTTCCACCCACGGTCCAGATGGCTACATTACCACAGACCCGATCCAGATCGCCGAAAGCAGGGCCAGACTAAAGAGAAAGCTTGATTCAGCCGTCGATCGGATTTCTTTCTATGAGGCGCACATAGAGGATGATGCCGATACCTTGCTCCTTACCTATGGGGTTACGGCTCGGGCTGCAAAAGATGTTTTCGAAGAGAGGAAAGCAGACGGAAAGCCGGTTTCTCTCCTTGTCCTCAAGACCCTCTGGCCCGTACCGGAGAACTTGATCAGGGAGCAAACCAAAGATGTTAAACGTGTCGTTGTCCTGGAAATGAACCTCGGGCAGTATGTGAGAGAGGTGAAACGCGTCCTTCCTGATAAAAAAGTGGATTTCTTGGGTCAGATGGATGGCCGTTTGATAAACCCTCAGCAGATCCATGAGGTCATCATCCATGTCTAGTCTGTTGAATGAGAGCAGGCCCCCCGTTTTTTGTCCTGGTTGTTCTCATGAGCGAATTACTCAGGCCCTTGATAGGTGTTTCCAGAACATGGGTCTTCAAGGAGATCAAGTGGTCATTGTCAGTGACATCGGGTGTTCGGGACTCTTCGACACATATTTTCATACCCATGCCTTCCATGGGCTCCATGGTCGTGCCCTAACCTATGCAACGGGTCTGAAATTGGCTCAACCTGAATTAAAGGTTGTCGTGACAATGGGTGATGGTGGCCTGGGAATAGGGGGAGCGCACCTCCTTAGCGCCTGCCGCCGCAACCTGGATCTTACCCTGCTGATTTTGAACAACTTCAATTTCGGCATGACAGGTGGCCAGTTTTCAGCCACAACCCCCCCCGAGGCGCTGGTGGCATCAGGTTTTCTAAACCAACTTGAAAGTCCCATGGACGTGTGCCAGGTTGCCTGTTCTGCAGGGGCTCCTTATGTCACCCGTTGTTCAAGTTACAGAAAAGATTTGCCAGAGGTGCTTGAAGCCGCCATACGTTTTGAAGGATTTTCTCTTATCGATATGTGGGGGCTTTGTCCCGGCCGTTATACAAAAAAGAATAAGCTGACACCGAAAATCATAGAGGAAGCCCTCGGGGATTTGCCGACCTTAGAAGGCCCCGTGAAAGAAAACCTTAGAGAGGAGTATGGTCGACACTATAGAGAACTGGCTTCAAGAGAAAAGCCCGCCCCACCACCCCTGAAAGTTGAAGCTAGATTTCGTCCACCAGAGCCGAGTAGACAAGAGGTCCTCATCCTCGGTCGTGCGGGTCAGAAAGTGATAACAGCCGGTGAGACTTTATGTCTTGCTGGTCTGAGTGCAGGCCTCGGGGTAACGCAAAAAAATGAGTATGATATTACGGTACTGAGGGGCCCTTCCATCAGTGAACTCATCTTATCTCCAGAAAGGATTGGCTATACAGGTATCAATAGAGCTAATGTGGTGGTGGCCATCGGCCAAGAAGGGGTGGACCGTCGAAGGGCTCTATTTGATCATCTAGATGGGGGTTCCTTTGTCATACGGGCTCAAGGGGTCGATATTCCTCCGTCAAAGGGCCGAGTGCAAACGGTGGATTTTAAGGGACAGGGGGTGAAAATTCAGGACTGGGCTCTCGCTTCCCTTTCTGTCATGGCCAAGCTGGATAAGGTTATTACCCTTGAGATGCTTCAATCCGCATTGAAAATTAGATTCAAGGGCAAGGACCTTGTCTCTACAGTCGATCTCATGGGTCGGGTTCAAGTGGGCGATGGATTCCAATCCAGATAGGAGGCGCCTATCTTTTTCCGTCCAGAACTCTTCTTATGGTTTCAGCCAGTTCTTGCCTGAGGATGGGCTTCAGGATAAATGCCTGAATCCCCATCGCCTTTGCCTTCTTTTCAGTGACCCTTCTGCTGAACCCCGTACAAAGGATAATGGGAATGTCAGGCCTGATAAACATGATCTCATTGGCCAATTCTTCACCCGTCATGGCGGGCATGGTCATATCGGTTATGATCAGGTCAAACTCTTCAGGTTTTGTTCGGAATAGCTCTAAGGCTTCAAGACTGCTGGTTCTCGTAGCCACGTTATAACCTAGTTGCTCTAACATCTGTTTGGCTATGTCCACTATGGGCTGCTCGTCGTCGACGAAAAGAATACGCTCGCTTCCAGTGGGAACTGTCTCTTCACTCCCTGTCTCCTGATCTGTCTCTGTTTCCATGATGGGAAGGTAAACATGGAACATGGAACCCATTTCTGGCTCGCTGTAAACCGTTATGGTGCCTCCATGGCTCTTCACGATCCCATGGACCATGGCTAACCCCAGACCGGTTCCCTCGCCCTTCTCTTTTGTGGTGAAATAGGGGTCAAAAATTCTTTCCTTCACTTCAGGAGCCATACCGTGCCCGTTATCGCTCACTGTCAGTTTTAGGTAAGGGCCTGGAGACAAACCGGCAAATTTGACACCCACATCGGTTCCGTTTCCCACTTTCTCCAGACTCACATCCAGGGTACCGCCATTTTCTCCCATGGCATGGGCCGCATTCGTACAAAGGTTCATCAAAATTTGATTAACCTGTGTGGGATCAGTCATAACAGTTCCCAGATTGGCACCAATATCCTGTTTGATGTCTATGGTGGAAGGCAGCGAAGCGCGCAGCAACTTGAGCGTCTCTTTGATGATAGGGCTGACCTCAAGAGGTCTCAGTTCTTGATCGGATTGCCGGCTGAAGGCAAGAATCTGCCTTACCAAGTCCCTGGCACGCCGTCCTGCCTTGAGCACCTCCTGCAAATTGCTATGAAGCAAACCTCCTTTGGATACGGCTTCTACGGCCAGTTCGGTGTAACCTATCACTGAAGAAAGGATATTATTAAAGTCATGGGCGATTCCACCCGCCAAGGTGCCAATGGCTTCCATCTTCTGGGCCTGAAGCAGTTGAGCTTCAAGTCTTTTTTCAAATGTAATATCCCTTACAAAATTAAGCGTAGCCGGTTCTCCCTCCCATTTGATGTCAACAGCGTTGATCTGGACCCAAAGCTCTTCCCCAGATTTGTTTAGGATTCTCAGAGAATAGGTGCTCGGGATGTCCTCTCCTTTATGCCTTCTTTCTTGCCTTTTGGGGAGCAGACGCCTGTCTTCAGGGTGTACGAGTTCGATAAAGGGGGTTTCAAGCAGTTCATGGCTAGAACATCCGAGAATCTCATGGGCTCTAGGGTTCTGAAACTTAATAAGGCCGCCCTGGGATATAAAAATGCCATCATGAGCATAGTCCACGAGAAGTCGATATTTCTCTTTAGATTCCCTCAGGGCTTCTTCTGCTTCTTTTCGCTCTGTGATATCTCGCACAATACCACTAAACCCCATCGGCTCTCCTTCGGGGTCTTTTAAGAGAGAGACAGAGGCCTCAACGTATCTTTCGCTTTTGTCTTTCCTTATAATCTTCCAGTCAAATTCTTTTGTGGGTCTTCCCGTGGTATAAACCTTGTTGAATGCTTGATATAACTTTTTGGCGTTTTCTTCGTTTGTGTATTGCCGATTATTCATGCCCCTCAGTTCGTTTCTGTCATACCCGAGGATCTTTTGAATGGAGTCATTGAAGAAGGTGAAGTTGCCGGCGAGATCAACCTCATAATAGCCTTCCTCTATGTTTTCCAGAATAGTTCGGTATTTCTCTTCGCTCTCCTTTAGCTCTTCCTGGGTTCGCTTGCGTTCTGAAATTTCTTCCTTGAGTTCCTTATTGGCCTCAACGAGTTGCGCTGTACGTTCCTCCACTCTTTTTTCAAGTTGGCGGTTGGCTGCATCCACTTTTTTCCTTGCAGTTTCTAGAAGTCGTGTTTGCATGAATTCCTTACGGGAATAGAGTTCAATGGAATAACATGCGAACATCCCAATGATATTGCCTGAAAGGAAGAAGAAATTATTGTTCACCAGAACTGGAATTGGGATATGGCTCATGCCAATAGCGGCTATTTCGTAACCAATCACGATCATCCACCCCGCAAGAGTTGCCCAGATGAATCTGAGCTTGGAGAATGTATAGCCATACAAAAAGACCAGAATCAAACCAGCGTAATATGAATAGTTACCCGGACTAGGAGCAATAAGGATCATCGCAATGATGCCTAGCCCTGCAATCAATATCACAGAGGCGACGAGGCACTGCATGTATTTGATAAAGTGTTTGGAGAAAGAAAACAGAAAGATCGAAAGGACATAGGGGCAGAAAATGGCATATCGGATGAACCAAAGTTTATATTTATCTCCCGGTGCGATCCAGGCGTCAAGGATTCCGAAAATTCCGTAGAAAAAAATGGCGAGAAGCAGGGCGACTTGGATATGTCTCAAAGATTTTTGAGAATACTCCTTTAGAAAAGCTGCCTCTAGCTTTTCTTGAAAGGAGAGTGTTAGGACATTCACCTTGAATTCAGTGGGTGTCGCTGGAGAGTCTATCATCTAGAATTACTCCCTGAAACCATGACATGGACTGATAAAAGGTATTATCTTTCAGGCCATTTTTTTATGACCAATAGGGTCATATCGTCTAGCTGTTCTTCCTGGAAAGCTTTCACATCACCCATAACCTTATCGAGAAGCTTCCCAACAGGTAAGTCAGCATAATGATTGAGTGCCTGCTCTAAACGTAACTGTCCATACATTTCGCCATTTTGGTTAGTGGCTTCTGTAATCCCATCAGTGAATAACAGGACCACATCACCGTCATTGATTTTTATCGTCTTGTCTCCGAGATGACCTTCGATATCATCAGAGATTCCCAGCCATGTCCCCTGAGTGGGAATGACTTCCGTCTTATTCAGTGCAGATCGATATATGATAACGTCCTGGTGTTTTCCTGACAGAGTGACTTCTGATTTGTCAATGCGGATAGCCATCAACGTCATATAGTGGTCGGAACCCATTCTCGAAATGTTTTCTCTGATTACTTTGTTTACTGAATTCAGTACTGCGGATGGTCTGCAATCTTTGCAATTATTTATCATTGAGATGATGCTCGTCTGGGCCATCATCATGATCAGTCCGGAATCAACGCCATGACCCGATACATCACCAATGGTCACCCATTTATCTCCCCTGGAGGTTTCCATGATGTCGTAATAATCACCGCCAACTTCTTTGGCAGGAAGCATCTTTGCGCTGATCTCAAAACCCTTGATCTTTTCTTTGTTGGGCAAAAGCGCTGTCTGTATGCGTTTGGCAAGTTCCATCTCACTCCAAAGGGCATCTGTTGCCTTTTTCAACTCCACGAGCAAGTGGAATTCCTGCTTGACAAGCTTGTGCCTCACATGGGTAATAATCACCGCCATTACAGCCGTTGAGAAGAGAAAGAAGAGGTTGTTGGTCAAAATACTTGTGTCATAATCCAGGCCTGAAATGAAATTGATCAGGAGATACATCCCGATGACGATAAGACTATTTATGGCGGAATGGAGCATCATCCAGGGCAGTAGGAGGTTAACCCCAATAATGACCAGGTTCAGGCCTGCATAGTAGCTAGAGTCAAAGCCCCCGAGGTCAACGGTCATTAAAACAATCATACCGCCAACGATGACAGAAACCAGATAACCGTGGATGTAAGAGAATTTGCTCGGCTTGGTCCGGCAAATGATGGTATATTGAATGATGGCTACTATTGTGCAGGTGAGTCTGTATATCCCAAACCGAGTTAATAGCTCCTTCGGCATGGTAAAGTAGTCGAGGATAAAGAAGAGGGGAACTAGGATGAAAACCAGGGATGCCACTGTTTTTGACCACTCATGGATAATGCCGCAAAGATAAGTGCCAAAATCCCTAGCGTCTGAGTTGATTAGTTCTTTACCCCTGTCTGTATTGTTTGGCACTGCTTGATCCCTTATTATCTCTTTTCCACCTGCAGAAACATCTGGCTTCCAGAGTCCTCAAAAAAAACCTTTCCTTCTGCTGATTCTGCGTTTCCTAACAAATCCGTGAACTCTTCTTCTGTTCTGTAGTACAAGACCCAATCCAACCAATACTCCATGTAGCATCTACTGGGGTTTGAAACATGGAAATTACCGATTAACATGGTCCCGCCGGGCCTGAGAATCTGGTAGAGCTTTCCAAGGACGGCGCTTGCTACCGGAGGGGTAAGGTAGTCAAAAAGACCCATTGAATAGATATAGTCGAACAGTCCCCATTTGTCTCTCAACTGACTTGAAGCAAGCATGGTACGGACGGATTCATCCAAATAGTCCACGTATATTTTGGTGCCCAGTTTTTTTTCTATCTGGTCTATTAAGGTGGCGGCCTCATACAGGGCCTGCCGATCCTGATCTAACAGGGTAAAGTGGTATTTGTCACAATCTTCGGGAGACAACAAAATATCTTGCATTTCAAAGGCGGGCCCGCACGCGACAGATAATACTTTCAGCTTTTCACTCGACGGTGCAGATTTTCCGCTTTGAGTCTCAATCAACTTTTCTGTAACCAGTTTTCTCCGGTTTCGAACAGCTTGAGCGGCTGGGTGCTCCATGGGGTGCTTGTGCATGAGTCTGGAGAAAGTCGTCTCACCTTCAAATTCATTCATGTACAGCATCCTCATCATTACTGAGTCCCCAGGGTATCCTCTAGGTTTCAGGTTGGTCCTTCTCATGAATGGGGAGCACATAATGATACTCCAGAGTAGTTTTCTGAAATAGAATCCGTGGCGCTCGTTCTCTTCCTTACTGAAACCGGCCACTAGGTGCTCCAATTCATGCAGTTTCTCATCGAGAAAACGCAGGAAGTTTCTACCTTCGGTATTGATAATGGCTTCCTGTACCGAGGTCTGGATGTCCCTTGGTTCTTGGATATATTCGGCATCCAGATCGTCAAACAGACTCTTGTACACATTTAAATCATATGAAAGGTTGGCCGTGTAGTTCTTAAAAGATTGTTTCACTTTTTCCTTGTGAGCCAAGACGAGTGGGAGATCAATAAAAGCATTTTGAAGACTCAGGACTCTATTATCTGAGAATAAACTTCGGAGGTCATAGACATCGTGGACAAAGATTAGACGACCATCGTAACCATCAATATTGGGTTCTGAGATAAAACGGCACGGGCCCAGTTCGAATGCCTCTCCGTTATTCTGTATGAGCAATTTGTTGAATTCTGCCCCATCTAAAAAACGGTCGTGATTTAGAAATCGGACAAAAATAGAGTACTTAGAAGCGTATTGGGCACGGATGGGGATGCTCTGTTTACCCCTCGCCAAATTCGCGCTTATTTTGAAGGTCTCTTGTTCCACCTTTTTACAATCCCTTGATTTCCACTCTTCCATCCTTTGTCCGGAATATTTCCAAGGCAGAGAAGATCACGTCCTGCCATTTCAAGGATTTCAGATAGGTAACGGTAACTCGTGTTTTACCCCTTTTAGCCCTTTCCAGCGTTTTAATGATAGGCGTTATGGTCGAGGAATTCATGTAAGCCAATTCCCGAAAATCCAATGTGACCCTTTTATCGTGATCGCTGCTTTTTCTGATGGCATCCACCAAAATTGGCGTGATAAAGTTGGACGGTTCCCTATCGACGCTCTTTCCGGTCCAGCGAATAGTGATGGAGTTGTTATTTTCTCTAAGTTCCAAGGTCAACAAATTATTAGTGAACGTTTTTGCTTCGCCCATGATCACCTCCTAGAATCCTCTTCAAGAATTGAAACGGCCGAAACGTTTAAGATATTGTCATCCCCCACAAAGAAATCCAGAATGGATTTACCTTCGTATGCGATTCTCACAAGTCCTAAACCACTTTCTTTATCGCGGAGCGGCCTTTTGGAGACCGCTCTTATTCTTTCCGTATAGGCTTGAAATGGATCTTGATATCCTCTGATCCATTGAATTGTCCTGTCCAACCTTTTGAGATGATCATGAGCAGTTTCATCCACAGGATTAAAGACTTCCACTGTGACAAGACGTGAACCAATATGAATCGTGAGAGTCACTTTATTTTCTGGTGCCTTAAAGTTGCCGTACTTGATTCCGTTCTCAATGAGTTCACTAATAACCATTGTGAGGGCATTTACAGCATCACCGGGAAACCCGTGGGACCTAAAAAAGTCACTGCTAGAATTTCTTACCTCTTCAATCTCCTCCCAATTGGGCTTTACCGTCAATTTCATGGATCTTTTCGTTGCCCTGTTTTCTCTCACAATGAAGGCATCAGAGGCCGCATTTTTCCGGTCCCTATCGTTCTTGCTGTCTTTGATAGAACTTCGCCTTCTACCATTTCCGGAATCTTTTTTTCGAGAAGGACTCATCAAAGCCTCCCTCTAAGAAATTTGGTTAATAGGGTTCGTAAGGGTCTTGGATGTGCTCTTCGTAAGGCTTCATGGTCAATTTTCAGCCAGAGCGAAAGACCTTTTTAAGGTCAACAGAATCTTTAGAGCAAAATTTGTGCCAGAAGAAAAAAAATTTAAAAATCATGCAATTCCAATGGGTTATGTGGCCTAGTGGCCGCAGGGATTGGGCGGGGTAACGATTTTTGTCATTTTGGCAAAATTTTTGCCAATTTTTGTCAGTGTTTTCAGGCGCTTGGTTGAGGTTTTGCTTGAAACACAGGAACAGTGGGAAATT
>Ga0209427_10001037_pt1 | contig 31383 bp, 34 predicted proteins | sample DeeMarSWOR136_30_FD_187465 | JGI IMG/M metagenome (GOLD analysis project Ga0209427, IMG submission 187465) | Marine sediment microbial communities from White Oak River estuary, North Carolina - WOR-1-36_30 (SPAdes) (version 2) | ecosystem: Environmental > Aquatic > Marine > Intertidal zone >...
CTAAGCTCATCCTCGCTGAGCTTGCTGGCTTTCGTGCTTCTGTCGATACCCGCCTCCTTCAGAATCTGCAGGGACGTATGCTTGCCGATGCCAACAATGTACGTCAGCGAAATCCAAATGGACTTATCATTGGGGATATCCACACCCACTATGCGCGGCATATCAACTCCTTCTCATCTCTTGCGTCATGCCCGACCCTTACGAAAGGCTACCCCTGGCGTTGCTTATGCCGCGGATTCGGACAAATGACCCGCACAACACCCCTACGACGGACAATCCTGCAATTCTCACATATACGTTTTACGGAACTTCTAACTTTCATTTGCCATACCTGCTGCCACCACCTTCATGGGCACCTAAACACGGTTGGGATGCGCTCCGGAGAGGCGATGACTAATGCCGGAGCACGATTCGGCCTCTATTCAAGTCATATGGCGACATCTCAACAACGACTGTATCGCCCGGCAAAATCCGGATAAAATTCATACGCATTTTACCTGAAACATGGGCTAGCACCTTGTGGCCATTCTCAAGTTCAACTCGAAACATTGCATTCGGCAGAGCGTCAGTCACTTTGGCTTGCAGTCGTATTGTATCCTTCTTTGCCATTTTCCCCTGTTCGCCAGTTCGCGATCTGCAATTCCTTCACGCTGTCTTTCATCGCCCTGTTACAGTCAATACCTCACAACCTTTCTCGACGATCACAATCGTGTGTTCAAAGTGGGCCGAGCATTTCCCGTCTCGGGTCACAACAGTCCATCCGTTCTTCAACGTGCGCACGGCACAGGAACCGGCGTTGATCATCGGCTCCACGGCCAGAACCATCCCCTCGGTCAAGACAATATCATCGGCCAATAGCTCACTACTGACAAAGTTTGGCACTTTAGGCTCTTCATGCATCTTTCTGCCGATACCATGCCCAACGAAATCCCTGACCACAGAGAACCCCGCCGCCTCAGCATACTGCTGCATCTCAGCCGCGACCTGACTCCACTTGACGGACGGCTTCGACCTTTCAATCGCGATATCCAACACATGCGCCGTTACGTCCATCAACTTGCGCTTATCTTCAGAAACATCACCAACGGCAATGGTTACGGCGGCGTCCCCACAATAACCATTGAGTCTCACGCCGAAGTCCACGCTCAAGATATCGCCATCGCTAAGCCTCGTGCTCTCCGACGGAATACCATGAACAACCTGCTCATTTATGGAGGCACAGATCGCGCCCGGGAACGGCGTGCTCGAAACGGGACTTCGCACGCCCTTGAACAGAGCCTCCGCCCCGGCGTCAACGGTCATCTGCAAAGCGACGTCGTCGAGCCGTGCGGTGGTCATTCCCGGCTCGGCCATTTCCTTTAGTTTTGAAAGAACATCTGCTACAACGGCGCCCGCCCGGCGCATTAGCTCGATTTCTCTTCGGCTGCGAAGCGTGATAGCCATTTACTCTCGTGTCTCGTCGTTCGTACCTCTTGATGTGTGTCCGATCCATATCCAGCGATGTCACACTCCAGCAAGGCAGTCCAGCGCGGCGAACATTGAAGCCGCTACCGCGTCGGCATCCTTGTTGGCATCGAAATCGTACACCGTGCTATTGTTCCTGTAGAAATCAACCAGCGGCTCTGTCTGCTCGTGGTAGGTTGCAAGACGATTCGCCACCACTGTCGGAGTGTCGTCAGGCCGCTGAACAAGCTCCGTACCATCGTGATCGCACACGCCATCGGTCTTGGGCTTCATGTTCTCAATATGGTAAACGGCTCCACACTGGGGGCAACTCCTCCTTCCGGTCATCCGCCTTTCGATGATTCCGTCATCCACCTCCAGGTTCAACACCGCGTCTATCTTCTGCCCCGCTCCGTCCAATGCCTTATCAAGCGCCACGGCCTGGTTCACCGTCCTGGGAAAACCATCCAGTATGAAACCGGCTGCCGGAGCTCTTTCAATAGCTTTCGCCATCATTTCGATGATAATCTCATCCGGCACAAGCGCACCCGAATCCATATATTCCTGTGCTTTCTTGCCCAGTTCAGTGCCTTCGGACCTCTCCTGACGCAAGATATCTCCGCTGGACAAATGCACCAGACCGTATCGCGCGACAAGGCTTTTGCACTGCGTTCCCTTACCGGCACCGGGGGCACCTAACAAGACGATTCTCATGCATACGCTCCTTTGATTCTGCCAGATCCGCTGAAACCTTCGTAGCTGCGCATCAGCAGGTTGGCCTCTATCTTCTGAACGAGGTCCAGTGAGACACTCACAACGATTAACAGGCCTGTACCACCCAAGAATGCCGTTACCCTGAAAGGAATATCCATCAATTGCGCAATGACGGACGGCACAACAGCAATGATGGCCAGAAATGCAGCACCAAAGTACGTGATCCTCGTCATGACGGTTTCCAGGTATTCCGCCGTTCTTCGTCCCGGGCGCAACCCCGGAACGAAGCTTCCGGAATCTCGCAGGTTCTTGGCCATTTCCTTCGGTTGAAATTGCACCGTCACCCAAAAATAAGCAAACAAGAATATCAATAACATGTACAAAACGTTGTAGGTATAAGCATCCCCACGGAATGCATCATTCAGACTGAAAAGAAAACCCGATTCGGGGAACCGCTTCGCCAACTGTTCAATGATAATCGGTGGGAACATCATGAAGCTCGAAGCGAAGATGATCGGCATCACGCCCCCGTGATTGACTCGAAGCGGCAAATAATGCCTTTGCCCCCCATACATTCGCCGGCCTCGCATCTGTTTCGCCTGCTGAATCGGTATTCGGCGCTGGCCTTGCGTAATGAGTATTGCCCCGGCCACAACGAAGACAAACGCCGCCAACAAGAACAATATCTTGGTCGGGCCGTACCTATCGGGCGATGCTACTACGGTGAAATCTGTCTTCTGCCAAACATCATATACGGCCCACGGCATTCGGGAGACGATCCCCGCCATGATGATCAGACTGATGCCGTTGCCGATGCCGTACTCATCAATCTGCTCGCCGAGCCACATCAGGAAGACCGTCCCTGCTGTCATGCCGACGACGCCCATAAACAGGGCGCGACGTTCCATCCCGGCATAGATGAGCTGGTAGCCCCCCAACAGCTTCATAAACATGATCGACTGCACGACACATATCAACACCGTCAAGTAGCGCGTGTACTCCTGTATCTTCTTATGTCCCGTTTGGCCCTCCTGGCGCAGCTTCTTCAACGCGGGAATGACTTCCCCCAACAGCATCAGGATAATCGAGGCGGTGATATAGGGCATGATCCCCAGCGCAAATAGACTGCTGCGGCTCAGGGTTCCCCCTGTGAACATCTGCATATATTCGGCGGCTCGGCCCAGCGGCGTGTCAGACTGCGTTGCCGCTTCAGCAACCTGGTAGTCAAAACCGGGCACCGGGATGTGGAAACCAATCCTGTATATGACCAGCAGCGCTACGGTAAAGAGAATCTTGTTCCGCAGATCTTGGACTCTGAATATGTTGACTACTGTTCCCAGCATTGTTTCATATCCCGTACTTCCTGGTTCATGTTCCTTGTCCCGTCGTCTAAGGCGCGGGCCACAGTCAGACCACCTTCGCCATCCCACCAGAAGCGGCAATCTTTTGCTCGGCGCCTCTGCTGAACTTGTGAGCGGCGACCTGCAGGCTCTTCGTGAGGTCTCCCTTGCCCAGAATCTTGACTCGGCTTTTCGTGCTGCCTATCAGTCCGGCGTCAGACAACTGCTCCACGCCCACCAAGGCGCCGTCCTCAAATCGCTCCAGTTGGCAGACATTGACAATTTCACAGCGCACGGCAAACTTGCGATTGCTGAAGCCGCGCTTGGGCAGCCGGCGAAACAAGGGCATCTGTCCACCCTCGGACAGAGAGACGGCCGTCGAGCCGGCCCTGCTGCCACCGCCCTTGTGACCACGCCCACAGGTCTTGCCGCGCCCGCTGCCGGTGCCCCTGCCGACCCGGCGGCGACGCGTATGCCTACCCACGATGGAAGTTATGTCATGATTCAACATTGAAATCACCCAATTACCAATCGCCAAGTGTCAAACGTTCACCTCGACCCCACGCAGAGATTCGACCATGTCCTTGTTGCGCAACCTCAGCAGTCCATCCAGCGTGGCTTTGACAACATTTTTGGCAGACGTGCTCCCATAGACTTTCGTCAGGACATCCTGCACGCCCGCATATTCAAGCACGGCTCGAGCGCTGGAACCGGCAATCACCCCGGTACCTGGGCTGGCTGGAACCAATGCGATCTTCGTAGCTCGGTACTTGCCGTCTACCCGGTGGGGGATCGTCCGGTCCACCAGAGCAATCTTGTGCAAGGACTTCTTGGCGTCCTTGACCCCCTTCTCGACCGATCGCGGCACCTCGTTCGCTTTGCCGTAGCCGACGCCTACGGTGCCCGCGCGATCGCCCACGACAACCAGGGCCGCGAAGCTGAATCGCCGCCCCCCTTTGACCACTTTCGAGCAGCGAAACACCTTGACGACCGTGTCCTCCAACGGCCTCTCTTCTTGGTCCGACAGCCGGGTCCCTTCTGAAGGTCGCAGCGCAGGTGCGACACTTCCGGCGGGCTCCTTGCCGTCAACAGGGCTACCAGGTTCTACTGCCAATTTTATCTCCAAGCCTTATTGTTCGTCTTTTCAGAAGACCAGCCCGGCTTTTCTTGCCGCTTCGGCAAGCGCCTTGACTCTGCCATGAAACTTATATCGATTCCTATCGAAGCACACACATTTGATGCCGACGCCAAGCGCCTGCTTGGCAACCGTTTCGCCCACGAGTTCCGCCGCCTTCCTATTGCCGGCATTGGGCAACTCCCTGTGCAGACTCTTTGACCGTGTGCTCGCCGAGGCGAGGGTTGCCCCTGCGGTATCGTCTATAATCTGCGCATAGATGTGCTTGTTCGAGCGAAAGACGGATAACCTCGGCCTGTCCGGTGTGCCAAAGACCTTCTTCCGGACATGATATTTACGGCGGCGTGTTGCTTTTTTTTCTCTTTCGATTCCCAACTCTTCATTCCCGATTCGAGACTCTTATGCCGCCCCGGAGGCAAATGCCTTGCCGACCTTGCGGCGGACGTGTTCGTCGGCATAACGAATACCTTTGCCTTTGTAGGGTTCGGGCGGTCGGACTTTTCGGACGTCGGCGGCGAACTGCCCGAGCAACCTTCTATCAATCCCCGAGAGCATAAACCGTGCGGGCACTTCGTTTCCCCTGGTCGCGCCGGTCTCAATAGTGACCTTTATGCCTTTTGGTATGACGCGTTCCACCGGATGGCAAAAGCCAACCTGAAGCATCAGCTTCCCGCCCTGCTCCTTGACGCTGTAACCGGTCCCATAGATCTCCATCTTCTTCTCGAAGCCTTTGCTGACGCCGGTGACCATATTGGCAATCAAAGCACGCATGGTGCCGTGTAGCTGTCGGCTCTGACGATCCCGAGGTCGTTCATTTTCCACGAGCACCTTCCCCTCGGAATTTTCAACTCTGACTTTGATCCGCGGATGGAGGTCCATCTGGAGCTGGCCGAGCGGGCCCTCGACCTTCAGGCATAGACCCTTCAGCTCGATCTTGACCCCTTTGGGGATCACAACAGGTTTTTTTCCGATACGACTCATCAGCTAACCGTACAAAGAACCTCGCCGCCGATATTGGCTTCGCGGCAGCTTCTGTCACTCATAACACCTTTACTCGTCGAGACGATGGCTATCCCCATGCCGGCCAAAACACGCGGTAATTTGTCCACAGACGCATAGATTCGGCAACCCGGCTTACTGGTCCTCTTAATTTCGTTGATGATCGAGCGGCCGTCCTGGTCATACTTGAGCATAATCCTCAAGAACCCCTGCTTGCCGTCATCGATTCGATCGAAATCGTCGATGTAGCCTTCCTTCTTCAAGACCGCCGCGATGCCCTCGCAAATATTGGACGCCCTGATGTTGACCTGGTCCTTCTTGACTCGCGCGGCATTGCGAATCCGCGTCAGCATATCAGCTATGGGATCACTCAAACTCATAATCTTACATCTCGTATCTCGTGAACCGCTTCTTGCACGTATAGTCTATCCTTCATGCGCCTGGTTCGCTACCAACTGGCTTTTCTTACGCCTGGAATCTTTCCTTCGTTTGCCAGCGTCCTAAAACAAATCCGGCAAATCTTAAACTTGCGGTAAACCGCTCTGGCTCTGCCACAAAGCTGACAGCGTGTATACTGTCGAACACGAAATTTCGCTTTCTTTTCTGCTTTGTTTTCCAGCGCTTTAGTTGACATCCACACGCTCCGATTTCTCTAATCTGTCCGGCACCTTACGACGCAGACCTTCTGAACGGCATGCCGAAGAGTTCAAGCAGCTTCCTGGCTTCCTGGTCGGTCTTCGCTGTCGTTACAAAGGTTATGTTCATCCCCTGCTGAAACTCCATCTTGGCGGCGTTAATTTCGGGAAAGACACTCTGCTCGGCCAGCCCCATCGAGTAGTTACCTCTGCCGTCAAAACTGTTTTCGTTCAGACCTCGAAAGTCCCTGACTCGAGGGATCGCAAGACTAATGAGCCGGTCCATGAACTCATACATTCTCACGCCGCGAACGGTCACTTTCAGACCGGTCTCCATTCCCTCGCGGACCTTGAAATTTGAGACGCTTTTTTTCGCTTTGCAGACCACGGGCATCTGGCCAACGATCATCATCAAGTCCTTTTTGGCCGATTCCAGGAACTTCTTGTCCTGGGTCGCCCTGCCTACACCCATCGAGACCACGACCATCTTCATTCGCGGTACGGCCATAGGATTCTTGTAGCTGAATTCCCTGGTCAACTCCGGGACGATCTTCGAATTATAGAGATCTCTCAAACGTGCCATTTCGTATTCTACACCTGGTCAAACGTCCAAAACAGCCCGACGGTCACAAGCCTATTCTGTCTTTCTAACAACGCCGATCTCCGTGCCGTCAACGGCCACCCGTTTCTTGCCGCCGCGCTGGTCCACCCGATAGCGGACCCGGGTGCCTCCGGAACCCTTCGGATTCACCGGCAAAACATTACTCATATGAATCGGCTGCTCCACATTGATCCGACCACCCTGTGGATTCTTGCGAGAAGGCCGAACGTGCTTCTTCACGATGTTGTGCCCTTGAACGATCACGCTACTCTTCTCAGGCATCACGCGGAGCACTCTGCCGGTCGCCCCTTTGTGGTCACCGGCGATTATTTCCACCATATCACCTTTTTTTACATGTAGAGCCATGGAATCGCGTCTCGTATCGTGTGTCTCTCATGCCCTATTGCCCGAGCGACACATCACACAGTTACACTACCTCGCTTGCCAGTGAGATAATTTTCATATAGTTCTTCTCCCGAAGCTCTCGCGCCACCGCACCAAAAATTCTGGTTCCGATTGGATTGCCTTCGCCGTCAATCATAACCGCCGCGTTGCTGTCAAACCGTACGTAGCTGCCATCAGGCCGTCTCACCGGACTCTTGGTACGAATAATCACACACTTGTGCACCTTCTTGTCATCCAACTGGCAACTCGGCAACGACTTCTTTATCGCAACGCAGACAACGTCTCCTACTCCGGCTACGGGCCGCGTCTTCTTGCCGCGTGCCCCGCCTCGGCCGAGGACCTTGATACATAACGCCGACTTGACACCCGAGTTGTCGGCTATATCCAACATGGTCTCCTGCTGAACCATTCTTCCCTATCTCAATTCACGCCCGGCCCGCTTTTTGTACCACCTTCACGAGACGCCACGTCTTGGTCTTGCTGTAGGGCCTGCATTCAGCAATCTCGATAACGTCGCCAATGCCGCTCAGATTGTGCTCGTCATGAACCGACAGCTTTGTTCTGCGCTTTATGTACTTACCATATTTCGGATGTCTGACCTTATAGTCAATAGCCACCTTGACGCTCTTGCTGCCACTGTTGCTCGTCACTACGCCGGTTAGAGTTTTTAGTTTCTGATCCTGCATCTTTGACTTTCCGGTCAACAATCACCCGTCGAATAGCCTCACTCGGCCTCGTGCATTATCGTCTTGATCCTGGCAATATCGCGTCTGACATTCGTGACGGCCTTGGAATTCTCCAGCTTCTCGGTGACCGCCTGCGAGCGCAAATCAAACAAATGCCTCTCCAGCTCTTCCAGTTTGCCCTCCAGTTCATCCGGGCTCATCTCTCGGTAATGCTGCGTTTTCATCCGACAGTGTCCTCTTACAATGAGTGCCTTCGTTTGACAAACTTGCATCGAATCGGCATTTTGTGGGCCACCCTGACCAGAGCCTGTTTCGCCACGTCTTCGGCAACCCCACCAATCTCAAAGCACACCTGCCCGGGTCGGACTCTGGCTACCCAAAACTCAGGCTCGCCCTTGCCCTTGCCCATGCGCGTCTCCAACGGCTTGGAACTGACCGGCTTATGCGGGAACAGCCTGATATAGACCTTGCCCTCGCGGTGGAGAAAATGGGTTGCCGCGACCCGGCCCGCCTCAATGTTCCGTGCCGTAATCCAACTGGTTTCCAAGGCCTGCAAGCCGTATTCGCCAAACGCCACGAAGTTGCACCTCGACGCATTGCCCTTCATTTTCCCGCGCTGGCTCTTGCGGTACTTCACTCTCTTGGGCATCATTGCCATTTGTTCAAACCCTTGTAAAAACCAAACCCAAAGTAAGACACTTCCCCAGGCAAAGGCTTTCGGTCTTAGCCTGTTTTAATGCGGCCCGATTCACCTGCTTCGGATGGCACCGGCGACTCGAGCACTGGGGCCTCACCTGAAACCTGCTCCTTTTCCGGTGGCCCGGCTGCAGTAGCCTCTCTGCCCCTCGCCGGCGGGCCAACGCGCCTCGGCGGGCGGCGACGGCGACGACGCTGGTCCAGCGAGACTTCTTCACCAAACTTGCCTCTGTAAATCCAGACCTTCACACCAATGGCTCCATAGGTGGTTCGCGACGTCGTCACGGCGTAGTCCACGTTGGCGTCCAGCGTGTGCAGAGGAATGCTGCCAAGCTTCTGCGTTTCCTTCCTGGCCATCTCCGATCCTGCCAGCCGTCCCGAACAGATAATCTTAACGCCTTTCGCCCCGGCATTCATCGCTGCCTCGCAAAACTGCTTCATGGTACGCCTGAATGAAGCCCGCTTGCTCAATTGCTCGGCAATGGCCTCGGCCACCAAAGTGGCGTTGAGATCCGGCTCCTTTATCTCGATCACATTAACGTTGATGGTTCGGCCCGTCACCTCTTCCAGCTCTTCCCGCAGCTTATCGACCTCACCCCCTCTGGGACCGATGACCACGCCGGGCCGAGCGCTGTGCAGTGTGACTTTCACTTCGTTGCGCGTCCGGATGATTTCAGTCTTCGCCACGGCACCCTTGGGCATTCGACGATTAAATTTACTGTCGACGTAACGACGAATCTTCTGGTCCTCGACAAGAAAATCGCCATAGTTGGCCTTGGGAGCAAACCACGTGCTCTGCCAGCCAAGCGTTATTCCCGTTCTAAAACCCGTTGGCGATACTTTCTGGCCCATAATCTTGTGTCTCGTCTCGCGTTGCTACGCGTACCCGTTTTCCTACGCCTGTGTGACTGTTACGTGTATGTGACAGGCTTTCTTGCGAATGGGATGCGCCCTGCCTCGATCCTTCGGCATCCATCTCTTCGTGCCGATGCGGACTCCCGCGTCGTCGACCCGCGCGCCGCTCACGTACAGATTGTCAACGTCGGCTTGGTGCTCGTCGGCATCGGCGACGGCACTTTTCAAGACTTTGTCGATCATGACGGCAGCGCGTTTTCTCGTAAATTTCAGGATATCCATGGCGTCTTGAACGCTGCGCCCCACGATCAACTGTGTGACCAATCGAGCCTTTCGGGCTGAAATGGGCGCGTAGCGATAGGAAGAGCGCCAGTCGACCAAATCATTGACCTCGGCGGACAGGGCCGTGGCCAGCCGGCGAATGTCCTCCGTGCACGGCTCCGGCTTGAACAGTCCTTTTTGCCAGTTCTTGACAGCCACGATTGCTCTCTGCCTGTCGAATCCTCCCCTGGCAAGGTGGCCGGCCAACTCGTCCACGCTTATCTGGCGCTCCTGGCAAAGCTCTTTCAATTTATCCGCACTTAACATATGACCTTCTACTACCCCGTATTGCTCATCAAACACAAGCGACGCAACGAATCGCATGTCGTTCACGCAAACTCGTCACTCAGGCTAAGAATGACAGCAAAGACTCGTCTTTCACTACATTATCTTCTTGCTCGAATGCCCCTTAAACATCCTCGTCGGTGAAAACTCACCCAGTTTGTGTCCCACCATATCCTCTGTAACAAAGACCTTATGAAATATCTTGCCGTTGTGGACCAAAAAAGTAAAGCCGACAAACTCCGGAACGATGGTACACCTTCGCGCCCATGTCTTTATCGGATCGCGAGAGCCGGAAGCTGTTTGCCTGTTGACTTTGATGAACAGCTTGTCATCAACGTATGGTCCTTTTTTTAGAGATCTTCCCATTTCTATCGTCTCACACATCCGTCGCGCAATGCATCCTCTACAATGCACGGCGCGATTACAGGGATAGCTGTCTCTGCCTCTTGCTCTTTCGTCTTCGAATAATCCTCTTGTTGCTGGGATTTCTTGGATTTCTCGTCTTTCCCCCCTTGGCCGGGACGCCCGTAGGCGAACAAGGATGCCGTCCGCCATTGGACCTGCCTTCTCCACCGCCCATCGGATGAGCCACCGGATTCATCGCTTTTCCTCTTACGTGCGGCCTGCGGCCCATATGCCGCTTTCGACCCGCCTTACCAATCCGGACATTCTGGTGATCGGGATTACTCACCCGGCCGATGGTGGCCCGGCACTCTTTCCGAACGATCCGCATTTCGCCGCTCGGCAAAACGATAGTCACCCAATCCCCTTCTTTGGCTACAATTCTCGCCGCATTGCCGGCCCCCCTTACCAGCTTCCCGCCCTGGCCGGCTCTCATCTCGACGTTGTGAATCTCCAAGCCGGCGGGGATCGCCGACAGGGGCATCGCATTGCCAATCTTCGGTTCACAAGAATCGCCGCTTTCCACGCGATCCCCAGTCTTTATGCCCAACGGCGCCAATATATACCGCTTTTCACCGTCGGCATAATGCAGCAACGATATGAAGCAATTCCTATTCGGATCATATTCAACCGTCGCCACTTTCGCAGGGACGCCATCCTTGTTGCGTTTGAAGTCGATGATACGGTAGATCCTTCTCGCACCGCCGCCTCTGAAGCGAGTCGTCGTCACCCCGTGATGGTTTCTTCCCCCGTTCTTTCGGATCCGTTTGCAGAGGGATTTCTCCGGCCGGGCCGTCGTCAACTCGGCGTAATCATTCACCGAACTGTTTCTTCGTCCGGCACTTGTTGGCTTATAAACTCGAATACCCATGGTAGCTACTCTCGGTCAATGTCAATAATGCACCATCTAGAACATCGCCCGTCGATGCAAGACATGTCCGCAGTACATAACGCCCTCAGAACAAATCTATGTGGAACTCGGGATCCAGAAACACGACCGCCTTCTTCCAGCTCGATGTCACACCGTATGTCCTGCCTCGGCGCCGATGCTTTCCCCTGCGATTGGCCGTTCTTACCTTTTGCACTTTGACGTTGTATATTCTCTCCACAGCGTTTCTGATCTGCGTCTTGTTCGCCCTTCGGTTCACTTCAAAGCTGTACGCACCTTTCACGTTCGCAAAGTGCATTCCCTGCTCCGTAACCAAAGGTCGAATTATGATATTGTAGTCGTCCACATCTGTACCCGTTAATTCAATTCGCCTGGTCTCCACCCAGCACAGACAACAGCGCATCTTTAGTGAACAGCATTTTGTGGTAGCTGCAAATCGCGCTAGCGTTCAACTCGCTCACGGGCATAACGGCCACACGCGGCACGTTTCTGGCTGACTTGACGATATTGACATCCGCAGCGCCAATCGTCACAAGACAACTGCGATCAATCTTCAAGTTAGTCAAAACACTCACAAAGTCTTTCGTCTTGGGCTGCTCGAAACTAAGCCCGTCAACGACGACGACATTGTCGCCCAGGAGCTTGGCCAGAATGGCTGAGTTCCTGGCCAGTCTCTTCTGTTTCTTCGGCATGCGCCTACCGAAATCCCTCGGACTCTTGGCAAAAATCATACCGCCGCCGCGACGCTTGCCCGTCCTGATGTTGCCGATGCGTGCATTGCCCGTGCCCTTTTGCCTGAATACCTTCTTGCCCGAGCCCGCCACCATGCTTCTGCCTTTCGTGGCGGCTGTTCCGACGCGCTTGTTGGCATGATACATGACAATCGCCTGCTTCAGCAATGCATGCCTGACGGATCCGCCCAGGGCTGCTTCATCAACGCTCAAGCTGTCGACCTCCTGCCCATCTACATTGTAAACAGCTAAATCAATCATTTTCGCGGCTTCCGTTCTCCTCTTGATGACGCTTTCTTGGCGCTACGGACAACACAATAGCCGCCAGCCGGGCCGGGCACAGAACCCTTCACCACCAACAGGTTCTTCTCCTCATCGATCGCCACCAGCTCATGATTTTTCGCTGTAATCCGGCAGTCACCCATATGCCCCGCCATCCTTTTGCCCTTCTTGGGGCCCGGCCCGTGGCCGGCATCACTGGCAAAACTCGATATCGAGCCAGGCGCCCTGTGCTTGCGCTCCGTACCATGGGAGGCCGGGAAGCCGCCAAAGCCATGACGCTTCATCACGCCGGCGAAACCTCTGCCCTTGCTCGTGGCGACGACATCGACAAACCTATCCTCCGAAAAGATGGAGACTGTCATAGACTCTCCGGCGGCACACTGCTCTTCGGCATCGTCCGGAAGCCGCATCTCTCTGACAAAGCTCTTCGGCGTCGTTCCGGCCCTCTTCGCATGTCCGAGCCCCGGCTTCGTCCGACGCGCCGACTTCATTTCGTCGAAGCCGAGCTGAATCGCGTTGTAGCCGTCGGTCTCGGCCGTCTTGACCTGCATAACAACACAGGGACCGGCCTGGATGACCGTGACGGGCACCAACGTTCCCCGTTCGTCATAGACTTGGGTCATTCCGACTTTTTTTCCCAATAGCATAGCCATAATGTCACAATTCTTGTCTCGTGATCCGATCCACGCCTTATTTGCGCTGCACGAATTACGCCTTAATCCTCACAAAAACTCCCGCCGGCACCACCAGACGATTCAGCACTTCGACGGTTCGCGCGTTCGCCTCGTGAATATCAATCAGACGCTTGTGGGTCCTCAACTCGAACTGCTCACGCGACTTTTTGTCGATGTGAGGACTTCTCAGTACGGTATACCTTTCAACACGCGTGGGTAATGGCACCGGACCGCTGACACGAGCATTCGTTTTTCTGGCATGCTCCACGATCTCCTTGGCCGACGCATCGAGCGCTCGGTGATCGTAGGATTCCATCTTGATTCGTATTCTCTCGGTCTCAGTAGCCATAACTTTCCTCCGCGCTACCCGGCGCTGGAGATTCCCGCCCGTGCCCGGTTACACGCACGCGACCCGTGCCGGACGCAGACAAACCTGCCAGACCAACGGGCTCGCCTCGCGCCCTCCCTCGGAACAATGTTTCTGTTCTTCGTCATACTACTGCTCGTCATAGAGTTACCCAAGGAGCCGTCCGGCCCAAGCCCATGTAAAGAACAATCTACATCCCACCGGCGAAACCACAGAGCTTGGTTTCAGCCTACAGTGCTCCTGTTCTCGGCAACTGTCATCTTGCTTGATTCTGGCAGGAGAGGCCTTGTGGTCGATCATTGACTGCTGATGAGCGCGTGTCGTATCTTACCTTGGCAATCAGTTGTCTGAACTCAGCAGCCAATCAACAAATTCGCCTTCCTTAAAAGACTCTGGGTTTGGACCGCTCTGGGCCTGATGCAAAACCACCTATAGGCTCTTGCACACCCTTAACTAAGTTAACAAACCGTCCCTGACCACAAAATCACAGACGTGCCCCAGCCTAACTTAATCTACGCAAAGCCGTCCTTGGCTATGCTCGCTACGGCTGAAAATTCCGAAATTTATCACATCGACGCAGCCCTGTCAACAAAATGTCACAAAAATTTGCCCCCAAAACACAAAAAATCTTACCTTTTCCCATTATCAGAAGATAATTCCGTCGGCAATCTGCTCGGGGACCTTTTCATAGCTCAGAGGCTCCATGGTGAACGTCCCCCGTCCGGCAGTTACACTTCTGATTTCGCTGGAATATCCAAACATCTCCACGAGAGGAGCTTTGGCGTCGATAACCTGCATGTTGCCGTGCACGCGGCAGTCCGTGATGAGGCCTCTCTTGGCCAATAGATTGCCCTGAACGGCGCCGAAATTGGCCTGTGGGACCACCACCTGAAGCCGCATTACCGGCTCAAGCAAAACCGGCCCGGCCTGTTTGACGGCCTTCTCAATCGCGATTGCGGCCGCCTGCTCAAACGCCAGACTCGATGAATCCACGGAATGAAACGACCCATCCATGAGCGTAACCTTCACGCCGACAACAGGATAGCCCGCCAACGGCCCACTGCCCAGGGCGTCGCGGCTGCCTCTTTCCGTATCAGGGATATACTCTTTCGGCACGGCATCAGCGGAGGCCACGCTCAGAAACTCGATGTCGCGGCTCCAATGGCCGTCCTCCGTGAGCAACGGCTCAACCTGTATGATCACGTGGCCGTATTGGCCGCGACCGCCTGTCTGCCGTATGAATTTCCCCTCCGCCTGGGCGGTCTTTGTGATGGCTTCCCTGTAGGCGACACGCGGTTTCCCGACCCTGACGTTCACTCCCTTTTCTCTGACCAGCTTGTGTTGCAGCACTTCCAAATGCAGTTCACCCATCCCGCTTATGATCGTTTGGCCCGTCTCAGGATCGGTTTTGCATTCGAAAGTCGGATCCTCACGTCTCAAGACAGCCAGCGCATCCGCCAGTTTGGCCCTCTCAGCAGCGGTCTTGGGCTCAATCGACATATTCATCACCGTCTGCGGAAATGAAATGCTTGGCAGACAGACCGGCTTCTTCGGATCACAGATCGTATCGCCCGTAAGTGTCTGTTTCAATCCCACCACGGCGACGATATCGCCGGCACCGGCCGAGTCCAGGATCTTTCGCTCGTTGGCATGCATCTCGAATATTCTGGTAATGTTCTCTCGTCGGTTGCGATTTGCGTTCAAGACCCTGCTGCCGGACCGCAGTTTGCCCTGGTAGATCCTCAGAAAGCTCAGGTCGCCGTGCACATCACTGGTGATCTTGAATGCCAGGGCAACCAGACTGCCATTGTAATCGCACGTGATGGATATCTTCTTCGCTTCGTCGCTCGGCTTGTGACCCGTCAAAACCTGCTTGTCCAACGGGGAGGGAAGATATGACACGACACCATCGAGCAGCCTTTGCACGCCGATATACCTCAGCGCAGACCCGGCAAACACCGGATGAAGCTCGTTCGCCAACGTTCCTTCTCTAATGGCTCTCGTGATCATCTCAGCGCTGACGGGCTTGTCGTGGACAAAGCTGTCCATCAACTCTGCATGGTGTTCGGCCGCAAGCTCAATCATCTCGTTTCGTTTTTGCTGGGCAAGCGCTCTGAACTCGGCCGGAATGTCCGTCTCTTCGAATGCCGCTCCCATCTTCTCCGTCCGATAAAACACAGCCTGCATCTTTATGAGGTCTATGATTCCTGCGAAGGAGTCCTCGGCCCCCATGGGAATCTGCACTAACAGCGGATTGGCAAGGAGCTTGTCGCGAATACTGTCAACGGTCATATCAAAGTCGGCGCCGACCTTGTCCATCTTGTTCACGAAGCACAAACAAGGCAGGCCGTACGCTTGCCCTTGTCTCCAGACCGTCTCGCTCTGCGCCTGGACGCCCTCGCTGCCGTCAAAAACAGCCACGGCGCCGTCGAGAACACGCAATGATCTCTCGACCTCGGCGGTAAAGTCAATGTGTCCCGGCGTGTCGATGAGGTTGATCTCGAAGCCCTTCCAAGGACATTTCGTCGCCGCCGAGGTGATCGTGATGCCTCTTTTTTGTTCCTCCTCCATGAAGTCCATGACCGCCGTGCCGTCGTGGACCTCCCCCATCTTGTACGTCTTACCTGTGTAGTAAAGTACGCGCTCGGTGACCGTCGTCTTGCCGGCGTCGATATGAGCCATGATGCCGATATTGCGTAGTTTTTCCAGCGTCCCGGACATATACTCTCTTCGCGTATCTTACACACGAGCGGCCGCATACGACCGTCTTTCACGAGCCCGTGGGCCCGTTTCTATCCGCCCGCATTCGCGGCGCAACACGATATAAAAAAACTGCCACGGACATTTTCAAAAACGCACCGTGGCAGTCAACAGCGACGACTATTACCAGGCGAAGTGAGCAAACGCCTTATTCGCCTCAGCCATTCTGTGAACATTCTCTCGGGTGGTCATAGCGCCGCCGTGCTCGTTATAGGCATCCATCAGTTCCGAGGCCAGACGCTCGCACATCGGCTTGCCCTTCTTGGACCGGGCTGAGGCCAGTATCCACCTGAAGGCCAGAGACTGCTGGCGTTTGGCGCTGACCTGCATCGGCACCTGATAGCTGGCGCCCCCCACACGCTTGCTGCGAACTTCAATCATTGGCTTGACGTTGTTCACCGCCTTCTCAAACACGTCAAGAGGCCCCGCATCCTCGATCTTCTTGTCGATGATATCCATAGCATCACAAAAGACCTTCTGAGCCGTACTCTTCTTGCCGTCCCACATCATACAGTTGACAAACTTTGAGACCAATTTGCTGTTGTACTTCGGGTCCGGCTTCAATTGCTGGCTTGACGCAGTGAACTTTTTTGCCATTGTCTTCCTCAACCTGGTCGTGGACGCCCGGCGATGCCCCAGCCATGTCGCCGGCTACCACACAACGACCTTATTTCGCTTTCTTCGCTCCGTATTTGCTTCTGCCCTGTCTTCGATTCGTCACGCCGGCACAGTCCAGCACACCGCGGACAATATGATATCGCACGCCCGGCAGGTCTCTCACCCGGCCGCCGCGTATGATCACCGTGCTGTGCTCCTGGAGGTTATGGTCGATGCCCGGTATATAGGCCGTCACCTCCTTGCCGTTGGTCAGCCTGACACGGGCGATCTTGCGCAGAGCCGAGTTCGGCTTCTTGGGCGTCTGCGTCCTTACGATCAGACACACGCCTCGCCTCTGTGGGGACCCGCTGATGTCGGAAACCCGCTTGTGACCCTTCGATTTCGCACGAGGACGCCTAACTAACTGATTTATCGTGGGCATAGTATTCGTAATTCCTGATCTTGCTCATTACGTTACACTTCGGCAAAACAGCGCCGCATTGTAATCACAATTGCGCAGATTCCAAGAGATTTTTTCCGTCTCGGCGGCAAAAATTTCCGCGAGAAGCCGAACAGGACGGGCCTCGCAGGCATCAAGGGCGACGGCACCTGCCCGGCAAACAAGCCCTGGAACAGATCCCACGCCGGACACGAGAGACGACAAATTGGCACGGCCAAAATGCTCCCGGAAAAGTCCGGCCGAACGCGCCCTGCGTACCGCTCTTGCCAAAGACGCATATCCGGCGGACGGGGAATCAGTTAATCCCCAGGGCTTCCCTGACGGCAGCATCGGCCTTGGCCTCAGCCTCTTTGGCTTTCTTGATTTCCTCAGCCTCTTCAAACTCCTTCGGCAGAGGTGCTTCCACAAGGTGCTTGACTCTTATGTCAAGATGGGGTTTGAACGCCGTCCCGGCCGGTATCAGGTGACCGAGGATGACGTTCTCCTTGAGGCCGTGAAGCTCGTCTGTCTTGCCGGCCAAGGACGCTTCGGTAAGCACCTTGGTCGTCTCCTGGAAACTGGCCGCGGCGATAAAGCTCTCCGACCATAGCGACGCCTTCGTGATACCCAACAGCAACGTCTTGGCGGTCGCCGGCTTCGGTTTCTTGCCTGAGGCGCTACGGCCGCCAATGCTTCCGATTTTCTCATTGATCGCCGCCAGCTCTTTCTTGTCGATAATCTGCCCCACCTGCAAATCCGCCGCGTCGGCGACGTCGCTAATCTTCAGGCTGTTCGTTAGTCCCTCGTTTTCTTTCTTAAAGACAAATTTGTCAACCACTTCGCCCGGCAGGAACGAACTGTCGCCGACAGATTCGATTTCGACTTTCCGCATCATTTGAGAGCAGATAATTTCAATGTGCTTGTCGTTGATATTGACGTTCTGCGAACGGTAGACGTTCTGAATCTCCGTCGTCAAGTATCTCTGCAAGGCCTCTTCGCCTTTGATTCGCAGAATATCGTGAGGCACCAGGGGCCCGTCGGTCAGAGCATCTCCCGCCTCGGCAAAATCCCCGGTGTGTACGTTCAGATGTCTGTCGCGCGGGACATGGTGTTCCTTTTCCATGCCGGACTCGCTTCGGATGGTAATCGTCATCTTGCCCTTGCGCTTGTCACTTCTCAGCTCCACCCTGCCACTGATCTCAGCCATGGCGGCAGGGTCTTTGGGCTTGCGTGCTTCAAACACCTCGGTCACTCTGGGCAGACCTCCCGTGATGTCTTGCGTGCCTCCGCTGGCTCTGGGCTGATGAGCAAGCAATTGCCCCGCTTGAACCTGCTGGTCCTCAACAACCTCGATTCGGGCGCCTGCGGGCAAATAGTGAACATCCAATATCTTCCCGTCCGGATCTTCTATGATGATTTGCGGGTGCTTGTCGCCCTTATGTTCGATGACGACCGGCTTGCCGGCCTGTCCCTTACGCTCTTCCTCAATGCCAATGGTTTCGCCCTCAATGACATCAACGAACCTGATCAGACCGGCCACTTCCGCCAGGATTGGCGTGCGGTGAGGGTCCCATATGAACAACGGAAGTCCGGCTTTGACTTTCTGACCGTCTTCGACCAATACGGTAGCCCCATAGGGTACTTTGAACCGATCAAGTTCGCGATCTTTGGCGTCAAGAACAACAATTTCGCCGTTCCGCTTCAGCGCTACGGTCGTAGACTTGCCTTCGGGCTGCTTGATCTCAACTGCGTTTATGTCGCGATACCGAACCTTCCCCGCATGCGTGGCTCGCTGTTCTCTCTCAAGAATGGCTCTTTCGGCGACGCCTCCGGTATGGAACGTCCTGAGTGTCAGTTGTGTTCCCGGCTCGCCGATCGACTGTGCCGCAACGATACCAACAGCCGAGCCTTCTTCGACCAGTCGTCCCGTGCTCATATCCCAGCCATAGCACTTCGCACAGACCCCAAACGGACTGTCGCAAGTCAGTGGACTTCGCACCCTGACGGCGTCAAGACCCAACGCCTCAATCTTTGCCGCTGCCTCCGGCGTGATAACCTCGTTCTCACGAATGATCATCTCGTCGGTGATGGGGTTGCGAATATTATCCCTGGCCGTTCTTCCGATAATCAATTGAGAGAGGGGAACAGCCACTTGTTCACCTCTGCTGACTGCGCCTTTCGTAATCCCTTGCAAGGTCTGGCAGTCACGCTCAATGACGATGACGTTCTGCGCCACATCGATGAGTTTGCGGGTGAGGTAGCCGGAATTGGCCGTCTTCAGGGCGGTGTCCGCCAGGCCCTTGCGCGCGCCGTGCGTCGAACTGAAGTACTCAAGCACGGTCAAGCCCTCTCGGAAGTTGGACTTAATGGGCGTCTCGATAATCTCGCCGCTCGGCTTGGCCATCAGCGCTCTCATCCCCGCAAGCTGCTGAATCTGATCGACGCTTCCTCGGGCTCCGGAATCACTCATCAGGAATATCGGATTCAGGTACGGCGTCCCGTCATCCCGGGTGTCCTCTTTGAGGCCGCGCATCATCTCATTGGTGACCGCCACGCGGGCATTCGTCCAAGCGTCAATAACCTGATTGTACCTTTCCCTCTCGGTCAGCACACCATCGTTGTAGTTCTTGCGGATCTTGCTGACTCGCTTTTCAGTCTCTCCAATAATCTCGGCCTTTCTCGCGGGAATTCTCAGATCCGTAATCCCGAAGCTCAAGCCGGCCAGCGTGGCATGTTTGAAGCCCAGGTTCTTGATTCGATCGAGCAGATCAACCGTCTCGGCCGAGCCTGCGAACTCGAAGCAATCACTGATGACCTGGCTGAGTTTCCTCTGCGACATCGTCGTGTTGTAGAATGGCATTCCCGGCGGAAGGATATCATTGAATATGCACCGGCCGACGGTCGTTTCAACGAGGGGCGGATTCTCGGCCTCACCCGAATCGCTAATGACCCTTGCCGTACTGATTCGGACCCGAATCCTTGTGTGCAAGCCGACCTTGCCCATCTCATAGGCCATCATTGCCTCAAACGCGTCTCGGAATATTCGCGTCTGGCGGGATTCCGCCTCTTCATGGGGCGCTGAGTACGTCAGGTAGTAGTTGCCCATGACCATGTCCTGAGAGGGCCCAACCATCGGCGAGCCATTGGCCGGCGAGAAGATATTGGCGGTCGTCATCATGAGGATATGAGTTTCCGCCTGCGCTTCGACGCTCAACGGCAAATGCACCGCCATCTGGTCGCCGTCAAAGTCGGCATTGAAACCCTTGCAAGCCAACGGGTGAAGCATAATCGCGTTACCTTCCACCAGCACAGGTTCAAACGCCTGAACGCCCATGCGATGGAGGGTGGGGGCGCGGTTGAGCAGGACAGGGTGCTGATGAATGACCTCTTCAAGGATATCCCACACCTGTTCGTCACGCCTTTCAATCATCCTCTTGGCACTCTTAATCGTATCGGCCAGCCCGTGCTGTTTTAGCTTGCGAATGATAAACGGCTGATAGAGTTCCAGCGCGATCTTCTTCGGTAAACCACATTGATAGAGTTTCAGGTCCGGGCCCACGACAATGACCGAGCGGGCCGAGTAGTCCACGCGCTTGCCGAGCAGGTTCTCTCGAAATCGCCCCTGCTTGCCTTTGATCATGTCCGTCAGCGACTTGAGCGGCCGGTTGTTACTGCCCAGGACAGACCTGCGGCAGCGACCGTTGTCCATCAGCGAATCGACCGCCTGCTGAAGCATTCGCTTCTCATTGCGGATAATCACCTCGGGGGCATTGAGATCCATGAGCTTCTTCAACCGGTTGTTTCGGTTGATGATTCGACGGTACAGGTCATTCAGGTCACTGGTCGCAAAATTGTCCCTTTCGAGCAGGACCAGCGGCCTCAAATCCGGCGGAATGACCGGGACGACCTCCATGACCATCCACTGGGGCTTGTTCTTACTGTTCGTCACTTGGTTGATAATCTTGAGACGCTTTGTGAGCTCCTTAATTTTCTGCTTGCTGTTTGTCTTTGCAATCGCTTGTCTGAGCTGGACACTGATGTCCACCAGATTGAGATTCTCCAGCAGGGCTCGTATGGCCTCGGCTCCCATCGAGGCTTTGAACGCCTTTCCATACTTCTCCGTGGCGTCCCTAAACTCCTCCTCGGTGATGAGCTGTCCGGCTTTCAGCGGGGTCTGTCCGGCGTCCGTCACGACGTACTCCTGGAAATATATGATCTTCTCAAGGTCCGCCGTCTTCATCGCCAGGAGATTCCCCAGCCGATTGGGTATGGCCTTGAAGAACCAGATGTGCACGACCGGCGCCGCCAGATTGATGTGCCCCATCCGTTTTCTTCGCACCCGGCTATGGGTCACCTTCACGCCACACCGGTCGCAAATGATTCCCTTGAACTTCGTCCCCTTGTACTTCCCGCAGGCGCATTCCCAGTCGCGCTCGGGCCCGAAGATTCGCTCACAGAACAAGCCGTCCTTCTCCGGCCGATACGTGCGATAGTTGATCGTCTCAGGCTTGCGCACTTCCCCGAAAGACCAGCTACGAATATCGTTCGGACTGGCTAATGAAATCTTGACCGAACCGTAGTCATTTATGCGATCGTAAATACTTCCCAACATTTAAGGCCCCTTGCAATCGATATTTGGCAAATCGATGGTCAACAATCACCTTCACAGAGCGGCGCTTCCAAGCCGTTTCTTTTCGAGCTGGATATTCAATCCTAAGCCCCTGATCTCGTTACACAACACGTCGAAGGACAGCGGGGTACCCGCCTCAAGCGTGTTCTGCCCTTTGACCATGGATTCATAAATCTTGGTGCGCCCCTCCACGTCATCACTCTTGACGGTCAGCATCTCCTGCAGGGCATACGCCGCTCCATATCCCTCCAGCGCCCAGACTTCCATTTCACCGAATCGCTGCCCGCCCGTCCTGGCCTTGCCGCCCAGCGGCTGCTGGGTAATCAAACTGTACGGCCCGGTCGCGCGCGCATGGATCTTGTCGTCGACGAGATGATGCAGTTTCATCATATAGATGTATCCGATGGTCGCGCCTTGATCGAACGGCTCGCCCGTCCTGCCGTCATACAACTGAGCCTTCAGAGTACTCGGGACACTCACAAAGAACTCGTCGGATGGCGGCACCTGCTTTTGCGCTTCCAGCTCGGCTCGTCGGCTGCTGATACGCTCGTTCGTCTCGGCGGTCAATTCCCGGACATCGTCCTCGGTCGCGCCGTCGAAGACCGGCGTAATGGCGCTGAAACCCAACACCTTCGCCACCCAGCCGAGATGGGTCTCGAGAATCTGGCCCACATTCATGCGGCTCGGAACGCCGAGAGGATTCAGGAGTATATCCAGGGGCGTTCCATCTTCAAGAAACGGCATATCGGCCTCGGGCATAATCTTGGCGATCACACCCTTGTTACCGTGACGTCCGGCCATCTTATCACCGATCGACAGCGTCCGCTTGATGGCGACGTAGACCTTGACCATCTGCAATACGCCGCTGGGCAGCTCATCCCCATGTTTCAACGTTTCAATCCTTTGTTTCTTCTCCTCCTGGATTTCAACGATCTTGCCCCAGAATCTATTCACGATCTTCTGCACATCGTCGCGCAGCGCGGCGGGCTTGACCCACTTTATGCTGAAACTCTCAATCTGTTCGTAGATAACCTCATCATCCGCGCTGGCCCCGACCTTCTGACGCGTGGAGGGATCGACGATGTTGACTTCGTACTTCTGATGGACGGCGTCAATCATCTGCCTGAACACCAGACACTCCTTGGTCCTCATTTGCTTCTCATACTCTTTCACCTGGCCGGCCAGGGCTTTCTTCTGCTCTTCAGTGCCGGCCCCGCGTCGGGTAAACCGCTCGGTCTTGATAACCACGCCTTCATATCCGCTCGGCAGTTCCAGCGAGTCATTCTTGACATCTTCGCCCGCCCTTCCGAATATCGCGTGCAGCAGCTTCTCCTCCGGCGTCAACTCGGTCTTGCTCTTGGGCACCACTTTGCCCACCAGAATATCGCCCGGACAGACCCGTGTTCCCTCGCGGACCACGCCGTGCTCATCAAGGTTCCGCAGCGCTTTTTCGCTCACGTTGGGGATATCGCAGGTGAATTCTTCCTTGCCGAGCCGTGTCTCGCGAACCTCGGCGGTGAACTCGTCGATGTGGATGCTTGTGAAGCTATCGTCTTTGCAGAGTTTTTCACTGACAATAATCGCGTCTTCAAAGTTGAAGCCGTCGAAAGACACAAACCCGACGAGAACGTTCTTGCCCAGTGCCAGTACGCCGTCGGCCGTACCGCCGCCATCTGCTATGACCTGCCCGGCCTTCACTTTTTCATTGAGCCGGACGGTTGGCTTTTGGTTAAGGCAGGTCCGCTCGTTGAGTCCTATAAACTTGGCCAGATCGTATTCATCGGTGTGGTTCACGACTATTCTGGTTGCGTCAACGGCAGTCACGGCGCCGCTGTTTTCAGCCCGGATGACCATACTCGAGTTCTGGCCAACAATCCCTTCCATACCCGTGCCGACGAGAGGCGGTTCTGTCCTGAGCAGCGGCACGGCCTGCCGCTGCATATTCGAGCCCATCAACGCCCGGTTCGCATCATCGTGCTCCAGGAACGGTATCAGCGAGGCTGAAATCCCAACAGTCTGTTTGGGAGAAATGTCCACGTAGTCAACGTCTTCACTGGAAACCTGGGCCAATTCACCTTGCATCCTCGCAAGAACAAAGCCTTCTTCCAACCTGTTGCTCTCAGCCTCGACGGCGCTCGGCGGCGCAAATATCGCCTTCATCTCCTCATCCGCACGCAAGTACACGACCTCTCCAGTGACCTTGCCGTTCTTGACTTTGCTATACGGCGTCAGCAGGAATCCGTACTCGTCCACCGCGGCGAATATGGCCAACGAGGCGATCAGACCAATATTGGTGCCTTCGGGCGTCTCGACCGGACAGATTCTGCCGTAGTGGCTGATATGGACGTCACGAACCTCGAAGCCGGCCCGTCTTCGGTTTAGTCCACCCGGCCCCAGAGCGGAAAGCCGCCGTTCGTGAGTCAATTGGCTCAAGGCATTGGTCTGGTCGACAACCTGGCTCAGCTCGCCACGCCCAAAGAAGTAGTTGATGCTGCTCGATACGCTCTTAGAGTTGACCAAGTCCGCGATCCGCACGGCCTCGTCAACATCTCTTTTCATGCTCATTCGTTCCTGGACGGTCCTGCGCAGCTTCAGCAACCCTTTTCTGATCTCATCGGCAGCCAGCTCATCAATCGTGCGAAGCCGCCTGTTACCCAGATGGTCGATGTCGTCAACCTCGCCCTCATTGTTCCGCAGCGCCGTAATGTACTTCATGGTGTTGAGGAAATCTTCGGGCCGAAGGGTCATCTCATTCTCGTCCACGCTCTGGTTGAATTTCCGGTTGATCCTGAACCGGCCCACACTGCCCAGGCGATAGCGGTTCGAATCGAAGAATTTCTCCGCAAAGAAGGTCCGTGCCTTCTCTTCGTTGGGGGGATTGCCCGGTCTCAGCCGCATGTAGAACTTCAACAGCGCCTGTTCATGACTCTGACAGTCATCTTCCGCGAGCGTATTGAGAATGATGGCATCCCGAACGCTCTCGATCACCTCCACCGTGACCGGGCCCTTCGATTTCTTCGCCCTTGTTTGCTTTTTCTGGCCCTTCGCGGGCGGCTTGCCGAACGCCCCCTGTATCAGAGAGACTCTGTCACTTATTTGCGTGCCGGCTTTGACAATGATCTCCCCGGACTCCTCGTCCACGATCGGCTCGACGGCCCACATGGTCGGCGTCAGTTTCGCGATCGGCACCATCGTGGTCGGATAGAACAAACGCAGGATCTGCCCCGTCGTTCCGTAGGCCGGATCCATGGCCCTCAGAAATATCGTTGCAGGTATCTTGCTGGACTGGTCGATTCGAACGACCAGCGTGTCCTTATTCGTGACCCCTATCTCGATCCAACTGCCCCTTTCCGGTATGACTCTGCCGCCGTGTAGGACCCGATCGCCTTCCTTGCTTTCAATAAGGAAATCGACGCCCGGGCTTCGGTGCAACTGGCTTACGATGACGCGCACCGCGCCGTTGATGATGAATTCCCCGCCACCGATCATGACCGGCATCTCACCAAGGTACATCGCCTGCTCGGCCAGATCCTCGCCCTCTTTAGAGCGCAGCCGGCACCAGATCTTCATCGGGTAGCCATACGTCAGCCGCAACTGACAGCACTGCGTCGGCGTGTAATGCGGCTTCTCCAGTTCATACGAGAGATATTCCAAAAGCATCTTCTTGTCGTAGCTCTCGATCGGAAACGTCTCCCGGAAAAGGGCTTCCAGTCCGACGCACTCCCTTTTCGTTGGCGGCACGTCTTCCTGCAGGAAGCGCGCATAGCTCTTCCTTTGTATTGCCACCAGGTCCGGGATTTCAACGGCGTCGCGTACTTTCCCAAAACTACGGATGACGTGGTCTGTCGTATTCTCACGCATTGCTCGTCTCCAGCACTAAATGCCCAAAAATCTCATGCAGGCGCAGCCGCGTGCCGCTGTCCAAATCTCAGCCTCCTGCAAGGACGGACGCACAGGCTCCCCAATCCCGGGTTACGCCAGCTCCACCACAGCCCCTACCGCTTCGAGTTGTTTCTGGGCTGCCTCAGCATCTTCCTTGCTCAAACCTTCTTTGACCGGCTTCGGAACACCGTCGACAAGGTCTTTGGCCTCCTTCAATCCTAATCCCGTCAGAGCTCTCACCTCCTTAATAACCTGAATCTTCTTGTCGCCGAACTCTTTGAGGATAACGTCAAAACTGGTTTTCTCCTCTTCCTGCTCCGCCTGGCCCGGTGCCGCAGGCCCCGCCATCACAACGGCGCCGCCGGCCGCCGGCTCGATGCCATATTCTTCCTTGAGATAGTCGCCCAACTCCTTGGCCTGCATCAATGTCAGGGTCACGATCTTGTCGCCGAGCTTCTTGATATCGCTGCTCCATTTCTGTGCCTGACCATCCTTCGGGGCCGCTTTTGGCGCCGTTGCCTCTTGAGTTTCTTCCTTTTTCGTCTCTTTGGGTTCTTTGGCTTGTTCTTCCGCCATTTCTATCAACTCCTATTGTTCTAAAACCTGGTGGTAGCCGAAACTACACCGTTTCGTTTAACCCCGCCACTCAGACGGGGACAGCCACACAGGCAGTTTCATATCATATCTCGTCTCATGCCGCCTGTTTCTCATCACCCTGTGCAATGGTGTCTATGCACCCTGCGATAGTCTGCGCGGCAGCGCCCACGATCGCGGTCAGATTCCTCGCAGGCGATTGGACCAAGCCAACTACCTGGCTCAGCAGCTCTGCCCGCGTCGGCATCTTTGCCAGCCCTTCGGCCGCCGTGGAATCCAGCGCTGAACCGTCGAGAAAAGCGCCCTTGACCTCAATTTGCGGGACCTTCCTGCGCCATTCGATCAACTCCTTTGCCACGTCAACGATGCTGTCGCCACCGTAGGCGATAGCGCAGGGGCCGCTAAACAGAGCCGTCGCCGGCTCCATCTGCTGGCTACACAACGCTTTCTTGAACAGCGAATTCCTGACGACGGACAATCCAATACCCTTCTGCAGAAGTTCCCCGCGCATCAGATTATTGTCCACCCCGCCAACCCCCTTCGTGCTAACAACCAGGAACTCCCGGATGTTTGCATCGACAATTTTCTTCTCCAGCTCCGACTGCAGCAACTCTTTTACGTACTTGCTCATTCTGCCACCTTCACTTCGCACGCGCCCGTCCATCCTGAAAAAAACGTGAATGTCGTCGTTCGCAGCGAATTCAGAAAACGAACGCCAAACGCTCGAACCGTCATTTCAGTCCCTGCTACGCTTACGTTTCAAATACTTATTGCCACGCTCGGGCCCATCGTTGAAGATACGCACATCTTCTTGATGTACGTCCCCTTTGCCGCGGCCGGTTTGATCTTCTTGAGGTGGGAAACAAGCGCCTCGATATTCTCTACGAGTTTCCCAGCCTCGAAGCTCTGCTTGCCGACGACGACGTGGACGTTGCCCCCGGCGTCATTTCTAAACTCAACTTTGCCGGCCGCGAATTCAGCCACAGCCGTTGCAACGTCGGCCGTGACCGTTCCGTTCTTGGGCGACGGCATTTTTCCCTGAGGTCCGAGCACCCGGCCGAGTTTGCCGACCTTACCCATTACCTTCGGGGACGCTATGGCCACATCGAACTCGGCCCAGCCATCCGAGACTCTCTTGATGAGCTCATCACAGCCGGCCTCAACAGCACCGGCCTTTTTCGCGGCCTCTACATCCGAATCCTCGCAGAACGCGATGACCCTCTTCTGCCGGCCGATTCCATTGGGCAAAGAGATGGAGCCGCGAACCAACTGATCGGCCTGCTTCGGATCAATGCCCAGGTGCAGCACACACTCTACGCTCTGGTCGAATTTGACCGTCTTGAGCGATTTGATCTTCTCCACCGCATCAGGCAGGCTGACAGCCTCTTTACCCACCTGCTGCGATTCCTTCTTATACCGTTTGCTTCTTACTCGCATCGTTCACATCTCATATTGAGGACTGCTTCTTCACGAATCCACTATTTCTACGCCCATGCTCCGGGCGGTTCCTCTGATAATCTTCTCGCCCTGCTCCAGATCATAGGCGTTCAAATCCTTCAACTTGGTCTCCGCAATCTTGCGCAGTTGTTCGGCGCTGATCTTTCCGACCTTCTCCCGGTTCGGGACGCCACTGCCCTTCGCGATCTCGGCGGCCTGTTTGAGCAACACCGCCGCTGGAGGGCTTTTGACCTCAAAGGTGAAACTCTTGTCCGCAAAAACGGTTATGACCACCGGCACGGTGGTTCCATTGAGATCTCTCGTTCGCTCGTTGAACTGTGAGACGAACTGCCCGATGTTCACACCGTGCTGACCCAAGGCCGGTCCAATCGGCGGCGCCGGCGTCGCTTGTCCGCCCGGCGCCTGCAACTTGATCGTCACTGCTACCTCTTTTGCCATTCTCTACCCTTTTTGATTCCTGAAGCGATTGGCTTACAAGCTCGGATTGCCCCTCACCGATTCCACTACGCCTTCTCGATCTGCCAATACTCTATGTCCAGCGGTGTGCTTCGGCCGAATATCGTAACAATAACCTTCACAATGCCCCGTTCGGAATCAATCGAATCGACCACGCCTTCAAAATTCTCGAAGGCCCCTTCTCGAATCTTGATCATATCCCCCTTCTTGAACTCGACTTTGATACTGGGCGCCTCGTCGGGTTTCTCGGCCTCTAACAGCATCTTGGCCACGTCCGTATCCCGCATCGGCGTTGGAACGCCTTCGGTCCCGATAAAGTCGCCGACCCCAGAGGTCCCTTTGATCATGAACCACGCCTTCTCCGGGACGCGGCCGTCCTCGGTCGATTCCATCTCCATAAAGACATAACCGGGATATAGTTTTCGCTTGTGGACCGTTTGTTTGTTGCCGCGGATACGCTTGATCCGCTCGATAGGCACCTCGATTCGGCCAATAATGTCCCTCAGACCTTCTCTTTCGACCTTCTGCGCAAGAGCGTCTCTGACCTGCACCTCTTTGTTTGCCGCGACGCGTAAAACGTACCACTGCATATGGACACCTTGTCTTACATCTCATTCGAGATACGGTATCAGCCCAGGAGCCACGCGAAAAACGTTCTGAAGCCCATATCCGTCGTTCCGAGAAGTACTGACATCACAATGACGACCACGATAACGATGAGTGTTGAAACCGTTATTTCTTGCCTGCTTGACCAGCTCACCTTCTTCATTTCGCCTTCGGCGGCAATCATGAAGTCCGCGACCGACGCCTTGTTGACCAACCAGAATACCAGGAGGGCCAAGATAACAAACAAACCCGCCGGGACCATCGTAGCGATCCACAGCGTCGCCTTGTTGCTCAGACCCCACGATGCCGCTTCCAGCTTCCTGAATAATCGCAGACAACCCAATCCCACAATGATTGCCCCGGCGAAAGCGCTCGAGAGCCTTGTGTATTTGCCCTGGCCGCGTTTGTAAATATCAAAAATCATGCTCACCTCATCTGCATCAAACAGACGCGAATCTACCAACCCCGCACCTCACTGCGCGCTTCACAACAGGCCAGGAGGGAATCGAACCCCCAACCTTCGGTTTTGGAGACCGACGCTCTGCCAAATTGAGCTACTGGCCTACTCAACTGATTACCGATCATTCTCTTGATTACTCGCGCCTGTGCGATACGTAAGGACCGCACTTGACAATGGCGAAACTACTTGCGTCGTATCTTATGAACCGTATGCTCTCGCTCGTTCCTGCAGAATTTCTTGAGCGACAATTTCGGCGTACCTTCAGCGACACTCACACTCGTGCGATAGTTCCTGCTGCTGCACCGGCTACACTCCAGCCAGACATATTCCCTTTTGCTTTTCTTTTTAGCCATAAGATTCGTCCCAACCAAGCAGGGCTGCTCGCTCCACAGCATCACGCTGCCGTGCAGACGTTCACATAGACTCGCGTGGCCGATGTGGGTGCTCCTGATTTGGCACTCGACTACCCCGGACCGTTATTTCAGAGATACTCAGGCAAGAATCTTCGTGACAACACCGGCGCCGACGGTCCGGCCACCCTCACGGATGGCAAACCGAAGGCCCTCTTCCATAGCAATGGGGGAAATAATCTCCACCTCCATGGCTATGTTGTCGCCAGGCATGCACATCTCAGCGCTCTTGCCTTCTCTGCTCATTAATCCGAGAACCGCGCCCGTCACATCGGTCGTTCTAAAGTAAAACTGCGGCTTGTACTTTGGGAAGAACGGAGTATGGCGACCACCTTCCTCTTTGGTGAGAACATACACCTCAGCCTGAAATTTCGTATGCGGTGTAATACTCCCGGGCGCCGCGACCACCTGCCCCCGTTCCAGATCTTTCTTCTCAACGCCGCGCAAAAGCACGCCGATGTTATCGCCGGCCTGACCCTCGTTGAGCGTCTTATTGAACATCTCCACGCCGGTCACAACCGTTTTGCGCGTCTCCTTTGCAAGTCCAACGATCTCAATCTCCTCGCCGGTATGGACTTTTCCGCGCTCGACCCGACCGGTGCCCACCGTGCCACGGCCTTTGATGCTGAAGACGTCCTCGACCGGCATCAGAAACGGCCTGTCAACCTCACGCTCGGGAAGCGGGAAATAGTCGTCAACCGCCTCCATCAGCTCGTCAACGCACTTGCATGCCTCGTCATCCTTGCCTTCGCTCTCCATCGCTGCCAAAGCCGATCCTTTGATGATCGGAATATCATCGCCGGGGAACTCGTACTTGTTCAGCAGATCCCGCACCTCCAACTCGACCAGATCGATCAGTTCCGGGTCGTCCACTTGGTCCACCTTGTTCAGAAAGACCACGATCTTCGGCACGTTCACCTGACGGGCAAGCAAAATATGCTCCCGCGTCTGGGGCATAGGACCATCACCGGCGGCAACGACCAAAATCGCCCCGTCCATCTGGGCGGCCCCGGTAATCATGTTCTTGATGTAGTCGGCGTGTCCCGGACAGTCGACGTGGGCGTAGTGGCGCTGGTCCGTCTCATACTCCACATGGGCCGTATTGATTGTAACGCCACGCTCTCGCTCTTCGGGAGCATTGTCGATGTCTTCAAACCTCTTGACATTACCACCGCCGGCTTTATATGCCAGTCGCATCGTGATGGCAGCCGTCAATGTTGTCTTGCCGTGGTCAATATGACCAATGGTTCCAATATTGATGTGTGGTTTTGTCCGCTCAAATACCGCCTTAGCCATCTTCGTAATAACCTCCAATGTGCTGGATTAGTGTTTGCCTGTTCCCTATGCGATTCTGAAGCAACTTTTTCCAAACCCTTTATCGTCAACTCGCAGCCAAGAGCGCCGACGCCCCGAACACGGTGATCTCGGCCAACATCATCCGAGCGTCGAAGCCACCATCCCGGCTTGGCTCACTTGCATTTAGCTGCTGATGGGGCTTGAACCCATGACCTCGTCCTTACCAAGGACGCGCTCTACCACTGAGCTACAGCAGCGATACCCCCATTCGCCAGCCAACACGGCCGCTGCGAATCGGGTTGACATCGTGTTCTTATCCAGCGAAAAAGGCCGGA
>Ga0209427_10001038_pt1 | contig 31378 bp, 39 predicted proteins | sample DeeMarSWOR136_30_FD_187465 | JGI IMG/M metagenome (GOLD analysis project Ga0209427, IMG submission 187465) | Marine sediment microbial communities from White Oak River estuary, North Carolina - WOR-1-36_30 (SPAdes) (version 2) | ecosystem: Environmental > Aquatic > Marine > Intertidal zone >...
GAGGAATAAGATCGGGGGAGGTGACGATGCAATTTTCCAAAGCCCTGGAACACCCACACCCCTCTCCTCTCTCTGAAGGAAGCGCAACCAGGGCTTCTTTGATGATGCTTTTGGCATTGTGGATATTTCGCTTCAAATTTTCCAGTATCAGCTCCACGCTGACGGTCTCCTCCTCTTCATGCCAAACATCGAAATCGGTAACCAAATTCATCGTGGCGTAGCAGATTTCAGCCTCCCTGCACAACCTCGCTTCTGTGACGCTGGTCATGCCGATGACATCACATCCCCAGGAACGATAGATTCGGGATTCCCCTTTGGTCGAAAATGCCGGGCCTTCGATACAGATGTATGTTCCGTCAGGATGGGCTCTCAAGCCCAGCTGTTTCGCCGTTTCGAAAAGTGCCCTGGAGAGGTCCGTGCAAACAGGATGAGCAAAACTGATGTGAACAGCGATTCCCTCGCCGAAGAATGTATTCTTCCGCCGGGTTCTGTCGAAGAATTGATCAGAAAACACGATATCTCTCGGTCTGATCTCCTCTTTCAGGGAGCCCACAGAATTAACAGAGATGATTCGTTCCACTCCCAACATTTTAAAGCCATAGATATTGGCTCTATAGTTGATCTCAGAAGGAAGTATGCGGTGCCCCTTGCTGTGGCGATTGAGAAAGGCAATTTTTTTTCCTTTGTATGCTCCTATAACATAAGAATCCGAAGGTTTGCCAAAAGGAGTTTCTAGGTCCTTCTTATCGACGATCTCTAGCCCTTCGAATTCATACAGTCCGGTCCCCCCAAGAAGTCCTATGTCTGCCTCCAGTTTTTGTTTTCTCTCTGACAATTTCACACCACCTCCTCTACAATGCATTTGGCTCAAGTCTTGTATAACCCGTATGGATCGGGATTCAGCTTTACCGGATTGGCCTTTGTTTTCTATAGATTGGAGATATTGATATAACCTTTATCCCTTAACAAGTCAAGCCAAGTCCCGACGATAAAGACATCTCTTTTCCGGGTGATATTTTATGTACATACGATGAGATGAAAAATACGGCTCAAGAGAGGCAGATCATGCGGATTTTGATTTTGATGTCAGATAGGTTTTGACCTTATCATCCCCTTCTCGATCGATCCAAACAAGATAACCTCGTTTCTTTGCCTCTTCAATCAGGGGGACCGGGACAAATGGTGTGATCAATTCAAAGATCTCGCCTCTCTTTAAATTTTTGCATTCATCGAAAACTCGGGAAATTGGCTGCTCGCCCGCTGCGAGCATTGGTCGAGCGTCCAGATGCCGTATAACACGAGAGGCTGAAAACCAGGAAGGCTTTTCCTTAGTGGTAGTCTCTGATAATTCATCAGAGATAAACATTTCCTGAATCCCTGCCTCTTTTCTCAGTCTGTTGATCAATTCTGAAAGAGGTACTCTTCCGACAGCAGCAGCCTGGCGGAGAGAAGCCACCCTGGCGATCGTTTTTCTGAGTATGGGATTGCGTAATTTCTTGAATTCTGGAGCCATCTCCATGAGAACTTCCTCAAGCTGGGGATATTCTTCCAGCAATTGTCCGATTTTTGTTTCCGGCGTTATTCTGAAATCCGAATTCGAAACTTCCATTTCAGGCATCCTTTTATTCGTGCTGCAGCAGTCTTTGCTCGCCTTTTAATTTTCTTTTGTCGGTTAGATCCTGGCTAACCTCCAAGGTCCCCCGGTATTCACCCTCCTCATCTCGCAGGGCAAAATATTCGATATGTATGAATCTGTCCTTCAGGTTAATCCAGAATGCCGCATGATCCTGCTGACCTTTTTTGAAGTCATCGAGGATCTTCTCGACCACATGAACACTCGAAGGGGGATGGCATTGCTGAACCTTACGACCAAGGATAGCCCGGCTTCGGGCAAAGATCCGTTCTTTCCCCTGCGTGAAATACCGCACCCTGTCATCCTTATCGACAAAGGTCAAATCAAAGGGAATGGTGTTTAAAAGGGTACTCAGCTCGCTGACGTTGAAACTCCCGCTGGGGAGCTGGATTTTCCCCACCTCTTCGGGGACATGCTTCTGCGTCCCTATACCTTCTGGTTCCCACTTGTCCTTGGGATCATACAGGCAGAATCCATACTCGATACTCTGCCTTTCAATCTCAACCCATTCTTCATCGGTCAGTGTATCCAAACACATGGGAAAGAGGATTTCCTCCTCCTTGCTGATCATATCATCCACAGCTTTAGATGCAGGCTTGAGCGCGAGATCGACCACGGCTTTTGCTTCATCCAGGGTCATCCTATCGGTTGCACCAAGAGTCTCGATTGCTCCCTTTAGAAGCTCACGTGTCTCGTCATGTTTGCCCCACATGACAGTCGGGGGCCCTGATACTCCATGTTTCTCCAAAAAAGGAAATAAAAGATTCTCCTTTCGCAGGTAATGTTTCTCCACATCCATCAGAGCATTGAAATGGTGGCAGATCTCATCGATCATATCTTTCACTTTTTCCTCATCCTTTGCCTCCAAAATTTTAGCATACAGCCTTTCCAGAGCCTGGATCTCCCTCATTAAAGCACGGTTTTCTTCCTTGAAAGTATGGATTGGATGGCCGGGAGGAGCGGTTTTTTCCTCTTTTTTGTCGATGATACCATCCAACGCTGCCGTATGAATATCGCACAATTTGAGAACCTCTTCTTGAGGCAATCCTTCCGAGATTAATTCTTGCTCGACTTCTACGACATCGTTATAAGGCACTTTCCCCAGCAACTGTATCAATTGCCTCCGGACAGCATCCGGAGCTTGCCCTTCATGCAACTGAAGAATCATATGCTTGAGAAGCTCTTTCCTTTTCTTCGCACTATCCAGTAGCTCGCTCATCACTTCCTCCTTGCAGGATCGGTCATTTCTATTATACAAAACTTAATCCTTGTTGCATTGACCTAAGTCAAATTTCTTTTATTGGAAGCAATTAACCTCATTGAGCAGTGCGGGGCCGGTTCCCCTCCATAATTAGCTTTCACGGAAAAAATTCTTCCATTCTTGACTTTTTTCTTGAAATAATCACAGTATCTACATAGAATCAGTCGTGAAAATAAGTTTCATCGGCATCCATTAATCAAGGAGGAGGGAAAAATTGGATACAAAACGAATCATCATCATTTTGGTGTGGGTAATAATCTGTGTAAGCGCCTACGCTCAGGAATGCGTGGAGTGTCACAAAGAAGTCACCCCAAATATCGTTGGCGACTGGCAGCTGAGCAAACACAGCCAGAATGAAATCAACTGCTCCATATGCCATGGTGATGCACACAAGGATCCCTACGATGTGGCCAAAGTCCAGATCCCTACGCCTGATACATGTGCCAACTGTCATGATGAGAGAGTCGAGCAATTCAAGGCCGGAAAACATGCTGCTGCCTGGGCAGCGATGAAAGCCATGCCGACTGCCCATTGGCAGCCGATGGCCATGATGGAAGGAATGAAAGGCTGTGGAGGCTGCCACAAGATCGGTTTGAAAACCGAAGAGGAGATCACAGAGCTCAAAAAGAATGGAGCGGGATTCGGTGTGGCATCGTGCGATGCCTGTCACACTCGGCACACGTTCTCTGTCCTAGAAGCCAAACAACCTCAAGCCTGCCAGACTTGTCACATGGGATTTGACCATCCTCAGTGGGAGATGTACTCGGGCTCAAAACATGGAGTCCGTTTTCTCCTTAAACAGAATAAAATCCTCCCCGAGACCGTTGCTGCTCCCACCTGTCAGACCTGCCACATGCAGGAAGGCAATCATGCTGTCCTCACAGGTTGGGGTTTTTTGGCTGTAAGGCTCCCCATGCCCGAAGATAAGCAGTGGGCTGCAGACCGAGTGACTATTCTCCAAGGACTCGGCGTTCTCGATCCAGAAGGCAATCCGACCGGCCGACTCGATGTGGTCAAGGCTGCCAATGTCGCTCGTCTCACACAGGAAGACTGGCAGAGAGAAAGAGATAAAATGCTCAAGACCTGCAACCAGTGTCACTCACTGAACTTCGCTACAGCAGAACTGGAAAAGGGTGATCAGATGATCAGGGCCGCAGATTCGCTGATGGCTAAAGCCATTCGCACAGTCGCAGACCTTTACAGGGACGGCATACTCAAAAAGCCCGACAACTACGCCCATCCTTTCCCTGATTTGCTCACCTTTCATGACGCGCCCACTCCTATCGAACAGGAGCTCTTCGTGATGTTTCTCGAACACAGGATGCGAACCTTCCAGGGTACATTCCATGCAAATCCTGATTACGCTCTCTGGTATGGCTGGAGTGAGATGCAGAGATCCCTATCGGAAATTCAACAGATGGCCCAAGAGCTCCGTCATTCCCACAGCAAATAATGCATTTTCTTCTGGATGTTCATTCACCATATTCGGACCTAGAACTGATATAACCTTCTCTTCCTGGTGAGCAGGATATTCGGCCTTCCCTTCGTTAGCAAGGAGTACGACAGCTGAAGATTTGAGTTTTCGCCTGTATTCCGGTATCCTAATGACCAGAGGTAAATAAAATTGGCTGCTCATCCGGAATTCGAATCTGTGTGCGATATTCTGTTAGATGCAAAACAAATCGCTGTGCTGACCGGAGCAGGGATCTCCGCAGAGTCAGGCATACCAACTTTCAGGGGAAAAGAAGGATTATGGAAAACATACAGAGCAGAGCAGTTGGCCACCCCCACAGCATTTATCGAAGATCCCAAGCTTGTCTGGGAATGGTATGACTGGCGCAGAGGCATTATCGGCACCAAAGAGCCTAATCCAGGACACGAGGTCCTCGCCGCATGGGAAGGACTCTTCTCACATTTTGTCCTCATCACACAAAACATCGATGGGCTTCACCAAAAGGCTGGATCAAAAAATGTCATCGAACTTCATGGGAATATATGGAAGCAGAGATGCATAGAAGAGCAGACGATCAGCGAAAATTACGACATACCCCTCAAAGAAATTCCGCCCCATTGTGCAACATGCGGAGCTCTTTTAAGACCCCACGTTGTCTGGTTTGGAGAATCTTTGGACGGATCGATCCTGCAACGATCTTTTGTGTTGAGCTCGAATTGCGATGTGATGCTGGCGATCGGGACTTCTGCGGTTGTTCAACCAGCGGCCTCACTTCCTTTTAGCGCAGCGGAGGCTGGAGCTAAACTCATCGAGATCAATCCTGATCCCACTCCGCTCACAACTTATGCGACCTTTTCCTTCCGGGCTAAATCAGGAGAACTGCTGCCTCTTTTAGATGCAGAACTCAGAAAAAGGCTCCAAAAAAAGGAATAGTCTGAAATGAAATACATTTATTTTGACGGCTCATCCGGTGCGAGTGGAGACATGATCCTAGGAGCACTCTTGGACTTGGGCGTATCCCCTTCTGCATTCAGGAAGAAGATGGCTGAATTCGAACTCCCGGTGGAAATAACCGTAACAGAGATAAAAAGGGCCTCGCTGCGTGGATTGAAAGTCGATGTCAGAGTTCATAGAAAAAAGAAAATCAGCAGAAAATGGTCGGATGTCCAATCTCTTCTCAAAAAAAGCTCCTTTCCCTTGGGAGTAAGAAATCAAGCCCTGGATATATTCAAGAAGCTCTTTCAGGCTGAAGCGAGGGTTCATGGACGGAAATTCGACGAGACTCACCTCCATGAAGCAGGTGCAGACGATGCCATCGTCGACATCGTCGGGAGTTGCTGGTTGGCCCATAAGTTAGATATTGGTGATTTCTACGCCTCACCCCTGAATCTCGGGGGAGGCTGGGTCAAGTCCTCCCACGGTGTTCTCCCTGTGCCACCCCCTGCCGTAGCAGAGCTCCTCAAGAACGTTCCTGTTTATTCTGCACACATACAAAATGAACTCGTCACTCCCACTGGGGCAGCTGTTCTGTCAACTCTAGTGAAGGAATTCCTACCCTTTCCAGAGCTGTGTTTTGAGAAAATCGGTCATGGTGCTGGGACAAAGGATTTTCCAGGTTTTCCCAATATCCTCCGTGTGTTTTATGGTGAAAAAGGCCATTTCAAGGACGATAGAAAAGTATACTTGATCGAAACAAATATAGATGATGATAACCCGCAGATTCTGGGCCATTTTCTAGAAAAAGCCTTAAGAATGGGAGCCCTGGATGTGTTCTTTACGCCTATTTTTATGAAAAAGAACAGGCCTGCCACAAAATTGACCCTGTTAGCAGAGGCTGATAAAATAGACGCTCTCACCCGTGCTGTCTTCCAAGAGACGAGTTCTATAGGCATCAGATATTTCCCTGTTCATCGGAGAGTTTTGAAGAGGAAAATCCGTAAGGTTTCAGTTCTGGGAGAAGAAATTCCTGTAAAGGCAGCTTCCCTGGATGGAGAAGAAGTCAATATCCAACCGGAATTCGATGTCTGCAAAAAGGTCGCTCAAAAAAAGAACCGCGCGGTCAAAGAGATCATCTATCTCGCCAGGAGAGAATGGGAGAAGACAAAGGAATAATAAGAAAATGGCGGAAAGAAAGAGAAAGACAACGGACAAACAAAAGATTGAAAGGGGGGTAAAGCTTATCCTGGAAGGTGTGGGAGAGGACCCAAAGCGCCCAGGACTCAAAGACACACCTTCCCGTGTGGCTTCTATGTTTTCTGAAATCCTGGGGGGACACAAAGAGGATATTTCCAAGCACCTTCGTGTCATCCAAGGAGAAAAACATGACGAAATGGTCTTGATCAAGAATATCCCTCTCTATTCCATGTGTGAGCATCACCTTCTGCCTTTTGCAGGGGTAGCTCATGTGGCTTACATCCCCAAGGGAGGAAGAATCGTCGGGCTCAGCAAAATTGCACGAGTCGTGGACATCCTCTCCCGCCAACTGCAGGTTCAGGAACGGCTGACCAAACAGATTGCCGATCTCATCGATGTACACTTAAGGCCCCTCGGTGTGATGGTCGTTATTGAGGCTGAGCATATGTGCATGTCTATGAGAGGAGCTAAAAAACCCAAATCACTGACAGTTACATCGGCAGTCAGGGGATCCTTTCGCACACACAATGCAACCCGATCAGAAGCTATGACCCTGATAAGAGGAGGATTATCTGGTGGGAGAGAACTCTAAAGCAACCTTCTATGTGACAACCCCGATCTATTATGTGAATGATGTTCCCCATATTGGTCACACCTACACCACCATCATAGCAGATGCCATCAGCCGATTTAAAAAACTCGCTGGATATGATGTCTTTTTCCTTACAGGATCCGATGAACACGGTCAAAAAGTTGAAAAAGCCGCTTCCGAGAAGGGGCTCACACCCATCGAACTCGCTGACACCGTTGTGGGACGCTTTAAAAAATTATGGGAAGCCCTGAATGTGTCTTACGACTACTTTATCCGAACCACGCAATCCTTCCATGAAAAGGGCGTACAAAATATTTTTCAAAAATTAAAGGGAAAAGGAGATATTTACAGGGGGACATATGAAGGTTGGTACTGTATATCCGATGAAACCTTTCTTTCAGAAGATATTCCGTTGCAGGAGGGCGATTATAAAATTTGCCCTGATTGTGGCAAGCAGGCGAGCATAGTTTCAGAGGAATGTTATTTCTTCATGCTTTCTGCCTATCAAAAGCAGCTTCTTGATTTTTATCAAAAGAATCCAACTTTTGTTCGTCCTCAGAGCCGGATGAATGAAGTCGTTAGCTTTGTCCGTCAAGGACTCAAAGACTTGAGTATCACTCGAACAACTGTCAAATGGGGAATCTCGCTGCCCGATGACCCTGAGCACACCATTTATGTCTGGTTCGATGCCCTTCATAATTACCTGACAGGTATCGGATATGGCTGGGACGAGAAACTCTACACAAAGTTCTGGCCGGCTCAGATCCATCTCATCGGCAAGGATATTCTCAGGCATCACGCCGTTTTTTGGCCGGCTTTTCTGATGGCCGCCGAATTTCCTCTTCCTGAGACGGTTTTTGCCCATGGCTGGTGGCTGAGGGATGAGACCAAGATGTCGAAATCCAAGGGAAATGTCCTCAATCCTTGGGCGATTCTGAATGCTTTCGGTCCTGATCCTCTGCGATATTTTTTACTCCGCGAAGTCCCCATCGGTCTAGACGGAAATTTTTCTCATGAAGGATTCATTCACAGAGTAAACTCAGACTTGGCCAATGATCTGGGCAACCTTGTCCAACGTCTGTTGACCATGATTCACAATTATTTTGGAGGACAGGTTGAAATCCTGGATGAGGAAACAGAAGCTGACAGAAATCTACGCCTTGAGTTCGATTCCCTTAAAGAGAATGTTTTTCGCCACTATGAGGGGTATGCTCTTAACCGGGCTCTGGAAGAGATCTGGGTGTATATCAGCTCTGTGAATAAGTACCTTGCCGAGAACGAACCCTGGAAAACAGCCAAAGATTCCACGCTCAGAGGAAGATTGGGACGAATACTCTACCAAGCCACCTGCGCACTGAGGGCTATCGCGTATCTCCTCTTTCCTGTAATGCCTGAGTCATCCCAGAAAATTGGACAATTGCTCGGAGAGAAGCATCCCATAGAAGAGCAGTCTTTCACCGAGTTGGACTTTTATGACTTCAAACCCGATCAAAGGATACAGACATCTCAACCCCTGTTTCCCAGAGTCGATTTAAAAGATTTTCTGGAGGAGGAAGAAGGTCGAGAGTTTCTTTCTAAAAAGGAGGAAAAAATGGATCAAATTTCTTTTGATGAATTCAAGAGAATGGATTTAAGAGTTGGTGAGATTGTCCAAGCGGAACGAGTCGAAGGGACAGATAAGCTCGTTAGGATGGACGTCAACATCGGAACAGAAACCAGACAGATGGTCGCTGGAATCGCCGATAAATACAGCCCTGATGAGCTGGTGGGGAAAAAAGTTGTGGTGATCGTAAACCTCCAGCCTGCTGTTATCCGCGGAATCGAATCGCAGGGAATGCTTCTGGCAGCCGAAGTCGGGGGGAAGGCGATCATACCTGTCTTCACCGAAGATGTTCCTGCAGGGGCAAAAGTCAGATAGCACCTGGATATTCATCCCCTTCCTTTATTTCAAACGAAAAATATCATGAGAAGACGATCTTTTTTTCATGCCTTTATTGGATCAGCCACTGGCTTGAGCAGCAGTTTTATCTCAAAAAAATTTAAAGGTTCATATAAAGCACTTTTGCAAAGACCATGCCAGGAAACGGATGTCGTGGTGAAGGTGCTGGGGACGGCTCAGGACGGAGGTGTCCCTCATATTGGCTGTTCATGTCCCAACTGCCAGAAAGCATGGCAGAATTCCTGCTTCTCCCGTCTCATCTCTTCACTGGCTATCTTTGATATCGAAGCCAACAAGATTTTCTTTATCGACGCCACTCCAGATATTCGCCCACAAACAAAGTTGGTCATGAACATGAGGAGGCCCAAAAAATCCCCTCAAAAATTTGCTCCCGATGGGGTCCTCCTCACTCATGCCCATATCGGACATTATACAGGATTGATGTTTTACGGATATGAGGCTCAATCGACGGATGAGCTTCCGGTCTACTGCTCGAGGCGTATGGCCGAGTTTCTCTCCACTAACGGTCCATGGAGTCAACTCGTGTCTCTGAAGAATATTGTACTGCGGACGATTGAACCAGAGAAAGCCTTTCACTTGACACGCCGATTGTCTGTTACGGCCTTTCGGGTTCCCCATCGCGATGAATATTCCGATACTTTTGGATTCAAGATCAAGGGGAGTCAGGGAGCGCTCCTTTATATTCCTGATATCCGCAGCTGGGAGGCCTGGGATCTGTCCGTAGTCGAAGAGGTCAAAAAGGTTAGTGATGCTCTTCTTGATGGGACGTTTTACAGCGCGGACGAACTCCCATCCCGCGACCTCTCATCCATAGGCCACCCTCTCATCTCTCATTCCATGCAAGTCCTGAAGGACATAGCAAAAGAAGGAAAAACACGGATATTTTTCACTCATTTGAACCATTCCAATTTAGCCTTGGATCCAGAGGGAGAGCCGAGAAAAAATATCGAGGAACAGGGATTTCACCTGCCCTCGGATGGTATGGAATTTACCATATGATGGATGGGAGAGCAGGCTAGGTAGAGAGATATTTTTGTAGCTGAGACAAAGGGACAGCTCCTTCACGGATAATACGTACTCCCTTTGCAGATAAATCCAATACGGTTGAGGGTAAATGACCTCTGGTCACTCCTCCATCCACGATAAGGTCGACCTTCCCGTTGAACTCTTGCCAAGCATTCGCTGGATCGGAAATGTCTTTCCCTCCAGAAATATTCGCGCTTGTTGCAGTAATCGGAAAAGAGGCATGGCGCACCAAACATCTCAGCCACTCATGTTCTGTCAGGCGGACACCAATCGACCCCGAAGGCCCTTTCAGCTCCTCGGGAACTCGAGGCACAGCCTTGAGAACAAGGGTTAAGGGGCCTGGCCAAAAATTCGTTATGAGAGGTTCGAAGGCCATGGGGATTTCAGAGACGATCTCTTGAATCATGTCCAAATCAGAAATCACCACAGAGAGAGGTTTCGAAGGAGGCCGTTTCTTTAGGTGGTAGATTGCCTGTATTGCCTGCTTGGAGAAACAATTCGCTCCCAGAGCATAAAAGGTTTCCGTCGGATACACGATCACTCCACCCCTCTTTAAATAACGTGAAATTTTTTTAATCTTATCCCGCTCGATCATCTCTGGATCGACCCTGATTATCTGTGTCTTAAGGGCCATGACGCTCCTATGGTACGAATAAAAGTGATAAGAGTAAAGACCCGCTCTTATCTCTGATTTCTATTTTATAGACAAGGATCAAGTTAAAAGATATAATGCAGAGTGGACAGTTGACCTTTTTTAGAAACACTGTGCGCTTGAATTTCCCCTGAGACAGGATTTATCATTATTGGCATAGATTTTGCATAAATTTAAAACAGAGGTGATAAAAATGAAAAAAATATGGATTCTCTTGACAGCGGTCCTTGTTTTGGCGCCTGGTCTGATATTCTCCGATGTTGTCACATTCAAAGTGGGTTATTTTTTCCCCCGAGCCGAGAGCGATCTCTGGCAGGATGAATTTTACAACATGAGTTTTGAAAAATCCAGTTATCAGGCCTCAAATTTTGGATTCGGTTACGAGTATTTTTTAAGCAATCAATTCAGTCTGGTCCTGAACGTGGAGGGGTATTCCAAAAACAAACTGGGTGAGTATGTGGACTTTGCAGGCATCTCGGATTTCGACGGAGACTGGGCCTATCCACCAGATTTTATGGCAGATTTTTACCCCGTCCATACATTCAGCGTCTCCATAACTCCCATCCAGGTCTCTTTAAAGATAGCCCCGCTGGGGAGACGCCAAAAATTTATCCCCTATGTGGGAGGAGGTGTGGGGCTCTACATATGGAGTGTCCGGATATTCGGCGACCTCGTTGATCTGAGTGATCCATGGGTGGATACCGATTGGAATGTAGAAATTTATCCCATAATACCTGTCAATGCAAAAGAAGAGAACAAACTCAGGATCGGCTACCACGCCTTCGGAGGAGTCATGATCCCCGTAGCAAACAGGATCAGCTTCGAAGCAGAATTCAAGTATAATTTCGCCGAAGGGAACCTCACCGAATCTTTTGAGGGCTTCGAACCTTTTGATCTCAGTGGTTACCAGATTTCGGTGGGACTCAACTACTGGTTCTGATCAAGATTGCCGATCTTATGCTTTTCTCTCGAAAAGCATAATTAACCTGAATTATCCAGGTTAATCAATCCTTCTGTCGCAGTCTTTCGGCAACAAGATGGGCGACTTTCTGTCCTGAAAGGAGCATCCCCCCAAAAATCGGTCCCATTCTTGGTCCGCCAAAAACCGCATTGGCGGCCATGCCACAGACATATAGATTGGGAAATATTTCCCTGGTGTTCTCAAGCAGGACTTTTTCTCCCTTATCTGCCCACATCGGCCGCTCCCCTATGACTTTGCCCGTGGGCGTCGAAAGCTCTGCTCCCGACTTTTGACTCACCACCCTTGCAATCTCGGCTGCATGTCCCGTTGCATCCACAACATAGGAGCTCCTAACGGTTAAGGGATCCACATGCAGATGAGCGGTTTCAGCAACAGCCCAGTTGATCACGACACCATGGATTTTCCCGTCATAAATTACCACATCCTCTGCGGAGATACAGTTAAAGATCTGGGCGCCTCTTTTTATTGCTTGACTCAAAAGGACTCCTAGTGTTTCCAAGGAAGAGGCCACATAATAATTTTCCTTGAAGCGAACAGCTTCAATTCCCCATTCATCAAGAAGAGGCCTGCATTCTTCCTGGATGACAATCTTGTTGAACATCATCCCGCCACCTGGCATTCCTCCTCCGGGGCGGAGAGTCTTTTCGTACACAACAACCTTGAATCCCTGCTTGCCTAAGAAATAGGCCGCACAAAGGCCAGAAGGTCCTGCCCCGCAGATGATAACATCAGATTCAAGATGGTTGAGTAGGTCCTGAAAATAGCTCTCGATAATAGCCCTAGAAATCTCCACCTCATCCAGCATTTTTCACCCCTTCTCTAAATTTCTTGAAAGAGAAGACATAATTATAAAATTTGAATTCTTCAGGGTCAATCTTAGAAGTATATGCGAATATATTCCTTCATCAGAATGAATCATAGGATATGATCTCTTCAAGATTTTTTCTACCTCTGGATAATGGAACCTCATCGGGAAATCCGAGGGGAGTCAGAGCTAACACCTTTACATCATCTGGTATGTTCAAAATGGATTTAACGTCTCTCTCTTCGAATGCACCTATCCAACAGGTTCCCAGCCCCTCCTCCTGTGCCTGCAGAATAAGGTGCTCCAAGGCTATAGCCACATCCACTGGCCAAGACTTCATGTAATTCCCCATGCGAGAATAACAGTCATCAGGAAATCCGCAGGCCACCACAATAAGCGGTGCTTCAACCATGAAGTACTGTCCGACCGAAGCCTTTGCGATTCTTTGTTTCAGAGACGAATCGCTCACGAGTATGAATTTCCAGGGCTGAAGATTCTTTCCTGATGGTGAATAACGGGCCGCCTCCAAAATACGCTTAAGCACATCTTCTGGGATAGGATCTTGTTTGTAACGACGCACACTTCTCCGTTCCTTTATGACATCCAGAACGCTCATCCTTCCTCCTTTTGTAGCCTGTATTTCTCGATAAGTGAGAGGTATTTCTGAAGCTCCTCTACTTTATTTCGTTTTTGAAATCCTTTTACCAATATTTGACACTTTTTTACCAGCTCTCTTTTGACCTCAATTCTCTGCTCTGGTTTCAGTTCCAATCCGAGAGCCTTCTCCAAAGCATACACGCGAAACCTGTCCATTCCCCAATATTTATTCGATAGCTGATCGGCATGTCCCCCCCGCTTGATGATCAATGGCTGCTCGATCAGATGGATCGGATAGCGATAGGCTGCTCGAATACCGAAGTCATAGTCCTCACAAGCTGGAAGCGTTTCATCAAAGTATCCCACTGTTTCGAACAGCTCTCTCCGAAAGAGTGCAGATGAAAGGCTCAACAAGCAGAGAGGCAAAACTCTATCGAATATCCAACCTGAATATTTTTTGTGCTTCTTCCGGGGATTGACACGAACACCATTGCGGACCCAGATTTCCTCAGTATAACAGACCATAGCCTTGGGATAAGCTTCCATGAAGCTCATCTGCGCTCTCATCTTGTTTTTCAGCCATAAATCATCTGAATCTAGGTAAGCAATAAAATCCCCAGAGGAGACCCTAAGTCCCTGATTCCGGGCTGCACTGATACCATTATGTTCCTGATAATAGTATTTGATTTTCTCTCCGTGGGATCTCACAATTTCTTTGGTGCGATCGGTAGATCCATCATCGATCACCCATAGCTCAAAAAGAGTGGCAGAATTCCCCTCATCGAAGTAATCCTGATCGAAGATGGATTGAATTGCCTCTGATAAGAAGACAGCCCGATTATAGGTCGTAATGATAACACTTATTTTTGCCTGAGATTGCGCTGCCACCCGATTGACAAACTCCCTTAAAACAGAAAAATATATCAGTTCGTCCTGGTGACGGACACCGCTCCGCGTTTTTCATAAGGAATGGCCAAGCGGCCCCATATAGTTTGTATCTCCACTTCCCCAGAAAACGTGCACTGTGTGGAAGGTTGATTGAGGACGTTGTAGACTTCCTTACCCACATCAAAAAAATTTAAAAGGAAAGGAAGAGCAAAAATTTTCTCTCCCTGTTTTTCGATATTCTTATCACCGCTTATCAATCCCTGGTCCAAGGGATGCCCTCCTAGAACCAAGTTGTAGCTGATCCTATCAACGAGCAGTTCGAACGAGTTCTTATTCATAAACTTGACTTCGAAGTTAATGTCCGCCCCCCCGATAGTGAGAGTATTTACCTGAATGTTGACCAATTCTATTTCTGGCTTCCGAAAGATCGGAAATTCACCCGTAAAAGCGAGAGCGAGCTTTCCTCTCTCCCTCCGTCCATCACTGAACCATGCCCAGCCCACAAGATTACAAACAGGGTATTCCTCATCTTTCATTTCTGGGATTACTCGAAAAAGATGCTCATACGTAATCTTGACAGGAAAGGCTAAAAGTGTTTCATTTTTTGCCTCAACCTTGAGAACCTCATCCAATCTGGTCTGGAGCTGAATATAATCTTGATGGTTAACGAGAAAGCGGTAATCATAGCTGGAAAGATAATAATCTTTGGATGAGGAATTGGAAATATTCACATAAAAAACAAGAGTGAGGCCTTCCAAGGTGAGGTCCCTGATCCTCCTCTCCTTCAATTCGATTTTTAAATCATCGTCCAAGGACAGCGGGTAAATAAACCGTGCAGAGGAAATAAGAAGAACGGCGAGTAACCAGACTTTACTTCTCATTCTTTGTCTCCTCTCAGCTTCGAGCATTTAGGATACACCATTGCAACAAAGAGCTCAAGTAATTATGCGCTCGGGCTTTCATAACTTTTATAATTTGTGTAAAATTGAACTAACATCTTCAAAATGAGTACAATAGGGTAACAATGATGGTTTTGTACCATGAAATTTGATTTTAAGGAAAAAGCCTTATTTGTTCGCTTGTTCGGCCAGGATGTTTATGCTGTCGGAGGGTTTGTAAGAGACGTCATCCGGGGTGATCCATCAGAAGATGTGGACATTCTGATCACCCATCACTCGGTGGACGAGATCATAAAAAAGCTTGAGCGCCGGGGAAAAGTCGACATCGTTGGAAAAAGTTTCGGCGTCATCAAATTTACAATCAAAGGACAAACCTATGACATCGCTCTCCCTAGAGAAGACAGGCCCACACAGACCAAAATCCGCAAACACAAGGATTTTGTGATCTCCGCAGACCCTGGTCTTCCGCTTGAAAAAGATCTGGAACGAAGAGATTTTCGGTGCAATAGCATTGCTGTCCGGCTTTCTGACAGTAAGGTGTTCGATCCCTTCAATGGTCAGAAAGATATCAAAGAAAAAAAAATAAGACTGACCAATCTTCAGGCTTTCCCAGAGGATCCTCTGCGGGTCATACGTGTTGCCCGTTTTGCATCTGTGCTTGGATTTTCGGTAGATCCAAAAATCTATGAGATCTCGAAGACTATTGATTTGAGCGGTTTAAGCACGGAGAGAGTGAGTGAGGAAATATTTAAAATCCTGCTCTTTTCTCCTCTACCCTCCCATGGCCTGGAAGAGCTTTTCAAGCTGGGAGCCCTGCGCCAGCTTCTTCCCGAACTCTACAAACTCAGCCTCTCCATCCAGGACTCCGTTTTTCATCCCGAAAAGGATCCCTACGGCCATCACACCGTATGGGCACATACACTCATTACAGTAGACCAATCCCGACGACTTGCGCGCCGTTTTCGCCTCAACGATCAAAGAACGCTTACCCTTGTTCTAGCCGCTCTCTTCCATGATGTTGGAAAGCCTGAAACAGCCCAGTGGGAGTTCAAACGGGGAAGAATGGTTATCACCAATAACGGCCATGACATCGCCAGTTCCAAAATCGTCAAGAAAATACTCCATCGTCTAAAAATCTTTCGTTGGAATGGATATAACCTCAGAAGAATGATTCCCATACTGATCAGGTGCCACCACAGGGCATCTGAACTGTGGCAGAACCAGGATGTCATCACAAAAAAGGCCTTCAACCGTTTAGCAGCCGATGTCGAAGGAGAAATCGAGCTCATGGTCTATCTCGATGCTGCAGACAGGGCCGGCCGTTCAGATAAGCCTATCCAAGGATTGGATCAAGAAGGAAAATGGCTTTTAAAAAAATTCGAAGAATTAAACGTCTCCAAAGAAACCATCAAACCTCTTATCATGGGAAGAGACCTGGTCCAAATTGGAGTTTCCCCGGGACCCCCTATGGGAAAACTGCTCAAAAAGCTCTATCAGATGCAACTGGATAATGAATTCGAAACAAAAGAAAAGGGCATAGAAAAAGCCAAGGAATTGGTTAAGAAGGTGAAGTCATGAAAATACTCGTTGCTGGTGGGGCTGGATACATCGGTTCCCATACGGTGAAACTACTTACCCAGGAGGGATTTGAAGTCATTGTTCTTGATAATTTTTCCTCAGGGAGAAGAGAATTGGTAACCGGAGGAATCGTCGTGGAGGGGGATTTGATGGATACGGAACTTCTGGAAAGGATCTTTCATTCTTATGATATCGATGGAGTTATCCATTTTGCCTCCCTTATCCGGGTGGGAGAATCCTATACAGATCCTCAAAAATATTATAGACACAACCTCATCACCAGCTTGAATCTCCTTCAAGCTATGCTCCAGACCCAGGTGAAGAGTTTTATATTTTCCTCGAGCGCGGCTGTTTACGGAGTTCCTGAACACGTGCCGATCCCTGAATCTCATCGATTGAATCCATGTAATCCTTATGGCCTGACAAAATATATTGTCGAAAAAATACTCGAAGACTATGATCGTGCCTACGGCCTGAAATTCATATCTCTCCGCTACTTCAATGCAGCAGGAGCAGATCCTGCGGGTCAGCTAGGTGAAATGCATGAGCCAGAAACCCACCTGATTCCTAACATTCTTCTTTACCTTCTTGGTAAAAAAGACCACTTCGATCTTTTTGGGATAGACTTCCCTACACCTGATGGCACTGCTATTCGAGATTATATCCATGTGACGGATTTGGCCAAAGCTCATGTTCTCGCTCTCAAAAAACTCTCCCAGCTCCCTAAGAGCGAGTTTATCAACCTTGGTGCCAATGCAGGATATTCCGTCCTTGAGGTTATCAAAACGGCTGAAGAGATCACGGGTCGGAAAGTTAATTATACATCCAAGCCCAGAAGAGAGGGAGATGTGCCTGTCCTTATGTCTTCGAACGAAAAAGCAGAACGGCTTCTAGGATGGGACCTCCAGTACTCTGATTTAAGAACCATTATCGAAACGGCCTGGAATTGGCATAAGAAAAGCGCAAAAATTAAAAATTCCTGACATGCTCGACGTCACCAAAGAGACACGCAGAATAGGGAAATGATTCGACTAAATTATCTTATTGAGTTGACTTGATAGGAGAACAAGTGGTATAAATTGACCTTTTTAGGAAGTCTAGAAAAATGAAGAAACCATATTGGTTACTTTTTGCTGTACTCAGCATATTTGTTTTTCTTAGTGTGTGGAGCTGCTCCTCAAATCCTCCTCCGATGACAGAAACCTCTCAAGAGCAGTCAGCTAAGCAAGAGGATAAATCCACTCCTTTAGACAAAACTCAAGAGGAAACTCCTGTGCTCCAGCCGGATAAAGTAAAAGAGCAACCCGAAGAAAAGACAGAATCATTCACAGAACAAGTGCCTGCGGGAGAAGAACTGTTCGCAGAAGAACAGGATGAACCTTCAGCCCTGCTACAAGAAGCCTTTGATGCCTACCAAGATGCCCGCCTGGCTTGGGATAGAGGTGACATAGATACCGCCCTAGCCGCTCTCGATGAATCTTACAGCATCCTTCTGAAACTTGACCTTCCCCAGGATTCACTACACGTCCAAGAAAAAAATGATCTGCGTCTTCTCATCGCTCGGAGGATCCAAGAAATTTATGCCTCCCGTGTGACCGCCATAAACGGAAACAGTCGAACCATTCCTCTCACCGAAAACGAACACGTTTTGAAAGAAATCAAGAGTTTTCAAACGACAGAAAGAAAATATTTTGAGGAAGCCTTCAAACGTTCGGGTAGATACATGGATATGATCCGTTCAAAGATGAAGGAAGCGGGACTACCAGAAGAGCTCTCATGGATGCCGATGATCGAAAGCTGGTTCAAGGTCAACGCCTTTTCCCGCGCCAGGGCTCTTGGGCTCTGGCAGTTCATTGCTTCTACTGGATATCTGTTTGGTTTAAAAAGAGATCGTTGGATTGACGAACGAATGGACTTTGAAAAGGCAACGGATGCTGCAATCCAATACCTCTCTCAACTCCATTCTATGTTCGGCGATTGGACAACTGCTCTTGCCGCCTATAACTGCGGAGAGATCAGAGTGCAGAGAGTCATCCGTTCTCAAAGATCGGAATATATGGACAATTTCTGGGATCTCTATCTGATGCTTCCCAGAGAAACCTCCCGATTTGTTCCTCGCTTCATCGCCACTCTCTTGATCATCAACAGCCCTGATAAATACGGATTTAACCTCCCTGAGCCTGATCCACCGCTCAAATATGAGACCGTTCAAATCAACCGGCCGATTAAGCTCTCTGTTCTTTCTAGTACATTGAATTTGAGCGCTGAGACACTAGATCTTCTCAACCCAGAGCTCAGGAATAAATCAACTCCTGACGGTGAATATGCACTCAGAGTCCCGACTGGATATGGAGAAAGAGTGTTGGCTTCCCTTGAAAAAATCCCGAAATACATCCCCCCCGAAGCGACTTACAGATATCATTATGTCCGAAGAGGAGAAACCGTCTCTGTAATTGCTCGACGATATGGGACTTCTGTCTCAGCAATAGCCAGGGCAAATCGCTTGGGACGAAACTATTTGATTCGTGTAGGACAAAGGCTTAAAATTCCGGCTCAAGGCCAAAGCTATGTTTCCTATTCCCCTCGAAGTCTCACAAAAGAAGGAGAGAAACTCTTCTACGTCGTAAAAAAAGGGGATAACCTCTATGTTATCGCCAAATCCTTCAACACCACAGTTCAAGAGATCAAGAGGCTGAATGACCTCCATAGTAACATGCTGAATGTCGGTCAGAAACTTGTGATACAGTCAGGTACTCCTCAAGGCGCTATTCTTTACACCGTACAATCAGGTGATACACCTTATAGAATAGCATCCAAATACGGTATGAATCTCAATGCTTTACTCGCTCTGAATGGTCTCAACACAAGATCTAAGATTTATCCTGGTCAACAGCTTTGGGTTACACCCAACAATCAATAAAAATCATTTTTTCTTTTCAAAACCTGATAGTACGGACACAATATAAATTGCTCGTTCGGAAACGTCCCCTACGGAAGTCCCCCCTTATTTTTTCGTTTTTGCGATTTCCTTGGCTTTTTCTGCTGCGGACTTTTTCTTTGTCTTCTTCTTGAATTCGGTGCCCACAAGTTCAAGAACTGCCATCTCTGCTCCATCGCCTGCCCGGGGTCCGATCTTGACTATCCGTGTGTAACCCCCTGGTCGTTCACTGAATCGAGGCCCTAGTTCATCGAAGAGTTTCTTCACCACCTCTTTTTTGTATATAAACCTTAGAGCCAACCTGCGTGTGTGAAGAGTGTTCTTTTTTGCCAATGTGATCATTTTTTCTGCGATCGGTCTGGTAGCTTTTGCCTTAGCTAAAGTGGTTTTGATTCTTTCCTTCTCCAAGAAAGATGTAACTAGATTCCGCAGCAATGCCATTCTCTGCGAAGTATCGCGTTTGAGTTTCTTTCCTTTGACACGATGTCTCATTCTTCAGCCTCTTCTTCTTCCTCTTTCTTTTCCCCTTCAATCTGCTCAAGCAACTTAGGATGGAGATCCAGGTTCAAGCCTAATCCAAGCTCTTGAAGCGTTTCTTTAATTTCGGTGAGGGATTTTCGTCCGAAATTTTTGGTCTTCAGGAGCTCATCCTCTGTTTTCATGACAAGTTCATAAATTTTCTCAATCCCAGCGGACCTGAGGCAATTGTTCGACCTCACTGAGAGCTCCAAATGGTCTATGGATTTAGATAAAATATCTCTCTGGGAATAATAGGGAATTTCTCTTCTTTCCGGGACTTGTTCCCTTACTACGGGTTCGTCGACGATATTAAGAAAGATGACCAGATGATCTCTTAAAATTTTTGATGCCTGACTCAAAGCGTCTTGAGGCGATACAGCGCCAGTAGTCCATATCTCCAAAATAAGATTTTCGTAGTCCACTCTTTTTCCCACTCTAGCCGGTCCCACTTTGTAATTTACTTTCAATACAGGAGAGTGGGAAGAATCCACTGGAATAAAGTCGACACTCAGGTTTTCGTCAAAATTTCGATCCGCAGGGATATATCCTCTGTTTTTCTTGACGATCATTTCCATATCGAGTTTTCCATCCTTATCAAGGGAAGCGATATGAATATCCTTGTTGAGTATCTCGATATCAGAATCATGGACAATATCTTCTGCTAGGGCCTCTGCAGGACCTTCTTTTTTCAGCGTCAGAGTTTTTGGTTCAATTCCTACCATCTTAAGGGGTATGCTTTTTACATTCAGTATGATGTCAGTAACATCTTCGACGATTCCTGGGAGAGTAGAAAATTCATGGAGAACACCTTGAATCCGAATATTTGTTATCGCAGCTCCCGTTATTGAGGAAAGGAGGATTCTGCGGAGGGCATTCCCTATTGTAATTCCGTATCCTCTCTCAAAAGGTTGAGCGGTAAATTTGCCAAAGGTTTCTGTCAAAGATCCATAATCGCATTCTAGGTATTTTGGCCTCTGAAATCCTGTCTCTATCATGCTTCCTCCTTTTTCATGTCCAAGTCGTCCTAACCGACTACTGAACCAGGAAAAACAATCTACCTGGCTTATCTCTTTACTAGGAAAAGGGTGTCTATTTGGAATAGAGCTCCACAACCAGATGCTCTTCCACAGGAATGGGGATTTCCTCTCGAGTTGGGAAAGAAACTATCTTTATTTCCATCTTGTCTCTGTCGACTTCAAGCCATCCTGGAACCGTTTTGCCCTTATTATTTTCGACCAAAGCCTTCAGCTCCTCATGCGTTTTTGATTTATCCCGGAAGGATACAATATCCCCTTTGTTTACCAATTGAGATGGGACATTGACCTTATTCCCTTTAACCCGAAAATGGCCATGAGAGATGAGCTGGCGGGCATGCGCGCGTGAATGGGAAAAACCTGATAAAAAAATGATATTATCCATTCTTCGTTCGAGCATCTGCAAGAGGATCTCTCCAGTAATTCCACTCTTTCTTTCAGCCCGCTGAAAAAAAAGCCGAAATTGTCTCTCTGACATGCTGTAGTATCTTTTGAGTTTCTGCTTTTCTCTGAGCTGAATACCATAACCCAGTATCCTTCTCCTTGTTCTTCCGTGTTCTCCTGGAGGATAAGGCCTCCGCTCTACCGGACATTTTTCGCTTAAACATTTGTTACCCTTTAGAAAAAGCTTTTCCCGTTCTGCCCGGCAGAGACGACAAACAGGTTCACTATATCTTGACATCCTCTTCTCCTTGTTGTCCTATCTCTAAACTCTTCTTCTTTTCCTCACACGGCAGCCATTGTGTGGGATCGGTGTGACGTCTCTGATGGATTTTATCTCTAAGCCCTCTGATTGAAGGGCCCTAATGGCTGACTCACGTCCAGCTCCAGGACCTTTGACTTTAACATCCACATAGCGCACTCCAAATTCTTTCGCCTTAAGCGAGGCTTCCTTGGCTGCCAATTGAGCGGCAAATGGAGTACCCTTGCGGGCCCCTTTGAACCCTGCTGTACCAGAACTGGCCCAACAAATGGAACTGCCCTGCTGGTCAGTAATAGTGATAATCGTGTTGTTGAAAGTGGATTGAATGTAAGCTACGCCGAATCCAATTTCTTTCTTTACCTTTTTTTTCTTGGTCTTTCTTCTAGGCCTTGGCATTATAAGCTCCCTTTACTTCTTCTTTATGCTATGACCGCGGGGGCCTTTTCTCGTTCGGGCATTAGTTTTTGTCCTCTGTCCTCTGACAGGCAGCCTTCTCCTGTGTCTAAGCCCTTTATATGACCCAATATCCATCAGCCTTTTGATGTTAAGGGTAATGTCTTTCCTCAAGTCTCCTTCTATCTTTTCACGGGTCTCGATAATCTGACGAATCTTGTTCACCTCATCTTCACTCAGAGCTTTGACTTTTTTGTCTTTATCTATCTGCGCCTCCTGTAGAATCTTATTGGCTTTTGAGCGACCGATGCCAAAGATATAGGTCAATCCGATTTCGATCCTTTTTTCAGGAGGAAGTGTGATTCCTGCTATTCTTGCCATTTTAACCTCATCTATCCTTGTTTTTGTTTATGTTTTGGGTTAGTACAGATCACCCGCAGCGTCCCTTTCCTCTTGATAATTCTACAATTTCTACATATTTTCTTGACAGATGCCCTGACTTTCATCGTTTTTTCCTTTATTTGAATCTATATGTTATTCTGCCTTTTGTTAAATCATAGGGAGAGAGCTCCACTAAGACTTTGTCTCCTGGAAGTATGCGGATAAAGTGCTTGCGCATTCTCCCAGATATATGGGCGAGTATGACGTGTTTATTAGCCAGCTCTACTCGAAACATGGCATTTGGGAGTGTCTCGACAACCGTTCCTTCTGTCTCGAAAACATCCTGTTTAGGCATAGGGCGACTCCTTCACAAAAGACAGTTCTTCTTTATCCCATAAACTCAGAATCTCAGCGCCCTCTTGAGTGAGCGCCACCGTATGCTCATAATGTGAAGAGAGGCTTCCATCCTTTGTCACTGCTGTCCAATTATCCTCGCGAATCTCCACTTGCCAGTCTCCGGCTGCAATCATCGGTTCAATGGCCAAAACCATACCCTTTTTGATCTTCGGTCCCGATCCAGGGGAACCAAAATTAGGTATTTGGGGTTCCTCATGGAGGGAAAGACCGATTCCATGTCCCACAAAGGACCTGATGACTGAAAATCCATGAGCTTCGACATATTTCTGAATCGCATGAGAAATGTCTGATATCCGACATCCTTCCCGTACTTGCTCAAACCCTCTGAAAAAAGATTGTTTGGCTGCATCAATAAGAGCCTTTGCTTCAGGAGTAACTTTGCCTACTGGATAGGTCACTGCAGCGTCTCCATAATACCCCTCATAGACAACTCCGAAATCCAAACCGATAATATCCCCCTCTCTCAGGAATCGGGACGAAGGAATCCCATGAATGATTTCTTCGTTAATAGACGTGCATAAAGAAGCTGGATAACCTCTGTAACCTTTGAACGCCGGGAGTGCGCCCATTTCTTTGGCCTTTTTCTCTGCGAAGGTATCCAATTCTTTCGTGGAAACACCCGGCTCGATCATGCGCTCAAGATCGGCAAGTACTTTTGCTACAATGAGACAGCTCTTCCGAATCGCTTGAATTTCTCTCTCGCTCTTCAGAATGATCATTGAACAGCCCCAGTTTGTTTAAACTTGATGATTTCTGAATCGATGACTGAGCAGACGTCTAAAAATACAGTTTCGATAGCCCTTTCTCCATCGATCCTGTGATAATTTTTTTCTCTTTGATAATACTCAACGAGGGGTGCAGTCTCGATATGGTAGACCCTTAAACGTTCCTTGATCACTTTAGGCTGATCGTCTCGCCTCTGGACCAAATCTCCTTTGCAAAGACCGCATGTATCAGGATGACCAGGAGACTTTAAAGAAAGATTAAAGATTTTTCCACATCGAGAACAGATCCTGCGCGATGAAAGTCTCTGGATCAATTTCTCCTCATTCAACTGGATATCCAGAATTATTTCCGGGTGAGAGCTCCCTAATTCTTCTAACATTTCGGCTTGCCTCAAATTTCGAGGGAAGCCATCCAGAACATGTCCCTTTCTGCAATCATCCTTTGCTATTCTTTCTGCGGCTATCTGAATGACAATATCATCACTCACCAGTTCTCCTCTGTTCATACGAGTTTCCGCTTTTTTTCCTAATGGAGTGCCATTTTGGACAGCCTGGCGAAGAAGATCTCCTGTGGAAATCTTGGGAAAACCATATTTTCGCTCGATCAAATCTCCTTGGGTTCCTTTTCCACTGCCGGGGGGACCCATTAAAATAACTCTCATCCTCTCCTTCCTTTGAGACGACCGCGGCGCATGAATCCATCGTAATGGCGCATTACGAGCTGAGCCTCAATCTGCTGCATCGTATCCATTGCCACTCCAACCACAATCAGGATGGAGGTCCCACCAAAGTAGAAATTTACATTCAATCCTTGAGTAAACCATTGGGGCAAGTTAGCATCCAAGAAATCTCCAATAAACGGGAGGGCGCTCACCTTTAATCCTGTGATCAAGAACTCGGGCAAAATAGCAACTGCTGCAAGATAAATGGCGCCTACTAAAGTGATGCGTGAAAGCACACCATCGATAAAGTCAGAGGTGTTCTTCCCGGGTCGTATACCAGGTATAAATCCACCATATTTCCTCAAGTTATCGGCAACATCCGAGGGATTGAATATGATGGATACATAAAAATACGTAAAGAAAATGATGGATGCGATGTAGAGCAAGTTATACAGTGGCATCCCCATCCCGAACTGCATAGCAATATTCTGAACAAAAGGAACTTTTACCATCTGTGCAATTGTTGAGGGAATAGTAATGATAGAAGCAGCGAATATGATGGGAATAACTCCTCCTGTGTTGACTCTTAACGGCAGGTGAGTGCTCTGTCCTCCATAAATCTTTCGGCCAACAACCCTTTTGGCATAGGAAACCGGAATTCTTCTCTGCCCCCGCTCCACGAATACAATGACCACAACGACAGCTAACATGAGAATCAACAGAAATATCATTCTTAAGGGAGACATATCACCTGTGCGAATTCCCGATAAGATACTTTGTATCCCACTCGGAAGACTGACCACAATTCCTGCAAAGATGATCAGGGATATCCCATTACCAATGCCTCGCTCGGATATCTGCTCTCCCAACCACATGATGAAAACCGTACCGGTGGTCATGGTGAGGATCGTTAAGAGCCTGAATCCCCATCCTGGATTAGGAACAATCGGGACATTACTGGCCGGGCTCCGGAGGCTTTCCAAGAAAAAACTGATGCCTGTGGACTGGATCAGACAGATGAGGATGGTCCCGTATCGAGTATATTGAGTAATCTTCTTGCGTCCCAACTCCCCTTCTTTGGATAACCGTTCCAGATAAGGCCATACGACTTGTAGGAGTTGGAGGATGATGGAAGCGCTGATGTAAGGCATGATGCCCAGAGCAAAAATAGTCATTCGGGACATACTCCTGCCTGTGAATAGATCCACAAAACCCAGAATAGTGCCCCTCTGCATCTGCCAGAATTCCTCCAGGGCTGGACCGCTTATTCCCGGACTAGGAATCTGAGCTCCTATCCTGTAGACCGCCAGTAGGAGTAGAGTAAAAATGACCCTTTTCCTCAAATCAGGAATGCTGAAAATGTTTCTTATACTATCGAGCATTATTGACTTCCAATTATGACAGCTTTTCCACCCGCCTTATCGATTTTCTTTTGAGCGGACAGGGAAAACTTGTGTGCGTGTATTTCCTTAGGAGAACTGAGCTCTCCTCGCCCTAATATCTTGATGACTTCAGACTCCTTTTTAAGCAATCCTGCTTGAACCAAATCTTTAGGCCTGATCTTTTCTTTTTTTATTTTCTCCAGGCGATCGAGATTAATTTCAGAGTACTCTTTTCTGAATATATTTGTGAATCCTCGCTTGGGAACTCGCCGGACGAGTGGCATCTGACCTCCCTCAAACCCTCTTTTGCGGGAGTATCCCGATATGGACTTCTGGCCTTTTGTCCCTCTTCCAGCCGTCTTCCCCTTTCCTGAACCAGGACCTCGACCCTTACGTTTTCTGTTTTTGCGAGAATTCTTCGCAGGATGTAAGTTACTCAAATTCATTTTTGTTCCAAAGCCTCCACACTAACTAGGTGAGATATCTTTCTGACCATACCCCTAATTTCGGGACAATCCTTACGAATGACTACTGAGTTTGTTTTTCTCAACCCTAGTCCTTTGACTACTTCTCTCTGTTTTCTGGGATGGCCTATAACGCTTCGCACAAGTTTTATTTTCAGATGTCTTTCCAAAGACTTGGCTTTTTCTATCCTTTTCACGGTCTGCCTCGCCTTATTCACTCCTCGAGAAGCCTTTGCTTTCACTGCCATATCGCTTCTTTAACCTTTCCTCTAATTTTTGAAACATATTCAGGATCTTTAAGTCTTTTCAATGCGTTCATGGTGGCATGAGCTACGCTAATAGGATTATTGCTGCGCAGAGATTTCGTCAAGATATCCTTTATTCCAGCGAGCTGCATGATGACCCTAACCGCTCCACCCGCAATAACGCCGGTTCCTTTCGATGCGGGCCGGAGAACCACTTCTCCTCCCCCATGAACGCCTTTGATGAAGTGAGGAATAGTCGTTCCCTTGATCGGCACTTCTATAAGCTTCTTTTTGGCATCCTGTGCAGCCTTCGATATGGCCACTGGAACCTCCCGAGCTTTTCCCTTTCCTATCCCTATCAAGCCATTTTCATTCCCCACCGCGACCAAGGCCGAGAAGCTAAGATTCTTACCTCCCTTTACAACCTTTGTTACGCGGCGAATGGATATGACCTGATCCTTGAGTTCAACTTCGGCCTCTTCCTCTGTTGATTCAGGTCTGATAGGTTCTTTATCCAACTTTTCTTCGACTCGCTTTTCTTTTTCTTCGGCTTCGAGTTCTCTATCCGTAGAGCTATCCTTTTCAATTTCCTGCTTAGCTTCTTCCTTTTTTTCTTCCTCACCCACTCTTGTTCCTCCTTAATCTAAGGGCTTAAAAATTGAGCCCTTCCTTTCTCATCGCTTCAGCCAAAGCTTTAAGACGACCATGGTAGGGATAAACTCCTCTATCAAAGACAATTCTATTGATTTTTTTCTTTTTTAATCTTTTTGCCATGGTCTCACCGACAATTTTTGAAGCTTTGATGTTTTTTGTTTTCTTCTCTTTTGCTTTAAATTCTTTCTCTAAGCTTGAGGCTGCAGCTAAAATCATTCCTGTCTCGTCATCAATGGCTTGAGAATAGATATATCGATTGGATTTTGAAACAAAGACTCTGGGCCTTTCCGATGTTCCCTGTATCTTTTTTCGGATGCGATTTCGTATCCTTATTCTCGCTTCTTTTTTCACTGAGGTCTTATTCTTATACACCGCTTACTCCAGCCTTGCGTTCTTTTTTGAGCAAATGCTCTCCCACATACCGGATGCCCTTCAATTTGTATGGATCTGGTTTGCGAAAACTCCGAATCTTATGCGCTTCCTGTCCTACTCGCTGTTTGTCAATCCCTCTGACGCTTATGAGCGTCGGCTTCTCAAGCACTATCTCGACATCATCAGGTATTTCATAAATCACTGGCTTAGAATAGCCCAAGCTCAATTCAAGCTTATTCTTATCAATTTTGGCTCGATACCCAACACCCACAATCTCTAACTCCTTGGAAAACCCCTGGGAAACTCCGACCACAGCATTATGAGCCAAAGTGCGACACAAACCATGAAAGGACCGCTGCTGAGGCGAATCCGATGATCTGGTGAAATTAAGTTGATTATCTTTTGTCTCCACCTTTATACCAGAAAACAAAGGGGATACCAGTTTTCCCTTTGGTCCCTGGACTTCTATCCTATCGGATAGAATATTGACTTTCGTACCCTCGGGTATGTTTATCGGTTGTTTTCCTACTCTAGACATGTTTCTTTTCCTCTCCTGCTAATTTACCAGACATAACACAACACTTCTCCTCCAATTCCGAGCTCATCACATCTCTTACCCGAGACAATTCCTTTTGAAGTGGATACAATGGCGATACCTAGCCCATCTAAAACCTTTGGGATAGAATCCCGTTTGCAAAAGATACGGCAACCAGGCTTACTGATTTTTTGAAGCCCGCTGATGACACTACGATTTCCCTCCGTGTATTTTAGGGTGATGGTCAGCATCCCCTGTTTGTTATCATCGATAACCTTAAAATTCCGTATGTACCCCTCTTCCTTCAGGATCTTAGCAATCTCCACCTTGATCCAAGAAGAAGGCATGTTAACGTCTCGTTTTTTTACGAGAACAGCATTCCTTATCCTCGTCAGCATGTCCGCAATAGGATCGGTTAAGCTCATGATTTCTCCCTCATATCACCAAGATGCCTTTATGATGCCGGGAATTTCTCCCTTCAGGGCAAGCTCTCGGAAACACAAACGACACATATCAAATTTTCTAAAATAACCTTTTGAACGCCCACATATCCTGCACCTCGATTTTTTCCTGGTTGGATATTTAGGCTCCCTTAAATATTTCGCTACCATAGATTTTCTTGCCACTTTATCCTTCCTTATGTAACTTCGCCAAAAGGCATCCCTAATTTTTTTAACAAAACAAATGCCTGTTTGTCGTCTTCCGCACTTGTTACTATTGTGATGTTCATTCCCCTTGGTCTTTCTACTTTTGTGTAGTCTATCTCTGGAAAGACAAGCTGTTCCTTCATGCCAAGGGTGTAATTTCCTTTTCCGTCGAAGGAGCGAGAAGAAACGCCGCGGAAATCTCTCACCCGAGGAAGAACGATGTTCACCAAACGATCATAAAACTCATACATCCTTTCTCCACGCAGTGTTGCATAGCAAGCGATAGGCTGTCCTTTGCGGAGCTTAAAGGATGATATGGATTTTTTGGCCCTCCCAACAGCTGGCCACTGTCCGCTTATAAGGCTCAATTCAGTTTTGGCCGTGTCAAGCAATTTGATATTCTGTATGGCATCTCCGACTCCGACATTAATAATAATCTTTTCGAGCCTCGGTACAGCCATCTTGTTTTCTATGGACAACTCATTCTGCAACTCTGTGATGATCTCTTCTTTGAATTTTTCTGAAAGTCGGCTCATGGGTCTACCTCATTTCTCCTATTATATCGTTGACTCACATTTGGAACACGTCCGGATAGTGTTCCCGTCCTCCAGCCTTTTTTTCTTAATCCTGACACCACGGCCACATCCGGAACAATAAAACATTAAATTGGAAACATGAATTGGGGCTTCCTTCTCCATCACACCGCCCTGGATATTTCGGCTCTGATCACGACGAATGAATTCCTTAATAAAATTGACCTTCTCGACAATAGCCCTGTTTTTCTCGGGCATGACTTTGAGAATTTTTCCCGTTTTCCCCTTATCTTTACCGCTTATGACCATGACAACGTCATTTTTTTTGTAGACGATCTTGCTCATTAGAGTACCTCCGGAGCAAGGGAAACAATTTTCATAAACCTCTTCTCACGCAATTCCCTCCCAACAGGCCCGAATACACGAGTCCCTATAGGTTCGCCCGACTTGTCGATGATTACAGCAGCATTATCATCAAAACGTATGTAAGATCCATCTCTCCTTCTGACTTCTTTCTTTGTTCGTACGATGACAGCCCGAACAACCTTCCCCTTCGGGATCTTGCTTTCTGGATCCGCTTCCTTCACCGATGCTGAGATGATATCACCAATCGAGGCTGTCTTACCTACGCCACCCCCTAGGGGTGTGATACACAGAATCCTCCGGGCACCAGAATTGTCCGCTACTTTAAGCATCGTCTCAGATTGTATCATTCTTTGTTGCCCTCAAACTCTTTTTCTGTATCGGCGGAAGACAGTCCCAAGATCTCTTGAACCCTCCACCTCTTTCTTTTGCTTAAAGGCCTTGTTTCAACGATTTTAACCAAGTCTCCGATTTTACATTTTTCATACTCGTCATGAGCTAGAAATTTTTTTCGACGCTTGACAATTTTTTTATACAGAGGATGCCTCACTTGTCGCTCTACAAGAACGGTCACTGTCTTTTTCATTTTGTTACCGATGACCACACCAACCTTAATTGTCTGTCTTCCTTTAGTGTTGTTCATTCTTCCTCTTTCCCTCGCTCTCTCTCAATGAGAATGGTTTTTATCCGTGCTCTATCTCTTTTTATGTTCTTCAGCTTCATGGCATTTTCGAGTTGACCCAATGCATGCTGAAACTTCAGTTTAAAAAGCTGATCCTTTAGCTCTTGATCCTTGTCCTTTAGTTCTTCATCTGATAATTCTCTCAATTCTGTAGGTTTCATCTCCACTCCCTGTTTTCTCTGGAAATAAACCTTGTTTTGATAGGCAACTTGTGAGCTGCTAAACGCATGGCCTCTTTTGCCACGCTTTCTGAAACGCCTTCCATTTCATATAAGATACAGCCGGGCTTGATCACATCTACCCAGAATTCAGGATCTCCCTTGCCTTTTCCCATCCTAACCTCTGTGGGCTTTTTAGTTACGGGCTTCCAAGGGAAAACTCTAATCCAGAGTTTTCCCTTTCTCTTTGCATGTCGGGAGATGGCAATCCGTCCAGCCTCGATCTGCCTTGCTGTGATCCAACAGGGCTCCATAGCTTGTAATCCAAAATCTCCAAATGTCAATGTCGAACCTCGATAGGCCTTACCCCTCATGCGTCCTCTTTGTTGTTTTCTGTATTTAACTTTTTTGGGCATAAGCACGGCTAAATCTCCTCAACTTCTGCTGTTTGGGACGTCATCTTTTCCTTTTCGATATCCCCTTTATAAATCCAAACTTTAATTCCAATCTGTCCATATGTCGTAAAAGCCTCTGTGAATCCATAGTCAATATCAGCTCTGAGTGTCTGTAAGGGAAGCTGGCCTTTCAAATACCACTCGGATCTTGCAATCTCCACACCTCCCAACCGGCCTGAACACATCACTTTAATTCCCTTTGCTCCCATCTTTAACGACATGTCTACGGCTCTCCTCATGGCTCTCCGATAGGCTATTCTCTTTTCTAACTGAATTGCGATCCCTTCTCCGACTAGCAAAGCATCCAGCTCAGGTTTGTCCACTTCTCTAATATCTATATACACCTCTTTTTGGGCAATTTCTTGGAGAAAGGTCTTTAAACTCTCGATTTCTTTGCCCCCTCGTCCGATCACGATTCCTGGTCGAGCAGTGTGAACAATCACCCGGATTTTGGGTCCAACTCGTTCCACATCAACCTCAGTGATCCCGGCATGATAGTATCTCTGTTTGATGATCTTCTTCATCTTAAGATCTTCGTGAATCAGGCGGCTGTAATCGGAACCTTTGGCAAACCACCGGGAGCTCCATTGTTTGTTAAATCCCAATCGAAATCCATGAGGATGTGTTTTCTGACCCACTTTTTATTTTCCTTTCTTT
>Ga0209427_10001039_pt1 | contig 31354 bp, 29 predicted proteins | sample DeeMarSWOR136_30_FD_187465 | JGI IMG/M metagenome (GOLD analysis project Ga0209427, IMG submission 187465) | Marine sediment microbial communities from White Oak River estuary, North Carolina - WOR-1-36_30 (SPAdes) (version 2) | ecosystem: Environmental > Aquatic > Marine > Intertidal zone >...
TCGTGCTCCTGCGCGTAATCGTAATCGAGCTGACAAGAAACTTAACGGTGCGGGATTTTTCGCGTACGATTACGAGCACCGCTGCGCTGAGCACGAGCACGACTCCGGAACCTTGTCGCTTTGAGCGATCGTGACAAACCGTCCTTCGTCTGCCCCTCCCGGTCCGGTGTGCGCCGGCGAAGGCGAGGCCTTTCCGCCATCCCCGGAGCAGACACTAACCAACACTCCGCAAACCCCCCTGAGGATGCTTTGTTTCACATCCAGAGTTTGACAAACCAACGGCTGCTTCTTATTCTTTTATAAATATTAAAAGTCTAAAAACGCTCAGGAGGTGCTGTGATGGGAAGAAGAATCCTACTCTTATTCTTGGCATTGATTTTGGCTGTTTTTCTTGTTTCGAGTTGTGAGACGACCGGCCTGAAGATCGAGCCTTACACGTACGAAGTCGGTGATCACGAGGGTCCTTCAGCATAACAAGGTAAAGGTGGGAGTCTTCCGGTGAAGCTTCGTCAGGCACCCTCAAATGAAATGCTTGGCGTATTTCCTGACGTGGTGGCCGTCCAGGACGTGAAACTGTCGAATTTTCTTTAGGACCACCGGAGAAAAGGTGCCGATGGGCATGTAGATGATCTTTTTCCCGAGTTTTGCCGCCATGCTCTGACACCATCCCGAGGGCGGCGAGGCCGACACATAGACCACATGCTTTTCCATGCTGTAGTCGATGGCCGCCATGAGGAGTCTTTCCGGTTTGTTCCTCGCCGCATCGAAGAAGGGATCCTTCCATATGTCGAAAACCCGCATCGGTGGATAAGTGAGCATGAAACCACCGTACTGGCACCGGGAAATACCGGGACCGTCCATCACCTCTCCGGCCGGCGTGCTGTAAAAGGCCATGTCCGATTCCTGCTCGTGTTCCCCTAGCCAAGTGATCCGCCACGGGAAGTTCTCCTTACCGTCCTTTTCCAAGCGGTCTGGATCAAATATGACCACCACCGAGCCCACTTTGCCGCGAAAAGGTCTCCCCTCTTTTACGTAGAGTTCGCTCCTCGGCCATGCCTGTATTGTTTCCCGGATGGTCTCCCGGATATCCAGGCCGTCCAACATGGAGCTCACAAAGGGGACAATCTTGGCGTTCTCTTCTGATTTGATTTTCAGAGCTTTTTGCTGAAGATACTTCCCGTAGCCCTCCACAACTACATCCTCGGGAGGGTAAGAACAAATGAAGAAACGCCCGAAATCCCGCTTCCATTCACCCGGAACCTTTTCCCGGATTCTCTGCTTCACAGGCACCGGGACCAATCGTCTCCGGAAGGTCTTCAATCGCCTGTGAAATTTTATTCGCTTCTGGTCAAGAAAAAGGTCTTCCCCGCTCAGGCGAAGAACCGGGAGCCCTGGATTCTCGCTCTGCCAAGGGTATTCACTTCCCTTATCCCAGACCTCATAGGCAAAATTATCGTCTGCGGCTCCCCGTGCCGCCACCACGAGCTGGTAGAAGTTGGGGACCAAGGCCCCCGTCATCAGCGCATAGTTCCGGGCAAACTTGTAAAGCACCCTGATCTGGCTTCGTGAGAGTTCTTCCTTGTCGTTTTTCCAGTAATGCTCTCGGGCTTCGGAGATCATTTCCCGGTTGATCTCCAGCCTGTCGAGGGGCTCCTTCGAATCCGAAGCTCTCCACCCCTCATAACGGGCAGCCAAGAAAGGCATTTCCGAGAGCACCTCTCTGCTCGACGCCTCGTGAAGATGGGCGAGCCCGACGCCGTCCCGGTGCCGCTTCCCGATCACCTCGGTTTGTGACTGATCGAGCATGTCCAGGAGGCCTGGAAGGTGATACATGCCGCCCACGAACAGGACCCTTTCGTGGATTTTACTGAGTCTCTGGAGATGGTGGGCCATGGTTTTTTCGCGGAGCTCATCTTCCAGTGAGCGGTCACGCCGCTCATTGATTCGAAGATAGGCTTGACTGTAAAGGAAGTGGCCGATTTTCTGGAGTGCATAGGAATCGGGCATGGGGGAACGGTCCAAGGGATAGCCTTCGGTATCCCGGTCTATGCAATGAAGCGGAACCCCTCTGTCCAGGGCCAGCCGGATAGCCTCCACCTGCCCATCTGTTGGTTCCACCAAGAGGTATATAAAGGTGCCGTCTCTCTCACCGTAATAAACCGCTGAAAGCAACGGCAGCCTTTCAACCGCTCTCAGGATGGGATCACTCAGTGTGATCGGGTACTCCACCGCCACACAGTCCGGTTTGAACGCATCAAACTGCCGTCTCACCTCCGAGGCGAATTCCATCCTTCCATGCAGGATGGGGACGAGGCGGATGTTCTTCCACTCAATCCAACGGCTTTTCATCATGCTCATCCAGGCTATCCCCAAAGTACTGGGCCGCGTTGCTGTCGAGAATCATGGCGGCCGCTTCTTTCATGTAAGCCATGACCCTCTGTCTTCGGGTTTCACGGGTTAGACGCTCACCCCTTTCCACGAGCCGTTTCAGGGCATAGCGGGCGATGTTAATGCCGTCCCTGACCGTGTAGCGCTCTTCCATCTCATGGGCGGTCTGAAGGAAGTCCACCACGTACTCGAGAATCTCCTCATCTGCAAAAGGCAGATTGGTTTTCAATATGAGCAACTCTTCCTCCCTTTCCGGAAAGTCGATGTAAATTTGGGGCTGGAGCCTGGAGTGGATGTACTCGGGGAGTTCAAAGGTGCTCGCGTCGTCGTTCATGGTGGTGCAAAGTCGAAAATCCCGGTGAGCCTTGATTTTGATGCCCGCCACCACGGATTCCACGTAGCGCCGGCTGTCCATGAGAGGCGCCAAGGAAGCCCAGCTCTTTTCGCTCATTCTATTTCCTTCATCAATAATCGCAACCCCGCCCTTAATCATGGCGGAAACAACCGGGCTGGCCATGTATTTGATTTTTCCCGCTTCTGATATCACGGGCGTCAGAATGAGATCCTCCGGTCTTGTATCCATGGTTGCCTGAAAGAGGTACACCGGTTTCTTGAGAATGCGGCCGGCGTGATAGGCCAACGTGGTCTTTCCCACCCCCGGTTTTCCGATCAGCCGAGGGTAAAGAGGCAGATCGTCATCACCGACGACCATCCATGCCGCCAGGACCTGGGTCACCAACTCCTCCTGGCCCACCCAGACCATAGGGACCTCGTCCGGTTGGGTCAGGTGCAGTTCGACCCCCTCTATCGTCACATTTTCCATGTCTGTTTTCCCCTTGAACGAATTGGAATATCTCTATGAAGCCACCTATCCTTCTTCTTATAATAAAACCGCTCTCCTCAGTTGACAAGCGGGCAACCAATGCATTTCAGTCTTGAGAGGGTCTTCCGGCAAATGAGTAAGCGTTGCTTAAGGGCCTCCGCATGAATGACGGATATAGAAGGTCATGAAGGGTTTTTTTCGATTCCAAGGCTCACGGCCTTGCCCGCCTCGGGCGGGCTGGTCATTTCAAGGAGTTACGGACGGGTGAAGCCCGCCAAAAAATGAAGGCGGGCAAGCCCTCCAAAAACCGAGGCGGGTAAACCTCCCCCTCCGCTGTTCCCGGCCCTCACTCAATGGAATCAGATTCGTAGGTGCAAAAACAGCCCTTGCCGACACTTGAGAATAGTTCTGCTTGCCCATTGCTGAGGACCGGGCCAGGGGGGCCCCCCATTCCGTAACTCCCTGAAATGACGAAGACCTTCCGCCAGTCACTCAAAACCCCCTTCATGGCCTTCTTCTCTGGTCAACGGTTTTCCCTTGTAATCACTCGTATACATTTTCCGGAAGCCCCCCGTGAGGGGAGTTGGCTTTCAAATTGGAAGAATCGGATGTCTGTCGGGTTTCTGGTCATAACTGACGTAAACTCAATATATTAACCAGTCGTCAAAGACCCCCGTTCCGCTGAGATTCTCTTGTAAAGGGGCGGCTCCTTTTCCCTTTCTTTACCCCACAATGCCTTTTCGACCCAATGATATTTTGCCGAGTGCGTTGCGGCCCCCATCTTCATGTTTATATTGGAATATTGTTCATTAGGCCGACATTTGTCTCAGGAGCGCTGTGTATGAAATGGAAGCAATTTTTCACGCTGGCAAAAAGCATGAATGCAGATGAGGCCAGGGCATTCATAAAAGAACACAAAGAAGGGGATTACGTTTTGCTGGATGTTCGCCAGCCCACTGAGTATGAAAAGGCCCGAATTCCAGGCGCCAAACTCATTCCCCTGCCCGAGCTCGTCAGCCGCATGGACGAGCTGGATCCCGAAAAGCCTGTCATCGCTTACTGAGCCATGGGCGGTCGCAGCCGTGCCGCTGCGCAGCTCCTATCCGGCCAGGGCTACAAAGATGTTTATAACCTTGCGGGCGGGATCAATGCCTGGCAGGGCCTGACAGCCGCCGGACCCGCCGACATGGGGATGATTCAACTGCGAGGCGACGAGACCCCTGCTGAGATTGGTGTTCTGGCTTATGGGTTGGAACAGGGACTGGTTGATTTTTATTCTAAGGTGGCCGGGACCACACAGGAGGCCGAAGTGGCCAATCTCCTCAGAGACTTGGCCGGTATTGAGGAAAAACACAAGGCCCGTGTCTTTGAACTTTGCCGCTCACTGGATCCGACCGTAGCCGACAGAGAGACTTTTGAATCCAAAACCGTTTCTCATATGATGGAAGGGGGGTTTACGACCGAAGAATTCTTGGAGCAGAACAGGGATGTCATGCAGACCGTGGATGGTGTCCTCAACATCGCCATGATGCTCGAAACCCAGGGATTGGACCTCTACATGAGATACGCCCAGAAGAGCAAGGATGAAAAAAGCGAGAATGTTCTACTCGAAATCGCAGAAGACGAAAAGGCCCACCTGGAGGCATTGGGTCGGCTCATAGAGGAAAGAGCCCGTGAGTGAACCTCCCCGCCTACAAGGTGGGGCATCAATAAGGAAACCCAAATTTACTTTGGGGGAACCTAAGCCGCAAACCCCCAGAAATAAGCCATTCATCCCCGTGCACAGCACGGGGTATTCTGGTTTCGCTGTTTTGAAAGTCCCGCGAAGCGGGATGTTACATGAAATCGCGCAGTGATTTCATAAATGATGTTGACTCAGGAGAGCTGACTTTGGCCTCGCTGAACCAACACGCCTTTCTTCAAATTCCGCAGATCATCCGTGCCGCGAAAGCTGAGGCATTTTGCGAAATACCGGGAGACACCGATCGTTAGATAAAGGAGGAAAAGATGGAAGATGACACGAAAGTTAAGATGTACACCTTGAGCACATGCAGTCACTGCAAGGCCACCAAGAGATTTCTCGATGAATGTGCCGTGCAATACGATTTTACAGACGTGGACCTCCTCGAGGGAGAAGAAAGGGCCGCCATCCTCGAGGACGTAAGAAAACTAAACCCCCGCTGCTCTTTTCCCACGATCATCATCGGTGACAAGATCATCGTGGGCTTCAAGGAAAACGAAATCAAGGAGGCACTGGGACTATGAACGATGTGGAAAAGCTCTATGAGATGTTGAAGAAGGTACAAGAGCCCAAGGGCTACTTTCTTAACAAGGACAAAGAAAGGGTGTTTGATCTCCTCCAAGCCCTTTTCAAAAACAAGGAACGCTATGGGTACATGAGCTGCCCGTGCCGGTTGGCTTCCGGAGACCGCGAGAAAGACAAAGACATTCTGTGCCCCTGCGTCTATCGAGAACCGGACGTCAAGGAATATGGGAGCTGTTACTGTAATCTTTACGTCTCAGAGGCCTGGAACCAAGGAAAGATCCCCCATGGCTATGTGCCGGAGAGAAGACCGCCGGAGAAAGTGTTGGCTTAACGGGCTCTTTTTGCGGGGATTGTGAATGCCAATCCCGCCAAGCTCAACACCAGGTGGGGCACTTGGTATCCACCGGTCACGAAACAGATCGTGCGGAACAGAAAAAACTTGATTTTGCTGAACGACTGTACCATCATGGGCACTGTCGATAGAGCGGGTAGGCCTGTATCGATGGTGTGGTTTCGCTCTCAAGGAATAGACCATTTGTCAAGAGTGGCAGCTTGAAGTCTGAAACCATGGAATTTTGATAGAAAGGAGGGTTGTCACTATGGCAAATGGCACAGTGAAGTGGTTCAACGACCAAAAAGGGTACGGCTTCATCAAACAGGAAGACGGCCCTGATATCTTTGTTCACTACTCCGGCATCATTGGCGATGGTTTCAAATCACTTAAAGAAGGCGATCAAGTGACATTTGATATAGAAGAAGGGAAAAAGGGTCCCGCTGCTGTCAACGTTACGGTAGTCTGAGGATCGGTCGAAAAACATAGGGTATTGCTTATCTGTCATAAGCAATACCCTTTTTGTTTTTTCCAACCGTGTTCTTCTCTTTCGTTCCAAGCCGCCCCTTAGTAAGCTTCTTTGGGCACGGCTTGCATGACTCTCCCTAGCGCCCGGCGAACGTAAAACAATGTAAACACCGCCGCACTCCAGGTAATCGCGAAGATACCCCACCATATTCCCAGCAGTCCGAAATCCAGTGAACAGGTCAGCACATAAAAAACGACGCCGGGGGCGATAAGTTGCCGATAGAAACCGATCCACAAGGCAAACATGGGCCTTTTGATGCCTTGCATAGCGGCCACGTGGACAAACAAAAGGACATAAGCGTAGAGCACCAGCGCATCAATCCTCAGATAGGTGGCCCCGATCTCAATGACCTTCCCGTCATCCGTGAAGAAGGCCATCCACGGTCTGGCCAGGGCAAAGACGCCGATAGTCCCGAAGGTCATAATGATACCCCCATAGCGCAAAGCCGTGCCCATGGCTTCCTGAACCCGGTTGAACAGTCCGGCACCGTTGTTCTGGGCAACAAGGGTCAGGGTCGCAATGTTGAGACCAATGGTGGGAATCAGAACGATCTGCTCCACCCGCATGGCAATGCCGTAGGCGGCGACAGCCTCCTTTCCAAAGAAACTGACGAAATAGGTGATGACAAAAATACCCAGGCCCACTGTCAACATATTGAAGCTGGCCGGAAAGCCCTGGCGAGCAATCTCTTTGAAAGGGCCCGGCTTGGGAAAAATGTCTCTCACCGCTTTACCGGAGACCAGTCCTGTCCTGTAGACCCTGAAGCCCAAGTAGACACACCCCACGAGCTGAATCAGCACGGTGGCCAGAGCGACGCCGACAAGGCCCAAGGCCGGCAGGCCCAAACCGCCGTAGATGAACCAGGGGTCCAGAACGATGTTCATCAAGAAACCGGCGATCAGGAAATTTCTGAACGGCCTGGTCTCACCCAGGGCATTCAGAATGGCATTGAGCATGTAGACGAGCATGAAAAAAACGGTGCCCAGGAAAATGGTGTTCATGTAAGTGACGGCCATAGCGAGGTACTCACCGGATGCGCCCAGGACACCGAATAGAAAGGGCGAAATGTAAACGCTGAGAGCGGTCAGAAAAATGGCGGTCAGAACACCAAAACTGATTCCCTGGACTGCAAGCAACCTCGCTCCGTCTCTGTCTCCCGCCCCGAGAGCATTTCCAATTAAAGCCGTTGCACCTGTGGCAATTCCGGTTCCCATGGCTATGATGATAAAGAACACAGGCAAAGAAAGGGAAAGGGATGCCAGGGCCTGTGTTGAGATGAGACCGCCGAAATAGGTATCGACCACGTTGTACATGGTATGGAAGAAGTATCCCACACTGGCTGGGACGGCGATCTTTCGGACGAGAGTGGGGATGGGTTGGGTCGTGAGCTGAAACGAATCGTGATCCGCCATTTTTTCAGGCCTCGCCTCTCCTGAGATAGATTTCGAGGCGCTCAACCGCCAGGGACAAGGAAAGGGTCAGGATCAAATAGAGAACCGTGATGGTGATCCAAACCTCGAAGATCAAATAGGTGGCCGACATCAGTTCCATGCCTTGAAAGGTGAGCTCCTGAATTGAGATGACGGAGACTATGGCAGAGTCCTTGATGGTGGAAATAAACTGGCCTGCGAGAGGGGGAAGGGTCCTTTGTGCGGCCAGAGGCAAGATAATGTAGCGCATTTGCTGCCACCGCGACAGACCGAGGGTGTAGGCAGCCTCCCACATGCCCCTCTCAATGGATTGAATCCCCGCCCTAACGATTTCCGTGATGTAGGCGCCTTCAAATATGGCCAGGGTGATCAAGGCGGACACGAAGGCGGTGAATCTGGATGGTGGCGCAAAGAACAGGGACAGGAAGGACTTTGTCCCTTCCGAAGCGGATGCCACAAGGGCATCTACCCCCAGAACATTCATGATCTGTCCGCTCAAGAAAAAATAGAAGATGAAAATGAGAACAAGGGGAGGGATGTTTCGGATCAGCTCGACGTAGGCGCGGCCCAACAACCGAAAGAAAGTGCTGTGGCTGACGCGGCATAGGCCCATGAGTGTCCCGATGACTGTGGCAAACACGGTTCCCCAGAGGCTGAGCCGAATGGTGGTGAAAAGCCCCTGGAGCAAAATGTTCGACATCCACTCCTGGCTCTCCGGATCGTACCGCAAAAGATACTGAGGGATGGCTTTCCAATCCCATTTGTAATGGAGACCGCCTGAAACCCTGTACGAGATATACGCCACCCCCGCTAGGATGAATAATCCCACGACGATATCGAGAGGTTTTATTCTGGTCTTCCTTCTCCTCAAGGGCGGCTCCTGGAATGCCATTATGGCTTAAGGCGAAAGGCCTAAGCCATAATGGGTGTCCAAACATTCTTATTTGAGCATGTCTTCCCAGTCCCTGGTTTCAAACCAGTAGTTTTTTCTTTCCCCAAGCCAACCCTCAGCCTTCACAACGGTGATCCAGCTATTGAAGAAATTCAGGGTATCCACATCCCCTTTCCTCAAAGCAAAACCGATGGGTTCACTGGTAAACGGCCCCTTTAGAGGCAAAAAGAGTTTATCAGAATGTTTCAAGGCTTGAAATGCAGGCATCGGCGCTGATGCGACTACGGCATGGGCCTTGCCGTTAAGGAGTTCCTGAACAGCCTGAGACTCGTCATCAAACTTGCGCAATTGAGCCTTGGGCATGAACTTTTGAGCCGCAGCTACGGGGGTTGCAGCGAGCCTGACCGCCAAAACCACATCGGGCCGATTGAAGTCCTCCAGGCTCTTGTAGCCGGCGGCCAATTCCTTGTGCGCCACCATGGACATGCCGGTCTCGTCGTAGGGGATGGTGAAGTTCACTTTCAGGTTACGGCCCGGCAGTATGCCCATGCCGCCAATGATGACGTCAAATTTGCCCGTAAGCAAAGCCGGGATGATACCTGCCCATTTCGTGGGAACAAATTCCACCTTGACTCCCATGTCCTCGGCAAGACGTGTGGCCACATCGATTTCGAAACCGATCAGTTTACCCGTTTTGTCCTTCATAGCCCACGGGACGAAGGTGGACATGCCAACCCGTAGCACTCCCCTTTTGAGAACCTGCTCCACCGTGCTTTCATCGACCAGTTGCTGCCGAACATTTTCAGCGAACGCCGTTCCTGCCATGAGAATACACAAAGCAACAGCAATCACCGATCCTGATAAAAACCTTCGAACTCGCATAATCATCCTCCTTTCAATGCAACCTCGTTACTGACCAAACAACCCATATAACCCTTTGAAAAGATCACACCCAACAGTCTGAGTCCATAGGGCCTTTTCTTAGAGTATCTGACTCACAAAATCCTTTGTCCTTTCTTCTTTTGGATCCGTGAAAATCTCTTCAGCCCGACCTTCTTCGATAATCCGTCCGTCCGCCATGAAAACCACCCGGTCGCTCACCTCCCGGGCGAAACCCATTTCATGGGTGACCACAACCATGGTCATGCCCTCTCTGGCCAGGGTCTTCATGACATCGAGGACCTCCCCGATCATCTCGGGATCGAGGGCACTGGTTGCCTCGTCAAAAAGCATGACCTTAGGCTTCATGGCGAGGGCCCTGGCGATGGCCACCCGCTGCTGTTGCCCCCCGCTGAGATGATTGGGAAAAGTATGCGCTTTCTCTGGAATGCCCACTTTCCTCAGGAGTTCCATGGACGTTTCGGTGGCATCCCGTTTGCCTTTTTTCCTGACCAAGATTTGCGCCAGATTCACATTATCCAGCACTGTCAAGTGGGGAAAAAGGTTAAAGGACTGAAAGACCATGCCCACTTCCTTCCGGATCTCCAATCGGTTCCTTTTATCCTCGTCAAGAGGAATGCCGTCGATGACAATTGAGCCGCTGTCGATGTCCTCAAGACCGTTGAGACACCTAAGAAAGGTGGATTTTCCCGATCCCGAGGGTCCGATGACCACGAGAACCTCCCTCCGCCGGACATGGATGGAAAAATCGCACAGTGCCTGTACGCCGTTTGGAAAGGTCTTGCTGATTTGGTCTACGATGATGATATCGTTTTCCATGGTCGTTTGATCTCTCTCCCCTTGCCGGGTTTAAGCCGCTACCTTAAAACGGTTTTCCATCACGCTGACCACCATGGAAAGCGTCACGGTAATGACGAGGTACATAGCTGCTATGGTAAACCAAATCTCAAAGGCGAGATAGGTCTCTGCAATGATCTCCTGACCCCGCATGGTGAGATCATACACCGCGATCGTGCTGACCAGGGCTGAATCCTTTACCAAAGAAACCGCTTGACTGGTCAGGGGCGGGAGGATCCGCCGGATTGCTTGGGGGAGAATAATATAGCGATACGTGTGAGAGGTGCTAAGCCCTAGACTGTACGCCGCTTCCCACTGCCCATGGTGAATGGAGACGATACCCGCTCGAAATATCTCGGAAGCATAGGCGCCTTCAAAAAGGCTCAAGGCCAGAACCGCCGATGCGAAACGGCCAATATCGAGTATGGGACCCAGAACAAAGTAGATAAAAAACAACTGTACAAGCAGCGGCGTATTCCGAATGAGCTCCAAGTAACCTCTGGCCACAGCCTTTGCCACCAAAGAATCGGATAGTCGCATCAATGCGCTCAGCAGCCCTAAGGCAAAGCACAACACCAGACTCAGCGCCGTGATCCGGAGAGTGACCATCAAACCTTCGAGAAGCGGTCCTGCAATGAAGCGGCTGTCGTCCAATGAGAATAGGTATTGCGGGACACGATACCACTGCCAATTGTAGCCAAGCCCGGTGGAACCATGAGCCATGAGCCATGTTAGGCCTACGGCCACGCAGAGGAACATCAAAACGTCCACCACGGGAGAGCGTTTGAAAGCCGTCCAGGATTTCTTAAAGGATTTGTTCAGCATGTTTCCGTTGAAGTCAGAGGGGGTATTTTGTTCGTAGACGCAACCGCCTAACCGGGCCGAATAGGACCATTCTCCTAGTCGCCCTTGACATCACCTATTTGGGCCCTTAATATTTTCGAAACTCACGATTTTTCCGAATAATCCCTCAACTGAACCGTGGGGATGGCTTTAAATCCAATTTCTTAATCTTTTCGATAAAATAGCTAAATGATCACATAATAAACACGATTTGGCAGATGGCCAGGAAAAATTTGGGTGATCGGCCCTGTTTCTTCCACATCGGAAACCTGATCCTGTCAATCTAATTGCTACCTGTGATTTGCATCATGGTTTGCACATCATTAGTTAGGCGTCAATTCCCAGCATGAGGAGGCGAAGACTATGGATAAGTATGTGTGCTCGGTTTGCGGTTACGTCTATGATCCAGAGGCCGGTGACCCGGATAACGGCGTAGAGCCGGGAACCCCTTTTGAGAAATTGCCTGACGACTGGGTCTGTCCGGTATGCGGCGCATCCAAGGATCAGTTCGAAAAGGAGTAAGCGCCCCTTTTTCAGTCTCGGGCTCTTAAATGATTCTGAAGGAGCAAATTCTCAGAATGCCATATTCATGGGGCCGTCGGGGGGGTGGTCTCTTGAAGACACCACCGGCAAATCGTCGGTCTACCGTAGGGGAGGGCTTCATGCCCTCCCGAGAACCTTTGGTTTGATCGAGAAAGGGTCTCAAGAGCCCACCATTCAATCGCTCACACGATATGGGTCGTCAGGCGGGTGGGGATTAATCCGCCTCGCGGATAAACCCCACCCCTACATGATCTGGCTTAAGGCAAACCGAAATATTGGATGGGATTTTGTTTGGGCGCTTGAGGCGTTTTGGCCTTCAATGCGTCTTTCCAAGCGCTGTTATCCCTAGGTAAACAGGGGCACGTTCTGAATCGAACCCCATTCAGGGCGGAAAAGCGCTATATTCTACTGAGGGGATGAGGCGTGGAATCACGCTCTTTCAACAGGAGAGATGGACAGGTGCCGGGCGGCCGTGCCCTTAAAAAGAAAGTCCGAGACCTATTAAGCGGCCCCAATTTGGATCTGGCCCTTGAGGAACTTTGCCGATTACCCGCCCAGCAGGTCATTAACCCACTCTTCACCTTTCTACATCACGGCGATGAGAAAGAAAAATGGGCTGCCGTTACAGCTATGGGAACCATTGCGGCGCAGCTTGCTGATCAGGACATGGAAGCGGCCCGCATCATTTTGCGTCGCCTCATGTGGAATCTGAATGACGAATCAGGAGGTATCGGTTGGGGGTCGCCTGAGGCCATGGGCGAGATTCTCTCGCGCCATGAAGGCCTTGCGGAAGAGTATGCTCACATCCTCATGTCTTACACCCGTCAGGACGGGAATTACCTGGAGCATGAGATGTTGCAACGAGGCCTCCTGTGGGGAATCGGGAGGCTTGCCCAGGTGAGACCTGATCTTGTCCGAATTGCTGTCCCCCACTTGACATCATACTTGAGATCAGAGGATCCCACGGTCAGAGCCCTTGTTGCGAGAATAATGGGCTTCCTTGCTGCCGAAGAAGCCCGTGAAGGACTGGAACAGCTCACGAAGGATGAGTCTGAGGTTTCCTTTTGGAATGACGGCCGGTGGTTCCAAGGCCGAGTGAAGGAGGTTGCAGACGCGGCCCTCGCTACATTACCCTCTGTTGCTCATTGAGCCAAGGTTAGGCTCCAACCTCAACCCCATTCCTTTAAGGAGAGATGCGTGATGAACGCCACCTTGTTTGCCCTGATGATTGTCATTACCCTTTTCCAAACGGCTCTGGCCGCGGACGTCCCGGTAAGCGACGATTCCCAGAGTTGTCTGGATTGCCACAGCCTCTTCAGCCCCGGCGTTGTGGAGGGATGGAAAAACAGCCGGCATGCCGCCATTACGCCGGCTGGTGCCATGGCCGTGGAGAAGCTGGTCCGCAAGGTCTCCAGCGAGACTGTGCCAGAGGAATTGAGAAATGTGGTGGTGGGGTGTGCTGAGTGTCATACCCTGCGGCCGGATGCACATAAAGACACCTTTGATCATAATGGCTACGATATTCATGTTGTTGTGAGCCCCAAGGACTGCGCGACCTGCCATGCTGCGGAAGCCTCACAGTATGACAAGAACCTGATGGCCAATGCACACGAGAACCTGGTCGGCAACGATGTCTACAAGCTTCTCATTCAGGCCGTAAACGGAAGGCCTGCCTGGGAGAACAACCGCTTGGCGTCAAAACCGCCCAACGCTGCAACGGATGAGGAGTCCTGTCTTTACTGCCACGGCACCAAGCTGCAGGTTACGGGAACGAAAGACAGGGAAACCGACGAGGGCACCATGACCTTTCCGGTGATTTCAGGTTGGCCCAATCAGGGCGTCGGCCGCATCAATCTGGATGGCAGCCGCGGCTCGTGCTCCGCATGCCATACCCGACACGAATTCTCCATTGAAATGGCCAGGAAGCCCTACACGTGCAAGGAGTGCCACGTGGGTCCAGATGTCCCCGCCTTCAAAGTCTATGATGCCAGCAAGCACGGCAATATCTTCTCCTCGAAGCATAAGGCCTGGAATTTTGAAAGCGTTCCGTGGACCGTGGGCAAGGATTTTGCCGCCCCCACATGCGCCGCTTGTCATATGAGTCTTTTGGTCAATACGGAAGGCGATGTCGTGGTTGAACGCTCGCACGAAGTGAAAAACCGTCTTCCCTGGAGGATCTTTGGTTTGATCTACGCCCATCCACATCCGAAGGAAGCGGATACAACCATCATTCGAAACAAAGACGGTCTGCCCCTTCCCACGGATTTTGGCGGGGGTTTCGCCTCGGAATATCTTTTGGACGAGAAGGCGAGGGGTAAAGCCCGTGAAACCATGCAAGCAACCTGTGTGTCTTGCCATGACAAATCCTGGGTAGACGGCCACTGGGAAAGATTCTTGAACACCATTGCAGAGACCAACGCTGCCACAGGAACGGCCACACAAATCATGGCCGACATCTGGGAAAAGGGCTATGCCGTGAGCCATGTTCATGGCGGCAATCCCTTTGATGAATTCATTGAAAGGGTCTGGAGTGACGTGTGGTTGTTCTATTGCAATTCTGTCCGCTTCACCTCCGCCATGGGCGGTGGGGGCGATTACGGGGTTTTTGCCAATGGTCGCTATCACCTCACCAAGGGGATCCGTGAACTCGAAGATTGGCGGAAATTGCAGCAGAAGGTTGCGGAGCAATGAAGCTCTCCGCCTACAAGGTGGGGCATCAATAAGGAAACCCAAATTTACTTTGGGGGAACGTAAGCCGCAAACCCCCAGAAATAAGCCATTCATCCCCGTGCACAGCACGGGGTATTCTGGTTTCGCTGTTTTGAAAGTCCCGCGAAGCGGGACGTTACATGAAATCGCGCAGTGATTTCATAAAAGGAGACGGTACATGGAAAAACACCATCGGTTTTCCATTTGGTACGTATTGCTGGGAATATGGGTCGTCCTTCTTATCCAGAACTACCTCCATTCCGCCTTTGCCATAAAGACGATCCCTTACAGTGAGTTCTTGGAAATGCTGAATGCAAAGAGGGTGTCCGAGGTTGCAATCAGCGCCAACCAGATTCAGGGCAAGTTGATCGGAGATCCCTCCGACCCGACCAAGACCCAGATGTTTAAGACAGTCAGGGTGGACCCGGAGATATCGAAGCTCCTTCAGGAGCACGGCGTCATCTTCAAAGGTCAGGTGGAATCCACGTTCTTTCGAGATCTTCTCTCTTGGGTTTTTCCCGTATTTCTCTTCATCGGCATCTGGTACTTCTTCATGAAACGAATGACCGGCCAGCAGGCCGGGTTCATGACCTTGGGCAAGAACAAAGCAAAAATCTACATGCAGGATGAGCTCGACGTCACCTTTGAAGACGCGGCCGGCGTTGATGAAGCAAAGCAAGAATTGGTGGAGGTGATCGAATTCCTGAAGCAGCCCGCGAAGTTTACGGAACTGGGCGGTAAAATGCCAAAAGGGATCTTGCTCGTAGGTCCACCCGGAACCGGGAAGACCCTTCTGGCCAAGGCGGTTGCAGGAGAGAGCGGCGTGCCCTTCTTCAGCCTGAGCGGGTCCGAGTTCGTGGAGATGTTCGTGGGTCTCGGTGCCGCTCGGGTGCGGGATCTTTTTGTGCAGGCCAAACAGAAGGCACCCTGCATCATTTTCATCGACGAACTGGATGCCCTGGGAAAGGCCAGAGGCTTCGGAACGGTAGGCGGTCATGATGAGCGAGAACAAACCCTCAACCAACTCTTGGTGGAGATGGACGGTTTCGACCCAAACGTAGGCGTTATCTTGATGGCGGCCACAAACCGGCCCGAAATTCTGGATCCCGCGCTGCTTAGGCCTGGACGGTTCGATCGTCACATCCTAGTGGACCGGCCGGATAAAAAAGGCCGAGAGGAAATCCTCAAGGTTCATTTGAGAGGCATCACGGTCGAAGAAAAACTGGACGTGGAAGCCATTGCCAACATGACTTCCGGTATGGTCGGTGCCGATCTTGCCAATTTGGTCAACGAGGCGGCCTTGTTGGCGGTTCGACGAAACAAGAAAAAAGTGGGCATGGCCGAATTTGAGGAGGCCGTTGAGAGAGTGATGGCGGGTTTGGAAAAGAAAAACCGCCTCATCAACCCGGAAGAGAGAAAAATCGTGGCTTATCATGAGCTGGGGCATGCCCTTATCGCGCTCTCCTTGCCCGGTACGGATCCTGTGCAGAAGATTTCCATCATCCCCCGAGGGATAGCCGCACTCGGATATACCATGCAGGTTCCCACCGAGGACCGCTTCCTGATGCGAAAGACAGAGTTGTTGAACAAAATCGCCACCCTTCTTGGGGGTCGGGCAGCAGAAGAAATCGTCTTCGGCGACATCTCCACAGGCGCCCACAACGACTTGTCCAAGGCGACTGACATTGCCCGGAGTATGGTCAAAGAGTACGGCATGAGCACCAAAGTCGGCCAAGTTTACTTTTCCCGGGAGAAAAGGCCCCTGTTTCTTGAAACTGGCCTGCAAAGCACGGGAGAGTACAGTGAAGCGACCTCAGAGGTCATAGACGGTGAGATCAAAGAAATCATCGATGAACAGTACGCCAAGGCTGTAGAGATCCTTCGTGGTAAGAGGGAGATCTTGGACAGTGGGGCGGAAATTCTCCTACAGCGCGAAAAGATTGATGGCCAGGAACTGAAAGACCTTATGGCCGATAAAGGGCAATCGGGCTAGAAGAGACCCTTGTCATCGTCTCCACAGTGTGCTAAACCGCTGATAAAAGGTGAACGGACCTGTCACTGTAATGGCATGGACAATTTTCGTTGATTTAGATCTTTTTCTATCCTGATACTGGCGCTAGGTATGACTAAAGAGTTCTGGACAGTCACTGAGGTGGTGGAAATTTTTGAGATCGGCGAGGATTTTCTGACCGAACTGGAGGAAGAAGAGGTCTTGTGCCCTGTTTGCCGGGATGATTCACCCGCCAAGCTCTTCCCAGCCACAGAACTGGAAAAGCTCCGTCTTGCCAAAATCCTGATCGAAGATATGGGTGTGAACCTGCCGGGCGTTGAAATCATCCTGAGGATGAGGCAGAACATGTTTGAAATGAGAAGGCAATTCGACGAGATTCTGGAGGACCTGGCACGGCAACTCAAGCAGGACCTCAACGGCACAAGGCGCAGGGCATAAGGCATAAGGCAAGAGACTTGAAGCACTGGTTTGCTTTTTACCTTAAGCCTTGCGCCTTATGCCTTAGGCCGGAGATGCCGTACACCACTCTGCTGGCAGGTTCAAAAAGCCATCCTAAGAAGGAGTTTTCAAGGGTCTTCGGCGTTTTTCATCAGCCTGCCAGAAGGCATCTAAAGCCTAACACCTTTCCTAACATCCTCCTTATACAGCCTGTCCATCTTCTCTACCGCCTCAAGGATATCCTTGTCCTCAGTTTTGGGCACCTTCACAATGAGCTTCACCATCAGATCACCCTTTTTTTTCGTCTTGGCGTTCACAGCGCCCTTGCCCCTTAACTTCAGCATCTGACCGCTCTGGCTGCCCGGCGGAACCTTGAGATTCACCTCCCCTTCGATGGTGGGAATCGTGATCGTTCCGCCGGCCACCGCCTCACGAACGGTGACAGGAACCTCCATATACAGGTTGTCCCCCTCCCTTCTCAGAAGAGGATGTTCCTTTATATGGATGATCAGATAAAGATCGCCCGGCGGACCACCGTTCAAGCCGGGTTCCCCCTTGCCGGCCACGCGGACCTTGGAACCTTCCTTGACACCCTGGGGAATGACCACCTTGATTCTTTCTGTGCCAAGAACCTGCCCATTCCCGCCGCAAGTTTTACAGGGTTGTCCAATTTGACCATGCCCTTTGCAAGTGGGGCAAGGCTTCGTAAATTGCATGGGCCCCTGCGAAACGTTGACGCGGCCCGACCCACCGCATGTGCTGCATGTGGACAGGTTTGACCCGGGTTCCATCCCGGATCCATGGCACACCTCGCAGGCCTTCACCTTTTGCATGGAAAGCTCGGTCTCAAAACCTTTCAGCGCCGATATGAGGTCAATGGTCATGTCATGTTCGACATCTCTCCCCCTTGCAGACGCGGTGGCCCTGAAACCCGCCTGGCCGGTGCCGAAGCCAAACATGTCGCCGAATATGTCCTCATAGCTCCCGTACCGGCCAAAGGATTCACCGCCTGCGCCGAAGCCGCCCTGCTGGTATTCACGCCACTTCTTGTACTCCCTCGCCTTTGCTGCGTCAAACCCCGCTTGGAGGCCGTCTTCACCGAATTCATCGTATAGCTTTCGCTTCTTTTCGTCCCCAAGACACTCATGGGCTGCGGAAATCTCTTTGAACTTCTGCTCAGCGTCTTTGTTCCCTGGATTGATGTCCGGATGCCACTTCCTGGCCAGTTTCCGGTACGCCTTTTTGATCTGCTCCTGAGATGCGTCGCGCTTGACACCCAAAATTTCATAGAAGTCTCTAGACATGGAAGAAACTCAATTGATTATTTAGTGTGATCCTCGATGCTGGATACTCTCGGCTTAAGGCGCAAGGCTCCAGGATAAGACCGAGGGCGTTTCATCCTTCTTACCGTGCGCCTGGGGCCGTTTGCATACGTTGCAGGCGAAAACCTGCTGAGAACAACGCTCGGCTACAAGTCGAAGACTTCAATACTGTCAAATAGAATTCGACTGTATGGAAATCGTGCTCGTGCGCGTGATCGTGATCGACCTGTCAAGAAACTGAAGGGCCTAGGACTTTTCGAGTACGATTACGACCACCGCTACGCTGAGCACGAGCACGATTCCGGGACCTTGTCGCTTTCAGCGACCGTGGCAAACCGTGCTTCGCCTGTCGCAGCGAAGCGAACTTGTCTGCCTCAGGCAGAGATCCCGTTCGCGGGACCCGTACCGTACCGGTGCGACCCGGGGAAGCCGCCAGGTCTCCACCATCCTCGATAGGGACACCAAAGTCTGTCTGTATTAAATTATCTTCTTGAACTTTCCGCGGACAGCCCCGCATATCGGGCAGTTTTCCGGGGCCTCATCTTCACTGACGTAACCGCAGACCTGGCAGACGTAATAAACGCTCTCCCGATCGGAGAGCATGTTGTTCATGGCTCCCTTATAGAGCTCCGCGTGACGCATTTCCACATCCCGCGCTTGCGAAAAAGCCTTCAAGACACCGTCTTTGCCTTCGTCAGAAGCTTCCTTTATAAGTATGGGATACTCATCCACGTTCGCCTTGATTTCATTCTGAAAGGCTCTTTCGAGGTTTTCTTCCGTGGTTCGCACTTTTCCTCGCATGAGCATCAGGTAGCGGCGGGCATGCACAGACTCCGCCTCAGAAACAGCTCGAAACAACCGGGCTATGGCTGAGTAGCCTTCTGCATCCGCCTTTCTCGCGAAAGCTTCATTTCGAACAGCAGCCTTGGATTCTGCTGCAAAAGCGTAAGCCAAATTCTTTTCTGTCTTATCCGCCATAACGACAAACTCCGATCAATCCCCTTCCTCTCCCTCCAGTGACTGTATCACAATCCGCTTTCAGCCTTTTCTGTCATTTCTGCCTACAGCGTAATCCGGGGGAGAAATCTTGAATAAGGGGATTTTCTTAAGCGTTTCCGTGAATTCCGGTAGAAGTAATATAGGGTATAGGCTCATGCTGGTCAAGGCGCAAAGTCATTCTTTTGTGCGCCGGTTTTTTCTTGACAAGAGGTGCCGAATGCGCCTTCATTGTGGGCTCAAAGACAGGGATCCCTGGGAGGAACAAAGAAACCAGTTTGCAGGAGGTGGCGAATGGGCCGTAAGATATTGGTGGGTTTTGATGAATCTGAGAATGCCATGAGGGCGGTGGAATTTGTTGCCAAATCCTTTACCCCAGATCATGAAGTCACGCTCTTCCATGTGCTCTTGGACACGGCAGCCATATGCAACCTGAACAGCCCCGAACTGGTGCCCCTATTCCTGGAGCATCAGGTTGAGTTTTGCACCCTGGAGGACAAGAAAAAGGAACTGGTGAACCAAGGGATGGAGAAAGCAAAACAGCTTCTCGTCAATGCCGGATTCCAAGAGAAGAACATCACGTTCAAAGTGCAGACCAAAAACAAAGGGGTCGCGAGAGATATTGCAGCTGAAGCCGAAAAGGGTTACGAGGGTGCTGTTTTAGGTAGAAGAGGACTTTCGGGCATAGAAGAGTTCTTCCTCGGGAGCGTTTCCCAAAAAGTGCTGCATTCGGCAAAAAATGTACCGGTCACTGTGGTGAACTGAGTTCATCACTCCAAGACCCCAGTGCTTCATGAGTCCCTGCTTTATGCGGCTAATCTCTCTCGTTTGAGGATCTCTCCTTTTGAGCTAATGGTCACCTCTTCGAGAGGGATTTTTTTGCCTGCAGATTCCATAGCGCGCTTCACGATCCCGGGGAGCGCTGAGCAGCAAGGCACCTCCATATCCAGTATCGTCACACCCTGGATATCCGCCTCTCTAAAAATATCGATAAATTTCTGCACATAACCCTTCACATCATCAAACTTGGGGCATCCCACCATAACCACCTTGCCTTTGAGAAAGTCCCGGTGGAAATGGGGGTAGGCCACGGGCGTGCAATCCGCCGCCACCAGCAGATCCGCCCCTTTCAAAAAGGGGGCTGTCGGCGGTACCAGCCTGATCTGTACGGGCCAATGGGACAGGGCGGAATCAGAACCGCTTTGCAGCGCCGGCTCATTCGCCGAGTCGCAGGATACAGAAGGCGCAAAGGTCTGCACTCTTGAAGCCGGACAGCTCCCGGCCGTCGGCAGCGCCTCAGCCGGCACTTCCTCTTCCTTTGAAGCCAGGTATTCCTCTACCGCCTCCTCGTCAAATTCTTCTGCAACCCGCTCCTCGATACTCAGCGCTCCTTTCGGGCATTCCCCCAGACATGCACCAAGGCCGTCGCAATACTTCTCTGCCACCATCTTCGCTTTCCCGTCAATGAGTTGTATGGCGCCCTCTGCACAGGACGGAACGCACGCCCCACACCCATCGCAGAGTTCATCATCAATATGTATGATCTTCCTTTTGACTTTCATGGGTTCTCCTCTACAACTTCCAGGCAATTTGGTAGAACAGGCGTCTCGCCTGTCAGATGAAATCCTCTTTTTGCTCCCATCTCATTTAGCCGAAAAAAGTATCTCCTTGGCCAATTCACGCCCGGTCTCCGTTAATAAGGAGCGGGTGATGGTATCTGTCAACGGATCATCCTTGTCGAGCCCCTTTTTGAGCTCCTCTTCAAGGTTGGCGATTTGGTCCGCATCATAGACACACTTGAAGTTAAGGCTCTCTTTAGCGCGGGGGTGACGGTGGTGCCCAATGATGTCGCACACCTCTTCAATCAGGGCATCCGCAGCCCCTAATCGCTCCAGGATGTCCCTTGCCACCGACGGCTCTTCCTCTTCATGAAGCCCGGCGCCTGCGTCTTCGTGCTTTTGTTCCGCCTCTTTGATTCCTGTGTCGTGCAAATAAGCAGCACTCAAAATCACGGCCAGATCGCCCCCCTCCTCATTTTTGCAAATCCTTTCAGCATAACGGGCCACGCGGCTCGCATGGCCTACCCTTCTAAAGTCTTTGTTGAAATACCGCTTCATCTCGATAGCCACCCGATCCTTCAGAAGATCTTCCTTTTGGGCGATGAGTTCGGGCGGCAGATTCCCAATGCACTGTTCCGCGTATTTGCAGTAGGAAGCGCATCCGAAATCCAGGCCGGGGTTCAAGAACCGATGCCCGCATTTCTTACACCGCCGGGTCGTGTCATCCTTGAAAAACTCCACCGAGTTGCCGCATTTGGGACAGTCGGCCTCGAAAATGGCCCCCGGTTTCCAGTAGCGGCTATCTTGTCCAGGGCACTTCATGATAACACCCCACTATGGATTGACGATTTTCGATTGTCGATTGACGATTGATTGATCATTCTCGGTTCACGATTCAGACAAAAACACACTCGCAATCTTCCAGCAGCCGTCGTGGACGATTTACGATTCTTGATTGACGATTATCGACTGCCATTGTTCAATGGTTTTGAATCAATTTTGAACTTTAGACGCTTCTCTTTGTCAATCATTGATCTTCTGTTTTCTTTTCTTTTCAATCTTCAATCGTCATTCTTCAATCGTCAATCTTAAATCATCCCAGTATCGCCTTCAGATCCTCTTCCGGCGTGCTGATGGGCATGATGTTGAAATTCTTGACCAGCACATCCAACACAGTGGGTGTGATGAAGGCCGGAAGACTCGGCCCCAATCGGATATTCTTGATCCCAAGGTGGAGGAGTGTCAGGAGTATGGCACAAGCCTTTTGCTCGTACCAGGAAAGAATCATGGACAGGGGCAACTCATTCACCCCCACCCCAAAAGCTTTGGACAGAGCCAAAGCAATTTGAATCGCCGAGTAAGCATCGTTGCACTGCCCAATGTCCAGGAGTCTGGGAATCCCCCCGATATCCCCCAAGTCCTTATCAAAGAAGCGGAATTTGCCGCAGGCCAGGGTCAAAACCACACAGTCCTCCGGAACTTGCTCCACAAAGCGGGTGTAGTAGTTCCGGCCGGGCTTGGCGCCGTCACACCCGGCCACGAGGAAGAAGTGCTTGATCGCACCGCCCTTGACCGCTTCGATCACCTTGTCTGCCACACCCATGACCGCGTTGTGGCCGAATCCGCAGGTCACATATTTTCCATTCGAGTCCTCAGCGAACCCGGGCATTTCGAGGGCCTTCTGTATCACGGGACTGAAATCCTTGTTTTCGATGTGTTTCACGCCGGGCCAGCCGACCAGTCCCGTGGTGAAAATATTGTCGTTGTAAGATCCCTGAGGTTTCTGAATGCAATTCGTGGTCATTAAGATGGCCCCTGGGAATTGACCGAACTCCTTGATCTGATTCTGCCAGGCGGTTCCGAAGTGACCGTAGAAGTGCGGGTATTTTTTCAGTTCAGGATAGGCGTGGGTGGGAAGCATTTCACCGTGGGTGTACACGTTGATGCCTTTCCCTTCGGTCTGCTTCAGGATTTCTTCCATGTCTTTGAGATCATGCCCGGAAACCAGAATGGCTTTCCCTTTCTTCGCTCCCAGAGGCACCTTGGTTGGAACGGGATGACCGTAGGCACCGGTATTCGCACCATCAAGGAGTTCCATGGTTCTTAAGTTGATTTCCCCGCATTTCAAAACCAGATTGATCCAGTCCTCGAGGGTCAGGTCTTTGTTCAGGGGAGCGGCCAGGGCTTCGTGAACAAAGGCGTAGACCTTGTCATCCTCCTGCCCCAAGATCTCGGCGTGATCTGCGTAAGCGCACACGCCCTTGATGCCGAACAACAGGGTGTGTTGCAGAGCCAGCATGTCGGGGTCAACGGTGGGATCGGATTTGAGTCCTACGCCCTCACCCTGCTTGACCATTTCCGCGAGACTGGCCGCGGGCTTGAACGTTGCCGGCCCTTTTCCAAAATCCGTTTTGCCACCGGCTGCGCCCACTTTCTCCTTGAGCCCCTCCCGGAGTTCCACGCACCGATTGATCATCGGCTCGAATCTTGCCGGATCAAAATTCACATTGGTCAGGGTGGAAAAGGCGGCCTTCATCGTGAAGACATTCACCTCGTGGTCTTGGACACCCACCTTTCGCCCCTCTACGGCATAAAGCGCAAGGCCTCTGAGAGCGTAAATCAGAAGATCCTGCAAAGCCGCCACATCCGGTTGTTTGCCGCAAACACCAAGCTTGGTGCACCCCTCTCCTTTTGCCGTCTGTTCGCATTGATAACAAAACATATTGCGCCTCCTTTCCTTAAAGCTGTTGCAACCTTTTCTCTTTCTTTTATGAGATATCCCCTTTCCTAAAAGATCATGGGCTCCCTCAACGTAGTCAGCGTTCAGGCGCCGCCCTCATAGGCAACTTCCGAATGCTGTCCCTGTCCATTTCTGAAAGAGCATCTCCCAAAAAAGATTCCTCAGGAGCATGCCCTGGTCTGATCTTTGAGGGTTGACGCCCAATAAGCCCTGGCAGAACTTTCCTTTCCGACATCCACCTCAGTTTCTTAAACCCTCAAAGATCAGACCAGCACCGCCGAACATGATGGAGATGCTCTTGAAGAAAGGGACTGGGGCCGCGCAGACATCATTCTTGAGATCATACCGGACATTTTGGCATTTCCGCTTTGACTTAAGTCAAGAAGCATCTTTTTTTACCGGATCTTTGCTCTGTAGAGGCGAAGACTGTTGGAGACTACAGTGAGACTGCTCATGGCCATGGCAAAAGCTGCCAGAATAGGGTGGAGCTGCCTCAGATAGAAGGGCAGAAACACGAAAGGATAGAGCACGCCTGCTGCCACAGGGATGAGAATGACATTGTAGAAAAAGGCCCAGAAGAGATTCTCCCGGATAGTCCTCATGGTCTCCCGGCTCAGGTTGATCGCCCTGGAAACACCGGTCAGACTCCCGCTTGCAAGGATAATATCGCCGGTCTCAATGGCCACATCCGTTCCCGTTCCAATGGCCAACCCCACATCGGCCTGAGCCAAAGCCGGGGCGTCATTGATGCCGTCTCCCACCATGCCCACTTTTTTGCCCTCCTCCTGAAGACATTTGATTTTTGACGACTTGTCTTCGGGACGGACCTCGGCAAAGACGTCGTCAATACCGACTTCGGACGCAATCGCGTGGGCTGTCTTTTCATTGTCTCCGGTGAGCATGATCACCTTCATTTTCTGTGCGTGAAGCGCTTCAATGGCCTCTTTGGATTCGGGCTTGACCTTGTCTGCTACGGCAATCAGGCCTGCCAGTTGCTTCCCCAAAGCCACGACCATGACGGTCTTGCCTTGATCCTGCAAAGCCTGAATCTGATTTGATGCGCCATCTAGAGTTAAACCTGCCTCCAGAAACCAATTCGGCTTCCCCACGAGCACCTCGCGCCCGCTCAGATCCGCTCTCACACCGAGACCTCTCAAAGCTTTGAAGGACCGCGGCTCCAAAAGGGTGATGCCACGATTTTCAGCCTCCGCAACGATAGCCCGTCCAATCGGATGTTCGGAGCCCCGCTCCACCGATGCCACGAGCCTGAGGAGCTCCTCTTCATCATTGACGACCGGGTTGTACACAATCACATCAGCCAATGTGGGTTTTCCCAGGGTAATGGTCCCTGTCTTGTCCAGAACGATGGTGTCCAGCTTGGCGGCTGTCTCCAAAGCCTCACTGTTCTTGAAAAGCACCCCCTTTTCCGCGCCCTTACCCGTTCCGGCCATGATCGCAGTGGGTGTGGCCAAACCAAGGGCGCAAGGACAGGCAATAACGAGCACCGCCACCATCCGGATCATGGCAGGGACAAAGGCACCGCCCATGATCCACCACAGCACGAATGTGAAGAAGGCGATTCCTATGACACCGGGAACGAAAACAGCTGCAACCCTGTCGGCCAAGGCCTGAATGGGCGCCTTGCTCCCCTGGGCTTCCTGCACCATGCCAATGATTCGTGCAAGTGCCGTATCTTTTCCCACTTTTTCCGCTTCAAACTTAAGACGCCCTTCCCCGTTTATGGTGCCTGCAGCCACGGCATCCCCAGGCCTCTTATCCACAGGGATCGGCTCACCGGTTAGCATGGATTCATCCACGGCCGACTCCCCGTCCAGAACCACGCCGTCTACCGGGATAGAGTCGCCGGGGCGGACAAGAACATGATCCCCGACCTGAACCTGGGAAAGAGAAATCTCCCGCTCTTTACCATCCACCAAAATGGTCGCTGTCTTGGGTCGAAGGCCCATCAACTTGCGGATAGCACCGCCCGTGCGGCCCTTTGTTCTTGACTCCAGCATCTTCCCCAGTTTGATGAGGGTAATGATCACCGCGGATGTCTCAAAATAGACGTGGTTTCCGAGCAGTGGAAAAAGGAGCAAAGCCAGGGAGTAGAAATAGGCTACCGATGATCCCATGGCCACCAGCACATCCATATTGGCACTGCCGTTCTTGAGGCTTTTCAAGCCTCCGGTGTAATAGTCCCAACCGGTGTAAAACTGCACAGGCGTCGCCAGAGCCAGAAAAAGCCAGTTGATCCAGGCTGCGTGGCTCCACATTCCGATGAGTCCAAAATCCCTTCCCATGCTGAGAATAAATAGAGGTGTGGCAAACAGGACGCCAACCAGGAACTTCCTGGTTTGGTCTTTGATCTCCGCTTTGCGGGCTGCGAGCTCCGCATCTTCCCCTTCCAGGGTGTCATCCGGCCTGATCGCGCCGTAGCCTGCTTTTTCTATGGCGGCGATCATATCCTCCAGGGTGGCGAGGCCGGGTAGGTACTTCACCGCGGCGCGCTCAGAGGCGAAGTTTACAGAGGCATCCACCACACCGGGGACCTTTTTCTTGAGAGTCCTCTCAACGGTCATGGCACAGTTTGCGCACGTCATGCCGGTGATAGGAATTTCAGCGCTCGCTGTCGCAACACCGTATCCGGCATTTTGGATCTTATCGACAAGGCTCTCGATTTGAACTGAGTCCGGATCATAGGCAATAGAAGCCTGTTCGGTGGCGAAATTGACGCTCGCCTCCTTCACTCCGGGCACCTTCTTGACAGCCCTTTCGATGTTCATGGCACAGTTGGCACACGTCATGCCGGTGACGGCAAGGGCTACTTTTTTTTCACTCAATCAAATCACCCCACTTCGTTCAGTGGTTTTATAGAATCGCGTAGCGATTTTATTGGGCCGGATAATTGATCTCCTTCAGCGTGTCCTTGATCTTGTCTAGGCTTGCAGGCGCATCCCACTCAACGGTGACCTCTTTTTTGGAGGCATCTCCCTTGACTTTGGCGACCCCCTCAATCTCACCCAGCTCTCGCTCGATCGTCATCACGCAGTGTCCGCAGCTTATGTTCGGAATCGAAAATTTCGTTGCTTCCATAATGGACCTCCTTATTTCCTACCATTTTTATAGATAATGACGGAACGAGATAAGTCAAGCTTTGAAAAACCCTGTGAACATGCTATGTTTATGTGTTTTTGGAAGCACTAAGCCCGTTTTTTGGCAATCAAGAGGCAAAAGAAAATAGTCAGTTTTTCATCACCCACTCGCCGCAACCCCATCTTGATGGGATACACACGGTCTTTGGAAAGGTGGTCAAAGGGCTGGAGGTCTTGGACGACATTCAGCAGGGAGACCGGATGGAAAGAGTACAGGTGAGCGAGATGTAATGGGATTGAGAAAGCTGCATTACGGTGGGTGTGAGTAAGGATTTTCTGAAATCATGCAGAAGACCACGAGTCCAACTTGGGATCATCTCAAACTGCTTCTCTTTGTCGTATTTCTCGCAGAACTGGTCCTTTTGTTTTTGGCCATCCTATTCGGCAGAAACATAGGCTATCATTTGGCCATGAAAGCTTGCTTCTGGTTTGGGGTTATCGTGGCTGCATGCTTTTTATTCATTATTCTGGGCAACATACTTGTCATTGGCTGCAGCAAAATCTCGCAGCTGATACAGAAAAGGAACAGTGCACTTTAAGAGAAATCCGGTTTTCTCTTTTCCATAGTCGTTGTTCTAACAAGTGCTCCATACTTTTGCCTCCTATCGTACGTGCATAAAACGGGGCTGACACTGAGCACTTAACGGACTTCCTTTCAATTTCATTAAGCATGATCCCGTGGCAGGAGAAACAACCGCCATTCCTACCACACGCACGAAACTGTACCCGCCCCTGGTCCCAGGAGTGGGCAAAAGGATGAGGGGTGAACCCATGCGACCCCAAATATTTCATGGAACATTCAGGCTATGTGTACGCCTTCTCCCACAACAGATCCAAGAATTCCCTGTACGGCAGGATATCTATGTTGCCAACTGTTCTTCTTTGCTGTTCCATGCTAACGCATATATAGCGCTTCAGTTTACCCTCCTCCGCCAGCATGCGCAAAGGTTTAATGTCATTGGGAGAGAGGTTTTTTTTCGCTTTTACTTCTAAAGCCGTATGATCGCCAATGATAAAATCAACTTCAAAACCGGAAGTAGAGCGCCAATAGCTCAGCGGTTCGCCGGATATGTAGTCGCTGAAACACTTTAGTTCATGCATAAGATAAGTCTCAAATGCCTCACCAAATTCCGGTGTACCGGCTCTGAACTCCCGCCCCTGCAGCACAGCCACTGCGCCTACGTCAAAAAAGTAATATTTCGAAGAAGCCAGTGGTTTCCTTTTCTTTGATTTTCTCCAGGCCGGCAACTCATAGAGAAGTAGGGTGTCTTTGAGGATTTCAAAATACTCATAAACAGTTGTTCTGGCCACCTGAGCGTCATTTGCAACGTTGGTAAAGTTGACGAGCGTGGCATTGCAGAGTGCAGCGACGCGAAGGAACCTGCTGAACGCAGGTATGTTGCGCGTCGCCCCTTCAGCAAGGATTTCCTGCTGAAGATAGGATCCGGCATAGGCTTGGAGATTGGCACGTGGCTCATCTGAAAAGTAGATTGAAGGGATCAGTCCGCGTTCTATCGCCATCAACAAGTCATAATGTCTGTTCAGTTCTTTGTATGTTAGGGGGTGCAGGTATTTAGTCCGCGCTCGGCCTCCCAGAAGATTGATTCCACCTCGTCTGAGTTTACGCGCACTTGATCCGGTCAGCAAGAAACGAGTGCCATGTGTTTCGATGAGGCGGTGAACTTCATTTAGAAGTTCCGGCAGCCTTTGAATTTCATCGATTACTACAACGCGGTCTTGCGGTTGCAGTTCTTCGGAAATGCGCCCCGGGTTTCGGCTTAACGCCAGATAGGTCTCTGCATCGAGAAGATCATAGACGCGTACGTTCTTCAGCGTATGGCGAATCAAAAAGGTTTTGCCTGTCTGGCGGGGTCCTAGCAGAAAATGCGACTTTTTATCCAATAAGGCGTTTAAATCGACCAAACGCTCAATATATGGGATGTTTTCATCCATGGCAGTTCATGACATATTTATTGTCATATAAGATGCCATATGACGAAATATTTGTCAAGAATTCTGTCAGCGCCCCTTCAACGGGCATAACGGGGATCCTCAAGGCACAAAATCGGACCTTAACCGAATTCAGCCGTGAAATTGCCGGGGCCCTTCAGTCTTTCAAGCCTTAAAATCGACCTCTTTACCGACTTCTTTGATTGCCTATTTTGGGACGGGGCTAAATAACTAAATCATAGTCTAGGTTTAATATTCCTTTCCTTGACAAGGCCTGCATTTCATCATTTTTTCCTCAGGCCTATGTGGGAATAAGGATGCAGAAGCTGAGACGTCATGTGGCAGATATGCGAAGACTGCTTTGATCTGATCGGACAAGGAGAAACGATCGACAACTTATCGTAAGCAGTGGTTGGGCTGCTCCCAAAAACGAGTTCTAGCAAACGTAAGCTTGATAGGGCAAGTCGAGAATCATAGCAGCAACTCAGAACATCTCCCTTCGGTCAAAAAAAGAGGGGTAGTTCGTAACGAACACACCCCTTTTTCTTGTTTACGTCTCTTTCCCTAGAGTGTAGGCACGTCCGTTGTGCCGTATGTGTTACCCTGCCAGTAATCGTCGGGCGGATCCGTTGGGTCAGCTAAGTCAAAGGTTGCCAATCCATCCCCGTTTTCAAAAGTGTCGTTGTTCTTGATCCAGTTCCCGGGAAGGCCGGCTGCGTCTATTCCATCCTCAACATTTTTCGCAACCACATTCCTTGCCACTTTACTGGATACGATGTCGCGGATCCCATCACCGTCATTTCTTCTGACATTATTATTCTTGATCACGCATGTCTCGCAGATACCGCCCCCCATCCCAACACTTCCATTCAGCTTGACCTTGTTGCGAAGGATCGTGTTGTGGCTGCCATCATACAGGATTCCATAACCAGCATTGTTAGTGGAAATGTTGTCGGTGACTATGAGAGAATTAGATACCGGAAAAATCCCGTCGCTGCCGTTGCCATCCACAAAGTTTCCGCTTATTGTGGCAACTTCATTGGTGTTAAAAACTCCCGTCCCGGTGTTATTGGTCACCTCATTGTTCAGAATTTGAGAGCCAAGGCCAGCTGCAAAGATCCCGTTGCCACCAAGGTTGCCGTCTACGACATTGGCTTCTATCCAGTTGTTGGCACTAGGAGCAAGTATACCGTTTCCGCCGTTTGCTTTAACCTTATTTTCCATTATGAGATTGCCAAAGCCACCTGCAACGATCCCGTCAATGCTGTTCTCCGTAACCTTGTTTTTCTTAACCTTGATGGCCTGATTCACATAGATGCCATCTCCATTCAATGTCACTGTGTTTTTGTTGATCTTGTTTAAATAGCCGGCCACAGCGTTATCAGCGATCCCGAAACCGGCGTTCTCGGTGACGGTGTTGTTCTTTATTTCTAGGGGCCCACCAATCCCATTGTAAATACCATCAAGGCCATTGCCTGACACCGTGTTTTCTTCTATCAGGTCTTCGTTCCCAAACTGGTGGTAGATCCCGTAGGCGGCATTTGCGGTTACAGTATTGAGAGTAATCACGTTTTTCCAGCTGTAATCAAAAAACCCAATTCCAACGCCGGCATTTCCCGTGACGGTGCTCTCGGTTATGGTCAGCCCGACACCTCTGTAGTATGATATCCCATCATTGAAAGCACCTGTGATCACGCACTTTTTGATCAAAACGTTTCTGCAAACATCAATGTAGATGCCAGAGTCGGCGTTGCCAGCCCCGGCCGCAGTGAGCTTTTTGACTTGGATATCACTTGAATCTGTGATCTCAATCAAAGGACCCATCACAAGGGTGCCATCGATTATGGTGTCGGTCGCACCTGCCCCGATAATCTTCAGATCTTTCTTGCCATCAATGAGTAACGGCTCATTAAACGTACCCGCTGCTACCAGTATCCTGTCTCCCTCACCCGCCACGTCAATGGCTGCCTGGATGCTCTCGCCGGCTGCTACAGGGATATCCGCTGCCATCGCCGGGTACGCTCCAACCACTACTAAAGCAAATGCTATCAAGAAAATCCGCTTTATACTCATGGTCTCCTCCTTTCTGGTCTTATCCAGTTAGAGTTGCTGGTAAGAAATCCTGTCTTCCGGCCACGATACTCACAGAACGCAAAATAAGCCCAAAAGCCGAAAAAACCAAGTAAATTACCTCAAAAGACGTTTCTGACTCCTCTCTTAGGTGTGGATTACACTATTTGATTGAAGCAGTTAGAATTGTGGAAACAGAAATGGCAGGGTGGATAATCAGAAAAGACACGGGAGGGCCAAAAGAAACCTCTATTTTAGCTTGACAGGGGCAGACATCTACAATATTTATAAATCTTCATGAAGGTCTGCTAACCCTCTCCTTTGTGGTCTTTATCGGGTTGCCCCCATGGCGAAAGCTGTGGGGGTTTTATTTTGCTATGGCGCACACGACTGGTGGTAAAATCTACAGGATCTGACAATATCCCAGAAGTAGGGGCTTTTTCCGAAATCTCTTCCTGAGAAAAGCCCCAATGAGCTTCGACTACCAGATGTAAGCTCTCGAATGCCCAAATATAGCTTACCCAAATAAACCTGACTAATCAACTCATTGACAGAATCAGGGCCCATTCCCTTATTTACCCCCAGAATTGTAGGCATGTTCACAAGTCTTTTGCCTTTCTTA
>Ga0209427_10001040_pt1 | contig 31350 bp, 28 predicted proteins | sample DeeMarSWOR136_30_FD_187465 | JGI IMG/M metagenome (GOLD analysis project Ga0209427, IMG submission 187465) | Marine sediment microbial communities from White Oak River estuary, North Carolina - WOR-1-36_30 (SPAdes) (version 2) | ecosystem: Environmental > Aquatic > Marine > Intertidal zone >...
ACCATCTCCTCTGCGGTTCTACCCAGGGCCTGCAGAAGGGGTGCTGCCAGTGAAGGGATCCCTTTTTCTGCCATTTCTTCGATCAGTCTCATTGGTTTTCGCCTCCTCTCGGTTCCAAGGATTATCGTGGTCAATATCGCTGGTTCCGTTATCTTGGACTGGTGATAAGCCTCATATTACTGCTGAGCCTACCTGGTGTCAACGGAGTATCTGCTTGTTGGGCTGTTACGGGAGGTGTTAAAATAGGGCTATAGTGAAAGGGAAGCCATGCCGTTAGATGCTATAGTTGTCAAGGGAGCCAGTGAGCATAATCTGAAGAATATTGATGTCGTTATTCCCCGTGACAAGCTGGTTGTGATTACCGGCGTCTCCGGGTCGGGTAAAAGCTCGCTGGCGTTCGATACCATCTATGCCGAGGGGCAGCGCCGTTATGTGGAATCCCTGGCGGCCTACGCCCGGCAGTTTCTGGGCAGGATGGAAAAGCCCGATGTTGATTATATTGAAGGACTTAGCCCGGCTATTTCCATTGACCAGAGGGGGCCCAGCCGGAACCCGCGCTCGACGATGGGGACGGTGACCGAGATCTATGATTATCTGCGTCTCCTTTTTGCCCGTGTCGGTCATCCCCACTGCCCCAATTGCGGGCGGGAGATAACCAGCCAGACAGTACAGCAGATTGTTGACAGTATACAAAATCTGCCCGAAGGCAGCCGGATTATGGTTCTGGCACCGCTGGTGAGAGACCGCAAGGGGGAATACCAGGCGGTGTTTGATGATTTACGCAGGGCCGGTTATGCCCGGGTGAGGGTGGACAGGAATATCCAGGACCTTTCTGATGATATTCACCTGGATAAGAATAAGAAGCACTCTATTGAAGTGGTCGTGGACAGGCTGGTTATCGGGCAGAGCGGTAGCCAGGGGCGCATCGCTGATTCGGTGGAGACCGCGCTGAAGCTGGGCACCGGGATCATACTGGTGTCCATTATCGATGGTGATGAACTGCTGTTTTCCGAGCATTTTGCCTGCGTTTACTGCGGGATCAGTCTGGGTGAGATGGCACCCAGGAGCTTCAGCTTCAATAGCCCTCACGGGGCCTGCCCTGTCTGCACCGGACTGGGATTCAAACAGGAAATAGACCCTGACCTGGTGCTGAACCAGGAACTGTCCGTGTTGCAGGGTGCCATCCGTCCCTGGCAGTCCCATAACTGGTATCTGTACCGGGTGGAGCCAATGGCCCGGGCTCAAGGCTTTTCGCTGGACACGCCTGTCAAGGAATTGACCAGGAAACAGGTTGACCTACTGCTGTACGGGGAGGGGAGGGGGGTTAGAGCATACCGTAACCGTTTCGGCCGGACGGTACGTCGCTTCGATGGTTTTGAGGGTGTGATACCCACTCTGGAGCGGCTGTACCATGATACGGAGTCAGAATACTCCCGGCAGAACATAGAACGTTACATGGTGCTCAAGCCATGCCCCGAGTGTCAGGGTAAAAGGCTTAAGCCGGAAGCATTGTCGGTGACCGTTAACGGTAAAAATATTATGGAAGTTAGCGCCATGTCCGTTACTCGGGCGCTGGAGTGGGTAGCCACTCTGGGTGCCGCTGGTAAAAAGGCGGTTCTTACGGGGCGCGAACAGATGATTGCCCATCAGATTCTAAAGGAGATCGGGGCCCGTCTGGGATTCTTAAAAGATGTCGGTCTGGGGTATCTTACCCTTGACCGGGCTTCAGCCACCCTCAGTGGCGGCGAGGCGCAGCGGATACGTCTGGCTACCCAGATTGGCAGCGGGCTGATGGGGGTACTCTACATCTGTGATGAGCCGACGGTAGGCCTGCACCCGGCTGATGGTTCCCGTTTGATCGAGACGCTGAAAAGACTGAGGGACCTGGGTAATACCATACTGGTGGTAGAGCATGATGAGGCGATGATGCAGGCTGCTGACCATATTATAGATATGGGGCCAGGGGCCGGGGAGAACGGGGGCTATGTTGTGGCCACCGGTACGCTGGCTGATATTGTTGGTTGCCGGGGGTCTGTCACCGGGCAGTATCTAAGCGGAGTAAAGCAAATTACCTGCCCCGAGCAGCGGCGGGACGGCTCCGGTGAGGAGATAGTAATCAAGGGGGCCAGGCAGAACAACCTGAAGAATATAGATGTGGGCATCCCCCTGGGCAAGTTTGTCGGTGTAACCGGGGTTTCGGGTAGCGGTAAGAGCAGTCTTATCAATGAAATCCTGTACAAGAAACTGGCCCAGATGCTATACCGTTCCAGGGATATACCGGGTGACTGTGATGCCATTTCAGGCGCCGAGAATATCGATAAGGTAATCAATATCGACCAGTCCCCCATCGGGCGTACTCCCCGCAGTAACTCGGCTACCTATACCGGCACCTTCACCCCTATCCGCCAGCTTTTTGCTACCGTACCTGAAGCCCGGATGAGGGGTTATGCCCCCGGCCGTTTTTCGTTCAATGTCAAGGGCGGGCGCTGTGAGGCCTGCAGCGGTGAGGGGTATATCCAGATTGAAATGCAGTTCCTGCCCGATGTCACTGTTCCCTGTGAGGTCTGTAACGGCAAACGCTATAACCGTGAAGCCCTGGAGGTCAGGTTCAGGGGTAAGAACATAGCCGAGGTACTGGATATGACCGTGGAGCAGGCACTCTCCTTCTTCGAGCATTTCCCCAGCGTCAAGAAGAAGCTGGAAACCCTGAAGGATGTGGGATTGGGGTATATCCGTCTGGGCCAGCCAGCACCCACGCTTTCCGGTGGTGAAGCACAGAGGGTGAAGCTGGCCACCGAGCTCTCGAAACGGTCTACCGGCAAGACACTCTATATCCTTGATGAGCCGACTACCGGTCTTTCCTTTGCCGATGTAGCGGCACTGCTGGGGGTACTGCAACGCCTGGTGGACCTCGGCAATACCGTAATCGTCATTGAGCACCACCTGGATGTGGTCAAAAATGCCGATTATATCATTGACCTGGGCCCCGGTGCTGGCGATGATGGCGGTTATATCGTGGTTACCGGGACACCTGAGGAGATAGCTCAACAGAGTTCTTCATCTACCGGACAGTATTTAACCAGGGCATTGTCTAAGAGCACAGAATATGCTTTAATCAGTAAATTTTAACCAGGGTTCAACCATGGCAGAGGAGGGGAAATGAACCGGCAGGAAGCACTGGAATCCGTCAGGGATAATGTTGAGAATGAAAACCTGGTGAAGCATATGCTGGCCACAGAAGCCATTATGCGTGCTCTGGCTCGAAGGTTTGGGGAAGATGAGGAGGAATGGGGGCTTACCGGCCTGCTGCACGATATTGATATGGACCTCACCGAGGGTGATATGGAGAGCCATAGCAGGCTGGGCGCTGACCTGGTCAGGGAAATGGGGGTCAGCGAGGTGATAGCCCAGGCCATTCTGCGCCATAATGAGACACACGGTATCCCCCGGGAGACGAAGCTTGATAAGGCGCTTTTCTGTGCGGACCCGCTGACCGGCCTGATTATTGCCGCCGCCCTGGTTCGACCGGATAAGAAGCTGTCCGGTGTTGAGGCCAAGTCAGTCAGGAAAAGGTTCAAGGAAAAGAGCTTTGCCGCCGGTGCCAACCGGGAGCAGATTGCCCTCTGCAGCGAGCTGGGGCTGGAGCTTGACGAGTTTCTTGAGCTGGGCTTGAAAGCGATGCAGGAAATCGCCTCTGATCTGGGCTTATAAACTGATTGTGTACCCAAAGACCCTCTAAGGACATGTATTATGGAGATCCCCCCGAAAGAAGGTTCAAGTAGTCCGCGTTGCTTTGGTGACCTCCCAGCGGAAGTCCAGGCCCTATGTAATTCATTACTGGACAGGCTAAAAACGACCCTGGATGACACTCTATATGGGATTTATCTCTATGGTGCCGTAGTCTTTCCCGAAACAAGGTATATCCATGATATCGACCTTCATGTTATCGTAAAAAGACCGTTAACCGTGTATCAGAATGAAGAAATCCGGCATCTTCATAAGGCATTAGCCAGTGAATTTCCCCAGGTTGTTGGTGATGGACTCGATGCGTGGTATATTCTGCTGGATGATGCGCAGAAAGTGTCGTCACCCCGACATCAGGTGTACCCGGACAAGGTTGATGGCTCATGGGCGCTTCATCGGGCACACATGAGAGCTGGTTACTGCATAGTGTTGTATGGTCCGAAGCCGGAGGAGATATTCCCTGCGCCAGCATGGTCAGAGCTTGTGCAAGGCCTTGAAGTTGAACAGGGATACATCGAGGAACTCCTTGGTAAACACCCGGATTACTGTGTTCTTAACCTATGCCGGTTGCTCTACAGTTACCGGATGAAAGACGTGGTCGTTTCCAAGCGTGCTTCGGCGGTGTGGGCGCTTAATCACTTGGCGAACTGGGGACATCTTATCGACGCAGCCCTGCGGGTATATGAGAGAGAAGGGAATGAGGAAGATAGACGGTTACTGACAACAGAAATGGGAAATTTTTATCAATTCGTCTGTGACAGGATTGACGAGAGTAATCGCTGAATAGACAACGAATAACTGCAGTAGGGCTGTCTCCCGCTTATAGTATTAGCTTACTTCGATGGTTGAGCCTTCGGCGGTCTTGATAACATCGATGTGGGCGGGGAAGGCATCCCTAAGTTCCTCGATGTGCGTGATGATAAATATCTTTTCGAAATCATCCTGGATGGAGGTTATCGCCTCCTTAATTTTTTCCAGCCCGTTGCTGTCCTGTGTGCCAAAGCCTTCGTCGACGATCAATGTCGGCAGTGGCGCCCCGGCCCTTTTAGCCAGCAGCTTGGAGAGGGCGATACGTATGGCAAAATTGATGCGGAAGGCTTCGCCCCCGCTGAACATCTCGTAGTTCCTGGTTCCCAGCTCGTCGGCGATATTGATGTCCAGAGTCTCCAGCAGGTCTCCCTTCTTTGTTTCCCGCTGTGTTTCGAACTTCACGTGCATTCTATTGTCGGTCATTCTGCCCAGCAGGTTGTTAGCAACCGCTTCAATTTCGGGTAGGGCTATCTCGATGAGTAATGCCTGTATCCCCCTTTTACCAAAGGCCTCGGCCAGGTCACGGTAGACCTTTCCCTCTTTCAAGGCCTGGCTCAGTGCCTTTTCTTTTTCCTTCTTCTTTATTTCTGTTTCGGAGATACGCTGCAGCTTGCCCCTGATGCTGCCCACCGTTTCCTGGGCCTGTTTTTGTTCCATACCGAGCTGGCGGTATGCTGTTTCAGCCCGGGTGAGGTCGTCCGTTACCCGGGGTAGCGATTCCAGTACTGCGGTCAGTTCCTGGCTCTTTTTGTTATCATCCTCCAGGTTCTGTTGTAGCTCCTGGGCAGCCTGTTCCGCCTGGAGAGCAGCATCTTTTTCCTGGTTTATGAACCTTTCCGCCTCATCCAGTTTACGCTTGGGGGTTTCATATTGTTCCAGGTCGGTCAGGCTATGCCGCACCGTTTCATGCTGCTCAGGACTGTAATCAAGCCTGGCCATCTCAGCTTCCAGCTGGTCCAATGCCTGTTGCTCGGTGGCGGCGAAATCCTTCCTGGCCAGCCTGTCTTCAATTTCGACCAGCCTTCCTGCTGCCCCGGTCAACTGGTCGGCCTCTTTTTCCACCTCGCTGATACTGTTTTTCAGAATGCTGGCTTTGCCCTGTGCTATCGTTCTATCCTGGTTTAACTTATCTTCTTCCTGGGAGGTTTCACCGGCCAATTGCTGTAGCTGGTGTTGCTTTCTGGCTAACTCTACCTGGTTTGATGTTAAAGAACCGGATTTGCTGTTTTTCTCGGTGTTGAATTTAGTCTCTATCAGCCTGAGTGAGGCCATTTCAAGCTCTCTTTCACACAGCGGGCACCTGGCCTCGGTCTGGTTTGATAGCAGGCCGAGTTTCTCGTCAATCTCTAGTAGTTCCTGGTTAAGCCGGGCATTGCCGGATTCCAGGCTATTGATATCAGTCTGTAAAACCTGGGTTTCCTGTTTTTTCTGGTGCAGCGTTTTTTCTACCTCGGCCAGATGGAGTAGATAACGCTCTATCTGCTGTAACTCGTCTTTCAACGCGGGCAGTCTTTGTGAACTGGCTGCCAGTTCAGCGATTTTACTTTCCGCCAGTTTGTGCTCGGTAACCAGGGCTGACTGTGCTCGTTCTATGGTCATTTCCAGCTCGTGTTTACCCTGATTCAGCCGGTTGACCAGGGCCAGTTTCTGGTTGAGTTCCTCGTTCAGCTTTCTGGTCTGGATAAATTCGCCATAACCAGCCTCTATGGTGTCACGGCGGGATAGCAGGTCTTCGTATTCTTTAATCCGGGAATGGTGCTGTTTGACCTGCTCACCCCAGCGTTCCAGCGCTCTGGCTGTCTCGGTAATATGTTCCCTAAGCTGGGTCAGCTGTATCTGACAGTTATTGAGGTGCTCTCTTTTCTGTCGCAGTTCGTTCAGGGCAGATTCCTGCTCTGTTATTTTTGCTTCAATAGTGCTTAGCTCTCCCTGTGCCTGTCTCAGCTCCTCTTCATAGTCTGCTTTGCTGGCCAGTTCTTGACCGATGTCGGCAAGATTACTCTCCAGCAACGATTTTTCTGCCTCCTGTTCTTTGGCTAGTTCCTTGGCCTGCTCTTCGAGCTGGTCGTAGAGAGAGAGCCCCAGAATATCGGCCAGCACCTGCTTGCGTTTGGCCGGATTGGCAACGGTAAATTCGTTATCGCGCCCCTGTAATAGCAGGGCACTGTTGATAAAGGTGGGGTAGTCAATGTGGAGCACCCCGTTGATTGCCTGCTGCGTCTTGCGGATACTGCTATCGCTAATGGAACGGAAACCGTCCCCGCTGGCTATCTGGAATTCCAGAATGGTCTGTCCCGATGAACGCTGTCTTTTCGGTCTGCTGTGCTTCCTGATGACCCGGTATCGCTGTTGTTCTACGGCGAACTCGAGCTCTACTTCCATTTCCGTCTGGCCGAGGTGGATGAGGTCATCGTCACTCTTCCCCCTGGCTTCCCCCCATAGTGCCCATGTCATAGCGTCAATCAGGGCAGATTTGCCGTTGCCATTATCACCGCAGATGCTGGCGGTATGAATACCGTCGAAGTGGAGTGGTGGGACATTGTCCCGGTAGGGCATAAAATTACGTACCGCTAACTTTAAAGGAATCATTTTTTGAACTCCCTGCATTATGGCTGGTTTCCACCATTTTAACACAGAGGGGGGATAAATAATCTATATTATGCGGTTTTACTTTTGGCTATTTTAAATAGGGAGTTGAGAACATATAAGGGGGAATATATCCCCCTTATATAAGCACTTTACGGTTGAATACTACCTCTCCAACCATACAGGCTGGTGTGTTCCCATGGGTACTGCCGGCAATGTCCACCGGGCAGGGGTTTCCGAAAGCTGCAGTACCGGTGCCAGGTGGGTCATCTGTCCGTAGGGGGTGTCGGTCTCAACAGTTAGACTGCTGATTTCCTCCGGGGGGAGCATTCTCTCCCGTCCCCACCATTCATTCTGGGGTATCCTGCCCTGGCGCTGGAGCAACATGCTGGACTGGGTCAGTGATACCCGCACCCGGTAACTGCCACCTTCACGGGCCCGGCGCTCAAGTGCGACTAGTGTGCCGAATGCAGCCAGGTAGCCGGTATTGAAGTCGTTGACGGCGGCTGGGAGTAATCGCAGGGCGCCTATACCTTCTTCGTCGGCAACGCCACTGACAACCTGCCCTAGCTGCTCCCAGCCCCGGCGTCCGCTCCAGGGCCCCTCGTGTCCGTAGCAGTTTACCGAGGTATAGATAATCCCCGGGCGTGCTTCGGCTAGTGCTTCGGGGTAAAAGCCTTTACTGGCCAGCGCACCGTGGCGGTAGCTCTGGGAGAAGACATCGGCTTCACGGATCAGTGACCATAGTTTCTCTTTGTCGCTGTCTTTTAGCAGGTCAAGGAAGGCAGCGCGCTTACCGTGTCCGGTGTCCATATCAAACGCCCCACCCGCCGGCCTATCCGGTGAGATTATCTTCAGCACGTCGGCACCGTGCTCGGCCAGGGTACGTCCGCAGGTAGGCCCGGCCAGTATTATCGTCGGGTCAAGTACGCGTATCCCGGACAGCGGCTGTTCACCCGAAGGTAACGGTTCCGGTGTACTATCACCGATCTTGACGATTTCAACAACTGGTAGTTTTTGCAGAATAGCTCCCTGGGGATGTGACAGCCACTCGTCAGCGCTGCGTACTATGGCTCCACAGAGGCCGGCTTCAGCGAAGGCGTCTTCCAGTTCCTGGGAGTCCCATCTGGATATTACATCGGGCATGGCTTCGAGGTCATCTTCGCACTGCAATAGTTTGGGTATTCTCTGCCGTCCGTAACCATGGATGTAAAACCATCGGCCATCCCTGGTTTTCTGGAAGCCCAGCCCGTATGCCTGCCGCTGTTGGGGCGGGGCTTGTTGCTGCCGTTGTTCTTCACCGTCAATCTTGAGATATACATAGCTTTGCAGGGTGGCGGTGGCTGCCCTGACATCAATAGCTACCTGCTGTTGGCGGCCGGTCTTCAGTTCCCACAGTTTGCTGACGGCGACTCCGCGTGCAGCGTGGATACCGGCGATCATCTCACCTATCTTAAAACGGGTGGGCAGTACCGGGTCATGGCCAGTAATAGCGACCTGTTCGTCAAACCCATCCGACCAACCGGCAATAGCCATCAACTCATTAAACACAGCGTTATTGACCATTATCCTGCCCTTATTTTCATACTGTTACTTCCAGCTGGCATTGCTATATGTTATCAGGTCATGTATTGAGCAGGTCAGATTCCAGTGAGGAAACATGCTCATTCAGAGATGGTATCAGGTCGTGGGCGGTAACATCAAGGCTCAAAGGCGTGATTGATATGAAACCGGAGTTAATAGCCCAGATATCGGTCCCTTCCTCGGCACCAGTCGGATTAGCCATCTGGTTGGGATACTTAGTGGTGTCTGCTGGGTGTATGACTATAGAGTAGCTCAAGGTATTGCTGCCCTGAACCTCGGTCAACCCAACATAGCCGCTGGGGCCGGTTCTTGTGGTAATAATGCCCTTGATTTGTTCCAGAGGGATATTGGGCACATTGGTGTTTAGAATAGCTCTGCCGGGTATTGTGCCGCTTTTCACACTCAGTGCCAGGAATCCGGCAACTCTAGAAACAACATCAAACCGCGGTTCTTCCCCATGCTCCCCAAGAGCCAGGGATATCGCTATCGATGGTATCTTCCGGTAATAGCCTTGTAGTGTGGCCATGACGGTACCTGAGTAGAGGATGTCGTTGCCAACATTGGCACCAAGGTTAATGCCTGAAACGACAAGGTCGACATGCCCCTGAGCCAACCGGCGTAGACCCACTATCACACAGTCGCTGGGGGTGCCACCGATGGCATAGGCGCGAACCCCCTGGATGTTAGATGATACCTCGTTAACGCTCATACTGCTGTGGAGAGAGACCGATGTGCCAACTCCGCTTTGTTGTTTATCGGGGGCTACAATCAGCGTTTCCCCTACCCGTTGCATGGCTTCAGCCAGAACCCAGACACCGGGGGAATCGATGCCGTCGTCGTTAGTGACCAGAATCTTCATTCCAGGTAGTCTTTCAGTTTGCGGCTGCGGCTGGGGTGGCGTAGCTTACGCAGCGCCTTGGCTTCTATCTGGCGGATACGCTCTCTGGTCACATTGAATTCCTGCCCCACTTCTTCCAGGGTACGGCTTCGCCCGTCCTCAAGGCCGAACCTCAACTGGAGCACACGCTGTTCGCGGGGAGTAAGGGCGGAAAGTACCTCATCAATCTGCTCTTTGAGCAATTGCTTGGAGGCGGCATCGACCGGGGGCAGAGCATTGCGGTCTTCGATAAAATCACTGAGATGGCTGTCTTCTTCCTCGCCTATGGGTGCCTCCAGTGAAATAGGCAACTGCGCTACCTTGACTATCTCTCTGACCTTCTCCGGGGGAAGGTCCATCTTCAGGCCGATTTCCTTGGAATTGGGTTCCCGCCCATGTTCCTGGGCCAGGCGGCGGCTTACCCTCAGCAGTTTGTTAATAGTTTCAATCATATGGACGGGGACGCGAATGGTACGAGCCTGGTCGGCTATAGCCCTGGTAATGGCCTGGCGAATCCACCAGGTAGCGTAGGTGCTGAATTTATATCCCCGGTGGTGGTCGAATTTCTCCACAGCCCTGATTAACCCGATATTACCCTCCTGAATAAGGTCCAGCAGGGACATACCCCGGCCAATATGTTTCTTGGCGACGCTGACCACCAGGCGTAGATTGGCTTCGATGAGGTGTTTTTCTGCTTTTTTTGCCTCCCCTTCGATATTATTCAGGTAGTTCTGGAGCTGTCTTTCATAAACCTGAATTTGGTTGATAAAGGCTTGGTCAACCACCAGGTTTTCAATGTCAGTCATGGCGACATCGTCTCCAATAGCGTCCAGGACTTCTACAGGTAGCAGGCTATAATTCAAGGAAAGGTCAATCAGCATCTGTTCTGTATCCGGTAAGGACTTACCTATCTTTAGAGCCATTGCCTGGATCAACTGCTGGTTTATGACGCCGCTAATACTATCCCTCAAATTAGGATCAGAGATGTTTTCCTTGAAGCTTGCAGCCGGTGTCAGGCCGAGTTGTTCCTGAAGGAGGGCGATAACATCCCTGTTCTGGTCGATTTCTTTCAGCATCGCAATTATTATTTCGGTTGCCGCAGGAGGTTTGTCGTATTGCTGCTCATATTGTTGCCGTACCTGTCTAATGCGTTTGGCCGCTTCAATCTTCTTGGCTAGTACCCTTTCGTCTTTAGCCGTAAGCAGTTGTACCTTACCAATCTCGTGCAGGTAAAGACGGACCGGGTCGTCGGCTACTTCCTGCGTGCCCACTTCAATCTGTTCCAGCGGCGTATCCAGTTCTATATTTTCCTGGGACATAAGGCTGTTGTGCAGGTCCTCGGTTGGCGGCAGTTCCTCGTCACTGCCATTGTCAGGTAGATATCCCTCTGGGCTTTGATAGTTGTCTAGTTCCATTTCTTATCCCCCTTGTTGCTGCCCTTGTTTAGCTTTTGGGTAAAAACCTCTCTCAATTGAATGCTGGCTTCTATCCCTTCTTCTTCAAGCCTGGTTAAGTCAGCACCAGAGCCTCCTAATTCTACCTCTAGGGCAAACCTCTCTTCTCTTTTTACTTCCAGGTCTCTGAGAAACCTTAGTTTTAATCTGCGGATGTAATCATCATGTCTTTTATCCATATTCCCGGGAGTTGCGTGTATATTCTTGTTTATCAGGTGGTCAAGCTGTGGGTGAACGGCAGTATCCAGTTTACTCTCAAGCGAAGACAGGTCACCGGACTGCTGCCAGGCAGTGAATATTTCACGGTTTTCACTGTTCTGAAAGTACTCTGGCAGCAGGGCACCGCTCTTATCTTTAAGCTCGGGGTATTGAAGTAACAGAGCAAGACAGTCTTCTTCAAGACGGCTGGGAAGAAACGGACGCTGGATGGTAGGGGTGGTTTTCTGGCCTGGAGGTTGATCCGGTTTCTTCCACCGCCCGTCCTGGTTAGTCCTGGTTTTTTTCAGGACAACCTCAAGGTCCCTCTCACTGACCTTGACTAAACGGGCCAGTTTCTGTAAGTAGTGAGCCTGCCGAACAATATCGTTCATCCCGATAATTACTGGCAGAAGCCGGTCCGTGGCCAGTGATTTATCCCTGGCGGTATTCAGGTCCAGGCTGGAGATAACCATATCGAAGGTATAATCTACTACCGGTAGTGCCCCATCGAGAAGCTGTTGCCAGGTTTCAACATCCTCTCTGATAACGTCATCGGGGTCTTTATCCCGGGGCAGGACGATTACCCTGACCTCAGCACCGAGTGTGTTTTCATAACCAACGCCACGTAGCATGGCTTCCTCGCCGGCAGCATCGGCGTCAAGGGCTAATACTATATTTTTGGTTAGCCTTTTTAAAGTATTGACCTGCTTTTCAGTAACTGAAGTCCCCATGGAGGCGACTACGTTGTTAAAGCCATTCTGGTGGGCGGTAATACCGTCCATATAACCCTCTACAATGACGGCCATGTTCTGCTGCCTTATGGCTGCTGCCGCCAGGTTTATGCCATAAAGGCTGCCGCTCTTGTCAAAGACCGGGGTCTGTGGCGAATTAAGGTATTTGGGCAGCGATTCATCAAGCACCCTGGCTCCAAAGCCGATAACATGCTCCCTGTTATCTTTTATCGGGAAAATTAGGCGATTGCGGAAGCGGTCACGCGTTTTCCCCTCTTCTGTGGCCAGTATCAGACCGGCTTCAAGCAGTTCGTCCTCGCTGTAACCCCTTTCCGTAAGGTACTGTTTCAGGGCTTCCCAGCTATTCAAGCTATAGCCCAGCTGGAAATTGATGATGGTTTCCAGTGATAAACCACGGCTGGTAAGGTAGTCCCTTGTCTTTCCCCCGGCCGGGGAGTTAAGCAACATGTCGTGGAAATACAGGGCAGCCGTTTGATTTAGCTGGAATATTTTTTCCTTTTTATCGGTGCTGGCACCGGGTTCAAACCGTGATGTAATGGTTACCCCGGCCTTCTGGGCCAGGAAACGCAGCGCCTCGCCGAAGTCCATGTTTTCCTTTTTCATTATGAAGGAGAAGATATCACCACCGGTATTGCAGGCGCCAAAGCAGTGCCAGCTCTGTTGCTCGGGGTAAACGAAGAAGGAGGGCCTTTTTTCATTGTGGAACGGGCACAGGGCGCGGAAGTTACGCCCCGCTTTGGTAACGGTTGCGTACTGACCGACAACCTCAACGATATCCAGCTTTTGCTTTACTTCGTCAATTACGCTCATTTGCTTGAAGCCAACTCCTCGGCCAGTCTCAGTGCATACTGGTCTGTCATGCCGGCGATATAATCAACCGTTCGCCTTTCTGCTTCATCGATATTATTAATGTATTCTACCGGCAACCTGTCCTGGTGCTCAGCGAAGAAGCGATATAACCGCCGGACTATTTCCCTGGCCCTGGTCGCTTCCTCCTGTTTGGAGTATACGTTATAGACCCTGTCAAAAAGAAAACTGTGCAGCGTGTTTGTTGCCTCCAGAATATGGGGGCTGATGCGTATTACAGGGCTATCAGCACTGTTACTACCCCGTACTGCCCATGATTGCTCAATGACATTGCATACCAGGGTGTTGATACGCTCCCGGTGTGAATGCCCCAGTACAGCAGCGGTTGAAACTGGCAAATCCTCCTCGGTGATGATGCCAGCCCGTACCGCGTCATCGATGTCGTGGTTAATATAGGCAATTATATCGGCAATCTTGACCACAATACCCTCCAGGGTTCCTGCTTTTCCCCAGTCTTCCTTTTCTTTCAATCCTTCTTTGGAGTGGTTAATAATACCGTCCCTTACTTCCCAGGTGAGGTTGAGCCCCTGGCCGTTGTTTTCCAGCAGTTCGACGGTCCTGAGGCTCTGTTCGCTGTGCCGGAAGCCATGGGAGTATAACTCGTTCAAGACCTCCTCACCGATATGGCCGAAGGGTGTATGGCCCAGGTCGTGACCCAGAGCGATTGCCTCGGTAAGGTCCTCGTTCAAATTCAGGGCCCGGGCAATGGTCCGGGCTATCTGGGAAACCTCCAGGGTATGGGTGAGCCGTGTCACGTAGTGGTCGCCTTGAGGGTCTATAAAGACCTGTGTCTTATGCTTGAGACGGCGGAAAGCCTTGGCATGAATAATGCGGTCACGATCACGCTGAAAGTCAGTTCGTACCGGACAGGGTTCCTCATATCTGGCTCTGCCCGGCGACAGCCTGCTTTTCGCCGCATGAGGAGAAAGGCTCTCTTCCCGTTCCTCAATTATATTGCGGACCTGAAGCTGGCTAACCATATTTTTTATTATTTTAGTCGTTCTTCGGCTCGGGCGATTATTTCTCTGGTCTGGTCAATCATGTCGGGGCTGACTGAAACGGAGGTAATGCCCCATTCTACCAGCCTTTCCGTTACTTCGGGGTAGACTGATGGTGCCTGCCCGCAGATGGAAGAGGTGACACCCATACTCTTGGCTGTTTTGATGGCTTTTTCCAGAGAAATCATCACGGATTCATCCCGTTCATCAAATGTATCGGCCAGTTTGGCGCTGTCGCGGTCAACTCCCAGGGTAAGCTGGGTCAGGTCATTTGAGCCGATGGATATGCCATCAATGCCGACGGCCAGAAACTTGTCAAGCAGGATAATATTGGATGGTACCTCCACCATCATCCAAATTTTAAAGTCTTCAGCACGTTTCAGCCCTTCGGCTTCCATGATTTTGAGTGTCTGGCTCAGCTCGTTGACGGTCCGAACGAAGGGGATCATAACCCATAGATTTTTATAATTTTCTCTCACCTTCTTAACGGCGGCCAGTTCCAGTTTGAAGGTAGCAATATCAGTGATATATCTTGAAGCCCCCCGGTAACCAATCATGGGGTTTTCTTCAATCTCTTCGAATTCCTCGCCGCCTTTGAGAGCCCGGTACTCATTGGTCTTGAAATCATTGGTACGGTATACCACCTGGCGGGGGTGGAATGCTCTGGCGAAGTTGGTCAGGCCCTCGGCGAGTTTATCGACAAACTCATCGCCCCTGTTCTCCTTGATCATATAACTGGGGTGCTCGCCGATTGCTGCCACCATAAACTCAGCCCTTAGCAGCCCGATGCCGTCTACATCGCGGGAGGCTACCCTGTCGACCAGCTCCGGCTGAGCCAGGTTGACCAGCAGTTTGGTTCTGGTCTTGATTTTTACCTCAGACCGGGTCTCGACCTTTTCCTCGATTTCTATCTTGCCGTCATAAACCTTGCCGTTAGTGCCGTCAACGGTTATTACCTGCCCGTCTTTCAGGGTTGCCATAGACTGTCCTGTACCGACAACACATGGTATGCCCAGCTCCCGGCTGACGATGGCGGCGTGGGCGGTTCTACCGCCGCGGTCGGTAACGATGGCTACAGCCCTTTTCATTGCCGGTACAAAGTCGGGAGTGGTCATCTCGGCAATCAGGATGTCTCCAGCTTTAACCTTATCTATTTCAGAGGCATCCGGTACCAGTTTGACCGGTCCTGAGGCAATCCCCGGGCTGGCCGGTGCTCCCGATAGCAATACCGGGGCGGTAATTTCGTGTTTGGCTTCGGTGGGCTGCTCCTTGATGGTGGTTACCGGCCGGGTCTGGACAATGTACAGTCTATTGTCCTCCTTAGCCCATTCGATATCCTGGGGAAACTGGTACCAGTCTTCCAGGCGCATGCCTAAATGGGCGAGGGCGATAATATCATCATCATCTATTTTCTGGTTGGCCTGCTCTTCAGGGCTGAGCATCACCTTAATATTGGTATCTTCCCCCTTGCCGGTATCATCCCGTATCATTTTCCATTCTTGTTTGGCAATCTCCTTGCTGGTTATTTCCAGCCTGTCTTTACTTACAATATAGGTGTCCGGGGTTACGTCACCGGATACTATCATCTCACCGAGCCCGAGCACAGCTTCAATAGCAATCTTGCTTTTATCGCTGGTTACCGGTTCCAAAGTGAACATCACCCCGGAAGTTTCCGACTGCACCATTCTTTGCACCGGGACGGCAATGCCCACCTGGAAGTGGTCGAAATTTTGCTGTACCCGGTAGAATATAGCCCTGGCTTCAAAGAGTGAAGCCCAGCACTCCTGAACAGCTTTAACTACCTCTTCTTCACCCTCTACATTGAGGAAAGTCCTCTGCTGCCCGGCGAAAGAGGCTTCAGGCAGGTCTTCGGCGGTAGCTGAGGAGCGCACGGCAACCAACCCGCGGTCCATTTTGATATAGGCTTCGCGGATTTCCTGGGCGATTTCTGCTGGCATGGTAGCCTTGGATATAACCTCCCTGACCTGAGCGGCAACATCCTGGAGCTGTTTGCTGTCATTAGTGTCTATCAGGGCCAGCAATTCCCGGATTCTGTCAATAATTTTTGCCTGCTCCAGGAATTCAAAGTAGGTATCAGAAGTAACAATAAACCCGGGTGGAACGGGTATGCCAGCTCGCGTCATTTCACCAAGGTTGGCGCCTTTGCCCCCAACCAAAGCTACATCATCTTTAGAGACCTCATTAAACCAGACAATGGTCTTCCGGCCTACAGGCATAAGTATACCTCCTCTTCGTTGTGGAGATAAAAACTTTAGCAGTTTATTATAGCATAAGTCAAGAAATATTCCGAAAAACCCGGGCTTTCAACTATACCTGTTTTATGTTGACAGTACTGGATGGCTGGGTTTAGAATTAAACGTGTCGGTTGTGGAACAGATGAGGAGGTTTAGCCATGATAGAGATGACCATTGATAGTATAAGGGTTTCGCTAATGAATTACCAGCGGGTGGTAATCCTTAAAGAGAAGATGGCTGACCGCTACTTACCTATCTGGATTGGCGCCGCCGAGGCAGATGCCATTGCTGTAAAGCTACAAGGGGTAAATGTGCCCCGTCCTTTGACCCATGACCTGTTGTGTTCAGCTATTGACGTATTGGGGGCCAGTGTTAATCATATCCTGGTAAATGATCTCAGGAACGACACTTTTTATGCCAAGATTATCCTCAATGTGGATGGAGGAGAGATGGAGGTTGATTCCCGTCCCAGTGATGCACTGGCGTTGGCGGTAAGGGTAGAAGTGCCGATCTACGTGGACGATACGGTCCTGGACAAAGCCGGCATTCTGTTAGACAAGGAAACGGGTAAACCCATCTCCGAGGATGAAGAAGAAATTGATAAAATAGGCAGGGAAGTCAGTGAAGAAGAGATACGCAGGATGTCAGCTTTCAGTGAGTTCATAGATACACTTGATATGGAGGATTTTGATAAACGCAAATCCTAGGTCGTGTCACCCTGCTGTACATTAGAAATATAATTTGGTTGATTTATTGATTACTTTAGTCGATTGTTCTGATAGCGGAATCCCTGGATTTTTTACCCGGGGATTTTTTTATTAACCGTATCAGGGTTTTCCCTTAAATTGTTCAGGGCATTATTGGTTCAGGGTAGCCGGTAATCTACGGGAGTGGGGCTTGAATTAATAAGATAGATTTGGTATGCTGCCGATGGTATGAAGAGGTGGCAGACAGCCTTAAGGCTGGTAGGGGTGGGGTGGTATATCGGTATCTCAATCTTATTGGGTATCATCGGTGGTTCATGGCTGGATAGCAGGTATGGTACCCGACCCCTTTGGGTGATAGTTGGCTTACTGCTGGGCATTATCGTGGCCATATATGGTGTTTATCAGATGCTTTTACCTCTTATTAGGAGTAAAAACGATGGGGAGGATGATTAATGCCTAGGCGGGCCCTTTTCATCGGGTTAGCCGTTATTGTTGTCGTTTTCCTTGTTATAGGTTTTGCCAGTGGCCCTCTGGGTAAAAGTATACTGGGCGATATCGGGTTGCCCAGCTGGCTTAGCGTTCCTCAGCCACACCCCGAACTCCCTGCCGAAGCGGTCTTCCATATCTTTGGTTTTCCCATAACCAATAGCATTATTGCCGCCTGGATTACGGTTGTTGTGCTGGTGACTTTTTCTATTGTCGTTACCCGCCGCATGAAAATCGTTCCCGGCAGGTTGCAGGCTGCCTTTGAATACCTGCTCGGTTGGCTGTACGATTTCTGCTGCAGTGCCGCCGGTGAGAAAAACGGGCGCCGTTTCTTCCCCCTGGTGGCCACCATTTTCCTGTTTGTTGCCTTTAATGCCTGGCTGGGACTGCTGCCCGGATACGGGTCACTAATGGCCCATACCGCTGAAGGGGAAGTACATCTAATCCGGCCGGCCAACACCGATATTAACATGCCTCTGGCTTTGGCGGTAATGGCGGTCATCTTTGTCCAGTATTTCGGTCTAAAAACACTGGGCCGCCGTTATATACTCAAGTTTATTAATGCGGGTGGTTTTTTCCGAAGTGCCGGGCAGGTCTTTAAGGGAAAGCTGGGCACCGGTTTTAGCGGTATGTTTACCGGAGTCATCGAGATTTTTGTTGGTTTCCTGGAACTCTTAAGCGAGTTCATCCATGTTGTCAGCTTTACTTTCCGTCTTTTTGGTAATATGACCGCCGGTGAAATACTTATTTTGGTGGCTGTTTTCCTTGTTCCATGGTTATTTGCCCTGCCGTTTTACGGACTGGAGCTTCTCATCGGTTTTCTGCAGGCGCTTATTTTCGGCGGTCTGACCCTGATATTCCTTACCCTTGCCGTTGCTTCTCATGAGGCAGAAGAAGCTTAATATAAAAATCACAGAAGTTGAAAAGGAGGTAGGTAAATGACACCAGAAGTAATGAAAATGTTAGCGGTAGGAATGATTGGTAGCCTTGGATTATTAGGGCCGGCGCTGGCTCTTGGTCTTATTGGCTATTCAGCCCTTACCGGAATAGCCCGCAATCCTGAAGCAAGGGGGCCGATATTTACCAATATGATCCTTATTGCCGGTCTTGCTGAGGCTATTGGTATCTATGCCTTGATTATAGCTATAATCCTAGCTATGATTGTATAGTGATGTTAAGGGGGAATTATGGAGCAGCAAGGTATTCCTAGTTCTATAGTGGTTCTCTTTTCTGCCGTTATTGTTGCGGCAATACTGGTCATAGGACTGATAATTAACGTAGTGCTTTCGGCGTAATTAGAGAGAGGGTTAAAAAATGGAAGGTCTTGAGAGTCTTGGCATTAACATACCGACTCTAATAGCGCAAATCGTCAATTTTTCGCTTCTCTTTGGACTGCTGTACCTGTTTGCCTACAAACCGGTAATGAGAATGCTTGATGAGCGTTCTCAAAGGATCAAGGAGAGTATGGAGCAGACAGAGCATATTAAAGAGCAGGCAGCCCGTGCTGAAGAAGAGGCTAAGAAGAAAATTGAGGATGCCAGTAAAGAAGGGCAAGAGGTGATAGCCCGTGCCGTGAGAACTGGTGAAGAGGTGCGCCAACAGGCACAACAAGAAGCCAGAGAGGACGCTGAATCGCTTATTATGCGGGCCAGGTCTGAAATCCAGCGTGAGAGGGATGAAGCAATTGATGAGTTGCGTACGGAGTTTGCTGACCTGACCATACAGGCGGCCGAGAAGGTAATTGACCGTTCTCTTGATAAAGAGGCGCACCGCCAGCTTATTGAAAAAACACTGGAAGAAAGCGCAAGCCTGAAAAAGGGCTGAATTCTGACTCTGACTTCGTGTCTGATTGTAATAATGGAGCTGGCACGAGGAAATGACCGGAAGTGGATGTTTTATTATATATTGGCTCAGCCTTAATACTCATATGGGGTATAGCCCATATCGTGCCCACGAAGTCAGTGGTTAAGGGTTTCGGGGGAATATCAGAAGATAACATTCGTATCATAACAATGGAGTGGGTGGCCGAAGGACTGGCATTATGCTTTATAGGGTTGCTGGTGTTAATGGTCACCGTTTTCGGTGATTCACAAAGCCAGGTGGCTGCCATCGTCTATTGGGTATCGGCGGGGATGCTGGTAATCATGGCGGTATGGACCATGTTGACCGGGGCGAGAACACCGGTGACTCCGATAAAAATTTGCCCGGTGGTTAAAGCTACTGCTGCCGTAATGTTGGTCTTGGGTAGTCTGCTGTAAGTACTAATTTGAATAAACTCCAGCCTGGTATATAGGGGAGGAAACATTGGCCAGAAAGGCTTCTACCAGACGGTATTCACAGGCAGTTTTTCAAATTGCCCTGGAAAAGGACGAATTGGAAGCCTGGCAATCTGACCTGGAGAAAATCGCCATGCTTGGCCAGGATGAGGAGATAACAAATTACCTTGAGAACCCCAAATTCCATTTTAGCGATAAGGCTAAATTACTTAACGAGCAACTCGGTGATATCAATCCTCTGGCTCTGAATCTGGTTTTCCTTCTGGTGGCCAAGGGTGGGATAACCATGGTTGGTGAAATTGCCGAGGAGTATCGGCGGCTTGTGGATAGCTATCATGGTATAGAAGAAGCCCGGGTTACTACTGCCGTACCACTCGATGATGATGAGAAGGTTAAGCTGGCAGAACGGTTGGGCAACCTGGTTGGTAAGAAGGTAGTCCTCGAATCTGAGGTAGATTCCAGTGTGGTCGGCGGTATTATCGCCAGGATCGAAGGGAAACTGTTTGATGGTAGTACTCGTGGCCAACTGCAGGCCCTGAAACGGGAAATAAGTAGAGTAAGAAGGTAAATGGGCAGAGAATTAGAATTAACTTCTTTACATAAGAACTGACCCTCTCGTCTGAATAAGAGGGAACTAAAGGGGGTGAGGTAGACAAAATGACATCAAAGGGACAGGATATCGTAGCTGTCATCAAGCAGCAGATCGAGCAGTTCGGGCTGGCAGCGACCATGGTTGACGTTGGTACCGTTATCGGAGTTGGTGATGGTATCGCCCGGATTCACGGTCTGGCGGCCGTCAAATATAGTGAACTGCTTCAGTTTCCCAATGATATTATGGGAATTGCCATGAATCTGGAGGAGGAAAGCGTAGCGGCTGTTATCCTCGGTGATTACGCTGATGTCAAGGAAGGTGATGAAGTACGGAGTACGGGACGGATAGCCGAGGTGCTGGTCGGCGACGCTCTCATCGGCCGCGTGGTTGATCCCCTGGGGCGGCCCCTGGATGGTAAAGGCGATATCAAGAGCAAGAAAACCCGCCCGGTAGAAAGGATTGCCCCCAACGTGACCATGCGCCAGGGAGTTGATACGCCGGTGCATACCGGTATTAAAGCGATAGACAGCATGATTCCGATAGGCAGGGGGCAGCGTGAGCTCATTATTGGTGACCGCTCTACGGGTAAGACAACCATTACTCTGGATACCATCATCAACCAGAAGGGTGGTGACTTAGTCTGTATCTATGTCGCCATCGGGCAGAAGGCATCAAAGGTGGCCAGGATAATAGCCACGCTGGAAGAATACGGTGCTATGGAGCACACGATTGTGGTGGCTGCCAATGCCTCGGATTCGGTTGCCTTGCAGTACCTGGCCCCTTATTCCGGTTGCGCTATCGGCGAAGAGTTTATGGAGAATGGCGGTGATGCCCTGGTTATTTATGATGACCTTTCCAAGCATGGCTGGGCGTACCGCCAGCTTTCCCTTTTATTACGCCGTCCTCCGGGGCGGGAAGCCTATCCCGGCGATGTCTTTTATCTGCACAGCCGTTTGCTGGAGAGGGCAGCCAAGTATGCCGACGAACATGGCGGCGGTTCTCTTACTGCTTTACCCATTATTGAGACACAGGCCGGTGATATGTCCAGCTACATACCGACCAATGTTATCTCTATTACCGACGGCCAGATATATCTGGAAGCTGACATGTTTAATGCCGGCCAGAGGCCGGCTCTCAATGTCGGCGCATCGGTCTCCAGGGTGGGTAGCAAGGCACAGACGGAGGCGATGAAGCGGGTCGCTGGTAGACTGAGGTTAGAGCTGGCGCAGTACCGTGAACTGGCCGCATTTGCCCAGTTCGGCACCGCCGAGTTGGACCAGGCGACCAGGGACCAGATTGAGCGCGGGCGGCGTATCACCGAGGTCTTGAAGCAGAACCAGTATGTACCGATGCCTATAGAGAAGCAGGTTGTGATTTTGTATTCTGCTATTAATGGTTACCTCGATGATGTGGCTGTGGATAAGATTGGCGGCTTTGAGGTTGACCTCCACCGGTTTATGGCGGCAAATCATCCCGAGATAGGGAAGGCTATTGCTAAGGACAAGGACATCAGCCCCGGAACTGAAGATAAGCTAAAAGTAGCTATCGGGGAGTTTAAAAAGGGGAGAAGCAGGGAAGAGAAAAAAGATACCGAAGAAGCTGAGGAAGGTGACAGGGAAAAAACCAAGGCAGAGGTGAAGAAGGAGGCCAAGGGAAAGGCCAAAAAGGCTAGGGAAGGGGAAAAGGAGGAATAATCAAGGGTGGCTAACATACGCAAAATCCGCGACCGGATGCGGGGCGTTCAAAACATAACCAAGATCACGCGGGCTATGGAGATGATTGCTACCTCCAAAATGAGGCGTGCCCAGGAGCGTGGTCTGGCGGGAAGGCCTTACTCTGAGAAGATCCGTCAGGTAATAGCTGACCTGGTTGCTTTACCCACAAACGGCAGGGCCCTTCATCCATTGTTACAGCACCGGCCGCCGGCTAGAATAGCTATTGTCCATATTACCCCCGATAGGGGTCTGTGTGGCGGTTTAAATACAAGTGTCAACCGGCAGGTAGCCAGTTTCATCCTGGAGCAGAAAATGCCGGTAATCGTTATCTGTGTTGGCCGCAAGGGACTGGATTATATGCTGCGGCAGGGCCGTGATGTCAAGGCTGAGTTCACGTGGCTCGGTGACAGCCCCAGCTTGCTGGATACATTGCCGATATCACGGATCATTATTGATGATTACACCAATGGGGTTATTGATGCCGCCTACCTTTCATATGCCCAGTTCGTCTCCACTATGGTACAGACACCGATTGTTCAACCGCTTTTGCCGGTAGAACCGGCTGAGATACCCCAGGCACAGAACGTGGACTATATCTATGAACCTAGTTCCGATGTAGTACTAGCCGGGCTACTACCGAGATTTGTTGAAATGCAGGTTTACCATGCTATCCTGGAAGCCATTGCCAGCGAGCAGTCAGCCCGTATGGTAGCCATGCGTAATGCCACTGAAAATGGTAAAGAACTTATTGATGATTTGACTCTGATGTATAATAAAGCCCGTCAGGAGTCGATCACCAAGGAGCTTCTTGACATAGTAGGTGGGGTTGCCGCCTTGAGTTGAAGTACAGAAGTTTTAACATCCGGCAATCACGGTGAATCTGCCGGTATGTTTGCCGGGGCCAATTCTAATACAGGTGAAATCAGCGAGGTGAAAAATGGCCAATGGTAAAGTAGTGCAGGTAATAGGTACTGTGGTTGATTTAGAATTTCCACCCGAGTCACTGCCGGCACTGCACAATGCTATTGAGATTGGTAGTAATGGTGTCAAGATTGTGCTGGAAGTTCAGGAACATATCGGGAATAACTGGGTAAGATGCCTTTCGCTGTCGCCTACAGAGGGGTTGGCAAGGGGCACCGAAGCCGTGGATACAGGGGCTCCGCTTAGCGTACCGGTGGGCAAGGCGACGCTGGGGAGGTTGTTCGATGTTATGGGTATGCCGCTGGATAACCTCGGTGAGGTTAAGGCCGAGGAGAAGTGGTCTATCCATCGCTCGCCGCCCAGTATCGAGGAGCAGGAAACTACCACTGAGATGCTTGAAACCGGGCTCAAGATTATTGACCTGATTACCCCTTTTACCAAGGGTGGCAAGGTAGGTGCCTATGGTGGTGCCGGGGTTGGTAAAACAGTTATTATTCAGGAGCTAATCCGTAACATAGCTACAGAGCACGGAGGGTTTTCCGTTTTTACCGGTATCGGGGAGAGGTCCCGTGAGGGTAATGACCTGTGGAATGAAATGAAAGAATCGGGCGTTATTGACAAGACCGTGCTGGTCTTTGGGCAGATGAATGAACCACCGGCGGTCCGTTTCAGCGTAGGGCTGACCGGGCTAACCATGGCGGAATATTTCCGTGATGTCGAGCGGCAGGATGTTCTGCTGTTTATTGACAATATCTACCGTTACACCCTGGCCGGAATGGAGGTATCAGCGCTTCTGGGCCGCATGCCTTCGGCAGTGGGTTATCAGCCTACCCTGGCTACCGAGGTAGGCGAGCTTGAGGAGAGGATTACTTCTACCAAGCAGGGCTCAATCACCTCTTTCCAGGCGGTTTATGTTCCCGCTGATGACTACACCGACCCGGGAGTGGCCACGACATTCGGTCACCTCGATGGTGTTGTTGCCCTGGAGCGCTCTATCTTTGAGCAGGGTATTTATCCGGCGGTTGACCCGCTGACCTCAACATCACGGATACTGGACCCCAATGTCGTTGGTGAGGAGCATTACAGGGTCGCCCGCGGCGTGCAGCAGGTACTGCAACGCTACAAAGACCTTCAGGATGTAATTGCCATATTAGGTATTGAAGAACTAAGTGATGAAGACAAGGTAACTGTAGCCAGGGCCCGTAAGATACAGAGATTTTCCTCACAGCCGATGTTTGTTGCCGAGGTGTTTACCCAACAGGAAGGCCGTTACGTCCCGGTGGGAGAAACGGTACGCGGCTTCAAAGAAATACTGGATGGCCAGCATGATGGCCTGCCAGAGCAGGCATTTTATATGGTGGGGACTATTGATGAGGCGGTGGAGAAGGCGAAGGGAATGGAGGCATAGACTATGCCAACCCTGAAACTCGATGTCGTCAGCGCTGAGCGGGTGGTCTACTCAGATGATGTAGATATCGTTATTGCCCCTGGTATTGAAGGCCAGCTGGGTATCCTGCCCCATCATACGCCATTGATGACCATATTGGAGGTTGGTGAATTGCTGGTGCGGAAGGGGGGACAGGAGTTCTCCCTGGTTATTACCGGGGGTTTTCTAGAGGTTCGCCCTGACCGTGTTATTGTTCTGGCTGACGCCGCTGAAAGGGCTGAAGAAATCGATATCTCCAGGGCTGAGGATGCCAAGCGCCGGGCAGAGGAAAGGCTCAAACACCTTACACCAGAGGTGAATGTGGCCCGGGCTGAGGCAGCGCTACGTCGTTCGCTGGCACGCCTGAAAGTGGGGGAGAAGAGGAGGAGAAGACGGGGTAGTTGAAGGTTTACCAAAGAAAAACAGCCTCGGTCAGCAGCTATTCTATCTAGCCGCTTTTTTATTTAGAGTCAGCAGTCCCTCGATGGGCTCAATCGTTATGTACCCCTTGTCCGGCTCAATAGATACGATGACGTCCTCGATAGCCGGGATAAGGATTTCTTCATTAGCACCGCTGACGACGTAGTTATCGTTACTCGGTGTGTTTAGAACCTGGCTGACCTTTCCCAGCAATTCGCCGCGGGTTGTCCAGACCTCAAGCCCGATGATTTGAAAATGGTAGTACTGGCCTTCAGGAAGAGGCCAGAGCTGGCTTTCGGCTATTTCTATCATTTTACCGACCGTCTTCTTCGCTTCTTCAAGACTGTTAATAGTGTCAAGTTTGATAATTGCTGTGCCCTTGCGCCACTCGACACTCTCGATATCGGCTGCTTGCCGGTCAATATAAACACGGCCAGAAGGTTTAAAGCGCTGTGGAAAGTCGGTGGTTACTTCCAGCTTCAGTTTTCCCCTGACGCCCTGGGTAGCAATAATTCTGCCGACAGTTATAAAGCCCATTTGATTACTGGACATTGCGGTTTTATACGCTACTCGATAGCATAGAGCTTGCCGTCATAAGACCCGATATAAACCGTACCGTTGGCTACCGCCGGTGATGACGTGATCTTGTCTTCAGTGGCGATATCCCAAAGCTTTTCACCGGTGGCAGCATCGATGGCGTAAACCCGGCCGTCCTGGCTGCCAACAAATACAGTATTACCGGCTACTGCCGGCGAGGACCATATCGATCCCCCGGTTTTAAATTGCCAGGTTTTCTCCTGCGTCTGGGTATCTATCGCCAGTAGATACCTGTCCGAGCCGATGTAAAGGTGGTCTTCGGTTATTACCGGCGATGAGGTCATTCCTTTAAAGAGTCTGGCCCGCCACAGAAAACCAGATTGCAGCGGGGGTTGAGGGACGCCGGGGATACCCAGTACCCATAGCTGGCTCCATAGGGGTTTTATTTCGTGCTCTCTGGGATAACTCCTGGCGTCATGATCAACGGCATATAGATAGCCGTTGACATTGGTAAAGTAGATAATATCATCTTTTATTGCCGGTGAACAGAATCCGGGGTAATGTGACTTGAAGCGGAGGATACGCCTCCCATCAAGGGCGTGCAGGGTGTAGAGGAAGGTTCCGTTTGTTCCAATATATACAATGCCGTTATAAACTGCGGGAGATGTGGTGACATGACTGCCGGCATAAAACTTCCAGACCGGTCTGCCGTTATGAATATTCAGGGCGTAGATATTATAATCGTCAGCGCCAAAGTATATCATATCACCGGCAATCGCCGGTGATGATGAGATGGGGTATGGGGTCTCGAAGACCCAGATCATTTCGCCGGTATCCGCGTCGACGGCATACATGTTACCGTCATTGGAGCCGAAATAGACTACCCCGTCGGCAATGGCTGGTGAGGAGTCAACCCAGCTGCCGGCCTGGAATTCCCAGTGTTTTTCACCGGTATCGGCATCCAGGGCGTAGAGTTTATGGTCCCGTGAACCGAAATAGACAGTACCATTGACTACCGCTGGTGATGAGTGGACGGGGCCGCCAGTAGGAAAGACCCACTTAACCGTCCCCTGTGGTGCAGTAGTGACCGAGTCGGCACTACCCGAGTGTTCTGTGTCGTGACGGAACATGGTCCATTGCCCGGGTGGTGAGTTGGAGTTTAGGTCTTCTGGCGGCTTGAATAATAAGCCTGTGGAAAAATACAGGGTGGGGAATGTTATGGCGGTCAGGACAACAAGGGAAGTCAGGCTGCCACCTACCCGTATAATTTTTCTTTTCCGTTTCATATATGCTATCTTCCTGGCTACTTCCTCTTTCATTTCCTCGAAAGATAGTATCGGGCTGTCCTCGTGGATAAAAGCACCCCAGCAATATTCACAGGAGCGTGTCCCTGCGGTATTTGGTTGATGACATACGGGACAGATGACCCAGGAGTCGGCTTCAGGAGCTGAGTCCTCCAGTGATTGCAGTCTTATTACTAGATTCTTTAGTTCGTCTTTGATGGCTGACCTCCTCGCCCATATATTATACTATATTCTATTATTTTGTTACTGGTTTTTAAAAAACCTCGCACTACTCGATAGCATAGAGCTTGCCGTCATGTGAACCTATGTAGATTATGCCATCGGCTACCGCTGGCGATGAGGTGATTTTGCCTTCAGTGCTAATATGCCAGGCTTCTTCTCCGGTAATAGCATCGATGGCATACAGGCGGTGGTCATCGCTGCCAAAGTATACATAATTATTGATGACCGCAGGTGAGGACCATACCGAGTCTCCTGTTTCAAATTCCCACACTTTCTCCTGGCTCTCCAGGTTTATTACTATCAGCTTCTCGCCGGTGCCGACATACAAGTTACTACCGACTATAGCCGGTGACGTTGTTGCCGACCTGCTTATCCTCAGTTGCCATAGGAAGCCGGATTGCAGCGGGGGTGCGGGAATACCTGGCAGACCCCAGGCATATATTTGTGTCCACATGGGCCTGAATTCATGTTCGCGAGGCCAGCTCCGGGCATCAGCGTCGACGGCATATACACGGCCACTGGAACCACTGAAGTAGATGGTATCATTACTTAGTGCTGGCGAAGAGAACCCGGGGTAATGTGACTTGAAGCGGAGGATGCGTCTTCCGTCGATTGCATGCAGGGTGTAAAGGTAGTTGCCGTTGGTCCCGATATAGACGATGCCGTTCAGCACTGCCGGGGATGAGGTGACATGGCTACCGGTATAGAATTTCCAGATCTCTGTTCCATCGCTGGCATCAAGGGCGTAGATGTAATAATCATCGGCGCCAAAGTATATCATATCACCGGCGACTGCCGGTGATGATATGATGGGATAGGCGGTCTCGAAAACCCAGATTGTTTCGCCGGTTTCCGCATCGACGGCATACATGTTGCCGTCGTTAGAGCCGAAGTAGACAACGCCATCGGCGATGGCCGGTGAGGATTCTACCCAGCTGCCGGTCTCGAATTCCCAGAGCTTGTCGCCGGTTTTGGCATCCAGGGCGTAGAGTTTGCTGTCCTGAGAGCCGAAATAGACGGTACCGTTGGCTACAGCCGGTGATGAGTGGATGGCGCCATCAGTGGGGAATACCCATTTTATCGTCCCCTGGGGCACGGTACTGACCGAATCGGCACCACCCGAGCGCTCTATGTCATGGCGGAACATAGTCCATTGTCCTGGCGGAGAGTTTGAGTTTAAGTCCTTGGGCGGCTTGAATAATACACCGGTTGAGAAGTACAGGGTGGGATATAAGATAGCCGTCAGGACGATTGCCGAAACAGCGCTGATAACTGATATCTTGATCGTCCATCTACGTTTAAGGTAAGCTACCCTTTTGGTTACGGTTTCCTTCATTTCCTCGAAGGATAATACCGGGCTGTCCGAGTGGATCATGGCGCCCCAGCAGTGCTCACAAAAGCGGGTTCCCGTTATATTGGGTTGATGGCATACGGGACAGATAACCCAGGAGTCAGCTTCAGGTGCCGATTCTTGGAATGAATGGAGCCTGTTTTCCAGCCTTTTTCGCTCGCCTTTTATGGCTGACCTCCCCTTCCGGTGATAGCAGTAGAATAGAATTAGACACCTGATGGACAAATAAAGGGTGGGCTTTTTAAGATATACTCTTATTCCAGAGAGTCTTGCCGTAGGTGCAATTGTCTCAGGAAATAGTCCTGGCTAGGTAGATATTCCAGAGTATGATTATATAATTTCGAGAATAGCCCTAGTGCCTGTTTTTGCTGCCTTTACCCTGACTAGGGTTCGCATAGCTTCGGCAATACGCCCTTGCTTACCAATTACCCTGCCTTTATCATCGTCGGCAACCTGTAATTTAAGCGTTATGCCTTGCTCGTTCTCTTCTTCGGTGACTACCACCGCATCAGGGGCGTTGACAATGGATTTAGCGATAAATTCGATTAGTTCTTTCATGATTTCTCCTTGATTGTCTTGAACTTTTCGGCGATGCCTGTTTTTGATAGTAATCTTGCAGCAGTAGCCGTTGGCTGGGCCCCTTGCCTGAGCCAATGGAGTGCCTGTCCTTCATTGATATCTACTGTCACCGGGTCGGTGAGCGGGTCATAATGCCCGATGACTTCAATAAATCTGCCGTCTCGTGGCGCTCTGGAATCGACAACTACTATACGGTAACTCGGTCTGTTCTTGGCACCGGTACGCCTTAGCCTAATTTTTACCATTCTGGTTAACCTCAGTTCTAGAATAAAAAGACGTTATGCGCTATTATGCGCTATAAGTAATCGCCTGTCAATAGCTATAATATTTGTCAATAAATCGTCTTCTGGCTATAATCGGTAGTATGAAGGTAGAGGAATTGCATGGTTGGCAGCTTACTATTGCTGAGGCCAAAGAATGGCAGCGTCAACTGGCGCTCCAGGTTTCACGGAATAGTGAACTGGGAGTACCCCGCTTCATTGCCGGTGTCGATATGTCGGTGAGGAGAGCAGCGGGGCTGGCTGTCGGGGCGGTAGTGGTTTTGAATTACCCTGAGCTTGAAGTGGTTGAAATGAAAGTGGCCGAGGAACAACTTGATTTCCCCTATATCCCCGGCCTTTTGTCTTTCCGTGAGTTGCCGGTTGTACTCAAAGCTTTCGGTAGTCTTGGCATCAATCCTGACCTGATAATGGTGGACGGTCAGGGGATTGCCCATCCCCGGCGCTTTGGACTTGCTTCTCACCTGGGGCTGTTTCTGGATACCCCCACTATCGGTTGTGCCAAATCACTGCTCTGTGGCAGCCATGAAGCAGCGGGAGATGGGGTGGGTAGCTATGAGGAAATTATAGATAATGGTGAGACTATAGGAGTAGTCTTGCGGACCAAGCATAGAGTAAAGCCGGTTTATGTATCTATCGGCCATAAGGTTGATTTAGACACGGCAATTTATTGGGTTCTATCGTGTTGCCGTGGTTACCGTCTGCCCGAGCCCACCCGTCTGGCCCACCTGGCAGCCGGCGGGAACCTGGTTCCGGCCAGAGCACTGTCGGGCACGAGGAAAAGCTATTGATAAGGATTGTAATTAATGTCAGTGACAGAGCTTTCCCGGTATTTATTAGTGAAATATTCATATCGTTGGGTTTAAGGGGGTCAATTGGTACAGGAACTAACTGATAAGCTAAAAGGGTTACAGGACAGAATATCCAAAGCACTGGTGCGTCTTTGACATTCCCGGCAGGGAAGAGGAAATCACCAATTTAGAGAAACAGGCAGCCAGACCGGACTTCTGGTTGGATAATAGCAGGGCCCGGAATGTTATGCGGCGTCTGGCCATGCAGAGAAAGATGGTGGAGAGTTGGCGGGGTCTGGAGCAACGGGTGGCTGATATTACCGGAACAATGTCGCTGGCTGAAGAGGAGGTTTCCTTCCGGGAGGAGATCGATTCTGAAATAGAAACGGTGGCTTCCATTCTGGGTGAACTGGAACTGGAGATGGCTTTCAGCAGCGAGTACGATTCCAGGAACGCTATCCTGACGATTCATGCTGGGGCTGGCGGTACCGAATCTCAAGATTGGGCTGAGATGTTGCTCAGGATGTACCTTCGCTGGGCGGAACGCCACGGTTATCAGGCTGAGGTCCTGGATACCTCTCCAGGCGATGAAGCGGGTATAAAGAGTGTCACCATTGATATTCAAGGTGACTATGCCTTTGGTTATTTGAAATCAGAGCATGGTGTCCATCGCCTGGTCCGCCTTTCTCCCTTTGATTCCGACCATGCCCGGCATACATCATTTGTACTGGTCGAGGTTATGCCTGAGGCTGAGGAAGAGAGTGATGTCAGGATAGATTCCGACGATTTGAAGATTGACGTTTTCCGGTCGAGTGGCCCGGGCGGACAGCATATGCAGAAAACGAGTAGTGCGGTCAGAATCACCCATCTGCCCACAGGCCTGGTGGTTACCTGCCAGAGTGAACGCTCTCAGTACCAGAATAAGGAAATCGCCATGAAGATTCTCCAGTCTCGCTTACTGAAGCTGGAGCTAACGGAGAGAGCCCAAGAAAGAGAAAGGTTGAAGGGAGAGCGTATCGCTGCCGGATGGGGAAGTCAGATCAGGAGTTATGTCCTTCATCCCTACAGGATGGTTAAAGACCACAGAACGGATTATGAAACCGGTAATGCCGATGCCGTACTGGATGGCGACCTGGATGGATTCATCACCGCTTATCTCCGCTCTCTACTGGGCACTCAAGACGACCTGTAAAGGGCGGCTGGTATGGTGTCTTTCTGCTGGAATTCCAGCTTATTTGATGTAAATTAATCTGAGGTCTATTCGGTCAGGGCTTTCCTGCCCACTATTTCATGCTTCAAGCACCATTGCTGCACGATATCAACGGCGGTATCGGCATCATCGCAGATTCTGAGCAGGTCAAAGTCTTCTTCAGAAATCATACCCCAGTCCAGGGCGTGACTTCTGAGCCAGCTCAGGAAGCCCTCCCAGTATTTGGTATCCAGTAACACTATCGGGAACGGTTTTATCTTGTGCGTCTGCATCAGGGTCAATACTTCAGTCAGTTCGTCAAGTGTACCCAGCCCACCGGGCATTACAATAAAGGCAATGGCGTATTTTACCAGCATGACCTTGCGAACAAAGAAGTGGTTAAACGTTATTGATAGTGTCGCGTAGCAATT
>Ga0209427_10001043_pt1 | contig 31337 bp, 30 predicted proteins | sample DeeMarSWOR136_30_FD_187465 | JGI IMG/M metagenome (GOLD analysis project Ga0209427, IMG submission 187465) | Marine sediment microbial communities from White Oak River estuary, North Carolina - WOR-1-36_30 (SPAdes) (version 2) | ecosystem: Environmental > Aquatic > Marine > Intertidal zone >...
AAGAAGGGGGCCATACTCGTCAACACCGCGAGAGGCCCCATAGTAGACGAAGCCGCCCTGGCGGAAGCCCTGAGGGAGGAGAGGCTCATGGGGGCCGCCATCGACGTGCCCCGCTACGGCGAAGGGGAGTTATCTCAACTCGTAGACACATTCCAGGGCATAAAGAACGTGCTGCTCACACCTCACGTCTCCGCCTTCTCTCCAGAGGCTGAGGTTCGGTGGTCGAAGCAGTTCACCGAGAACGTCTGCCGAGTGCTGAGAGGTGAAACGGCCAAATACGTGGTCAGTTGATCGGATTAATAGCGCGCGCAGGCTTATTCGTCACTCCATCGTGAGGAGCCTTCTTCTTCCCACGAGCAACGCTGCATAGCCCAGGAGTAGATTGAGCCCGGAGTGGAGGAGGGAGACTCCCGTCACACCTATCACGGGGTCCTGGAGCCTGAAGCCCATGGTGGAGACGTAGAGCGAGGCCGCGAACAGCGCTATGCCCCCGACGAGGGCTACGAACACGTTGAGGACGAGCCTGGGGGACTTGTCAGAGTAGGCCGGGTTCACGAGGAAAAGCCCGGTGACGAAGACGGCGTTCGCCGTGGAGAACACCGCCATCAGCCCCGTGTTCACCAGGACCCCGGCAAGGGTGGCCCCCGGCTGGAAGGGGCTCGTGACGAGGACCGTCCCCGTCGCGATTGGGACCACGACGAGCCAGCTCTTCAGCACCATCGCCTTGATGAAGCGCCACACCGCGTTTGGGGCCTTCTTGTAGATGTAGAGTAGCTCCCTCCCCTGGACGGTCACGTCTCCTGTAACCATCACCGTGATTACTGGGAGGATGAAGAGGGCCATCATCAGGGGAACAGGGGGCTCCCCGGGCCCCGCCGGGTACCGGGGGGTGATGAATACGTTCATCATAATCAGCACCATGACGATGTAAGATACGTTTGTGACGTTCTCTAGGCTACGGGCGTAGTCCTTGAACACGGAGACCAGGAGGGCCCCGAAGGAGCCGCCACCGCCGAGGGCCCTCACCGCGCCGTAGAAGGCCCCGTCCCGCCCCACCCTCGTGTCGGTCATCGCGGTCGGCTCCAGGCTGTAGGCGCGATCCGCGATCTTCCCCCCCAGCCAGAGCATGGCGACGAAGTAGGCGACGACCCCACCGAAGCCCATCAGGATGCGGGGGTCAGCCATGAGCCCCCCGGGGCTCCTCGATATATACAGGATCACGTCGCCCCCCCATGAGCTGGGGAACAGGGCCAGGACGGCCTTCAGGAGGCCGCCGGCGTCGGGGTCAGCTAATGCCGTTAGGAGGCCGCCATAGGCCATGGCGTAGTACAGGATCACCAGGGGGAGGGCCAGCGCCATGGCCAGCGCCTTCCCTATGTCCCTGCCCTTCGCGGTCCGCCCGAGCCTCGTCTTCACCACGGCGGCTATGACGTTCCCCGTCCACAGCCCCGAGAAGACGGTCACCATGAAGACCACGACGATGATGGCCTGCTGGCTGACGCCGACGCCCATGGACCCCATGACGGCGGCGAGGAGGCCGGCCAGGATTGAGACGAGGATGGAGTAGAGGGGCAGCTGCCCCAGGAACTCCCCCAGGAGGACGTCCCCTGCAACGATGGGGGCTGACAGGTAGATCTCCAGCCGCCCCATGGGCTCCTGCCTCAGGGCGGTCTGGATGGGGATCATGATGAAGTACAGGAAGAGCGTGGTGAGGATGACCCGCATCTGGGAGACGGCGGCCTGGGACAGGATCAGCGCGAACTCGTCCCCGACGTAGCGGTCCACTATCATAGGGGCGACGATGAGGGTGTATGCGGCGATCGACGCCACAAAGAGGACCGGCAGAACCGGCCTGAGCTTCCTGATCCTGCTCGTGCTCATCAGGTACTCGTTCCTGGCGATCACGAGCCACTTAGGGCTATGCAACCTGCTCCCTCCACGCGAGGAGCTCGTCGTTCACGAGGCCGCCCGTCAGGGCTATGAACGCCTCCTCCAGGGTCCCCTTCCCCGACTGAGCCATTATCTCCTCCACGGTCCCGATGGCGATGAGCCTCCCTCTGTTGATGATGCCTATCCTGTCGCAGAGCTCCTCCACCACCGGCAGGAGGTGGCTGCACATGAAGATGGTCTTCCCGGCCGTGTCGGCCAGCTCCTGGATGAGCTCCTTCACCATGTGCGCGGCCCTCGGGTCCAGGGTCGAGGTTGGCTCGTCGAAGAAGAGTATCGGCGGGTCGTGGATGAGGGCCGCCGCGATGAGTAGTTTCTGCTTCATCCCGCTGCTGTATCCCTCTATGAGGTGGTCCTCCCTCTCGTGGAGGCCGAAGAGCTTGAGCAGCTCGTCCATCCTCACCTCCAGGATGTCGCAGGGGACGTTGTACAGGGCCCCCATGAACTCCAGGAACTCCTGACCGCTCAGCTTCTCGTAGAGCCCGGGCGACTCTGCCAGCATCCCCGTGACCCGCTTGACGTCGTCCTCCTGCTTGACGATGTCGAAGCCGTTAACCACTGCCGTGCCCTCCGAGGGCTCTATTATCCCGTTGAGGAGTCGGACGGCCGTCGTCTTCCCGGCCCCGTTGGGGCCGAGCAGCCCGAAGGTCTCACCCTCGAACACTTCGATGTTGAGCCCGTCCAAGGCCTTGATTTCCCTGCCTTTACCGTAATATTTCGACAGGTTCACGGTCTCTATCACCACTCTCCTCATTTCTCTACCCCCAGCTCAACCGGCACGCCCGCACGAAGTCCTCGGATGGTCACAGCCTCTTGCGCCTGTCCCCGCTGAGCTCCCGGGTCAGGACGCCGACGAGGTCGCTGTGCCTCTTCAGGATGTCGTGCCAGACTTCCCCCTTCTCCGTCTTCCGGTAGCCCTCCTCCTTGCTCCCCTCGATGAGGCCGTTCTCCTCCAAGTAGCCGATCACCCTGTCCGTCTGCCACTGGTTCCCCGCCCTCCTGTAGATGTCGTACCTCAGGGTCCTCCCCCGCCTCTCCTCGGCCTCGTCAAAAATGTCCAGGTACTCCTTCAGCCTCTCCGCCGCCTTGGAAGGGGGAGGGGCTACACGGGAGCTCATGCTCTAAGCCTCTAGGGTCTTCTCCAGTTCGGCTAGTCTGGCGTATCTGTTCTTAAGCTCGTTGTACGTGCGCAGGGTGTAAATCCCCCCGATGGCCATGACGATGACGCCGAGGGAGATGGCGTACAGGTAGAACTGGTCGAGCCACCTGGTGGAGCCCTCGATTATCTTCATGTAGACCTGGTGGGCAGATAAGGCCTGCATGCATGCCATCAACAACATGAAGAAGCCTGAGAGGTAGACGGACCTTATGCTCCGGTTCATGTCCTTCACCATCGTCCTAGCGTCGCTCCATAGCTCATCGTACACTGTTTTCAATTGAGCTAGTTCTTCGTCTCCCATTCTATCATCGCCTAATTGATATGTTGCACCAAATATTTTTGCGTGTTTCTAGATGTTAGCCCGTGTTAAATTCTAGTCTCGCCCTAGAAACATGTGTGCGCGCTAGAATGGCAGGTTGGAGACGCATGATGTAGTAGATATTATAGCCACGCGCGTGATCGGGGCCATGGGAGCAATATTCGCCATAGTCGGAATAGTGTCCTCCGTTCCCCTTGGGCGATGGCGGACAGCGCGCGCACGAAGCCGCTCTCTATCTAAGACGCTTAAGAGCCATGGCTGATGGGGTCGTCGCCAGCCCTCCTCGAGCGGTGCAACGGAGCTCACGGGGAAGCATCCTCCCCACCTGCATGACAGCGTCGATGGTCTCGTCGATGGGTACAGGATTTCTATATCCTCCAAGGATGAGGTCGGCGCATACGAAAGCGGATGAAGCGGCCACGGCGTTCCGTGTGTGGCACGGGATCTCGACGATGCCCTGAACAAGATCGCACACAGAGCCCATCGTGTTCTGAAACGAGATGGCGGCGGCGTCAAGGGCCTGCTGAGCCGAGCCCCCCAGTGCCTCAAGGACCGCGGCAGAGGCCATTGCCCCAGCAGCGCCTATCTCCACTTGGCAGCCGGCTACTTCGGCGGCGAAGGTCCCCCTGTTGGCGAGGATGAGCCCGACAGCTGAGGCAGCGAAGAGGGCCAGGACAGCCTGATCTTTACTCAGCTTCTTTTCTTCGACGAGGGTGACCATCACCCCGGGGATGGTCCCTGCTGCGCCTCCGGTCGGGGCCGCACAGACGACCCCCATGCTGCTGTTGACGTGCATCGCTGCCATCGCTCTCGCAGCCGCCTTCGTGTGGAGCCCTCCGATGGGTAAGAGCCCCTCTTCCTCCCGTTTGAATATCTCCCGCGCGCTTGGCTCAAGCAGTTGCATCCCCCGGATCTCGTTGTTGAGGCCACGTTCCACCGCCCGGTGCATTATCTCATATCGCCGCCACATCTCTTCGATCGCCTCCCTCTCCGTGATGCGCAGAAGATGGGCCTCGTATGAGAGCGCGGCCTCCCCTAGGGAGCAAGGCCTATCAATTGTGAACTTGATCATCTCCTCCCCGCTCGTGAAAAGAGGCTCGCCTGGTTTCGGGAACATGACGGGCCTGGTTTTCCAGATCCCTCTGACTCCAACGGTTGTCTCGAGTCTCTCCAGATCAACGCTTTCAAGCGGTCTCAGGCGCTTAACAGCGATGAGCACGTCATTGCCGCGTTCCATTAGAACAGGCTCCCCCGTGATCTCGCCGTCATCGGTCAATGCTTCAACAACACTCTTCGCGACCGCTCTCTCGGCTTCAACAATGTGGTCATATGCATCTCCCGTGAGATTCACCTGCCACCCGTTGAATCTCCTCAACTCCACGGCCCCACCGCCAACGGATCTAGCAATAACCCGTACCGCTTTCCCGCTCCTCGAGGCTCCACGTATCTCGATAGCGTTCGGGTGATCGTCCTCTTCTACCGCTGCGACGTCGAATTCGATGGACAGGCCTGATTCACGGGCCTCCTCAAGGGCCCTGAAAAACCCCTTGTTCGTTATCTCCCCGCCCATCAATCCGGTGGCGAAGCCAAGGTCGCTGCCCTGCTGATGGTAAACCTCCGCATAGGAGCCACCTTCAGCGAATGTGATCTTCACGGACTGAGGCTCATCGTCGAGAAGATCTCGGATCAGACTTCCGATGTGCTGCGACGCCGCCGTGTGGGAGCTCGAGGGCCCACGCATGATGGGGCCCATGACTTCGTTGAAGATGCTGACCTTCTTCACCATGGTACACAGCTCCATTTTTCCATCATATCCCAGTATTGAACAAGTATCTTAGTTTTTTTGGGACCCACATTCGCGAGCGCGAATAATTCATGTGTAAAAATGATAATAAGTTAGTTTGAAATTAAAATATATTAACATATTATTTAATGTTTTTTATAGTAGGAACTGATTGATTTAGAAATTTTCTATTAACTCAGGGTTTTTTACTAATTATTTAGTATATGTAAAACATTCTTAATATAGTAAATATTTTATATAATAATAGATACGAGTTTGTTTTGTTAATCGAATACAGAAACCTCTTGACGCCTCTAGAGGAGGTAAAAAAACCTAGCCTGAGGCACGCAGGCTGAAAGAAAAAGGGTAAAAGTGAAAAAAAATGGAAGTAAAAATACACGGATACTCTAAAGAACAACTATTGGAAATGGACGTTGACTCTCTAAGAGCCATACTCCATGAAAGAACTCATCATGGTATAGAGGTCATGTTATACAGAATTCTCAATGGAAAACTGCAAAAGCCTCAGAATTTTGGAAATCAGGCAAAAATACTACTAAACTTGTGGGAAGAGAGAGCTTTACCAATGAATACCCCTGACATCGAATGGTGTCAAAGATATGTAAACATAGCAGATAAACTGAATGCCGGAGAAGAGGTCGAATTAGATGAAACTCTTCCACACCCTTTTACTGAAGAAGAATTGGCTGTCGTTAAAAAGCTCCTTTACGAACGACGTTCTATCAGGCAGTTCAAAGAGAAGCCTGTGCCAGATTGGATGATAAATGAAATTCTATACGCTGGGCTGATGTCTCCTCAAGGGTGCAACGTAGACTCCCGTAGATTCCTAGTATTAAGAAACCCTGAAGAATGGAAGCTCGTGAGAAGTGACATCCCAGTAGAGAACTGTGTCATGATAGTAGTCTGCCAAGACATGAGAGTGTACAAGACCCTACGATTTGATCAATATGTCCCACAGAACGTCTATTACGACGCTGCAGCAGCCGCAGATCACATTTGTTTAATGGCACACGCCCTAGGACTTGGAGCATGCTGGCTCACTCATGGAGAAGAGACACAAAAACGGCTACGCAACTATTTCGGGATGCATGAGGACTTCGTAAGTCGGAATCACATCATAATTGGATGGCCTGATGAGACGCCCATAAAATCCCAGCGAATGAGCTTGAAAGACGCCATAATAACTAAAATGGAATGATCGGCAGTGATGAAGGATAAAAAGACATTCACTCGAGAGGAAACCTTTGATCAAGTAAGGACGATGGCGAGACTCTTTGGTCTGATGTTCTACCACTTCTCGAACCTAGCTGTTGAGGAAATGGGTGAAGAAGAGGGAAAGAAATTCATAGCCGAGGCAGTTAAGCGCTTTGGCTTGGAACGGGCTAAGAGAGTCAAGGAGGAAGTCGAGAAAATGGGTTTAGAGCCAGTTCTGGAGAATTATGGAAAGGTATTGGATCTGCCAAGGATCGGATGGGGAGGATCAACAAGAGAGACCTTCTGTCCCTTTGCAGAAGTATGGATTGAGAAAGGAGCGGAAGATCTGTGCAAACTGTACTGTGAAGTAGATTACTGGAAGTTCGTTGGATACAACCCAGATATCAAAGTAAAAAGAGTAAGGAGCGTATTGGAAGGAGATAAAGACTGTAAATACGAGATTAATCAGGAGGATTGAAAGTGAGTATAATTGTAGAAGGAAGAATTTTACAGCTTGTATTCCTGCTGGGTTACAGCTTATTGATCCTATACGGGATTAATAGAAGTGTAAACCAAGGCAAGGTCCCCAATATCCGTCAGCCAGCGGCAATTGCAGCAATAGAGGAACATGTGGGAAGAGCCGTGGAAATGGGTCGTCCTGTGCTCTTCCAAACTGGGATAGGCGACGTAAGTAGCAATGCAGGTGCCACTCACATGGCAATGCTCGGAGTACTCGACTACACAGCTAAACTTGCAGCAAACAAGGAGGCAAAGTTCATATGCACAACGCCATCGCCAACGCTCTATCCCATGGCTGAGGAGATAATACGCAATTCCTTCCTTACAGAGGGAAAGCCTGACCTATTCACAGACGACACAATCCAATTCCTATCAAACCAACAAATGTCCTATTGCAGCGCAGTAATGCACCTCATGAAGAGAGAGAACATTTCTCTGAATATCCAGATAGGCTTCTTTCAGGCTGAAAATCTGATTACACTGGAAGCGGCAAAGGACTCTGGTGCAGTGAATATTGGCGGAGCCGTGAGAACTCTCCGAATCCCTGGTATGGCCTTCGGATGTGACTACTTCCTCATGGGTGAGGAAGTTTTTGCTGCAGGCGCATTCTGCAGTAGGGATCCTCTGCGACTCGGTTCACTGTTGGGGCAAGACTTGTGCAAGTTAGCAGCTATTATCGTCATCCTCCTCGGATTCGTCTTAGTTGCTGCAGGCAGTGACTTCCTCGTTAACCTGCTTACGATATAGGTGATGTGAATGTCTGATCTGTTTAGAAGTTCAAGAATACCATTAATATTGATCTGGGTTGCCGTTCTGATAATATTTGGAGACTACTTTTTCGGAGGAGTCTTCAACCAGGCTTTTTCAACTTTAACCGTAGAGTGGACCGTAATAATAGCTAATATCGCTATCATCGTCGGCGGAATCTCTATACTGCTCCGGTCTATTATGGTGTCGAGACGTTCAAGTGTAGACATTGTTGAAAGGATTATGCATGGCTGGCAAGTAGTCATCGCTGTATTCATTTTTGCTATCGGAACCGCGTTTGGTACAACGAGTGGCACATATAATTGGCTGTACACCTACATACTTCTCCCATCATGGCGAACAGTTTATACAATAATCATCTTTTTCATGGCAACAGCTTCCTATCGGGCTTTCAGAGCTCGTAGTGGCCCCTCTTTTGTGATGTTAATCTGTGGAATACTTGTATTATTGAGGAATGCGCCAATTGGCATGCGAATTTGGCCCGGATTCTACTCCATAGGGACTTGGATTCTCGACGTGGTAAACATGAGTGGGGGACGTGCCATCATGATCGGTTCAGTAGTTGGCGCTGTCTCACTCCTCATACGAATACTGCTGGGTAAAGAGAAAATTCTTGGGGAGAGTGAATAAATGTCGATAATACAGCGAATCGGTTATCGAAAAATAATCTATCTATTGGTTTTAATCTTTACAGTTACTCCAATGATCTATCCCTTCGGCTTACCTGTTGAAGTCAGCACACAATCAAATGATTTGTTCAATTACATCGAGAATCTCCCCGCAGGTAGTAAAGTAGCAATTAACTTTGCGGCTTTTGCAGGTATGTATCCCGACTCTCAAGCCGCTACAAGAGCAGTGCTGATTCACATAATGAAAAGACCTCTAGACATTGTACTTTGGCACTCTGGGCCCGATGGGCCACTTCTATTCGACGCTGAGATGGAGTTTGTTAGTGTAGGAGATAGAGTGTACGGTGAAGATCATGTCTATTTACCGTATGTGGGAGGCGGTGAGGCAACAATGGCTGCAATTGCCGAAAATATTAGAGGCGTTTTCTCAGTTGATATCGATGGGACTCCCATTGATAACATTCCATTGATGCAGAATATCAACAGAGCTGAGGACTTTGATCTGATACTCGTACTGGCCGATTGTGGAGGCGCTACAGAATGGGGAGTTCGTCAGTGGAATATTGCACACGGTGTCTCCGTGGGCGGAACCCCTTGCAGCATTTCGTACCCAGATCTGTTGCCTTTCTGGAAAACCGGTTCAATAATAGGTATGACGAATGGTGTTCGCGGTGGAGGAGAATACGAGCTTCTTGTGAAAAAGCCAGGTCCTGGGCTGAAGAACACTGATGTAATGTCTTCATTGCACATCTTGTTTATTGTACTTATTGTGGTCGGTAATATTGGAGATTTTATGAAAAGATCAGGAGGAGGTAGTTAATTGGCGATGGATGCGTTTGTGGGAGAAGCACTAACGGTTCTGTTCATCATATTAGCATATAGCTATTTGATCAAGGACAATATTGGATTCCAATTCGTGCAGGCTACATATGTAGGATTCGGAGTAGGCCATAGTCTAGTAATGGTTGTTAAGTACTTTTCAGAAAACACCTTCCCATCAATTACATCAGGCAATATATTGCTAGTAGTACCGTTGCTAGTAGGGCTATTGCTGTTTGGACGACTTGTTAAAGGCTATCTATGGTTGTATCGATACCCACTGGCTATTCTTGTAGGTGTTGGGTTAGGCCTTCAACTCAGAGGGATGCTTAAAGCAAATCTCATTGATCAGATTATATCAACAATGAATGTTAACCTATCTGCAACAGTTGATGGATTCAATTCTATCATCATCTTTATATTCGTACTTGTTTCAATGAACTACTTCTTCTTCACTTACAGAGGTAGGCAGGGCTCTGGGACTATTGGTAGCATTCAGAACCTGTTGATGAAGTCGGGCCAGTATGTACTCATGGGCGCCTTCGGGGCGGGATTTGCTGCTGCTTTCCTAAGTCGACTAGCTGTCTTCATGGGAATCATCGAACAAGTAGTAACATTCTTCGGACTAATATAACCCCTTTTTTATATTATCCATTAAAAAACTCGCGCGCGCAGCTCCGAGGAGGGATTACACTAATAGTGCATTTTATTGGTGTTAAAGAACTTATAGCTAAAGATAGGGGTTATAATTATTGTACTTGTAGTTTCTTCATGATTTTTGGGAGTTCTACTAAATTATGGATCACCGCGTGGGGTGTCAGGTTCTTGATGATATCGCTGTTATAGCCGCGCGCGACCAATGAAGTGAGTGCGCGATGCTTAAATCATAGTACATTGCGCGCGTGGCCCGGTCGCAGACAAGGCGCGTTGCGACGGCTCAATTATATTGAAACGTGATTTAAATTTTGTGTATATGAACAATTTAGGTGTGGATGCGCCGCTTTTATGCGGTTACGGCGTGGGCGGGATAATGACTAGAGCAGAAAGCTCCGCCGCAATACCATAAATCCACACAGCACACGGAGAGAAACGACCAGATAAATACCTTATCAAATTACAATTGGGTCCCCGCTCTCCCGTCATATAAGGCGTTGCGGCGATCGCGCGCGCGAACACTCACGCGACCTCGCCCCTAAAAAAAGGGTAAATTAAGTCTGCTTTATTTTGACGCCTCTTTCATCGAGTTCCTCGAGGAGCTTCTTGAAGAGTCCTCCCCTCACCGCCTTCCCGGCCCCCACGTAACCCTTCACATCAACCTCTCCCGCACCAATCATCCTCGCTACGATCGCCGCCGTGTAACCCGTGGTCTTCGCCATCGAAGTGACACCCCTCTCAGCATCATATCTATCCACCATGTTGAACTCGTACATTGCCCCACTGCCATCCTTCTCTCCCCGAACCTTTACCCTGAGGACCGTGACGTCGTGCTCGCCCTCCTCCAGCCGGACCCTGGGATAGATGATCCTGCTGAAGACCTCGAAGGGAACGATCTCCCCACCATCAAACGGAACCGGTTCCCTGCCCAGCAGACCACACTCATCCAGGAACCTCACCCTCTCACAGTAACCGCTGTACCTCACGGTCTGCTCGAAGCACCGCCTCACATCCCTGAACTTCTCAATCTCATACAGCGTCTCCGGGAACCCGTCGTAGAAGGCCTCCAGCGGTCGATCGATCCCCTCGAAGGAGACCGCCTCCCCCAGCTCATACCGATCCACGTACCCGACCACGCCGTCCTCGATGACCTTCACCCTCCCCGGCTCCAGCGGAAGATAGGGCCCACCAAAAACGATCTTGTAGTCGAGAGGAGGCCCCGGATCCCTCGGAATCCCCCCACACCAGATCTCAACAGACTCGACGCTGTCCAGATTGTCCATCCCATACGTCGACAGTATCTCCGTGAGCCCCGGATCGACGCCGCACCCCGCGACCACGACCACCCCGGCCTCCACCGCCGCCTCATCCAGGGCCACGTACTCCTCCAACTCGGGGGAGCTGAGATCCACGACATCCACGCCCGCCTCGATGGCAGCCCAGATCGCCTCCACGTTCAGTGGCTGAAGGAGAGCCACCGCGGCCACATCACACCCCCTCAGCACATCCACCAGGCCCGCCCTGTCCGTGACATCCTGCACCACCGCCCTCAGCCTGGAGCCAGCGCCAAGCCCCTCCACGACCTCGTCCAGCCTCGTACCATCGATATCGACGAGGACGACCTCCTCCACATCCCCGCTCCCCAGGCAGTCCCTGGCGATCGTGGGCCCCATCAGCCCCGCACCGATTACAGCAACTATCATGACAATCAACCCTAAGCCAATTTTCACTAATAAATAAACTCGCACTCGGGGTTACCAGCGCGCGAGGTAGTACGCGGTTCTTGATTTTAAGGTTCTTCAGGAAGTAAAAATATATGTCTTCCATAACATCCTGTGATAATTGTGTGAATTAGGGAATGGACCTGGACGACGCAGCGCATCCCATCAAACAAAATCTCTTTAAAAGGCTCGTGATACCCGCCCTAATCCTCTCCAGAGGCGCAACACAGCCTCCAATAGCTGTGACGGGGCTACTGCTGATAGACATAGGACTGACCTTCGGACATCCCGTAGGGGTAATAGGGCAGATCCGGACACTCTCATCGGTCATCGCGATAATATTCTCCCTGTTGATGGGAATCCTGAGCATACGCTTCAAACACAGATCCCTACTGATAACGGGTCTCACGTTCTACAGCGTCTCCGCATTGTGCTGCTCCCTCTCACCTACCTTCACAGCTTTGCTCCTATCATACTCACTCACTGGAATCGGAAGAGCGATGGTCAACCCCATGGCAGGAGCGCTAGTAGGAGAGAGATTACCCTCTGAACGTAGGTCGAAAGCGTTCGGGTGGATCTTTGCAGGAATGGCGATATCGTACCTCGTAACAGCTCCAGCGACGGGTTATCTGGCAGGACTAGGAGGATGGAGATTCGCCTTCCTCGGATTTGTGCTGCCATTCTCCTTGGCAAGTCTAGCACTGTCGATAATTGGCATTCCATCCGAGCCCGAGGGCTTAAAATCCCAGATGAAGAGCGATGATTATCTTCTCGGATTCAAAAGTGTTCTATCAAACAAATCGGCCGTCGCCTGTCTTCTGGCAGCCGCTCTCTCAGAGGCCACATGGGGCTCCGCGCTTTCGTTCAGCGCCTCCTTCTTCAGGCAGAGGTTCCTGATCCCTCTGAACTTGGCTTCCCTCCTCATGTCAGGTATAGCTGTAAGCTGCGCCATTGGTAGCATGGTTAGCGGTTACATCGTAAACAGGTTCGGAAGAAAAACGATCGCAGTGGTTTCCGCACTCTTCTTGGGAATATTCTCGATCACCTACGTTAATATAAACCTCTTCTGGTTTTCTCTGGTCTTGATGTACCTAAACGGTGTAGTAGCTGCCATTAGGTATGCTTCTTCAGATAGTCTAACGTTGGAGCAGGTGCCGGAATTCCGTGGGACTATGATGTCCGCAAATACTGCTGCCTACAGCCTTGGATCGGCCTTCGGCACGGGTTTGGGAGGTTTAGCGATCATATATTATGGCTACGGCGGACTCGGCTTAACAATTGGCTCCATGGGCATTATTGCAGCAGCTGTCTTCCATGTCCTAACGACAGACCCCACCAGAAATTAGAAAGATATAGGTAGAAGAAGCATCGCGGAGGAGTACCTGGATAAGATCCACTCATGCGAGAGCCATATTTTACGCGAAATAGCTTCATATTTCTACCTCTCAATAATAGTCGTGAAATCAATACGTGAGGTATTCAGAGGGAACCTCCTCATCTTCACGCTGGGAGACATGATCCGACAACTATCTATGTTCATCACTTTTCCTTTTTTTAGTCTCTACGTTCAGGCTCTGGGAGGCAGTGTTGTAGACATAGGTCTAGTAAACAGCCTGCGTCCATTGACAGCTCTATTTGCTTACCCCATCGCTGGCTTTCTATCCGACCGATACAGCAGGGTGAAGATCATCTCAGCTACCATATACCTCACAGCCCCCTTCTACCTTCTATTCATTTTCCCCAATAATTGGAGGAGTTTAGCCCTTGGTAACCTGTTACTAGGACTTATGACCTTCTATTTCCCAGCGTCCAACTCCCTAATGGCTGATTCAATCCCCCCAAACAAGCGAGGGCTAGGTTATTCCCTCTGGATGATGATCCCAGGTGCAGTGGGCATTCTTTCACCGTACATCGGCGGATATCTAACCACCAAATACGGAGTAATTCCCGCAATGAGGTTTCTCTATGCGCTCACACTCATAATGTCCATCATCATTGGAACATTAAACCTCAAGTACTTGCGGGAGCCACCACAGGAGGACAGGAAAGGGAGTGAAAGATTTCTCAGATTGCTGGCCAGCTCCTACAAGGACATGATAGCTATCCTTGTGAGGCTCCCCCGGGAATTGAAAGCCTTTGCATTGATGATTGTGCTTAGCTTCTTCTTCAACAACATGGTCACCTCCTACTGGGTGGTCTATTGTATCGATATACTCGGGCTCAGTAAGCTACAATTTGGCAGCGTCCTACTAATTGCGGCCATCGTGAATGTGGTTTTCCTTCTACCCGCGGGGATGATAGTTGACAGGATAGGTAAGAAGGCGCTTACAGCTGCTCTAATATTCGCGGCGATACCTCTTCTACTGTTTCCATTCAGCAGGGGCTTCTGGGATGTCACCATACTTTTTATCACTCTTACAGTAGCCAACACCATACTTGTCTCAGGAGCCCCCGCGCTCATGGCTCAATTGATACCCTCTAGTATGAGAGGTAGGGTCATGGCCGCCTTGGGTCAGGGTATGCTCTTCATTAACATAAGAGGTGGCGGAGGCGGAGGACCTGGAATGGGGGCTTTACTGGCGATTCCATCGATAGTGGGCTCAATGCTTGGTGGTTACATATTCGAAATCAACCCATATTTGCCATGGGTAATGATGGGAGTAGCCATGCTCCTGAGCGCTTTCATTAATGAATTTTTAATAAGAGACCTAGTTTCAGGGCGTGATGCACGCGCGCGTGAACGATCGATGTGATTGTTCTACCAATTAGATGCACAGAAACGCTCGTTCAGATCGATGTACGATCTTCCAGCTCATACCCTGCGCTCAATTATTGTTACTAGGCTATCAGCCTCCTGTATTACCTCCATGTGTATAAGCAGGTTGACGCCCTCTACACAACTCATTCTACTCTCTGTGAATGCCTCCAGTCCCATCCTCATCGGAGTGTAGAGCGAGAATTCTGAGAGGAGTTCCCGTAGCTAGCGATTTTCACAGGCACAACTACAGTGATTTTCGCGCGCGCTTGCGCAAGAAAAACTTTTTAGAAAATTACGTCAACAGATTCGTCGTCAGAGAGGTTCTGAGCTTGTCACCATGTCCAATGGCCATAGTGGGAGGTGTTCTAATCGATGGAACCGCTAAGCCGCCCATAGAGGATAGCACAGTCATAGTACATGGATCCAAGATCCTCGACGCAGGACCCTCAGCGGAGTTAGACATCCCAGAGGGCGCGAAGGTCATCGACGCCCGCGGGAAGACCGTCATCCCCGGCTTTATAGACGCCCACACCCACTTCATCCTGATGGGCGTAAGGAGCCTGACGACCCTCGACCTCTCCATGACAAGATCCATAACAGAAGTATTGGAACTCGTCAGGACCAGACTCGCCGAGCTGCCCAAGAGCACCTGGCTAAACGGCCACGGCTGGGACGAGAGCGTGTGGCCCGAGAAGAGATACCCGAACAAAAACGACCTCGACCCTGTCTCTCCCGACAACGCCGTCGTCCTCACGCCCTACTATGGACATATGTCCTCGGTAAACACCAAGGCCCTGAAGCTCGCGGGGATCGAAGGAGACACCCCGGACCCTCCTGGTGGGGAGATTGACAGGGACCCCGCCACCGGTGACCCCACTGGCGTCCTAAGGGACCAGGCGATCGCTCTCATCGACGCCGTAAAGCCGCCCACCACGAAAGAGGAGCAACTCAGAGGCCTCCAGAAGGCCTGCGAGATAGCCCTGAGCTGGGGCTGCACCAGCATCCATGAACTCGGCGTTGACGCCACCGGAATCTCAACCTACCAAAAGGCCCGGGACGAGGGCCTGCTCAAGGTGAGGGCCTACGTGATGCCCACGGCTCGCGCCGACGATAGGATGATCGACGCTCTGGAGACCCTGGGGCTGAGGACGGGCTTCGGCGACAGACTCCTCAGAATCGGCCCAGCGAAGATCTACATCGACGGCTCCATGGGGGCCCGCACCGCTGTCTTCTCCGAGCCCTATGCTGACGATCCTCAGACGACCGGGCTCTTCACTATCACTCCCGATGAACTCCAAAGGAGGGTGTCAAAGGCCCACAGGGCCGGGCTCCAAGTCGCGATCCACTCCATCGGCGACAGGGCCATCGACGAATCCCTCAACGCCATCGAGGCCGCCCTCAAAGAGCGCCCCCGGGAAGACCACCGACATAGAATCGAGCACTGCGAGGTCCTCACGGAAGATCAGATCCAGAGGATTAAAGCCCTCAACATCCTACCATCGATGCAGCCCAACTTCGCCGGTGAGTGGGGGCAACCCGGCGGCATGTACGAGCAGCGCCTCGGCCCACAGCGCTTAAGACTCACAAATCCCTACAGAAGGCTCCTCGACGAGGGGATCAGGGTCGCCTTCGGGTCCGACTGCGGATACTGCCCACCGTGGCCCTTCAACCCCCTGTATGGCCTCTGGGCGGCCATCAACAACCCCATCGAGGAGAGCAGGATAACCCTGGAGGAGGCAGTCAGGTGCTACACCCTCGACTCAGCCTACGCCTCCTTCGAGGAGGAGTTCAAGGGCTCCATAGAGCCGGGTAAGCTCGCCGACATAGCGATACTCTCAGAGGATCTGACATCCATACCACCTGAGGACATCAAGGACAAGCTCATAGACACGACGATCGTCGGCGGTGAATTACAGTGGAGACGGATCGATTAGTGCGAAAACATGTGCGCGAGGCCCGTGCACGTATTTTATATTAGGTGGTCAGGGAGTTCGGCGCACGCATTTTTTTAATGTTCCCAAGCACACGCTCACATGACTAGATACCGCGCGCCTATCTCTCTACGTCGGCTCGCTCACAAGGTGCCTGGAATGAATGCACTCGATCATAGTCTCCCCCCATCACGATGTCAACCTCCCCCGTCTCTAGGTTGTAGACTGTGGACCAGATCGTGCTCCCTTGTGAGGACACCTCCAGGAGCTCCATCGACTCAGCCATGGACACCCGCCCCTCAGCTGAGCTCAGCCCGTCGTAAACCGCTCTGTACCTGTCGCAAGGGGCCTGCGTCGGGACGGTGGAGCCCGTGACGATGAAGTTCGTGATCACCTGCCACGGCTCGCCTCCCCTGATCAACTTCATCTCCCCGCCGACGAACTCGATGATGGCCGAGGCCCCGGAGCGGTCTGCGACGAGGTAGTGGACCGGGGGGTCCTCCATCCTGATATTGAAGGCCTCTAGGAGCCCGATCGCCTCCTCGACGTCCCTCGCCCGGTCCAGGAGGAGCCTGATGGCCTGGATCTCACCTATGGTCACCTTCTCCGGGTCATACGGGGGCTCAGCGTGGGAGATCGCGGCCATCCCGACCGCGAGGCCGTGCTCGTTCATCCCGTCGAAGGGCAGGTACGGCGTCCCACCCAGGCTCTCGATGTCCCCGTCGGGGTCCGGGAGCTTCACCATGCTGTAGCCGAAGTAGCCGAGGTCCACCATCGAGACGCTGGCGTAGCCGTCGGGAGGATCGGTGTAGAGCAGGAGCGCGGGGTTCGCGGGGAAGTCGAAGTTCCTCCCAAAGACCGCCTCGCCCTCCGCCCCCGAGGCGAAGCACGTGCACGAGGGAGACGGGCTGGTCAGCCTCACCCCCAGGCGCCCAGTGGTCAGGTACTCGGAGAAGCCGTAGTCGCCCTCCAGCCTGAGGACGTAGAGGGGATAGTCGTCAACCTTCTCCAGGAGGGGCGACTCCGACTCGCCCGGAGCAGGTTCATACACACCATCGTCAACCCCGGACTGCCATACCCAGATGATCCCTGCTGCTATGATGACCAGAACGAGTGGGGCGAGATGGGCCCTCTTCAAATCGAACCCAGTTAGATCTCGGTGAAGGACTGTTATATCGTTCTCGTTGGCACGCGCGGTCCTCTGGTCTGGCTGCTCCGCGCGCTGTAGAGAGAAACGGTTTAAAAAAGGGGAATCAATCTAGGACCTAGGTGTTTGTATGGCTAAGCTTAAGATCCTGGTCTGGGAGTCAAGAACTCCGGCCGGTGAGCCTGAGGTGGAGGTGACCATTCCCTCCTATCTGGCGAAGTGGGCTCCGCGCATGATGAGGATGATGCCCAAGGAGGCGCGTGAGGAGGTCTGGGGGACGGACGTCAACTGGGACGACTTCAACCTGGACGAGCTCATGAGGGAGGCCATCGACCAGGGCGAGTCCGAGCTCCTAGAGGTCAAGTCCAAGGAAAGCTACGTCAAGATTTACATCGAGGAGTAAGGCCCAGCCTTGCCCCTGAAGATAGACCTGGGCCTGGTCGTGCAGGGGGCCATGCTGATGGCCCTGGGCGTAGTCCTCCTCGTGGTCTGTTTCCTAGCCAGCGCCCTGTCCCTGATCCTGCCCTTCGGGAGTCCCCAGAGCCTGCTCTCCATCGGCGTGATCCTGCTATTGGGTGGAATAGGCTTCGCCCTGACCGGTTTCAGGTACAAGCGCCCCTCAAGATAAAATAACAGGACGATATCATCCTAAATCCGCACGACTTTTGCCCGTTCAAGGTGAAGGCCCATCCTGTTCGCGCGCGCGAAACGTGACCACAAGCGTCGGAACTGTTTTTGGCGTTTATCTGCTTTTGTATTATTATCAGAGTAAGGGAAAAAGGACCGAATAACGCCTCAAAACATACAGGTGTAAGGTGTAAGTACGGTTTTTCTATTAGGGGTAAGTCGGAAGTCAACTAGGATACTCTCACCCGATGAGAGTAACCCTCACGCTCGCGCGAACGGCTCCTCGGTGACCCAGCTCATCGACAACGAATACGACGATTTCCTTCCTCAGATTCACAATGAGCAAGTCACATGGCGTGGATATGATGGCAACGACGATGAGATCCACATTGCTTCGAGATACAACTGAGTTTATCGATAAAGCCTGAATTTCATCACAGTAATTCCCCAAACAAGATTTTTCCGGAGAAGTTAGTGTATATTATAGAACATTGTTGGCATATGGTGTTTTTTTGGCTATATAACTGACAAGGAAACTGAGAGGTACGCCGATAATTGAGACTGTAAAGAATTTGATGACAGAGGGCCAAGCAACATTTAGTAGAGGAATCATAACTGCAACAACCACGATCTGGTGAAATATGTAGGCAGCATATACGTTAGGAGCCATCCAACGGAGAAGTCTATTTTGTTTGATGAACCTGCTCCTGAAGAAATAAAGTAGCCAGATGACAATGCTCATGTAGGATATGGATTCCCAAACGGAATTGAACAGAGACTGCCAAGAAATCCTGCCTAGAAAGACATCTATGCTGCCGCCTCCGCCCACCGTGAGTGAGATCGTTATGGATAAAACAAGAGTATTGATTATAGCGATTTTTCCACAAAACCTTGCCTGTTGAGTTGAGAGATTGTCAAACCACTTTCCACGGTAAGCTAGAATCCCGACGACAAAGCTGAACAGATAGCCAACCATGTGAGCGGGTTGGACACTGAAAATCCAAGTATTAATTGGAAACCAAATTCTTACGAGAAAGGTAGTAACCGCTAATACACCAATGGATGTAATGATAATCCTGTTTGGGGGAAAACTGTTTTCATAAAAAACCAAGTTAGATTGATAATTTTCATTTTGAGCTGAATAGATGACATATCCGAGAACAAAGATAATTAGAACTTCCAAGAACCAGAGGTGACCGAAGGAAATGTTCTGTAATGTTGTGAATTTGAGTACATCACGCCATATCGAATAGAAGGATATGCCTAGATTGTGAGCCAGATTCGCGACCAACCAGTAAGTTAACGGTGCTAGAAATACTACAAAGAATATCATAGGTATCCCGAGACGGATTAATCTCCCTTTCATGAAATTAGCTGGTCCCTTTTTTTCTAAGGATCGGGGAGTAAAATAGCCGGCTAGTATGAAGAAGAATGACATAAAGTAGGATTGATTTAGAGCGTTAAATAATAGGAAAATTATTGGGCTGATTGTGTCCGTTGGTGCTTCGTTTAGGAACCAGCCACCGCTTCCACCGTATGCAACGGCTACGTGATGGAGAATAACTAGGATTGAAAGGTAGATGCGGATATTGTCAATATAATACATGCGGGCGCGCGCGATGTCTCTGATTTGCACCATATCTGGTGGCCCATATTTCTCATAGACAGCTGCCCTCATAGTTATCAGATCACCCAGTTCCATGCATACCAGATATTTAGCAGGTTAATTCATCCTCAATTTCGATGGATCCGATTGCATATGGGTTGAATCCCTTGATAATCAACCATAACGCGAAGACCATCTCACCCAAGCCACCGGGAGCGTTCAAACCGACATAGAGGCTTGAACCAGAGTCCAAGCCAAACATCACAAGGAACGCAGAGGATAGGAACAGTACTGCTCCAATGAGGCTCCATCCAGCTAGCCAACGTGGGATGAGCTTTGCCTTGTATAGCATGTAGTAGAACATCAATGAGCCTAGGCTGAATGAGAAATTCGCGAAGATGCTCTCAGCGGAGCGTATGGATAGCAGGGTTAAGCATAGTTGATTCCATATGGCGTCAGCTGCGAAGGTTTGAACCGCTCCTTTGCTTAGAGATAGTAGAGCCAGCATGCAGATGGCTCCAATGGTGAACATCATACCTTCAACGAGCCTGCCAGCAACGTAGCCTAGAGCCATGCTCTGGTTCAATCTCTTCAGTATTGGGTACATGACGATTGGTATTGATGCTACAGCCACAGCCATGGTGAACTCTAGCAGTATGCCGAGGCGTGTACTGGTTTCGTTATCAGCTAACAAGACTACGTTGTCGATGCTTTCTGGTCCGAATATCGCGGGTACAAAGGCTACGCTCAGTAGTGGTGCTGCTGTCGCGATTATGAAGAGTATTCCAACGATTCTCGCTGTGTTTCTTAGATTCAGTTTTGGGTTGACATCCACGGATACTTGATTCATTGTGCTCATCTCAGCTCCATGTCTCTAGTAATCCTGGATGCTTCCACTGGTAGCCATCTCCACGCCGCCCATACTATGTAGGCTGTGCAGAGTATCTCGATAGCCCCAAAGAATATGTAATACAATCCCGGTCCTGTGCCAACAAACATGGATGCTGAAACGGTTAAGGTGTGTAGCAATCCTATTAGGATGTTCAGCCGCCTATTTGTTCTGTACTGCAGTGTCCTTGAGAGTAGGGTCATGGCAATCGCTGTTTCCATCAACACCGCTACGCTAAGCAAAAACCATTCAGTAATCTGCATTGATCCCGCGTATCCTGTGATAAATGCCTGGAGGTTCTCGGCTTTCATCAACCCAATGATGTCAGCGTACATGTAGTTGAACATCGCAAAGGTCCACAAGGTAGAGAGCTTAACTCTCATTTCTTCCATCTTAACAGACTTTGAGTTCATTTCGATTCGGGAGCAATGCAGCCATGGGTTTCCTATTACTGTGTCTTAATATCAATGACGAAATTTCAGCAAAGATAAATAAAATGAGTTATTCATCGATATGCTGATTTCTTGAACTAATACGAGTGTATTACACTACAGCTGGTTTGGCTTTTTCCCAGTAATGAAGATACAAGTCAGTACACCACTTGTGGAATTTCGGGTCTTTTCCAATGAAAGAAGCGTAGTCGACTCTGCCATCCATTGTGGGGAGGCTGCACATGGCTTCCTTTTCGGTCATCATGATGCGAATATCAACTTTGGGCAATGTTCTGCATGGACCCGATATGGTCTCCGCCTCACCTGTTGGTGGGATTATCTCTTCGGGAAATATTCTTTGGAGGATTACACCCTTTTCGAGTCTCTCTTCGACGATGGGTATTGTGCTTGGGAGTGAATGAGCATAGGACATAACCCAGATATACTCCTCTGCTTCCTGAAACATCATATCAACATGCGCCAGAACCCTGACTACATCAGCATTGAGCTTTGCGAGGGAAATCTCATTAATTCTGCTGATCAACTCATCCGGTAGGCACATTATATCGTGCTCTTGAACGTACTGGCGGTTTTGCGAGATAAAATCCAATCCTTTAAGCAGTCTGACTGCAACCCTACCGTATGAAGTTGGCCCGAAGGCGCCACCCACATCCTTGTCTATTAACTCCATATCACTCAATCTCTGCAGATGTCTTGAAGCCTCAGTGACTGTAATATCCAGATTCTTTGAAACCTGTGATAGCTTGAGCCTCTCCTCAAGGAGACTCTTCAATATCTTCATTCTCTCAGTACTGGAAAACTCGAAAAGCAGATCACAAAGATCTTCCATGCAATTAGTTACCCCTCTTCGATACTAAACTTTTAGGTTACAGCAGAAATATTCCATAGATTTGTTGAGAACCATTAATCTTGTCGCACTATCCCTCGATCTAATTGGATGAAGTAAATCACATGATTTCAACAGCCCAACGATCCCGCTCTTTCAGCATTGAGTTGAATTCCCGGGACCTAATAAAACGCGTATCGTTACCAGAGGGATCAGGAGATCGGTTTATAATTGAAGGATTAACCGGTAAGTTGGTTGAGATAGAATTAATTGAAGACATAATGTTGGAGATTAGAGCAACCCACGGGGTCTTGAGAATAGATTTAACAAGAGATGAAATGGAAATAACACTGAAAGGGAAAAAGAGATGAAAAAAGGATTTCACGCACCCAGACTCAACTGGTCGGATAGTCTAAAAAACACAGTAGCTAAACTAACTGACCGCGCGCAAGTTATCGTAAAACCTGCGGAAACCACCAGTTCCGCAAGATGCTAAACCCCGCGCGCGCGAAGCGGGAAACATGGCGTGGCACATGGTTAAGGCGCATCTGAGGGCCGTCGCTCCAATGACAGTAAATGGCGTGCGCGCACGGGATCGATATCCGCGCGCGAAGCTCGATCCCAGATGTAATCAAACAGTTCATGGCACCAACTACTTGCCTTCTCATCATCCGCCTTGAAGCCCAAATAATCTATCCCTCCATCAAGCCTGGCGAAGGATAGGGCCGCAACCTGCTTCTCCGAGTACGCCATGAACGCTGGCAGCACCTCAGTCTCCTTCTGAGTAATCTTGCCCAGTTCAACACGTTGAAAAGCCTCCATGAGCGTCTCTCTATCAATCTTCTCAGCTACATCATCTGGTAGTTGCCATCCCCTTGGGCGTATGACCTTTATCGTCACCCCTCTATCGGAGGCCGCCAGGATCGGTTTGTACAGGTTCATCACCATCTGATTAATCATTATGCAGGCATATTCCTCAGACTCCTTGATCATCACCTCCAGATCAAAAAGGGTGACCAGCACGTCATTCACCAGTACAGATTCGCTCAACTCACCCACCCTAGCCATGAACCTGTCAGGGATCAACGAGGTGTCTCGCGTCATGAAGTACTCGGAGTTTTTTGTCAGGAAGTCGTATCCAGGTACCAGCCTCATAACCTGTGAACCATAGGAGGTGATCTTGTAGTCGCCTTCCGGGGTTTTTGTTACGAGCCCTGCATCTAGAAGCCTTGACAGGTGCCTGTGCGCTTCCTGTGAGGAGTTATCCATCTTTACAGCTATGTGGGTCAACTTAGTGGGGCCAGTCATCAGCATTCCCAGAATCTCCAGTCGGTTCTCATGTGAGAGCTCAAAGAATAGATCACTCAAACGCTCCATACCTTGTACTCCTCTATAGATAATTTAAACATCAATGCGAAAAATTTCGATTGAAGCTAAAGAGGGCTTATTAGAAAAACTCATGCCTCCTTTCTCGAAACAAGATGAAAGACGAACACTCGTTCTCGGTCCAGCTGAAGAGCAAGGACCATGTGAAGAATGTGAGCCTGAGCGACGAGACGGAGGTTCTCTTTGAGGGCTACCTCGGGGAGTTGGAGAGCCTTGGACTCATCGAGGGCGCTCTTGTAGAGATCAAGGGATGCAACGGCGTTCTCAGGGTTGACCTGACCCGAGACCAGCTGATGCAGTTGTTGAAGCCGAGAGGTGAGCAGCCTTGAGGAGAAGGAGGAGCCTAAAATGCTGAGCATAGAGGCCCAAGACCTTGTGAAGACCTTCGACGGCTTCACCGCCGTTGAAAACCTCAGCTTCAACGTTGAGGAAGGCGAGATATTCGGGCTACTGGGCCCCAATGGAGCGGGTAAGACCACCACCATACGGATGCTCTCAGCCCTGATCTCTCCGACATCAGGCAGCGCCGCAGTCGGAGGATATGATGTACGGGATGACGCCCTCAAGGTAAGAGAGATAATAGGAGTGCTAACCGAGTCTCCCAGCCTCTACGGGAGGCTCACCGCCCTGGAGAACATGGAGTTCTTCGCCAAAGCCTACGGGGTCACCGACAAGGCTGCCCGCGACTCCAAGATACACGAGCTACTAGAATTTTTCCAGCTCTGGGAACGTCGGCATGACCAAGTGGGGCAGTACAGTAAAGGCATGAAGCAGAAGCTGGCCATAGCCCGCGCACTGATCCACAGCCCAGAGATACTGTATCTGGACGAGCCCACATCCGGGCTCGACCCCAAGTCCAGCCACGATATTCGAGACTTGATGGAGGAGTTGACCAAGGACGAGCGCCAGACAATACTGTTGTGCACCCACAGATTGGAGGACGCCGAGAAGCTCTGCGACAGAGTGATGATCATCAACAAGGGCAGACCCATCACGATCTCCTCACCGAGAGACCTCCGAAGACGCTTCAGCGGCCAGGAGGTCCAGGTGGGATTCACCGCTCTCGACGAGGACCTAGTGGAGCTGGTGCAGGGCCTACCCTCTGTGATCAACATCACGGCGAGTAGCGAGGAGAACAGTATATCCGTGAGCCTGAGAGAGGAGCAGGATACTCCAAGCTTGGTCAAGGCGCTTGTGGAGAGCGGAGCCAGTCTGAGATACGTCAGGCCCCTCGAGACGTCGCTGGAGGATGCCTATCTTGAGCTGATGGAGGGAGGGCAATGAGACTGGAGAAAGCCATGCTGGTATTCAGGAAGGACTTCATCGAGATATCCCGTAACAAGGAGGTCCTTCTCCCGATGATCATCCTGCCCATGGTCTTCGCCTTCCTGCTGCCAGCCATCAGTGTTATCAGCCCCAACGTGTTCAACTCGGGAGGAGACTCACCGGCATTCCTTCAAGCCATATTACAGAACCTTCCTGAGAGCATTCACACGATGTTGCAGCAGCTGACTCTAACCCAGCAGGCAACATACGTCATGCTGGTCTACTTCTTCGCCCCCTTCTTCCTCATCATCCCGGTGATGGCGAGCAGCGTCATAGCTGCAGACAGCTTCGCAGGCGAGAAGGAGAGAAACACCCTGGAGGCGTTGCTGGCGACTCCCCTGAAGGACTCCGAGCTGCTCCTGGGCAAGATACTGGTGAGCTTCATACCGAGTATGGGTGTGACCATTCTCGGCTTCCTCCTCTACACGGCTACAACCGACCTCTTGACGTTTGAGAGCTTCGGGACCTACATAATGCCCACTGTACCCTGGCTCGTGTTGATCTTCGTCCTAGCTCCAATGGTCTCGCTCCTGGGAATCGGCGTATCAGTCATCGTCTCAAGCAAGGTAAAGGGCTTCAGGGAGGCTCAGCAGCTGAGCGCTATCCTCGTGATTCCCCTAATGGCTCTGCTTCTCGGGCAGGCTACAGGGTTTCTTGTACTCGGGAGTACCGTGATGATCACGCTGGCAGCAGTTGTTGGAGCCGTTGACATCATCGTCTTCAGATTTGGACTGAGACTATTTCACAGGGAGAACCGCGCGCGAGAGAGAGTAAAGATGCCTGCAGGCAAGCCAGAGCTCAAGGCAGGAGGAAAACGCGGGCGTGCGCTACTCGCTGCATTCCTCGCTGTAAGCTTAGCGTTCAATACAATAAGCCTAGTTGTTCCAAGTAACGTGTTTCTACCTGAAGCACATGCCCAAGGAGTCATTACAGAGACCGTGAGGCGAAGGAACCTGGTAATCGATCTGGGCGACGGTTTGAAGACTGATGCCCAGCTCACTCTCCCCATCTTAGGCGATGGACCCTACCCCGGAGTTCTCCTCATACACGGTTCAGGTAATATGGATATGGATGAATATATTCCTCCTAGCTTTACAGGTACTAACGAACCTACGAGACTACTTCTGCAGATCGCTGAATACCTATCCAATAGGGGATTCGCAGTACTGAGATATAACAAGAGGGGAGTCGGTCTAAACGGCACAATTCTGGATGTAGAGGCCTGGGGAAAAACAACAATACACGATCTGGTTCAAGATGCGGAGAAAGCGCTCAGAGTTTTGCAGGAGCAACCCGAAGTCGATTCATCGAGAATATCATTGATAGGTCACAGCGAGGGAACTTGGATAGCACCGAGAATAGCCCTCAAAGACCCCAATATCACAAACATCGTTCTGATGGGCGCCTTTGCCCAAAACCTCCGTGAACTACTATACTTCCAGTTAGTTGACCGCCCGATCAAATATGCTGAAGATACATTGGATACCGACCACGATGGTCTCCTGTCTCTCCAGGAAGTCGAGGCTTCTCTAAATTACATAAACGTTGATCAAGGGCCGCTTCCGCCGCAGGCTCTCATACACAATTTTACGGGAGAGTGGAACTGGTACCCCGGAGTAGATACAAATGAAGACGGTTACTTTGACATAGAACACGAGTTGAAACCAATCACATTAGCACCGTTCGAACTAGTTAGTACCTCTGACCCCAATAGCCCCTACTATAGTCCTTGGTTACAATCTCACTTCACTGTAAACGATACCACTCTAGATATTATCGGCAACGTTTCTGCAAGTATATTGATACTGCAGGGTGAAGGGGAGACCCAGACTCCAGTTGAGCAAGCCTTCTTGTTAGAGCAGAGGCTTACCGAGATAGAGCATATAGATCATACGCTGATAACGTATCCAGGGCTTGGGCACACCTTCTACCCGGTAGATGGATGGATTCAGCCCCTGGGGCCGATGCAGGATAGAGTCCTCGCAGATCTCTTCGCTTGGCTTAAGAGCCCAGCCAGGACAGTTCGCATCCTTGAAGCGCAGATTCAGGCTGACGCCATGATTATGGAGAGTCTGCAGGTGCAGCTGACTAATCAGACTCAGCTACTGACCACACAGCTGGAGGTGGCTCGAAACGAAACTAGATCCGTCCAGACCCAGTTATCAAACGACCTTAGCGCTTCAAACGCTCTCATCAATGATCTTCAAAATTCTTTAAGCACATATGTGACTCTCACGCGCACGCGCATCGTAATCCTCGTAGCAATCGCATTGGTTTGTTTTATCCTGATACCGCGTTTACGCTCGCGCTTACATTCGGGCTCTCCAGTTGCAGACCGCCAAGCCTCACAAACTAGGTAATATTAAAAGTTATTTTTTTTTCTACCACTTTATACAATCTATTAATCAGTAGGTTAGGATGAAATGTTTTTCTAGTTTTGGTATTTTAACTCTCTTTATCTTGATACTCCAAATTGCTCCAATTGGGGCATGCGCGCTCGTCTGAGTTTTTTCAAGAAAAAGATTGAGGGCCTGTCACCTCTTATAGAGGGCGTTGCCGACTATCAGGAGGCCGAAGACGATGACTATTAAGGGCCAGACGTTGTCCCAGTTTAGCCATCGGTAGGTGTCTCCCAACAGCTCGATGACGCCGACAAGGATGATCAGGGCGCCGATTATGAGGGGCCAGAAGGACGAGCTCCTACTCCCAAAACAAATGTCTCTATCAGCCATGTCATTATCACGCCTAGCAAAGTTAGCCTCAATGTCTTTAAAATGCTGCTGGTACCCCACTTGCGCGCACGAACATGAGTACGAATTCCCTTTTCCTCGTGCGCGCACGATTCCATCGGCTCAGACTGAAGCGTCCCTTCACCACTATCCTGCGTAAAAACCTAATATCATGGAGAATCCGTCAGTTCAGGGACCACCCATGATAGACCTGACAAAGAACGAGGAGCAGCTCAAGAGAACCGTGGAGAGATGCCGCGAGAGAGACATAGTTATACCCACCTTCTCCCAGATGAAAGACCCCAAAAAAGTCCCCTCTACGATAAAGGAGAGGCTCAGGGAGACGGGCCTCTGGGAGATCGCCCCCCAGAACCTCTTCCGAATCACCTGGAAGAACGAGCCCATCGACACGGGAGGCCTCTACCGCCCCACCCCCAACACCATGGAGCTGCCCCCCGAACTCACCGGCGTCGAGGCTCGCGTCATCGCCCTCGTCGGCAAATGGTTCCCCACCGGCTCCCACAAGGTCGGCGCCACCTACGGCTGCCTCGTCCCACCCCTAGTCACAGGTCAGTTCGACCCCACGAGGCACAAGGCCGTCTGGCCCAGCACGGGCAACTACTGTCGGGGAGGAGCCTACAACGCCACTCTCCTCGCCTGCGAGAGCATCGCCATCCTCCCCGAGGAGATGTCCCGGGAGCGCTTCGACTGGCTCAGGACGGTCTCCGGAGAGATAATCACCACGCCCGGCGGGGAGAGCAACGTCAAGGAGATCTACGACAAGGTCTGGGAGCTCCGCAGGACCCGGGAGGACATCCACGTCTTCAACCAGTTCAGCGAGTTCGGCAACTACCTCTACCACCACGAGGTGACGGGCCCCGCCATGGAGGAGGCGCTGGAGCGAACTGGGGCCGGTAGATACAGCGGCGTCTGCCTCACCACGGGCTCATCCGGCACCCTCGCCTGCGGCGACTACCTGAAGAACAGGCATCCGACCTCCAAGATAGCGGCCGGCGAGGCTCTCCAGTGCCCGACGATGCTGCTCAGCGGCTTCGGCGCCCACAGGATCGAGGGCATAGGGGACAAGCACATCCCCTGGATACACAACGTCAGGAACACGGACATGGCCATCGCCATAGACGATGAGGACGTAATGAGCCTCATGCGTCTCTTCAATGAGCCAGCCGGACGCCAATACCTCATCGACGACATTGGTGTACCCGAGGACGTCGTCTCAAGGCTAGACCTCCTGGGAATATCCAGCATCGCGAATCTTCTCATGTGCGTCAAGTACGCCAGGTACTACGAGCTTACCGGAAGGGACATGGTGCTCACCGTCTTCACCGATTCGATGGACCTCTACAAGTCCAGACTGAGGGAGGCCAAGGAGAGACTGGGCGACTACTCCGAGAAGGACGCCATTAGAGACCACAACCGATGCCTCCTGGGGCAGAGGACCGACGCGATGCTGGAGCTCACCCACTACCAGCGGAGGCAGATACACAACCTCAAGTACTTCACGTGGATCGAGCAGCAGGGCTTCGACCTCGACGAGCTCAACAGGCAGTGGCACGACCACGAGGACTACTGGCAGAACATTCGAGACCTGACGCCCGAGATCGACCGGCTCATAGAGGAGTTCAACGAGAGGGTCGGCCTGATCTAGAAGAGTGATGCTCGCGCGAAGGGAGTTACCCCTCCAGCGCCTCCCTCTGAGGCTCAACTAGGGTATGTCGATGGGGTAAGCGCCATACCTCCTGCAGGCGCCGTAGAGGGCGACCACATTCTCCACGGGCACGTCGTACATCGCGTAGTGGCTCGTCCCGTAGACGAAGCCCCCACCCGGCGCCAGCTGCCTGAACGTCCTCCTCACCTCCTCCCTCACCTCCTCGACGGTGCCCAGGGGAAGTGTCTTCTGCACGGAGATGCCGGTGTCGATGGTTATCCTGTCCCCGTACTCCTCCTTCACCCAGGCCTGGTCCATGCACTCGGGCTGGACCGGGTTGAGGATGTCGATGCCTATCTCCACCAGGTCCCCGACGATGGGCGCGATGTTGCCGTCGCTGTGGAAGAAGACGAAGGCCCCCCTCCTCCTCGCCCTGTCGAACAGCTTCTTGTAGCGGGGCTTGAAGAACCTCCTCCACATCTCCCGGCCTATGAAGAGGGACTTGTTGTTCCCCCAGTCCTCTGAGAAGCGGAGCCCCGCGGCGCCCGCGTCGAGCAGCCTGTCCGCGACGTCGACGTAGTGGGCGTTCAGCCTGTCTAGGATCGCCGCGGCCATCCTCGGCCTCGTGTGCAGGTCCTTCATGAACCTGATCATCCCCCTCAGCTCCCAGGCCTTCGTCCACTGGCAGTGGCCCACCTCCCCGAAGACGACGCGCTCGTCCCTCATCCTCCTCGCCGTCTCCTCGGCCTCGACGAACCTCCCTGGGGCGTCCAGGTCGGGCAGCTCCACCTCCTCCACCTCCTCCACCTCGGTGAAGCCCTCCCAGGGGTAGCGCGTGAAGTAGAACTGGCGTAGGCTGCTGCCCGGCCTCTCCGAGCCCAGCCTCCTCTCGACTCCCCATTCCTCGTAGGTGGCGTACTGCTCCCGGCAGTCGTAGCCCGTCGCCTTGCAGAACCCCTCGTACTCCGGGGAGGGGCTCCAGCTGGCCGGGGGCCGGACGCCTATGAAGGCCCTGTCGGGCTCTATGCCCAGGACGGCGTTGAGCTCCTCGTCGCTCGCGACGCCGTAGTGCTCCATTAGCCTCAGCCTCGTGTCGAGCCAGAGCCGGGCCGTCAGGGGGACCCTGTCGGGCTCCCTGTGGTCGAGGGTGGTGAGCAGCCTCTCCCTCGGCCTCAACGCTCCCCGCCTCCCATCCAGCCGCTGATGATCCTCACGCCCTCGACGCCGTCGTTCACCGCCGCGTCGGCCCCGTACCTCGCCGTGGCGATCTCGGGGGAGACGCCTGTCCCGCCCATGATCACCCTGTATCTCTCCCTTATGCCCCGCTTCTCCAGCTCCTCGACGACCCTCCTGCAGGAGGGCTGCGTCGTCGAGAGTAGGGCCGAGATGCCGATGACGTCCGCCCCGGCCCTCTCGGCCTCGTCGACGAACCTCTCCGCGGGCACGTCGACTCCCAGGTCGATGACGGTGAACCCGGCGGCGGAGAGGAGGGAGGAGACGATCACCTTCCCGAAGTCGTGGATGTCCCCCTCGATGCTCCCGATCACGACCTTGCCCCGGGAGCCCTCCCCGCCGCCCTCGGAGAGCAGGGGCTGGAGCACCTCCAGGGCCTCCTTCATCGTCTCGGCGGCGAGGAAGAGGTGGGAGAGGAAGAGCTCCCCCGACTGGTACCTGTCCCCGACGGTCGTCAGCCCGGCCCTCAGCTCGGAGAGGACCTCCAGCGGGGGTACGCCGGAGTCGAGGGCTGACCCCACGATGCCTGCGACCTCCTCGTACCTGATCTCCACGATGGCCTCCCTGAGAGATTCCTTCAACATCACATACAAACCCCCTCAGGTATGCTTTATAGTTCGCGGGGCGCGCCCGGTGGGCTAGGCGGAGCCGGGGTCGAGGAGCGCGACGGGGTGCCCCCCCTCCGTGTAGACCCTCAGCGTGGCGGGGTTCAGGTGGTTCATTAGGCTGTAGACCATCCAGCCCGAGGCCTCGGCAATCTTGGCGAGGCTGTTCTCGCCCTCCCTCCCGATGACCTCGACGACGTCGCCGACGGAGGCCTCAGAGGAGGTGAGGTCGAGGAGGCAGTGGTTCAAGGAGACGGAGCCCAGCCCCTGCCTGTACTCTCCCCCCACCCTGAACCTGGCCCTGTTCGCCATCTCCCGGGGGATGGCGTCGAAGAAGCCGACGTGGAGCGTGCCCACCCTCATCCTCTTGGGCGCTATGAACCTGCCCCAGTAGGTGACCGAGTCGCCCTCCTCGACCCACTTGATGTGCTCTATGCGGGCCTTGAAGGAGAGGGCCTGCCTTAGGTCCAGGCCGGACTCCCTGTCCCCGGGGCCCGGGAAGACGCCGTAGAAGGCGGCGCCCGGCCGGACCATGTCGAGCCAGCCCTCCGGGTTGTGGAAGACGGCGTCGCTGCTCGCCATGCTCCTGATCCCGCCCTGGATGCCCCTCCTCCTTAGCTCCC
>Ga0209427_10001045_pt1 | contig 31319 bp, 21 predicted proteins | sample DeeMarSWOR136_30_FD_187465 | JGI IMG/M metagenome (GOLD analysis project Ga0209427, IMG submission 187465) | Marine sediment microbial communities from White Oak River estuary, North Carolina - WOR-1-36_30 (SPAdes) (version 2) | ecosystem: Environmental > Aquatic > Marine > Intertidal zone >...
TATGAAACGCTCCATAGAAAAATATTGAAAAAGCTCGTTAAAAGGACGGCCTGATTCTCGAGCTTTGTTGAGAAGGCGCTGATGGACTGAGGCGGAAATGTCTTGTGTGTTCTTTTTTATCACAGGAGAACCTCAAGATAGGGACGCATGATTTTAGTCACTCGACATATTGTGGCAAAGTGCATTATTTCATCTATCTTCATATCCCTTCGGTCACGATAAAGCTTGAGAGCTTCTATGGCAGTGTCGAGGCCGATTGTGTTCCTAAATTTAAAACAATCAGCAAGGGTTTTTTCAGGACTATAAACCTTGATCTTCGTCCTATCGATTCTGTGGATTTGAATACCCTCGGTGAAGGCCCTGTTAGAGAAGCGAAAAGTTCGAATTGGAGGATATTCCAGTCTTGGCTCTTCGGCGCCAAATGAAAGAGCGACATGAATTTCGTGGGGGATGTGAGTTGTTATATCGTGGAATGAGAGTGCAGAGAGGAGGCAGATCACACCTTTAGGGATCCTTTTTGCAATAAGTATGAGATCAGGATTAAGGAGTGGGGGACTATCGATCAGGCGATATATACCCCGACTTATTCTCTCAAGTTTACCATTTTTAAGGAGAGAGTAAAGAGTGCTAGGATGGATTCCTGCATTAAGAATTTCTGATGTTTTAAGAACGCCGCCTTTCTGTTTGAAGATAGAAACAGCCATTTGAAATCTGTCTGATTTACTGTTTTTTTTCTTCGACATTATTGATAAATTTACCTATATTTATTTATATCTATAGGTATTATTATCATTATTTTGTCCAATGTCAAGAGAAACAAGTTTTACTAATCGCTTTGTGTCTGGAGTTGTGTCTTTTTTCCTTTGGAAAACATTGCAATTTGTTGAATGGAATAATAAAATTTAAGGGCACATTTTGGTCACAATTTGATTTGATAGGCAGCTATTTTCTTCTGTAAGTCATTGATTCTAAAAATGGTGCGCCTGTAGCTCAGGGGATAGAGCGACGGACTCCGGATCCGTAGGTCGGGCGTTCGAATCGCCCCAGGCGTGCTTTTTTTTTATCCCTTATAATCCTTAAAAATCAATAAATATAAAAAATATTGATTCTTGATTTGTTGAATGTAACTCTGGCAGTAACTTAAGATTAAGAAAAATCAAATCTTCGTTTTCTATGGTTAATTTCTGTGGTTGAGACTTGATACCCGATGTTCCTTTGGAATAAAATAGGCCATACGGATTACTCATTCACTGGGTTGGTTAAATACGAGGATTTCAAGACAAATTTATACAGAAAAAACAAACAGGAGGGAATGATGGAAGAAAAACTCTTATTGATATTGTTAGGCGCAGGTTTTGGATTTCTTATTAAATCATTATCGGATCGATCATCTCAGGCAAAGAATAAAAGGACACAGGAACAAAATCAAAAAAGAGAGGATCGTATTGTTTTAAACAAAATACTGGAGACTCTTTCGGCATTTATAAAAATTATTGAATCAGAAAAAAGTGGAGAATCATTTTCTCAATATTTTGATGAGTTATACAGTCAAAGCTTCAAGATACAGCATGAAGACAACAAAGTATTAGCCGATGATATCAAATATTTCGTTCAGGAGCATAGAGGATATGATCCGTCATTTCATAAATCATTAGGAGAAGACATTAGTTCATTAAAATCAAAACTCGTGGAAATCCTGAGATATTGATTGAATAAAAAAAGAGCTTACCGGACTTTAAATTAAAATAATTTGCCTTGCTATATATTCGTTTATAGGGTATACTGGCACTTCAAACATCTGGAAGGAAATAGTCAAGGCAAATTGTTTTTCCCACCTGAACGATAATTTACTCTGACATTTATCCCCTCATGTTTTAATCCAACTATAAGGTAAATAAATGGAATTTAATGAATTGAAACTTAAGCCCGGACTTCTGCGTGGAATCGCGGACCGAGGCTATAAAGAAATGACGGCCGTCCAAGAACAGACCCTGGCTCAAACTCTGCAGGGTAGGGATGTGGCTGTTCAATCCCAGACAGGAACCGGCAAAACTGCAGCATTCCTGATCACTCTGTTTGAGCGCCTGCTTCATGACAGCGCGCCCATAAGAAAAAAGGCCCTGATCATCGTGCCGACCCGGGAACTGGCGGTTCAGATTGAAAAAGAAGCCCGGCTTTTGAACCGCCACCAGGGATATGCTATCGGCAGTTTTTACGGCGGCGTGGGCTATGCCGGTCAACTCGCTTTACTGAAAAAAGGCTTGGACATAGTCATTGGCACCCCGGGAAGGCTGCTGGATCTAGGCGAAAGAGGACATTTAAATCTGAAAAATGTCGGAATCCTGGTCATCGACGAGGCCGACCGCTTGTTTGACATGGGGTTTCTTCCGGATATCAAAAAAATTCTTAAGAGAATGCCTCCCCGCAGTGTTCGGCAGAACATGCTTTTTAGTGCGACAATGAGTCGCCTCTCCCGAAAAATCGCTACAGAACACCTGAATCGTCCGAAGTTCATCGAAGTGACGCCAGAACGTCTGACCGTAGATACGATTTTACAGGAACTCTACCATGTGAAAAGCCATATCAAGATGAATCTCATGCTCGGCATTCTCAAAGCTCAAGCTCCTCAGAACGCTCTGATTTTCACCAATATGCGGCATTCTGCTTTCCGTCTGTCCAAGAAGCTGCAGTCCAACGGTTTCCGGAGTCAGCACTTGACCGGAGACCTTCCTCAGGCCCGAAGGCTGAAGATCATCGACGATTTCATGGCTGGAAAGTTCGCTCTTCTGGTGGCAACGGATGTGGCCGCCCGAGGACTCCATATTGACAGCCTGGAAATGGTCATTAACTATGATCTTCCTCAGGATTGTGAGAACTATGTGCATCGGATCGGACGGACAGCCCGGGCCGGAAATTCCGGCAAGGCTATTTCGTTGGCCAGCGAAGGCACGGCTGACCACCTTGAAGCCATCGAGTCATTTATCGGGATGAAGATTCCCATTCAAACAGCGGATATCGGTCTTTTTGCCACGGACAGGAGTTTAGAATTAGACTCAAGAACGAGATTCCGAAACCATGGATCAGAAAATAACCGACGTAATTTCAGATCCAGAAATAACCAAAAAAGAAAAGTCAGGTCAGACCGAAACCACACAAGGATTGAAAGACATAAGAGTCGCTGAATTAACCGCAAGCATCCCCACCTAAAAACGCTCTGCTCTACTTGTTCAATAGAGAAATATTTGACTCAATTTTAATCTCACTCGACCGACTAATTTTATGGGTGAAAGGAAAGCCTGGGTTGCTGATTTTGGAAGAGGAGGCAAGGATGGACAGGAAATTTTTCATTAGAGGCTACAGAGAAACAGCCGAGTTTCCCATCCTGTACGATGACAACACCTACTCCCTGGAAGAGGCAAGCCTGAAGGCAAAAGAATATCTAATGGAAAAGGCGCTTCTCAACAAGATTATCATTTTTGAAGAAGATGGGGGAGAAGAGGGCAGAGCGACCAAATTCATCTGCAAGAACCGCTTCGGCTCAGTCCAAGAAATAGGCGGCTGGCAAAGAAGATAAGTTGCCAAATAACATAATTAGCGTCAAAAAAATAATCAGAAACTGGCGAGCAAAGTAGAGATAAGACTCCCAACATTATCATTAATCAAAAACATCAGAAATTATCCCACCAAAAAAAATAATTTATAATCTCTCGCTGACCAAAAAAATAGAGTTATATTTTTGATCCGTTTAATCTGCTTTCTTGATGTAGATGCTTCCTCCGGACGTGTACAGGTACAATTGCGGACCGCCATCGTTGATTTTGGCTTTCAATGAACTCTTGCTGATCTCACCACTCACCATGACCGGGAATTCGGTGTAAACCCGGCCGCCGCTTGCTCGTGCGTTCAGGTCCAGTCCGATCTTATCCGCTAAATGGACCGTGATCGAACCGCCGGATGTTGTCAGGCTGCAATCGGACTCAGGCTGGTCTGAGACGTAGGCTGTTATGCTGCCTCCGGAGGTATGGGCTTTGATCGTTCCCCATGCTTCCTCAACGTGAATCCCACCCCCAGAGGTATGGACGTCGACCGAGCCCTTTGCCTTTCCAACCCTGATGCTTCCTCCTGAGGTGTGAGCGATGACATCACCGCTGACATCTCCAAGAGTGATGCTTCCACCCGAGGTTTTCACATCCGCGTTCCCGGAGCAGCTTGTCAGCCTGATACTGCCGCCAGAAGTCCTTCCGTACACAGGCCCATCGATGCGGCTGAAAGCCAGACTGCCGCCAGAAGTTTTGCTCTGAACATCGCCTTTGAGGTCGTCGACAGAGATGCTTCCGCCTCTGGTTTTCAAGTCAACGTTGAATTCCTGGGGAACGGTCACTTGAAATTTGACGCGGATGTATCTTCCGATATTATTCCAGAATCTGCTCATGCTGCCTCTCCTGTATTCTCCGCTGACATAAACATTGTCCCCGCTCTGGCGGAAGCTCACCTCGAAATCTTCCAGTATCCTTTCAGCTCTGCTGGAGCTGGCTGTTTTCGCTTCCTGGGTGACCTCCACTTCAAGAGTGTTCGTGTTCCTGGAAAAGACCTCGATCGACCCGATATCTGTTTCCAGAATGAGCTTTCCCCCTGGTTTGACCTGGAAGGATTTTTCGATGGTGTCACCCGCAACGCCGTAGACCATACAGGCTGTGGTGAAGAGCGCAAAGACTGCCGCCAAGACCGTGAAGAGTGCATTTTTTTTGGTAATTTTTATCATCTCGGTTTTCCCTCCTGAAATATTTTCATTCTTTTAAATCGAGACTGTTAGACGTACAAATCCTCTCTTCATAATAACTATACGGATTGCCTTTGCTAAAAGTTCACACCCCATTGAATTGATTTATTGAATTACAGCTTACTCCAGGATTTGCCACGGTGAAACACATCAACGGGATTCCATTTTTTTATTTGGACGAGACAGCAAAAAAGAGAGCGGAGAACTCGCTTGATGAAATTGATTGGAGCTCTCGTTAAGATCGGTGTTGATGAATTTCATGCAAAACCTGTAAAATGGAGAAACAAAAAATCCCTTACAATGAGAATACAGGGAGGACTGAAATGTTGAGGAGATGTTGCCCCTTCATCCTGTCTCTAGTTTTGGGGATGACCGTTTTTTCTCTGATCTCTACTGCTGCTGATCCGGAAGCAGCGGTGAGAGCCTGGAAAGAACCGTTAGTCATTCCCACCTACAGGATCGGGAAACCTGACCCAAACCCGATTTTTTATACAGGCAGGGCTTACCAGGGAGCAAAAGGTCCTGTTTATCCCTATCCTTTGCTCGACAAGCTGACAGATATCCGGGAGGAAAAGACCTACACAGCCGTTTATCTTGAGAATGAGTACGTCCAAGTCTGTATCTTACCGGAAATCGGCGGCCGTATTTTTTCCGCCCTGGACAAGACCAATGACTATGATTTCTTTTACCGCCAGCACGTCATCAAGCCAGCTCTCATCGGCATGCTCGGTGCCTGGATCTCGGGAGGCGTGGAGTGGAATTTTCCTCATCACCACCGGGCCACGGGCTATATGCCCATCGAGCACGCGATCACTGAAAACCCGGACGGGAGCAAGACTGTCTGGGTAGGAGAGATAGAGCTTCGCCACCGGATGAAATGGGTCATCGGCTTGACCCTGTACCCCGGCAGCTCTATCCTGGAAGCCACGATCAAGCTCTTCAACCGGACACCATTTGCCCATTCCTTTTTATGCTGGGCGAACGTGGCTGTTCACACCAACCCGGATTATCAAATCATCTTCCCTCCAGGCACTGAATACGCCACCTACCATGGAAAAAACCAGTTTTCCCAGTGGCCGGTATCATACGAGACTTTCAACAGCGTGGATTACACAGCGGGAGTGGATGTCAGCTGGTGGATGAACCATCCTCAGGCTACTTCCTTTTTTGCCTGGAATTATGAAGATGATTGGCTTGCCGGATATGACCACGGAAAAAAGGCCGGAGTCGTGCACGTTGCGGACCATCATATCGTTCCCGGCAAGAAGTTCTGGACGTGGGGAACCGGGGAAAGAGGTCAGATGTGGGAGAAAATCTTAACCGAAACAGATGGGCCTTACATCGAGCTTATGGTCGGAGCATACTCGGATAATCAGCCTGACTATAGCTGGCTTCAGCCTTGCGAAGTGAGAGTATTCAAGCAGTACTGGTATCCGGTCAAGCGCATCGGCGGTATAAAAAACGCCAACTGCCAGGCAGCGGTGAACCTGGAGATTCTTAAAGGCAAAAAGGCGCGGTTGGGATTCTGCACGAGCGGTGAACACCAGGGAGCTCTAGCTGTTCTTGAAGCCAGGGACAAGGTTATCTTCGAGAAGAAAGTGGATATCTCCCCCCAGAAACCCTTCCTGAAGGAGGTGGGCCTTCCTCCTGGGGTGAAAGAAGAGGAACTCTGGGCTGTGCTTTACGACCTCTCAGGCAAGGTGTTGGTCAGCTATCGACCGCAAAAAAAGAAAGGAGCACCCATGCCCGAGACGGTCAAGCCGCCCCTGTCTCCTGAGGAAATAGAATCCAGCGAGGAACTTTACCTCACCGGATTGCGCCTGGAACAGTTCCATAATCCTGCCTTTGAGCCCTATCCCTACTACCAAGAGGCCTTGAAGAGAGACCCTGGGGATTCCAGAGCGAATACGGCCCTCGGGATTCTCTACCTGAAGAGGGGGATGTTCAGGGAAGCGGCGGAAAAGCTGGAAATAGCTGTCCAGCGGCTTACCAGAAACCATACAAGCCCCAAAGATGGGGAAACTTATTATTATCTGGGAGTTGCCCTCCGGGCTCTTGGCCGGGCTGATGAGGCCTATGACGCATTCTATAAGGCTGCCTGGAGTCAGGCATGGAGCGGAGCCAGCTATTATTCTCTGGCAGAACTGGCCAGACAGAAGGGCGACGCGCTGCAAGCTCTCGACTTTCTGGAACGTTCTCTTTTTTTGAATGCCTGGAACACCAGGGCCCTGAATTTTAAGGCCGCGCTGCTCAGAAGAATGGGGAGACTGAAAGAGGCAGAGGAGGTTTGTGCGAAAGTTATGGATTTTGACCCCCTGGATTTCTGGGCAGGGAATGAACTCTATCTTATCAAAGCTGATCAAGGATTGAAGCGGGAGGCGCTGACCGCCAGGAATTCTTTAAAAAACCTGATGAGAGATTCTATCCAGAATTATCTTGAGCTGGCAGTGGATTACGGGAACTGTGGTTTGGTGAACGAGGCAATAGAGGTCCTTTTGGATCTGGTAGAGGCGGATGTCAAGGGATCCTCCGACTATCCGCTGATTCACTATTATCTGGGCTATTTTTTTGAGCAGAGAGGAGAGCGGGAAAAAGCGTTAAAATACTACCAGATGGCTTCCCGGATGCCTCCGGATTACTGTTTCCCTTTCCGGCTGGAGTCCATCGAAGTGCTGCAGAGGGCTCAGGAGCGGAATCCCAAGGATGCCAGGGCTCCTTATTATCTCGGGAACCTCCTGTATGACCTTCAGCCCGAGGAGGCCATAAAGGAATGGGAGCGGTCCAGAAGCCTGGATGAGATTTTTCCCTTGGTCCACAGAAACCTCGGGTTGGCCTTCTCCCTTGTGGAAAACGACCTGCACAAGGCCATCGCCAGTCTGGAAAAGGCAGTCGAGTCCGATAAACAGGATGCCCGGATCTTCTATGAGCTGGACCTGCTTTATGAGGCTGGAGGATTTTCCGCTGAGAAGAGGCTGGCCCTGCTGGAAGAGAACCACGAGACCGTGCTCCAGCGGGATGATGCTCTTTCCCGCGAGATCCTGCTTCTTGTCCAGCTGGGAAAACTTGACCGAGCTATCCATTTTCTGGCCACGCATCACTTCCATGTCTGGGAAGGCGGCGGTCAGATCCATAACGTCTATGTGGATGCTCATTTGCTGAAGGGACACGCGCATCTCACAGCGGGTCGCACCGCTGAAGCGCTCCGGTCATTCTTGGCCGCACTTGAATATCCGGAGAACCTGGAGGTCGGTCGTCCTTCCAGCGGAGGACGGGCTGCCCAGGTTTACTATTTTATAGGGACTGCTTATGAGACCATAGGCGATATCGAGAAAGCCAGAAAATACTATGAAGATCTGGTGGCTATGCCGTATGGACTGTCGGAGATGTCCTATTATCAAGGGCTGGCGTTTCAGAAGCTCGGTCAGGAAAAGAAAGCCAGTCAGATTCTTGAGGACCTGGCAGACCTCGGAGAGAAGAGGCTCCAGGATGCCACTTCCCTGGATTTCTTCGCCAAATTCGGAGAAAGGCAGTCTGCAATACGCCGCAGATCCCAGGCGCACTACCTTCTGGGATTAAGCCATCTGGGGCGAGAGGATAAGGAAGAAGCCCGGACTCAATTCAAGAAGGCATTGGAATTGAACATCAACCATATATGGGCCAGACACCAGCTCGACCGGCTGGAAAAATAAGTTGCCTGGAAAAGAAACCAGGCTACCTTTTCGAGTAATTGGGGACTGTCCCCAATTTATTTGCGAAGCAATCCCATAAATTTAAAACAAAGCCAAGCAAAAAGGGGACAGTCCCTCTTTTTCATAAAATAAGGACTGAAGAGGACATTCCCCTTTTTCCTTGACATCATCTTTTTGCCTGATTCCCTGTTGAAAATGTGTTGATTAGGCAAGTTGATTGTGTTAGATATACATCTCATTTTAAATCAATGAAAAAAATATATCTTACGCTCTTTCTTTTTTTGGCGATTTCCCTCTTGGCCTTTGGTCAGCAGGAGGTCAAAAAGACTTCTGCTCTCAAAACAGACGCGCCCATCAAGGTGGATGGCGTTTTAAACGAGACTGCCTGGGAAAGGGCTCCTGAAGCCGTTGATTTCATCCAGTTCTCTCCGGACTGGGGAAAGCCTTCCTCTATGAGAACACGGGTGAAAATCCTGTATAACGGGAGCTTCGTCTATTTTGGGTTTATCTGCGAAGACCCTGAACCTGATAAAGTAGTGGCTCGGGTCACCAAAAGAGATGCTGAAATCACAACAGATGATTCGGTCTATGTCTTGATCGATACCTATCATGACCGGAGAAACTGTTATTTCTTTACGACGAATATGCTCGGGGCTCAGCGGGATGGCCGGATAACAGAAAACGGGCGAACCAAAGACGAGAACTGGGACGGGATATGGAAATCCGGCGGGCGAAAAACCGATTTTGGCTGGACCGTGGAGATCGCTGTGGACTTGAGCTGTCTCAAATACAAACCAGGAAGAAACAGGACCTGGGGATTGAATTTGGGAAGAAGTATCCCCCGTCTCCTGGAACAGAGCCTTTGGGCGGGCCCCCTTGAATCCACACACAAAGTCTCTCAATACGGCGAGCTGGGGAGCCTGGACCTGGAGAGAGCTGAAAAAAAGGCTCAGATCATCCCTCACATCATCTCCAAAGTCGAGGAGGGAGAAAAATCAGAATTCGAAGGCGGCCTGGACGCCCGGTACGCCTTCAGCCAGATGGTCTCAGGCAACCTGACCGTCAATCCCGACTTTGCCACAATCGAGGCAGACCAGGAACAGATCAACCTGACCCGCTTTGAGCTCAGCCTCCCGGAGAAGAGGAATTTCTTCCTGGAGGGGACGGAGATCTACCAGCAGAGGATCCAGTTATTCTACACAAGAAGGATTTCCGATATATACGGAGGTGCTAAGCTCTACGGAAAATCCGGTGGCCTTGAATTCTCGGCGCTAACAGCTCAAACAAAAAAGGATGAAGCAGGGGGCATAGAGTCTGCTAATTTCTCTGTTTTTCGGCTCAAAAGTGATGTGATGAAATCATCCACCATCGGCTTTATAGCCGCCAATAAACTCGTTGGAAACAAAAGCACAGGGACAGCTGGGATTGACACCTCCCTCTATTTTACGGAAAAATTCAATTTCACTGGGCAGTTTGCCCTCAGCTACGGCGATTTTGACCGGGATAATGTCGCTTTTTTCCTCCGGCCGAGCTATGACTCGGCCACGTTTCATATCCATCTTCGCTACACTCAACTTGGAAGAAACTTTCGTGAGAATGCCAACGAAGTCGGATTTATCCGGGACGATAACCGGAGAGAGCTGGATTCAGCTATCGCCAAGACCTTCTGGCTGAAAAGAGGAGTTTTCGATCGTATCGAGTATGATTCCAACTATAACATTTACTGGGGATTGGACGGAAACCTGAGGAGCTGGAAGGTTGATGAGGAATTGACCTTTGATTTCAAGAATAAATTCTCTTTTGATGCTGAACATCATCAGGAATTCAAGGGCCAGGATGACGAGTTTTTTGAGAAAGATTTCAGAAATCATGAAACCGAGTTTGAGCTGGGCTATAACCTGAGAGAATGGCAGCACGCCAGCCTTTCTTATGGTTTCGGACGTAATTTTGACCTGGATTTCCAACTGGTTGAAGGCCGCTTGAACTATAAGATAACGCAAGATTTTTCTTTCCAGTACTCGTTGACCCGCTTGATGTTCGAGCCTGACCCCGAGGAGGAGAGTACCTGGATCCATGTCCTCCGGGCGACCTATTATTTTACGAACGACCTCTTTATCAAGATCTTCTTCCAGGAGAACACCTCCATCGATAAGCAGAATATACAGGTGCTCTTTGTCTACCGGTTTCAGCCCCCCTTTGGCTTGGTCCAGCTGGCTTATCAAAAGGGGACCGCCCGCTTTGGCGAGGCAGGCACCCAGGGCCATACTCTTTTCTTGAAGATCGCCTATATGTTTTAAGCCTTTTCATCTTATCGCAAAGTTTCATTGAACTTTTGTGCAAAAAGTGGTAGATATTTTCCTCTATGCTGAATGAAATAAAGAAGACCGTAATCATTTTTTTGTCAGTCTTAATTCTCTCCAACCTGATTATTGCCCAGCAAGAAAAAAAATCTTTTTTTCTTGTGAGAACAGTTGAATCGATAGAAGTGGATGGCGTTCTCAACGAGCCGGCCTGGGAGAAAGCGTCTGAAGCGAATGACCTCATGGCAGTCAAAGCCTGGAGAAGCGGGTCCGAGTCTGCCAGAACTTCGGTCAAGATCCTATTCGATGATGATTTTATCTACATTGGTTTCCTCTGTTTTGATTCCCGACCCGATAAAATCGAATCGTACGCTACTGCTAAAGATATGGACCTGAGAGATGATGACTCTGTGTTCGTGTTGATCGAGGTTGCTTCTGATAGAGATCACTACTATTATTTTGGGACCAATCTCATGGGAATTCAGTCCGACGGAAGAGTCAATCTGGACGGCCGGACTGCTGATCCGACCTGGAATGGGAATTGGAAGTGCGCGGCCCGAAAGACAGACTCTGGATGGAATGCGGAGATTGCCATTGATTTGACCAGCTTAGAATATAAATCCAAAGAAGAAAAAGTCGTGGGGATCACCCTCTCAAGGATTGTCCCCCGCATGCTGGAGAGCAGTTTTTGGTCAGGGGCACTGGACCCCGCTTTCAAGATATCGCAGCTCGGACAATTGCCCAGGATAAACCTGACAGAAGCGGAGAGAAAACTTAAAATCTCACCTCATGTTATCTCTTCTGTTGAGGAAGGGGAGAAGCAGGAGCTGGGGGCAGGACTCGACATGAGTTATGATTTCAGCCCGATGACATCGGCTCAGCTAACCGTTTATCCTGATTTCGGTACCGTGGAAGCTGATGAGGAACAGGTCAACCTGACAAGATATGAGCTTTTTGTTCCTGAAAAAAGAGATTTCTTCCTGCAGGATTCAAGCCAGTATGACCAGGAAATCAGGCTGTTCTATACCAAGAGAATTTACGATATCTACGGGGGATTCAAGCTCAACGGAAGGTCGGGGGGATTTGAGTTTTCGGGGATGAGCGTCCAGACCAAGGAAGATATCTTGACGAATCAGCATCCAGCCAATTTTTCAGTGGTTCGCTTGAAGGCTGGCTTTCTGGGGTCCTCATCCATCGGTATTCTGGCTGCGAACAAGTCGGTCAGCGGAAAAAACATCGGGGCAGCCGGGATCGACGCATCGCTCCGTTTCGGAAAGAGTTTTGGCATTTCCGGTCAATTCGCCTACAGCTATGGAGATTTTGAGGAAGAAAACATCGCTTTCTTCATCCGGCCCAGCTATGAGTCCAGAATATTCCGGGTTCATTTGAGCTACCTCCATTTAGCTCAGAACTTCGGTGATAATGTGAATGAGGTCGGGTTCATCCAGGATGACAACCGGAGGGAACTGGATTCAGGATTAGGCATCACTTTTATCAGAGATAAGGGAAAAGTCGAGGAGTTCAAGTATGACTCCAATTACAATGTTTTCTGGAGGGTGGATGGAGATTTGCGCAGCTGGCAGTTTGAGCAGGGAATCTCAGCTGAGTTTAAGAGCAAATTTACGCTGAGCGCTCAACACCTCCAGGAATTCAAGGCGCAGGATAACCTGCTTTATGAAAAGGATTTCAGGAATCACCGCACCACGCTGGGAATTGGCTTCAACAAGCGGGAGTGGGAATATGCCATCCTGGCGGTCACCGTCGGGAAGAACTTCGGCTGGAACTTCAATATGCTGGATATCCGAAAAAACATCCATGTCTCAAAGACTTTAGACCTGGAATTTAATATGGCGCGCGTCTACTACACGTTCGGCCGGTCCGGGATGAACGATTTTGTGAGCTCGATCAGAGCCATCAATACCTTCAATGAGAAGCTTTTCGTCAAGGTTTTTTATCAGTACCGCTCTATGATCAAAAAGTTCAACCTTGAACTTCTTGTAAATTATCAAATCCTGCCGCCTTCAGGATTTGTTCAGCTCGTCTATCAGGTTGGCAGGGCCAGGTTCGGAGAAAGCTACTCTCCGGGAAATACTTTGTTCTTGAAGATCGGATATTCATTTCAATAAAAAGGAAAAAAGGAGGATAGACCCTCATGGACAAAAAGGAAGCCTTGGAACAAATCGCCAGGAGATTGCGGATTCATTCTGTTAAAATGACGACCAAAGCCGGGTCCGGCCATCCGACCACCTGCTTGTCCATGGCCGACTTGATCGCTTGCCTGTTCTTCGAGGAGATGAGATACAATCCTCAGGATCCTTATGACTGGAATAACGATGAGCTCGTCCTTTCCAAAGGACACGCAGCCCCGATTCTCTGGGCTGCCTACGCTGAAGCCGGGATCATCCCTGAGAAGAGCTTGATGTCCCTCAGAAAGATCAGCAGCGTTCTTGAAGGACATCCCACACCCCGCATGAAATGGATAAAGGCTGCCACCGGTTCTTTAGGACAGGGGCTTTCAGCCGGCGTGGGTCTGGCTCTGGCCATGAAATTAGGAAGGTCTCCTGGGAGGGTTTATGTTCTCATGGGTGATGCGGAATGCGCAGAGGGAGCTGTTTGGGAAGCCTGCAACACCGCTTCCTATCTTGAGCTCAGCAATCTCTGTGCTATCGTGGATATAAATAGGCTGGGACAGTCAGGGAAAACGATGCATGGGCATGATATCAAGGCTTATGACAGAAAATTCAGAGCCTTTGGCTGGGAGACGATTTCCATCGATGGTCATAAGATCAACGAGATATTGAGTGCCTTGAAGAAGGCAAGAGAAAATAAAAAGCCGACCGTAATCCTGGCCAAAACGATCAAAGGAAAAGGAATCCCTTTTGCTGAGGATAAAAACGGCTGGCACGGAAAACCCTTGAAGGTTGAAGAGATGAAAAGGGCTTTGGAATCATTGGGCCCCATGCCTGCCATTGATTCCAGGAAGTACGTGAAAAAACAGAGAAAACCTTACAAGCTTCAACTCAGCAAAAGATCCAACTTCAAAAGAACTCCCTATAAGGATAAGGTGGCAACCCGGCGTGCTTACGGCAACGCTCTCCTGAGCCTTGGCCGAGTCAATGAGGCGGTTGTATCCCTGGACGGTGACGTCAAGAATTCCACCTATGCCGAGGATTTTTTTGATGCTTTTCCCCAAAGGTCCTTTCAGTCTTATATTGCGGAACAGAACATGGTCGGGATGGGCCTCGGCATGGCAGCCAAAGGCTTTATTCCTTTTATCGCTACGTTTTCTGCTTTCTTGACTCGAGCCCATGACCAGGTCAGGATGGCGGCCTATTCCTTTTCGAACATCAAGTTCTGCGGGTCACATTCAGGGGTGAGCATCGGAGCTGACGGGCCTTCCCAGATGGGGCTCGAGGATCTGGCCATGTTCCGGTCGATTCCTGGTTGCGCAGTCCTTTATCCCTGCGACGGCTTTTCCACAGAAGCCTGCATGGAAGAGATGGCCAGGTACAAAGGGATGTGCTATCTGAGGACAACGCGGCCCGCAACTCCTCTCATCTACAGCGCCGATGAAGAATTCCCGATCGGAGGCTCCAAAGTCATTAAGAAAAGTCAGAAAGATGCGGCGGCAGTCGTCGCAGCCGGAATCACTGTGCATGAAGCTCTGAAAGCCTATGGGCAGTTGAAGAAGGAAGGAATCTCTATCAGGATCATAGACGCTTATTCTCTCCAGCCTGTGGATAAAGATGGAATCCCCAAGGCTGTTGAGAATGCCGGCAGGAAAGTGGTCGTGGCTGAGGATCATTTTCCTCACGGTGGCTTAGGAGAAGCAGTGGCAGGTGTTTTGGGTGGGAAGACAGAGATCGTTCATCTGGCAGTGAGGGACTTGCCTCGCTCGGGCGAGCCGGACGAACTCCTGGACAAGTACGGAATAAGCGCCAGACATATAATGGATGCCGTGAAGAAACTGATCAGGCGTTGAGATACAATCCGCACCATGCTTCCCGGGCATGGAGGACACACTGTGAATTCAGAGTGGCAAATTTCGACGGTTTTTTTAGGGGGCAGGGATGAGAGAAGAAAAAATTAATAATTTAAAGTTCCTCATTGTCTTTTTGATGCTCCTCGTATTCGCGGCTCTGTTTGCCCATGGGGTCATCCGAAACCAGAGCACCCAGAGTATTTCCTTGCCTGATCGAGGTAAAGTAATAGTGGTCTACGACGGAGACACGATAAAAGTCCGGTTCAGAGACAAGCAGGAATGGAAAGTCAGGCTCATCGGTGTCGATGCGCTGGAGATAGGAGGGCCGGTCGATGAGGTGGAGTTTCAGGCTCAGATGGCAAAAAGGTTTACCTTCTATTATCTTTACCAAAAGAAAATAAAATTATCTTATGAGGAAGAACTCATCGATAAATACGGCCGGGTCCTGGCATATGTCTGGACAGAGGATCAAGTGCTTTTCAATAAATTCATCATCAGCGAAGGATTCGCCTCTGCTATGAGGAATTTTCGTTATCAATACAGAGAGGAATTCCGGGATGCGGAGCAGGAAGCGCGGAAACTCGGAAAAGGATTGATGGAAAGAGGGGAGTACACTCAGATTGCTCCCCAGGAAGCATCCCGATTCATTGGCCAACTTGTTTCTGTCAAGTTCATGTGTAAAAGCGCGCTGCCCAAGGGGAAATTTGTCTTTCTGAATTCTTCTCAAGGCGAATTCTCGGCACTCATTCCCAAAGAAAACCTCTCTTCCTTCCCCAATCCTCAATCCTTCATGGGCAAGGATTTGTCCGTAACAGGTTTCCTTGAGGAGTATAAAGGGAAGCCTCAGATCATGATTTTGCTTCCGATCCAGATCAATCAGGGTGGACGCTGAGGTGGAAGTCGGAAATCTGCTTTTTTACTTTTTTATCATCTTTACCTCGGCCAAAATTCTGGGAGAAATCTGTGTCCGCCTGAAAATGCCGGCCATTATCGGAGAGCTGATGGCTGGCGTTCTGCTGGGCAATTATGTCCTGGGCATAATCGATAATTCCAACCATGTCCTGATGTCCTTTGCTGAGATCGGGGTGATCTTCCTGATGTTTCATGTCGGGCTGGAGATCCGTGTTAAAGACCTGTTTGCTGTGGGCCGGACCGCTGTTTTCGTGGGAATTCTGGGAGTTCTGATCCCATTGATCATGGGCTTTCTGACCATGTTTTTTCTGGGCTATCAGATTGTGGAAAGCCTTTTCATCGCCACCGCTATCCTGGCCACGAGCGTGGGCATCTCCGCCAAAGTTTTGCAGGATCTGGGACTGATCAAGCACAAAGTGGCTAACATTGTTCTCGGGGCAGCGGTGCTGGATGATATCCTGGCTTTGATCGTCCTGGCTCTGGTTAAAGGATTGGCCAGGGGGGAGTTTCATACCCTGGAATTTTCCCTGCTGGTCCTTGAATCCATTGCCTTTGTGGGTTTTCTCACCTGGTGGGGCCCGAGGCTGGCAGCGCAGACGCGGCGCTGGATTGGGAGATTGAACATCCCGGAGGGCCCTTTCGTGCTATCTGTGATCCTCTGTCTTGGTTTAGCGGAATTGGCAGACGTGATAGGCCTGGCAGCCATAATCGGGTCATTCATGGCAGGTATCGTGATCGACGAGCTGGCCGGGGTTTATGACCTGGAAAACAAAGTCAAATACGTCAATGAATTCCTTCTCCCTTTCTTTTTTGTGATGATGGGTGCCCATCTTGATCCGCGTGCTTTCCTTGAACCCAGGTTGCTTATCTTAACCCTGATAGTGACCCTTGTTGCGGTGGTGAGCAAAATGGCCGGCTCTGCTCTGGCTTGCCTGAAGGAAAACTGGAAAACAAAGATCCAGACGGGGATATGCATGGTTCCTAGAGGAGAAGTGGGGATCATTGTCGGGCTTATCGGCCTCTCCCTGAATACGATCACCCAGGATATGTATTCGGTTGTCCTGGGAATGTCCCTTCTGACGACGCTGATCACTCCGCCCCTTATTATCTGGGCCTTCAAAACAACAAGAAAGTGATGCTCTTCCATTATGGGGTCAGGGCTCGACATTAGACATTAATGACGGTTGTTTTTAGCGTGAGTCTTTTTCTTTATGTATTCACAATGGAAATTTGTCTAATGTCGAGCCCTGACCCCATTGTTTTAATCCTTGTTTGATTTTCTTCTGCAATTGGTTTATAAATCCTTATGCTTTGATACAATCCAGGAAATGAAACAGTTTATAAACAGGGAGGTTCACCCATGAAAATGATAAAAAAGATGGGTGGCATTATATTCATCGCGATTTTTCTCTGCGGTCTCCTGCATACTCCAGCAGGGAGCGCGCAGCAGGCAGCGAAGAAGGTCGAACGCTATGACCCGAGTCTCTATAAAGCCATGGAGTGGCGCTGTATAGGTCCCTACAGAGGAGGGCGTGTGACAGCGGTCACAGGTGTTCCCAGCCAGCCGTTCACCTACTACTTCGGCGCTACCGGAGGCGGTGTCTGGAAGACAGAAGACGGCGGCTTGAATTGGGGTCCCATCTCTGACGGCTTTTTCAAGACCGGTTCTGTGGGAGCTGTGACTGTGGCGGAGAGCGACCCGAATATCGTTTACGTGGGTATGGGCGAGGCCCCGATTCGAGGGAATGTTTCCCATGGCGACGGCATGTATAAATCCACCGACGCCGGAAAGACCTGGAAGCATATCGGACTCGCGGACACCAGCCAGATTTCTCGAGTGCGCATCCATCCTCAGAATCCGGATATCGTTTATGCGGCTGCCCTCGGCCATGTCTATGGTCCCAACGAGAAGAGAGGAGTTTTCAGGAGCAGAGATGGCGGTCTGACCTGGGAAAAGATCCTCTACAGAGACGATAAAACCGGAGCTATCGACCTTATCCTCGATCCTTCCAACCCCAGGATCATCTATGCTGCCCTCTGGGAGTTTTACCGAACTCCCTACAGCCTCTCCAGCGGAGGACCGGGAGGAGGCATATTCAAATCGAACGATGGCGGAGATACCTGGACTGAAATATCCCGAAACAACGGGCTTCCCAAAGGAATTATCGGCAAAATCGGGATCACTGTCTCTCCGGCGAAACCGGACCGAGTCTGGGCCATTGTCGAAGCACAGGATGGCGGTGTGTTTTGCTCGGATGATGGAGGACTAACCTGGCACAAAATGAATGATGAGCGCCGTCTGCGGCAGCGTGCCTGGTATTACACCCGGATCTACGCTGATCCCAAGGATGAAGAGACTGTCTATGTCCTCAACACCGGACTTTACCGTTCCGTGGACAGAGGCAGAACATTTTACTCTATCCGCGTTCCCCATGGAGATAACCATGATCTCTGGATCGACCCGGGAGACCCGAAAAGGATGATCAACAGCAATGACGGGGGGGCCAATGTCAGTTATAATGCGGGATTATCCTGGACAGCCCAGGACAATCAACCTACGGCCCAGTTTTACCATGTCACCACCGATAACCATTTTCCCTACCGGGTCTATGGTGCCCAGCAGGATAATTCCACGGTCCGTATCGCCAGCCGGACAACCGAATCTGGCATCGACAGGCCAGATTGGCATCCTGTCGGTGGAGGAGAGAGCGGTCATATCGCTCCCCGCCATGATAACCCGAACATTGTCTACGCCGGAAGCTACGGAGGCCTGATTACCCGTTGGGATTCCAGAACCCAGCAAACTCGAATTATTTCTGCCTGGCCGGAGAATCCGATGGGTTGGGGTGCAGGGGATTTGAAGTACCGATTTCAGTGGACAGCACCGATCCTGGTCTCCCGGTTTGACTCCAATGTCCTTTATCATGCGGCTCAGGTGCTGTTCAGGTCGACGAACGAAGGACAGAGCTGGCAGGTCATCAGCCCCGACCTCACTCGAAACGACAAATCCAAGCAGAAGTCCTCAGGGGGCCCCATCACTCACGATAACACCAGTGTGGAGTATTACTGCACCATATTTGCTCTGGCGGAGTCTTTGCACAACCCCAGCATTCTCTGGGTGGGCACGGATGATGGCCTGGTCAGCATCACCAGGAACGGTGGCAAAAATTGGGAAGAAGTCACTCCCAAGGAAATGCCGGAGTGGAGCTTGATCTCGATGATCGAACCCTCCGCTTTTGATCCGGCCACCGCCTTTATCGCTGTAGACCGTCATGAGCTCGACGACTTCAGGCCCTATATCTACAAGACCGAGAATTACGGAAAATCCTGGAGGAAGATCACTAACGGTCTGCCGGATAACACCTTTGTCAGAGTCGTCCGGGAAGATCCCAAGAGGGAAGGACTTCTCTACGCCGGAACGGAAACCGGGGTTTTTGTCTCCTTTGATGACGGAGCGAACTGGCAGTCTCTCCAGCTAAACCTCCCGGTCGTGCCCATCCATGATATGGTTGTCAAAGAAAACGACCTGGTGGCGGCCACTCACGGCCGCTCATTCTGGATCCTTGATGACCTGACACCTCTACACCAGGTCACGGATAGAATGGCAAAATCGGATTATTATCTGTTCAAACCTCGGGAGGCGTACCGTATGAGGGGTTGGGGATGGCTGCGGCCCAATATCGGGCAGAATCCTCCCAGCGGCTCAGTTATCTATTTTTATTTTAAAGAGACACCTGAAGAAGACGTAATCCTCGAATTCATGGACCGCGAGGGCAGGGTTATCAGAAGATTTACAGGTGTGGTAGGTGAAGAAGAGAGGACGAGCCCTTTATCCGCGCAGTTTTCAGTAGAGGTAGGGATGAATCGTTTTGTCTGGAACATGCTCTACCCTGACGCTGAGCGAGTTCCCGGCGCTATTCTCTGGGGAGGTATGTTGAGCGGTCCGGTGGCTGTGCCCGGGGTTTACTCTGTTAAGCTCTCAGTGGGGGAGAGGTCGATGACGCAGAGCTGGGTGTGGCAGAAAGATCCTCGCCTTTCCACATCGCAGGAAGAATTCCAGGAGCAGTTTGATTTTCTGATTCAAATCCGGGATTCAGTCACAGAGATCAACCGGGCCATCAATCGTTTGAGAGACATCAAGAAGCAGCTGGACGAGATTTCGCTGAAGGTCAAAGAGCATGAGAAAGGAGAGGAGATCATCAAGGCGGCCCGTTCGCTCAAGATGAGGTTGATCTCTGTAGAGGATGTTCTTATCCAGTCCAAATCCAAGAGCGGCCAGGATCCGCTCAATTATCCTATCTTGCTGGATAATAAAATTGCGGCTCTCGCCTCTTTGGTGGCCAGCGCTGATGCTCGCCCCACGGATCAATCCTACCAGGTCTTTAAGGAATTGACGGCTAAAGCGGATGAGCAACTCCAGAGACTGAGATCAATAATAGAAAAAGACCTTCCTGAATTCAACGAGCTGGTCAAAAAGGCGAAAATCCCTGCAATTATAATCAAATAAGCGCTGTGTCCAGCTTTTTTCCGAAAAGAAAGGCCAACTGCCATGTATAAAAAAATCACGCCAGAAATAAGAAAAAAGTTGGGAAAGATTGTCGGAGAGAAGAATCTAACCTTTGACCCGGAAAAAATGAGGGATTACAGTCATGATGAATTTTCGCTCTCCGATATCGTGAGAATGCCCGAGCTTGTAGTCAAGCCGACAAAGACTGATGAAGTGGTTGAGATTCTTCGCCTGGCCAGCGAGGAGATTATCCCCGTTACTCCCCGCGGCGGCGCCACGGGTCTCTGTGGCGGATGCGTCCCCTCTCATGGAGGAATAGTGCTGTCCCTTGAAAACATGAACCGGATCGCTGAGATCGACCTGGATAACCAGATGGCGGTGGTGGAGGCTGGAGTGACTCTCTCCGATTTCTACACGGCTGTTGAAGAGGGTGGTCTTTTTTTTCCGCCTCATCCTGGAGAGGAGAGCGCTATGATCGGCGGTGTGATTGCCACCAATGCCGGCGGAGCCCGGGCGGTCAAATACGGCGTGGTCAGGAATTATGTGCGGGGATTAGAGGTGGTCCTGGCCAGCGGCGGGATCATCCATCTTGGCGGAAAGCTTATGAAAAGCAGCACGGGGTATAATTTGCTGAACCTGTTCATCGGCTCTGAAGGAACTCTGGGGATCATCACCAGGGCTGTCATCCAGCTCATGCCATCGCCGCAGATGACCAGGTCACTGATTGTTCCCTATGATGATTTGGAGAAAGCGATCGAGACAGTCCCTTTTATGGTCAGAAAAAAGATCCTTCCTCTTGCTGTGGAGTTTGTCCCGAAGGAAGTCATCCGGATTACAGAAAAATTCCTGAAGAAAAGATGGCCTTGCTCACAGGGGAGCACTGACCTCCTGCTTATCCTTGATGCCTCGAGTGAGGAGGAGATGGATAGACTGTCCGAAGCCGTGGCTGAAATCTGCATGGAGAAGGGAGCTCTGGACGTCTATGTGGCTGACAGCCCGAAAAAACAGGAAGAGGTCCTGGATATCCGCAGCAAGATCTATGAGGCGATAAAGTCGCATACCCTGGAAGTCCTGGACATCGTTATCCCTCGAGCTGAGATTGCCCGGCATGTCAAAAGAGTCCAGGAGGTCTCCCAGCAGTATCAGATCTGGCTGCCCACCTTCGGGCATGCGGCTGACGGCAATGTGCACACCCATATCATGGCCGCCCGTTTCGAGCAGGGTGAAATCATCCCTCTTCCTGAAGAGGATTGGAAAGTCAAACATGAGAGAGTTCGGGAGGAGCTCTACAAGGACTGCAAGAGCCGCGGAGGCATGATTTCTGGAGAGCATGGGATTGGCATTGTCAAGAAACCATATCTGTCCTATGTTGTGGATGAAGGATCGATCGGGCTCATGAAAGGAATCAAGAGGGTTTTTGACCCACGAAACATCTTGAATCCGGGTAAGATCTTTGATTAAATAGCGTATTTACTCTTGCTAAGCGCGAAAATGTGAGAGGAGGAAGAAATGCGAATGAGGCAGATCGCGATCTCAGGCTTGACGGTTTTGCTGACTGCAGGCTTGGTATTGCAGACAGTTCAGGCTAGGCAGGCAAGCAGGAAAAACAGTTTCTTTGAGGAAAGCATCAGGCTGGATTTACTCAACAATCTGGCCTGGCGGAATATCGGCCCTGCCAACATGATGGGCAGGGTCACTGATGTCGAGGGAGTACCCGGGAATGCAAATATCGTTTATGTCGGGACCGCATCGGGCGGTATCTGGAAAACCGTGAATGGCGGCGTGACCTGGATACCCGTTTTTGATGATCAGCCCGTTGCCTCCATCGGTGACCTGGCTCTGGAACCCGGAAACCCGGATGTCGTATATGCCGGTACCGGAGAGTCAAACGTCCGCAACAGTGTTTCCTTCGGCAACGGGGTCTATAAATCCCCAGATGGAGGAAAAACGTGGTGGCATATGGGGCTTGAGGACACGGAGCATATATCCCGTATCGTGATCAACCCCAAAAAACCAGAGGTCATCTATGTGGGAGCCCTGGGACACGCATTTGGTCCCAACCCTGTGCGGGGCGTATTCATGTCCGTGAACGGGGGGAAAACCTGGGAGAAGGTCCTCTATACAGATGACCAGCATGGTGTGGCTGACATGGATATCAATCCTCAGAATCCCAACATCGTTTATGCCGGAATATGGCGTTTTGTGCGAAAGCCCTGGACTTTTACCAGCGGCGATGAAGAAGGGGGCGTTTTCAGGTCCATAGATGGAGGCTACACCTGGCAAAAATTGACCAAAGGCTTGCCAGAGCTTATAGGGCGGATCGGGATAAAAGTCTCGCCAAGCAATCCCGATGTGATCTATGTCATGACCGAATCTCCAGAAGGAACGCTCTACCGGTCTGATGACAGAGGAGAAACATTCCGGATGGTTTCAAATGATGTGGAGATTGTTTCCCGAGGCTTTTACTACACGGATTTAAGAGTCGATCCTGCTGATGAAAACAGGGTCTATGCCGTGTCCTCCCGGCTTTCTCTTTCCATCGACGGGGGAAACGACTTTAAGCGCATCTCCCGTGCCACCCACGTAGACTTTCATACACTCTGGATTGACCCGGAAAATCCCTCCAGGATGTGGCAGGGACAGGACGGAGGAGTGTGTGTTTCCTACGACAGAGGAGAAACTTGGGATTACGTGAATAATTTCGCTGTCGGACAGTTTTACCAGATATGTGCCGACAGCCGAGAGCCGTTCTATTATGTCGGTGGAGGCCTGCAGGATAACGGGACGTGGTGCGGGCCAAGCCGCAGCAAAGAGCCCTTTGGTATCATGAATGATGACTGGCGGATGATCAGTTTTGGCGACGGCTTCCATATCGTCGTTCATCCCAAAAACCATGAACTTTTCCTGAGTGAATCCCAGGGCGGTAACATCATGAGAACGGATATGCGAACCAGAGAGCAGCAGACGGTCAGTCCCCAGCCCCGTCGGGCTGACGGCGCGCCGGTGTCCAGTCTCAAATACAGGTTCAACTGGAATACTCCCATCATCCCCTCACCTCATGACCCGGAAACGGTTTATGTCGGGGGAAACGTGGTGTTCAAGTCCACTGATTTTGGCCTGACCTGGAAAATCATCAGTCCTGACCTGACAACCAATGACCCGAACAAACAGCAAACAGCCGGTGGCCCGGCCTGGACGGAAAACACCACTGCAGAATATCACTGCACTATAATCAGCCTGGCTGAATCCCCGCTGCAGCCCGGGGTGTTGTGGGCGGGGACGGATGACGGGCATCTTCATGTATCGCTCAACGGAGGAGAATCATGGAAGAACGTCATCGAGAATGTCCCCCGGGTCCCTCCGAATTCTCCGGTCTCTCACCTGGAATCCAGCCGCACCTCTGCCGGAGTGGCCTATTGTTCCTTTGACCGCCACATGCTCGATGACTTCAGCCCGTATGTGTACAAAACATCGGACTTTGGACGGACTTGGACCAATGTGACCGGGAACCTGCCCGATAAAGCTTATGTCTGGGTCGTGAAGGAGGATCCCAAGAATTCGAATGTTGTCTATGCCGGGACCGAGCTGGGCCTTTACGTGTCTTTGAATGGAGGAAAAAACTGGATGAGCCTCCGCCTGAAAAACCTGCCCACTGTCGCAGTCCATGATATCCTGATCCATCCGCGAGATAATGACCTCATCATCGGAACTCATGGAAGGAGCATCTGGATTTTTGATGATATCTCCTTTCTTCAAGAGCTGTCGCCGGAGGCACTTGCTGGAGATGCTCATCTTTTCACTATCCGGCCAGCGCTCCGTTATACTACCAGACCCACCCGTTATGGAATAGGAGATAAGGTGTTCAGAGGGCCCAATCCTCCTTACGGCGCGTTAATCACCTATTATCTGAAAGAGAAGCCCGAGAAGAGCATTCCAATGAATCTGGAGATCCTGGATGAAGCAGGAAGACAGGTCCGTATTCTTAAGAATATTCCCAGGGAAGCTGGCTTGAATCGTGTCAGCTGGGACCTGTGTTTTGAGGGTCCGCGGCCGCGTCGAGAGAGGAGAGTTGAAGAGGACTTCTTCTTCAGAGGTCCGCAGGGACCTCAGGTCCTCCCCGGGAATTACACGATCAGGCTCCATTTAGGCGATCATATCTTTGAGAATCCTGTTGTCGTCCGGCTTGATCCCACAGTGCCGGTTTCTCCGGAGGCGCTCCAGGTTCAGCAGAACTATGCTTTTGGACTCAGGGACATGCAGTCTTTTGTCAATGATGGACTTCGGGCTCTGGATACTCTGGCGAAGCAGCTTGAGGAAAGAAAAGAAACAGTGAGGGAGCAGGGCGAGAAGTTTCCAAGGGAAGTCCTGGATGCCATAGAGAGTCATTTGAAGAAGATTGAATCCATTCAGGATTCTTTGGCCCGCCCCGAGGGAAGGGCATTCTGGAGTGAAGGACCGCGCCTGATCGGAAGGCTGAGCCGTCTTTTCGGGTCGATCGATGGCGTGAACGCTACTCCGACAAGAGCCCAGGAGGATTATTACCGGGAGCTCCTCCAGGAATTCAGGGTATCCATGGCTGAGGTCAATGAATACCTGGGCCAATCCGCAAAAGAGCTCAACCGGACATTCCGGAAATATCAGGTCCCGCTTCTCCTTCTTCCTGAACCGATACAGTTGATCGGTCGGCAAGACGATATTTGAATCTGCAAAGAATTGAGACCGGAGACCTTGGAAATAAGAGGAGATGACCATGGCCAATTTAGAGACTTCATACATGGGGTTGAAGCTGCGGAACCCGATAATCGTTTCCAGCAGTGACCTGACCAGGACCAAAGCAGGGATCATCCACTGCCAGAAGGCAGGTGCAGGGGCAGTGGTCTTGAAGTCCATTTTCGAAGAGCAGTTCCAGGACCTGGATGAGGTTCAGGATTCAGATTATGGTTTTTATCCCGAAGCCAGAGATTACCTCCGCAGCGGGGGATTGCTGGAGTACGGCCCTCAAGAAACCTGTGCCATGATTGAAGAAGCAAAGAAAGAAGTGGACATTCCTGTTATTGCCAGCATCAATTGCCTGTCCCCCAAGCTGTGGCCGAGGTTTGCCCGCCAATTCCAGGAAGCGGGCGCAGATGGATTGGAGCTCAATATCTATTTTCTTCCCCTCAACCTGGAATCTCCGGCTTCAGAATATGAAAATCATCATCTTCAAATCCTTAAGGAGGTGAAAAAAGCGGTATCCATTCCGGTCTCAGTCAAATTGATGTCACAGCTTACCTCCGTTCCTTACCTGGCCAACCAGCTCGCCAACGCCGGCTGCGATGCCCTCGTATTTTTCAACTGGTTTATCCAGCCGGATATTGACTCGGAGAAGCTGAAGACAAAGAGCGTGATCGGCAAAGCCAATTTCCATCAATCCTTGAAATGGGTGGCGCTTTTAGCTAAAAGGATCGATTGTGACCTCGCATCTTCGGGAGGAGTCCGGCGGGCAGATGACGTGGTCAAGCAGATTCTAGCTGGGGCATCCGCTGTCCAGGTCTGCACTCTTTTTTACCAGAAAGGACTCAAGGCCATTCCAGAGCTTCTCAAGGGAATAGAGGATTGGATGGATGGTCACAATAACACCGTCATCGATGATTTCAAGGGAGAGCTTTCTTTCAAGAACCAGGAATTAACTTTCAAAGGCTTAGGCCAGGCAGAAGCTTATTTTCGGGCTCAATACTTAAAGGCCTATGCAAGGCTGAAAGAGAAAGAGGAATGAAGTCTTTCAATCCTGTCCTGCTCGAGAGCAGGCCTGGTGCCGATAATTTCTCTGGAATTTTCTGTTCAAATGGATTACCATGATTTTACTTCCAAGAATTGAATAATGGGGGAAAAAATGGAAAGAATCACCGAGATTTTCGTTGTCCTGGAGAACCGCCCTGCTACTCTGGGCGAGCTCTGCAGCCATCTGGCAGAGAACAGGATCAACATCGAAGCCATCGGAGTATTTCAGGATACAGCCAAGCTCTACGTGAAGAACGTGAATAAAGCGATGAAGGTGCTGGATAAGCTGGATTACACCACCGAGTTGAGGGATGTTCTCAAGGTTGACCTCGAAAACAGGCCTGGTGCTTTGGCTGAGGTGGCCACCAAACTCGGGAATAAAGGAATCAACATTGAATACTGCTATGGAGCACCGAGCAAGAAAGGGAACACCACTGCTGTTATCCTGGATGTCTCAGACGTCGAAAGAGCACTCAAAGTGCTAAAATAGCGGAATCCTGGCTCTTCTTGATTTCCTGTTAAAGGTTTCATTTTGGAGAGCCTCGTTTTCCTCGAGATCAGTCTCCGTTCAAACTCACCCTTTTCAGCCCGGCCCGTTTTTTGGTAAGTTACTTCTGCCAATACCCTGAAGGAGGTCTACATGGAGAGAAGAGATTTCAGAGTCTTTATTTCTCTGTTTCTTTTTTTAATTTGTGTCTCCGTCTATCCTGCTGATCTTCCCTTCGATAAGCTGCTGAAAGAGATCTTGCCTGTCCCGTCGCCCAGCGGATATGAGCATCGCCTGGCGGAGAAAATCCAAGAGTTGCTGCCTGAAGCGTTGTCGACTGAAAAAGATAACCTGGGGAGTCTCTATCTGAGGTTGGGAAAGGGGACACAGAAACTTGCCCTTTTGGCCTGCATGGATGAGTATGGCTACATCGTCAGCGGAGTGACTGAGGATGGATATCTGCGGCTGGACAGGGTCGTCCCCGAACCTCATCCAGTTTATGATTCTTTCCATCAGGGCCATCCGATGCTCATCCGGACTGAGGAAGGAACAGTAGCTGGAGTCATGGCCATCCCCTCCGTCCATATCCTGTCAAGAGAAAGACGTGAGCAACTGCAAAATTTTTCCCTTGACCAGGCCTTCCTGGACATCGGGGTGCGGTCTGAAAAGGAGGCCAGAGAGAGGGGAGTCAGGATGCTGGATCCTGTCATCCCCTTCCCTGAATTCATCCCGCTCGCTGGAGAAAAAATGGCCGGTCCTGCCCTTGGAAACAAGGCCTGTTGTGCGCTTCTTCTTCATTTGGCAGGAAAAATGAGTTCAGAAAAAATCAACCAGCTGGTCACTTTTGTCTGGATGTCTCAGACCAAATTCAACCGCCGCTCAAGGAGGCTCACAGAAGCCATGGGCGCTTCTCGGGTAAAAAGTAAACTCAATCCAGAGAGGGCCATAATCATCGGTACTTTTCCTGTGGATTGGAGCAGTGAGGTTAATGTCTCCATCGGGAAAGGGCCGGTTTTAGTCTTTGACAAATCGAAGGCCTCAGGCCTTGGGGAAAGAATCGAAGGAATAGCTGAGGCTAAGGGGATTCCCCTCCAGAAACATTCCGGTTTTCAGTCCAGCTTGATGAATCCCTTTCTGTCCGAAAGCAGCGATATCTTGATTCTGGCTCTGCCCGTGAAGTTTTTTGCTACACCTGGGGAGATGGTCGATTTAAAAGATGTCAGGGCCTTGGAGGATTTGCTTCGCGGCCTGCTGGAATGAGGAGAATAAGAATGAAAAAGAAGTATATGATCCCGATATTGGCTTTGTCTCTCTGTTTCCCTCTGGTGTCAGCCAATCGTAACGAATCCTTATCCTCATGGGACCTCATGAAAAAATTGGTGTTGATTCCTGGAGTATCGGGCTATGAAGGAAAAGTGGCTGATTTCATCAAGTCCCTGTTCCCAGCCGGGATCAAGCCTCAGAGAGACGAGATGGAGAACATCTGGTTTTCGGCAGGAGAAGGCCATCCGCATCTTTTGTTTGTCGCCCATACGGATGAAATAGGGCTGGTTGTTGACCAGGTCACACCCGAAGGAACCCTCAAGGTAAAAGGAAGGGGAGGCTTTTTAGCGCAAATGTATGAAGGCCGTCCTGTGGTTATCTATGCGGACAAAGGTCCTGTCAACGGAGTGGTCGCTCCCCGTACAGGCTATTTCCAGCGTGGTGCCGGCTCTTCAAATTTCGGGATAAACGATATCGAAATCCATCTGGGGGTCTCTTCAGAGGAGGAAGCCCGCAGCCTGGGAGTCAAGGAAGGAAATCAGATCACCATCAAGAAAAATATTATCGAGCTTTCCCCGGATTTGATCGCCACTCGGGCTGTGGACGACCGGGCCGGGTGCGCGGCCCTTCTGTCCGCGGCCTCGCGCATCGACTGGAAAAGGATTAAAGGAAAGACGGTGACTTTTGCCTGGGATGTGCAGGAAGAAACCGGCCTGTTCGGGGCATCCCGGCTCATGGGGATGCTCAAGCCGGATTATGTCTTTGCCGTGGATACCTTTGTCTCATCGGACGCGCCTCTTGATGAGAAAAGATTTGCCCGGACTGTTCTGGGGGAGGGAGCTGTTATCCGGGCCATCGACAGCAGCAATATCGCTCCTCGGTTCGTGCTCGATAAAGTGATAAAGATCGCTGGCGACAACCGGATTCCCTTCCAGTTGGGCAATACCCGGGGAGGCAACGATGGTTCTGTTTTCGTCCCTGAAGGAGCAGCGGATATTCCTCTTTCCTGGCCCGGGGTCTATTCTCATTCTTTTATCGAAAAGATCCACCGCCATGACCTGGACGCCTTGACCAGCCTCATCGAGGCCCTGGTCAAAGACTGGTAAATATTGGGGATAGTTTTCCCTACCTTCGGTAAGTTGGTTCCTCTGGGATTCCATGATTTAATAGTTTAGAGACAGGCGAAAGTCTTTCCATAAATTTTGGAAGTTTTGGAAGCCTGACCTCAAAGCTTGACCTTTTCAAGTCAAAGATATAAATTCCTTGTTACTTTTAGCTGGATAGGACTCACTGGGAAATCTTGGTTTTGAGGAGCAAATGATGAATGAAACGGTTAAGAAAAAGAATATCCTTTTCAGTTTTCCCCGGACTTTCTGGGTGGCCAATTTGATGGAGCTGTTCGAGCGCGGGGCATATTACGGATTGAACGCAGTCCTGGCTGTGTATTTAGCCGATCATCTCTTTTTTCAGAAGCAGTCGATCGGACTCCTGCAGGGCTTTGTTTATGCTTTAACCTACATTCTGCCCATATTTGGAGGAGCTCTGGCAGACCGGCTCGGCTACAGGAAAATGCTTCTTGTGGCTTTTTCCCTGTTGACAATAGGTTATTTTACAGCCGGTCATACCGATACCTACGGGTTGATCTTTTTGTTCCTCCTGATCATGGCCACAGGAAGCGGCCTGTTCAAACCCATTATTACCGGGACAGTGGCCCGAACCACGACCAAAGAGAACAGCGGATTTGGGTTCGGGGTTTATTACTGGAGTATCAACCTGGGCGCTTTTCTGGCTCCCCTCTGGGTCAGCTATATCAAAGGATTCAACTGGCGCTACGTGTTCCTCTCTTCCGCGGCCTGGTGTTTTTTAATGCTCCTGCCAACGCTATTCATCTATAGAGACCCGGAAAGACCGGAAAGCACGAAACCCATCCGCCAGGTGCTGAAAGAAGCTCTTCTGGTTTTGAGCAATTCTCGATTCATGCTGCTGATTGTCGTCTATTCCTGTTTCTGGATTCTGTATTTTCAAATGTTCGGTTCCATCCTCTGGTATCTTCGGGATTTCATCGACCGGACCCCGGTGAACGATTTCATGCAGAAAGTCTTTTTTCTGAGACCTTTTACGTTTGATGCGGAATTTGTCACGATCATCAATGCCGGAACCATCGTCCTCCTGGTGATACTTGTCAGCCGGATCACGACAAATCTAAAGGTCATTCCTGTGATGGCTGCGGGGATCATCATCGGGTCAGGCGGATTTTTGGTGCTGGCTTTTACCCGGGGTGCCTGGATGTTCATCCTGGGCATTGCGGTCTTTTCCATCGGGGAGATGACCGCCCATCCCAAATACTACAGTTACGTCGGGATCGTCGCTCCGCAAGACAAAAAGGCAGTCTATATGGGCTACGCGTTTCTGTATGGCGTTTTTGGGAGTCTGTTCGGAAGCAATCTTGGGGCAGTCCTTTACGAGAAAATTCTAAATCCTTTGGTGCCGAATGCCGAGGATCTCTCTTCCGGAGTTCCTTTTTCAGCGGAAGTCGCAGGCCAACTCAAGTTTTTCTGGCTGATCTTTGCTGTCCTCGGAGTGGTCTGTCTTTCGGGGATGCTCCTCTACAATAAATTCTTTGTTGAAGATACGCACGAAACGAATCGCCGCGCCTGGAAGATCATGTTCGGATTGTATATTGTCTTTGCACTTGCCGGCATTTATTTCACGGTTTATTCCCTTTTCTTTGTGGAACAGATCCAATGGAAAATGCTGGTTCAGGGGGTTATCCTGTTAGCTCTGGGAGGAGGAGGAATCGGGATAAGTTTGAAGAGGAAACCGTGAAGTCTCTCACGCAGCATCTGGTTTTCAGCACAGAAAAAAGAAGAGAATTCATCAATATCACTCCTGAAGTAGAGGCTTTGGTCGAGAAGAGCGGTGTCAAAGAGGGCTTGTGTCTAGTTAACGCCATGCATATCACGGCCAGCGTCTTCATCAATGATGACGAAAGCGGGCTGCATTCTGATTTTGATGAATGGCTGGAAAAGCTTGCGCCCCACGAACCCATCTCCCGGTACAGGCATAACCGCACCGGCGAAGACAACGGAGATGCCCATCTCAAAAGGACGATAATGGGCAGAGAGGTTGTCGTCGCTGTTACAGAAGGAAAGCTTGATTTTGGACCCTGGGAGCAGATTTTTTACGGCGAGTTTGACGGCCGCAGGCGAAAAAGAGTACTGGTCAAGATCATCGGAGAATAAAAATTAGGGGAGTGCCCCTTTCAGCCCTTTATTAAGGAAGAGGGGGGACTGTCTTCTTTTCCATAGAAAAAGCAGCATGTTCCTTTTATACAAAGAGCGTGACGTCTGCCTTCTGGGCTTGTTCAATAAAGGTCGCCACCCCAACACATTGGCCGACCTCGTCGATCATCGTATCTTTAGGAATCTCCATGACTGCCATGCTCATCTGGCATCCGATAAGCCTGACTCCAAGGTCAATAGCCACCTGCCTGAGCTCAGCTAATGAAGGGACATTTTTAGCTTTCATCATTTTCTTGAACATCCAGCGTCCGATTCCTCCAAAGCTCATTTTGCTCGGCGTTGCCCGGCTGATGTCTCCTCCGTAGAACAGACCCAGCAGCCTTCCGAAAAAGCTCTT
>Ga0209427_10001046_pt1 | contig 31314 bp, 33 predicted proteins | sample DeeMarSWOR136_30_FD_187465 | JGI IMG/M metagenome (GOLD analysis project Ga0209427, IMG submission 187465) | Marine sediment microbial communities from White Oak River estuary, North Carolina - WOR-1-36_30 (SPAdes) (version 2) | ecosystem: Environmental > Aquatic > Marine > Intertidal zone >...
TTATTAATTTTTATATTGGCTATAATAGAATCAGTTATATTTTCGTATTGGTTTGGACTTAATGTAGAATTTACAAAACAAATTGCTATTCAAACTGGCGGTGTTGAGAGATACGAAGAATTGATGACAGTATATAAAATTTTTAGAAAATAAAATTCAATGCTTCGCTTGGAATAGTATGGTTAGAACATACCCAATCCTCTAGTAGGCAGACGTAATTGCACATTGATTTTGAGGGGCGGTACTCTGTGTTGTTATAGATTACTATTCTATTGTTTCCTTCTATAATTTTTAATGGTACCAGCTCCGGAGACTCTTCAATCGTTTTTATGTATCCCTCATAATCTTTTGAATACGGTTCAGTAATGATAACATATCTTATTCCCTCTTTCTCTAGAAATTCTGAGATGTTGTAGTAATTTAGAACGCAAGGTCTAAAAACTTTTTTTTGCGGAACACTCTCCACCGATGCAAGCTTATACATAAAAGCAGAAGAATAAAACCAACTAGTTTCAGACGCCAAAAAAATATTCCCATCTTCTTTAGTAACTTCATTAACAACAGATGAAAAATCTGTAATGTACATGAATTGTTTAAGATACATGTAGTTGCTCACTAATAAAATAATGAAAATGAGGGATAGGAGGGTCATTTTAATTTTTTTGGGATATGAAAGTACAAAATTTGATAGGGGAAAGAGGAGGGACGGGATGATAAGCAATATGTATCTGGGATTTTTATTTGGAAGCCAAGTAAAAAACAAGAGACATACGACGAACCAGATCAAAAATAACTTCCAATATTTTTCCCGTTTTTTACAATAAATAACTAATGAAAATAGAGACAAAACTAATATTATGGGAGTAAAGTATAGTTCAGATAATTTTCGAGGATAATACAACCATCCTTCAATTGAAGTGTATTGTGGGTCCCCTTCTCTGTAGCCAGGTTCTATCATTGAAGATTTTAAAGGTATATACAAAGCCCCTGCTTTCTGTAAAATAAAAAAATAAGGAGAAAGTAGAATTATTACCAAAATAAATGATAAGATTAGTTTTTTTAAACTTTGTCTATGTTCTAAAAGTGTATACAAAAAAATTATTGGTAATAATAAAATAGTGTTCCATTTAGTTAGAAATGAAAGTGAGAAGATAAATGAAGATATGACAAAATATCTAGTTCTATTTGTCTTTAGTGATAGAAGATAAAAATAGATTGAAAGAAAGGAAAGGAAGAGCATCGGTATATCTGTAAGAGTTTTTATAGAGAGGTACAATATCATCGGTGAGAAAAGAAATATTAAAACTGAAACGATTCCAATTTTAGAATTTTTTAATATTTTTTTTGAAAAAATAAATATTAAGGACACCGTACCAAGGGAAAAAAATAATGTTGTTAAATCGCCTGTAAATGACGATATCCCGAATAATCTATAGGTAAATGATAATATTACATGGTAAAGTGGTGGGTAATAAAGTGATAGTTTTGGGTAATAGACTATGTAAGTTATTGTATACTCATAAATTTTATCAAATGATATTGTCGGGGATTTTATCCAATCATTAATGAAATTATAAAAAAATAAGGCTAACAAATTGTGGGTTCCTTCGTCCGCTTCAGGATTGTACCCCAATAAAAATAAACAACCGAAAAAAAATAAGAGAATAGTGAGAAGAAAAAATAAATCGAATTTATTAAACATTTCTTTAAACCACAACCCAACAAGACCAACACCCATTTTGTAACTATCGCTAAAGAAAGAAAATTTCGATGCTTCTTTATGAGACCAAACGACAGGAACCTCACTTATTCTAAGATTATTTTGTCTTGCTCTGAATAGTAATTCAACGTCGAGCTCCCAACCTTTTCTTGTCAGTTTAGGAAGTATTTTTTTTAAACTATTTTTTTTAATTGCCTTAAGGCCACATTGTGTGTCTTTAATATTCAAATGAAAAAGAAAATTCACAAGTATGTTGAAAATTAAACTTCCAATTTTTTTCATTAGCGGTCTTTTTTTTATTATTTGGGAGTGTTTAATTCGTCTCGATGCAATTGCTATATCTGCACCGGAATTTATCTCCTCTATGAGTTTTACCATCTCAGTCGGAGGAGAAGATAAATCAGCGTCAGAAAAAATTACAATATCGCCAGTGGTTTTTTTAAATCCTTTTATAATCCCACCGCCTTTACCCAGTTTTTTATCAGAATGTAAAACTTTTACTCTCTTATCTTTCTTTGAGAAATTCTTGACTATTTCATACGTCCTGTCAGTACTCCCATCCTCAGAAACAATAATTTCGTAATCATACTCTTTTTCAGAAAAAAAGTTAGACAATTTCATCAGAGATGAGTAAATCCTTTTCTCTTCATTATGCGCAGGAATTACAAGACTAACTCTTTCCTTATTACGGGCCATACAACTCATATGAGAATGTATATTATTATTTTTTATTTTCCATTAATAATGAAGGATATAAAATATTAGTAAACCTTTCATGAAATCGCTCAATCAATTCTTGGAAAAAAAGGGATAAAAAAACGCTAAAGTATCTTATACTCATCTTAAACATTTTAAACTTTGTTATGCCTCTTTTCCTATTGCTATAAACTGTAGGGACTTCAGCTAATTTAAACTTAGCTAGGTGAGCTTTAAGAGCAAATTCTGGTGATATGGCGTAATCATTAGATTTCAAATCTATCGATTCGATCACATCTTTTCTAAAGGCTCTAAATGCATTAGTTATATCATGTACTCTTATCCCTATGAATATCCTGGATAATATCGTAAACCCTCTGCTAGCAGCAGTTTTGAAGAATGATAAGTCACCGGAACTGCCTCCTTTCATGTATCTCGAACCAAAAACTACATCATAACCATTTTTGATTTTTTTTAAGAATTTCGGTATAGTATTCAAGTCATCTGACAAATCAGCCATAACCCAAATAACAACATTCCCTCTTGCTTCTTTAGTTCCATCCAATAAAGCTCCTCCCATTCCTCGATTTCCAATTCTGTGAATTGCGAAGATATTGTCATATTTTCTCTCAAACATATTACAAATATCATGAGTTGAATCTGCAGAATTATCATCAACTAAGATAATTTCAGCGTCTAATTTTTTTCTTTCTATCAAATTTTGTAAATTTTTGACTAGGGTAGGTAAATTTTCTTTCTCATTATAACATGGGATGACAAGCGAAATTCTCATAGTTAATTATAATCGAATGATATTTATTAGAAGATTATCTCAATCCTAATTTTAATTCAACCACATATCTTAAAATCCTGAATCCTTCTTTAAATCCTGAAAACGAAATTCCTGCCTTTGATCTGCCGCCTCTTCTCTTACGAAACAGAATCGGAACTTCAGAGATTTTATAATTTTTCTTTTTTGATTTGAACATAATTTCCATGTTAATCTTAAATCCAATGGGATTGAGTTTCAAGTTTTCATATACAGTTTTTTTTGCAACAAGAAATCCAGACATAGAATCTTCTACATTCAAACCGAGAACGAAAGAAGTAAATTTTCTGAATAAAAAACTGATAAATTTCCTATGAATTTTATCTTGTGTGTTCCCACCAAACACAGACCTAGAGCCGATAACAATATCATATCCATTGATTTTTTTAATTAATTTTATAAGATCATGAGGATCATGAGAAAAATCACCATCCATAGTAACTATTACATCCCCTGAAGAATGGGGCAATCCCTCGAGTATGGCTTTTCCTAAACCATCTGATTTTTGAATTACAAGTTTAGCGCCCTTTATGTGTGGTATAACATCACTTTTATCTATAACGATGATTTCATGATCAAAATTCTTTAGTATTAGGTGTATGTCTTTTACTAAATTATTTATGAGTGGTTCATTTTTAGTCGGTATCAAAACAGAAATCTTCATAGAATAGATTTAATCAAAAAAATTAAAATATGCTTTTATTTTCCTTCACCCACTCTAAAAGTTTCTTTACGCCTTCTTCAGGTGAAGTTTTTGGTTTCCAACCAAATTCAGCAGACTTCCTGATATCTGAGATGTAAACTTTCTGATCTGCGGGTCTCCAGTCATCAAAAGTATACCTGGGGTTTAAACCCAAATCCTTAAGCAGTCCTATAAGTTCTAAGAGTGATATCGTGTTACTTACACCCCCTCCTATATTGTAAGCCTTTCCTTTTGTTTTTTCTATCTTTCGATAGGCCAATTCAAATGCGCTAACTAAATCATCTATGAAGAGAACGTCCCTAACTTGTTTTCCGTCACCATATATAACTATGGGTTTATTTAAAAAGGAAGAAATAGTAAAATATGCGACCCATCCTTGGTCTTCATTACCAAACTGCCTAGTCCCGTAGACACAGCTCATTCTGAAAGTTATGGTTCTTAACCCATAGATATTAAAAAAATCTCTTACGTAAACATCAGCAGCATATTTAGAGGAACCATAAGGTGTATGTTCATCAGCATCGGTAGAAAAATCTTCTGGGATGCCATTCTTATAGCTCGAATCAACAAATTCATATCTCATTGTTTTTTCAATTAACGGGACTTTATTGACGTTATTTCCATAGACCTTGTTGGTAGATGTAAAAATAAGGATTGGATTTGAATTGGTTTTTCTAGCTGCCTCTAAAACGTTGAAGGTACCTAAAACATTTATTTCAAAATCATCTCTTGGATTTTTTACTGACGTAGTAACAGCAACTTGCCCAGCAGTATGAAATATTAAATTTTTATCTCTAACGGCATCGAGTAATGGGTTAAATTTTCTGATATCTTCTTTTATAAATTCGAACCCAGTTTTATGGTTGGACCTCAGCCATTCAAGGTTTTTTTCTGTTCCATTACGTGACAGATTATCAAAAACTGTTACTTCACAACCTTTATTTAAAAAATATTCTGCTAGATTGCAGCCAACAAATCCTGCTCCACCTGTTATCAGTATCCGAGTCATTCAACCGCCTAAATACTTTATTCTTTCTTTCTCGGCTTCTTCAAACCTATCTACTGCTTTTTGTGATTGGCTCCATTCAATTAATTTCTTAAATCCTTCTTCCAACGATGTTTTGGTTACGAACCCCAATTCTTTCTTTATTTTTGATACGTCTCCGAACGCATGTCTTACATCACCAACCCTAAACTCACCAGTGGTCCTAGGTTTTATATCACTATTATGAAGTTTGATGAGAATTTCAGCAATTTCTAAAATGTTGACCGAGTTGCCAGTGCCCACATTGAAAGAATCAATGCCATTGAATTTTTCTAAACATAAAAGATTTGCCCGAGCAACATCCTCCACATAAATAAAATCTCTAGTTTGCTTTCCATCTTCGTATATTATCGGGGGGTTGTCGTTTTTTATTCTAGACGAAAAAATTGCACATACACCAGTATAAGGATTACTTAAACTTTGTCTTGGCCCAAAAACATTGAAGTAACGTAATGCTGCGGTAGGAATATTCAAAGCAAATCCGTAGTTTAATGCCATTTTCTCTTGATCATATTTTGAAAGGGCATAAGTCGAAAGGTTTAATGGTGGTTTGTCTTCATTCGTGGGTATTGGTCTAGCATACTCACCGCACCTCGGGCAATGGATTTCCCAATCTTTTTTCTCCAACTGTTCTTTGGGCCGTAAACTGGGGTAAACTATTCCACAATTTTTACATTCATAGGCCCCTTCACCATATATACTCATCGAACTTGCGACGATTATTTTTTGGATCCTTTTTCTAAATTCAGGCGTATTTAACAATATTTCATAAAATTTTGCTGTTCCAATTGTATTAACATCCAAGTAGCGGACGGGCTGGTACATTGATTGACCCACACCAACCATGGCCGCGAGATGAATAACAGCATCTACACCCTTTAAAACATGCTTCCAAGTATCTGAGTTAGTAACATCACCAAGAACAAACTTTGTCTTTGTATTCAAGTAATCTGGTTTTTTACTCCCATGGACTTGATGTTCAAGGTTATCTAAAATGATGACTTCATACCCTTTATCAACCAGTAAATCAACTGTGTGACTACCAATAAAACCTGCCCCACCGGTCACTAAAACCTTCATTTCTTAAGATCCTCCCTAAACCATTTGATGGTTTTTTCTAGACCAGTTGTAAAATCAGTTTCTGGTCTCCAGCCAAGGAGCTTCATTGCCCTTGTTATATCTGGTCTTCTCCTGGTAGGGTCGCCCTCCGGTAATGGTTTGAATATTATTTCAGAATTGGTATTTGTCATGTTTTTTATCAACTCTGCAACACTTAAAATAGTCCTCTCTTCTGAGTTGCCCAGGTTAACAACTTCACCAGATAGATTATCTTTGAACATTAATTTTATTAAACAATCTATCATATCTGATATGTAACAGAACGATCTCGTCTGTTTGCCATTCCCATAAACAGTTATTGGTCTCCCCGTCAAAGATTGAGCGACAAAGTTCGGTATGGCTCTGCCATCGCTTGTTCTCATCTTCGGGCCAAAAGTATTGAAGATCCTTGCTATCCTAACATCCAAACCATAATTCCTGTAAAAGGACATAGTTAAAGTTTCTGCAAATCGCTTGGATTCGTCATAGCAACTCCTTAATCCGATTGGGTTAACATTTCCCCAATAATCCTCTTTCTGTGGATGTTCTATAGGATCCCCATATACCTCAGAAGTTGAAGCCAATAAGAACCTCGCATCGTTCTTTCTAGCTAACTCCAACATGTTAAAAGTTCCTAATGAGTTCGCCATCGATGTCTCTATAGGTAGTTTTTGATAATCCACAGGACTGGCCGGACTAGCTAAATGAAAAATAAAATCAACCTTTAGATCAATTGGTTTCGTGACATCATGTTTAATGAATCGAAACTTAGGCTTGTCTAACAAATATCCTATGTTGGATTTCTTTCCAGTGGATAAGTTATCTAAACAAATTACTTCGTATCCTTCGCCCAAGAGTTTTTCACAGAGAAATGAACCAATAAAACCAGCCCCCCCCGTAACTAATACTCTCATTCAATCACCAAGATTATCTCTTGCTTTCTTTGTCATTTCTTCCCTTTCCTTGATTATTTCATCGATATCAAGGCTGTTTAACATATGTTTATTAACCTCGAAAATTGTCTTCCACTTCCCTACATCCAAGTATTTGCCTTTTAAGATCATACCATAGACATTTTCTCCCTTCTTAACAGCTAGATGAATAGCATCAGTTATCTGGGTCTCACCTTTTACTCCAGGTTCGGTCTTCTCGATATAATCGAAGATTTTTGGTTCGAAGATATAAAGGCCACAGAGTGCATAGTATTCTCCGTTGACTTTAAACTCTCCTGCTTCTTTAAAGGATGGCTTCTCCATCATCTTCTCAACTATGCCATAACCGTTCTCTAAACTCTTCAGTTTAACGACACCATAACCAGTAGGATCTTTAACTCTAAACAACAAAACAGTTGCAACTGGTCTTTTTCTCTTATGTAATTCCATTATTCTCAAAATCTCTTCCTTAGGTTCTATGAAAGAGTCACCCAACAAAGTTACGAAAGAGTGATTAATCCAATGTTTACTCTGTAATATTGCATGAGCTATGCCCCTTCTTTTCGTCTGATAAATATAAGCAACGTTAGCCCCATAAAGAGAACCATCTCCAATATAATCCATCAAAGCTCCTTTCTGATACCCGACTATAATGAAGATATCCTCGATCCCACCTTTCCTCAAATTCTCTATCGAATGTTCTATAACAGCCTTCCCAAGGATAGGATACATCTCTTTAGGGACCGCCTTCGAGAATGGATACAACCTAGTACCTCCCCCGGCAGCTGGTATCAGACCGACAAATTTTGTTTCTTTCATTTTAATCCATACCCAATACTTCTATAAATAAACCCTAGTTTTTTCATCTTTTCTGAATCGAAAACCCTCCTGCCATCGATGATGACTGGTGTTCTCATAAGGTTTAAAAAATCTTTTGGTTCTAATTGTTTTATTTCTTTCCATTCGGTTAAAACAAAACAGATATCTGAATCTCTCAGGCACTCCAAAGGAGAGTTAGTATAAGTTATGTCTGGTAATATTTTCTTCATGTTTTCAGTTGCCTGTGGATCATATGCCTTTATTTTTGTGTTATGTTTTTTCAATTCATGGATGAGTTTAATCGAAGGTGCTTCCCTTATGTCATCGGTATTTGGTTTAAAAGCCAAACCCAGTATTGAAATTGTTTTCCCACTCAACTTAGGAGCCATTTTTAAGGCCTCTAGAGGCTGGCTTTCATTAACGTTCTCAACGGCCTTTAAGAGTCTAGGATTATACCCACTCTTCTCTGATGTAGCGATGAGAGCTTTAACATCTTTTGGAAAGCAACTGCCTCCATAACCGACTCCAAATCTTAAGAATCTGGGATTTATTCTTGGGTCTAAACCTATGGCGTATGCGACATCAGTAGCATCAACACCACTCCTTTGACAAATGTTTGCAATCTCATTGATGAACGATATTTTTGTGGCTAAAAACGCATTTTGAGCATATTTTATCATCTCTGCAGTTCTTAAGTTTATTCTGATTCTAGGGACTTTTTTAACCCATGATTCATAAGTTTTTTCCAATAAGTTACCAGACTTTTTATCGATTGAACCAATGACGATTTTATCCATATTCAAAAAATCTTCGACGGCAGAACCTTCTCTTAAGAATTCTGGGTTCATACATAATCCAAAGTCCTGCCCAGCTTCCTTACCTGAATATTTCTCAAGAATGGGCCGAACGACATTTTCAGTAGTTCCAGGCACGACTGTGCTCTTTATCGTAACAACATGATAATTTTTTAAGGATTTTATATAAAATCCAAGATCTTCAGAGGCTTTCTTAATAAATTTAAAGTTAATAGAGCCGTCTTTGTTGGAAGGCGTGGGTACACAGATGAAACTAACGTTTGTATGGATTTTTTTTGAATAAAAGTCTTTTGCTAAGAATGTTTTCAATGTCCCCTTTTTAATGTTTTTTTTCAGTAATTGACCCAAACCTGGTTCAAAAAAGGGAGGCGTTCCCTTACTAATCAAATCGACTTTTTTAGGGTCTATGTCGATGCAATATACTTCATGACCCTTTTCGGCAAAACACGTTCCAGTCACTAGGCCGACATACCCAGAACCCAAAACACATATCTTCATTCGCATCTATTAGAATATCGATGATAAGTTTAAAAAGTTTATTAAATTTGCTGCCGAAATTTAAGTATGCGTAATATTCGGAGGGATAAAAAAATGAGTGTTTTGATGTTAGTATTGCTTTGTATAATAATGGGGGTGCTTGGCCAGCTAGCGATGAAGAAAGGTATGGATATAATTGGGACCATAAGTTTAAAAGATATGTTTTCTGAGAAAATTTTTTCAATAGTATTTCAGAGTTATGTTTTAGTTGGTATCATTTTATATGTTTTGGCATCTCTGGTTTGGTTGGTTATCTTATCACAAGCAGAATTAAGTTTTGTGTACCCATTAATCTCGGTGGGCTACATCTTAACTGCTATTTTGAGTTGGTTTTTGTTTAAAGAAAATTTGACTCTATTTCGGTTTTTTGGCATACTCTTGATTTGTGGTGGTGTTTACCTAATAGTCTTAAAAATTTAAAAGTGGTCAAGTTGAAAAAATACATTTCAAAACTTTGTGGGGTATGTATAGTAGGGGGTGCGGGAAAAAGATTAAGGCCTTTCACGAGCGACCAACCAAAAGCAATGCTTCCTGTAGGCATAGAAAAGAGGCCCATGCTAGAGTTTGCAATAAAACCTTGGATTAAGTTGGGTATAAAAAACTATGTGTTTTGCACCGGATATAAAAGTGAGTCTATAGAGGACCATTTTGGAGATGGAAAGAATTTTGGTATAAAAATAGACTATTCCAGAGAAAAAACAAATTTAGAGACTGGTGGGGCCATAAAGAATGCCATAGAGAATAATATCTTGAATAAAAATGCCCCGATAGTAGTTTTTTACTGTGATGATTTAGTGAGATTAAGCCCATTTGACTTGGTAAAAATGCATATAGGCGGTACTAAACATGGGTTCAAAGCTACTATAGTTACGACCAATAAATTTAAGACAAATTATGGTATCGTTGAAGCAAAAATACAAAAGAGTGGTTTGAAAAAAGTTACCGATTTCAGAGAAAAACCTTTGATTGAAAAAAATGCTAACGTTGGTTTATACGTTTTTGAACCCGATGTTTTAGAGTTAATCGACAGGCGCCAATCACCATTTAAACTAGAGAAGGTTATTGTGCCAGAATTAGTTCAAATGGGTTGGTTGATGATGCATGAAATATCTTGGGAAGATTGGATACCAGTTAACACGGATAAAGAATATGAAAAGGTTGCAAAAACCGATCTAATGGATTTCTACTCTAAGGTTTTATAACAAGAAGATCAATATACCAAAAATTGTCTGGATTAAGATTAATACCATTGTGACTTGTTTCTCTGTAAGGGCACCAAAATTCATGATTATATGCGTCCAGGAATAGATTTTTTTTCCGTAAGGTGGGTCTAATTTTCCATCTTTCCTTAACTTACCAAGGCATGAAGCGCTAAACTTTGATCCCAATTTCAATAAAAATTCGATTATGAACGGTATCATAATTATTATTCCGGCTCTTTCCATATTCCCTAAAATAACCCCGGCAGCAACAACTGCTCCTAAACAATATGTGAGGCTATCTCCGGGTAGCATCTTTGCTGGAAACCGGTTGAACCAAAAAAACCCGATTAATGCTCCTACAGTAGAAAAAAAGATGGCACTTGAAACAATCTCACCATGTATCAGAGCGTAAAGTCCTAGAAAAAAACAGTATATTATGCCCATTCCCGCCTCAGAACCGTTGAACCCACCGAGTAGATTGATGGCATTTGCAGTGAAAACAACGCCGATTGGTATTAAAACAAGGGGGTAAAGTATCCCAAAATTTACCGTCCCAATTAGAGGTAAGCCCATAGTCGTTTCTCCGGCGCTCACAACCATTAGTGGAATCGCTGCCGGTATGGCAAACAGGGGCTTTTGCCATTTTTTTAGACCTTTTCTTATTTTTCTTGAACCTGCAACCACGTCGCTGCTGTTCAAATCATCAAAAAATCCTATAATCGTTATCAAAAGTATCGTAAGAACAGAAGCGAGTAAGTAAACCATCTGATCCGTGGTTTGGGAAACAAAAGTCTGAAACGCTACAAAGAACATCAACCCCATCATCAGTGAAAAGGAAACTGATATGCCACCGCTATTGGCAAGTTTAGGCTTCTGTTTTTTGTGCAGATCTAATGCAATTACATTATTTATTTTAAAGAAAGGTATTAGATTCTTAGTTAAACCCACTGATGCGCCGAGCGGAATTAAAAAACTGAAAAATAGATAGTAAACACTCCATTCTAACATATCTATCAAAAGAAAGTTTCGTTATTCGATTATTTATTTTTAGCACAAGACCCATGCAAATTTAAATTTTCATATTATTAACATAAAGAACATGAAAATAATAAAGAATTTCGGTTTAATAGTTTTAATTTTTCTTGTTTTAATGGGCCTAGCCCTCACCGCATACCCGGAAATTAAAAGGCCGGTGGGTGTAATCGTTACCTCTGTGGGTGTAGATAGTCCATGTAAAGATATGATGACCTTGGGTTCGAGCATCACGGGAGTTGGAAATAAAATTGTGAAAAATTCGAACGAGTTTATTGAACTGGTAAAAGACTTGGAAGGCGTAGTCACATTTTTAATCAACAACAATCCTAGGAGTTGCAACATACCAAAAGGGTCGCGGTTGAATATAACTGTAACAGATGTTAAAGGCGGGGGGATAAAACTAGGAACCGATCTGTGGGGTGGGGTATATTATTTATTCGAATCGGAAGAATTGGACCAAGATTTAATAGATAACATAAGGCAAAGATCAGTAAAATATGGCCTGTCGAACACAAAAATTGAACTACATAACGACACTTTCGTTAAAATAACGACTGGTCCTGGCGAAGAGGGGTATGTAAATCTTCTAACTGAGCAAGGAAGGCTGGAAGGAAGGATAATAGAAACGATTGATTTTAGTAAAAAAACTGCAGAATTTATGTTTAATGACAAAGCTTATGAAATGTCTTTGAAAAATGAAAAATATTTGAGAATAAATGAATCAGAATACGAAGTGGGAGCTAGTTTTAAATTAGATGAGGTAGATGTCGCAGTTGAAAACATTTCAGAAAACACAACCACGCTTTCTATAAAAATACTCAACGACAAAGATCTGACTCTCATCCAAAGTTCTAGGTTGGGTTACAGTAGAATAGCGAAACAGGATAGTGGGTATGTTTTTACAGTCCCAGTTGAACTAGCTGACGAAGCGAGTGAAGATTATGAAAAAACAACAAAAAATATTGAAGTCATAGTAAATCCGGCCACAGGGGAAAGTTACTCGAAATATCCGATTAGTATTTTTATCGATGGCGAACAGTTTATTAGTATGCCCATACTCAGCGAGGGTATGGGAGAAAAAATAACAAATCTCATTCTGTGGAGTTATTCGCCAAATATCGAGGAAGCGACCAAAAATATGGTGAGATTAAAAACGGTTATAGAATTGAAGAGTTTACCTCAAGAATTGACATTCGTAAAAAGAGAATTTTTCAAATCTACTTATGGGGAATTTTTAACTACTTCACTGTTGTTTGTTATATTGATTGCATCTGTTATTACAACTGTGTTATTTTTTGTTAAATTCCGAAAAGGTGGTGTCGCATCTTTGCCCCTAATTCTAGTGGTTTTAAGCGGGCCCGCGATAACTTTAGGTATACTTTCAATGAGTTGGTTTGCATTGATAATTTTTTGCGTTGGAATCACAGTGGTTTTCCTGAAGGGGGAAATTTATAATTGGAAGGGCTGGGTCGGGGTTTTCTTATTTTTTGTTCTGATAATCGGAATGGCCATAAGTAAATGGAGTGGTGGTTGGGTTTTGGATGCCTCATTTGTCATGGGTCTAATAGCAGTTGTGTTGATTGGTTTCAGTCAGAATGTTTTTATAGGAATGAAAATTCTAACAAAAAAAGAATCCTATACTCCATCTGACTATAAAAATACGTCAACGAAATTTTGGTTGTTCTCAACTGGGTTCGCATTTATTTTAATAATACTATACTTTATTTTCAACTTCACTGGTATTACGTATACTGGGTTTATTATGACTACTTCTATTGGCATGTGGGTTAATCTAAGTTTAATAACACCAGTTTATACTGACGTAACCAAAAAATTCATTAAATGATCACTCTTTCAGTTGCATTATCGTTTTAACAACATCCCCATTATTTTGCTGCAATAGTTTTTTCACTCTTTCTCTATCATCGATACCTGCCTGCTCCATAACTAACTTCACGTCGTCGTCGGAGAATGGTTTTTCTTTCACGCTACCTGATATCTGAAACACAACTTGGCCTTTCATTGTTGTTTTTATGACCTGAGGGTTATCAATAGTCATGTCACCAGAATCAGTTTTTATGATCACTTGTTTTGCGGGTATATTATCCATCTTCATGCCAAGTTTCTTCAACATTTTTTGCATCTTTTGTGGGTCCATACTCGGAAGCATATTTTTTATTTGATTGTGGGAAATTTAAATAGTTACTGATATTTAACGTGATTTTTTGTGAAAATTGATTACGAACATGAACTTCATGTGACCCCCTGATTTCCTATGGAAAATTGATGTCTCCGGCGGAACTGTTTTTGTGAATTTCACGCCCCTTCATTTCTAGTGGAAACAGAATTTGGCATATCTAACATGTGGAAGAAGTATTTTTAAGTGGGTTAAAAGTGATTTCGTTTGGAGTATTAGAGGGGGCGTATGCCCTTGATTTTTTAGACCCTTTGTAAAAAACTATTTCTCCGTCACAAAAATTACACTTCCCTGACAGAGGAGGTCTCCTAAAAACGTTATTACAATTATTACAGATAAAACCATCGATTTCAGTTAGTTTATCTTCAAAAACTGTGTCTTTTTTTATTTCTTCTTTCATGACATCAAATAGTCCAAGCTGTTTCCCACCGCCCATCAAATCCGATCTGTTGACACCCAACGCTTCAAAAACCCTTTCTAGTGGTGGGAACAACTGACTTTCGATATAGTATTTTGAGTCTATCCTTAGACCGTGTTTTTTTACATAATCCGGGTCCTCGGCCCGTTTAGAAATCATCTGTAAACCTTTGGTTACAACAAACCCGACTCTGTCACCGACACTGGGAGCAGTTGCAGGGTCTCTCGCCCGCATTTTTTTAACCAATTCAATATGTGGCTGAATGCCTTTATAGCTTTTTAACGACTTAGAGATGCTCTTCGTTATCACTAATTTATCTATATCCATCTCCCCAGTTTTTATCTGTTCGATTTTATCCTTTACTATTTTGATCGATTTTTTAATATTCTGCTCTTTAAGAATGGTTTCCAGAACTTCCCCTAACGTCTCTGAAACTAAATCACACCAGTCTCTTCTAACTGTTTCGATGCCTTTGGTGATAATAGATTCCTCCCATTCACTATCCATTGGTTCGAAATTCCACCCAGCATATCTTTTTTTCGAAAGGATTAACAATGTCTTGAATATATTCTCAACCTTCAATTCAAGAATGTGATGGATCTCATCGTTTATCAGCTCGCATATTTCTTCGCCTATTTTAAAGGCCTCTTGAACATCCGTAGTTTTTAGTCCTACCATCACAGAATCCGTGTCCGCATACACGGTCTTATAAGGTGTTTTTTGTTCGACTGTTTGTTTTGTCCTCTTAATCATTTCTCTCCCTGTACTCGTTATTGCATTGGCTATTTCTAGGATATACAGTTTTGCACGTATGTACCCCAAATGACCATAGAAGGCGTTGGCAACTGTTTTAAAGGCATATTGTTTCGCGTACAGATACCTTTTTTTATCTGGTTTTTTAGCACGTTTCATATCAATTTTTATTTTTGCCCTGGCTTTGAGTAAATTTTTCAATATTTGGGGTATAATGCCTTCTCTTATTTTGGGTGAGACAAATTTTACGCCGTTTGGTGTTTTTAGATATTCTAATTTTTCTGGGTTTGCGATGAGTGTTGTTGGGCATATGTTAAACGCTCTTATAATACTGGGGTACATGCTCCTGAAATCCAAGTAAGCTACACATTTATCGTGGAACCCGACCTCTGGGTTTAAAACGAAAGCGCCCTTTAGCCCTTCCTTCCTTCTTTCTAAATTTCTTCGTGAAATTATATAGGGATCGGGTTTACATGGTATTAAATAATTTTTTTTGTTGAATTCACGTAATAGAAGGTTTTCAATTCTAGTCGATTCACCTCCATCTATAGCATCTTGAAGAACTATTCCAGAAACTTTAGATATTTCTAAAAATTTATCCAACATCCCCTCTTTAAAGAGAATATCCATCGGCAACCGCGCGTCTTTTCTACTGTAATCGAGGAGTTTTTGTAACCGTTTTCCGTTGTCGGCCCAGTGGGTTTTTATTTCGCTGTGTATAATGTCTATTTTACCATCACCGAGAACGAGTTTCGAGATGTCGCCCAGTCCATATCGCTTCAACCCCCTGAAAAGCCCGAATTTTAAGGTTGCTTCTTTTACTAAATCGTAAACATCTACTACAACACGACCCGATACAGTGTTTCTAAACCTGTTTGTTATTTTTCTCGAAAAAATTGATTTTTGATTGCATCTACCAATAGTTCTTGGCAACCCATTTTTCCTTAGCCTTGTTTCGATGTATGGAAGATCAAAATTGTTTATGTTGTAACCCAAAATAATATCAGGGTCAAATCTGTCAAGAGTTTTTAAAAATTCGGTCAACATCTCTTTTTCATTAAAAAACCCGCATGTGTCCATAGCCGGTTGTCGCAGTTTTTTTGCTGCTAAAACCATTGAATTTTTTCCATTAAAGGCGGGATAGAAATACATACTAACAACGATTATAGGATCTTTTTCAGGGTCCGGCATTCTCGCCTCGGACGGGACAACCTCTATATCAATGCTCATATACTTAAATGTCATATGTTCATCTTTTTCCAGCTCTTGAAACTTTTTAGCGTTAATTTTTATGTCAGTTTTAACGGTGTTGGTGTTAGTCCCGTCACCAATAACACGATACCATTTCATACCCGAAAGGTTCTGATCGGCCATAAACCGATATCTAAAGAGTATGTCTGCCTCAAAAACTTGCTTCACTATCCTTTTTTCTGTTTTTAGACTATCCCTTATGAACGGTGTTTTTGCAGGATTATTCAACGTTATTTTTAATACAGTAGTGGGTTTGCTGCTGTATCCGATTGGTAGATATTTTTTTACCGGCTCCGTTTTAACGACCAAATCATTAAACTTTTTCTTCAGAATTTTTTTTAGTTCTGGTGTTTCCTCTTCATGGGGCAAAACGTAAAAATAAGGCGCAAACCCTTCGTAAAAAACCGTGACGGATTTGTTTTTATCAGTCCTGCCGAAAAAACGTAAAATCGGCTTTGAATCAGAAATTATATAGTCGGCATCCAAAATCTGAAAATTCAGTTCCATGAATTAACAATTGTGAGTTTAACTTTTTATTTAATTGTTGTTTGGATTATATATTTTGATTGAGTAAGAAGCGGGACTCAAATTGGAGCGCCGTGGGCTTCTTTTGTTTTTGGGCCAACAAAAAAAACTTTTTCCACATGATATTTTTCTTTTCTTTTTTTGCATTGGGCGCCAACCACATCATCTAATAATATGTTTTTTAATTCTTTTTTCATGTTTTTATCAAAGTATAATCTTGTCTCGCCGGTTGGGTCCTCGATTAATATTGAGTCATCATTTTTCTCTCTCACCAACCCAATGACAGAAAAAATTATGGTTCTAGGAGTAATTTTGTTGATTGATACCAGTTTTTTCAGAGACGTTTGTTTCAATAGCAGTGATTTAATTTTTTCATAACGTGCGGAAAGCTCTTTTACGTAATCGCCCACATGAATCGGTGTTTTGCTAAAGTCATACTCCTCTGTTACTTTTACGTTGACCGGTTTGTTCGAGGTATCCAAAACCTTCTTTATGTGTTGCTCGGTTATTATGAATGGGCGGGGAGTTATTTTTTTTAACTTGGGTATTATTACCTCGGGGTCTTCGGGAATCAGCCCAAAAGCACTTTTTGATATTTGAAAGCCGTTCTTCAGAAAGAGCCTCACAACTTCATCTTCGTTCATATCAATCATTAACCAATTATTTAATCGATAAATTTGAGTTGAGAATCTCTTTTATTTTTTTTCTCACCCCACCAGAAACATTCAATCTTATTTCTCTTGTTCTCCCATACCTGCCCAGTGAAATTATTTTGGCGTTAATCACGCCCATCATATCCAACTCAGATAATAAATCAGAAATTCTGCGCTGTGTCAACGGATGGAGACCACATTCCTTACATTTATCCTCATAGACAGAGTATACGTCCCCGGTCTGGATATTATCTTGTTTGTTTTCGTCCAAAATTATTGTTGACAAAAGGACAAGTTTTGTTTGTTTTGGGAGAGATTTTACGAATTCGATGATCCTATCATAATCGATTTTTTCTAATGCCATATCAACATGTTTTTCTGTAATTTTTTTATCGCTCCGACGTTCTGCTATTTCTCCAGCAACCCTTAACAGGTCTAAAGCCCTTCTAGCATCACCATGCTCTTGCGCGGCCAAGGCGGCGCATTTAGGTATGACTTCTTCTGAAAGAGCACCTGCCTGAAACCCTAAGACGGTCCTTTGTTTTAATATGTCTTGAAGTTCTGGGGCGTTGTATGGGGGAAATAGAATTTCTTCCTCGCCCAACGAGCTTTTTACTCTGGGGTCTAGAATGTCTATAAAATGTAAATCATTCGTTATGCCAATTATTGATACTTTGGCTTTCTTTAAATCTTGGTTAATTCTGGTAAAATTATATAAAAAATCATCGCCTACCTTTTTAACTAACGAATCGATCTCGTCGAGAACAACGACCACTGTCCAGTCCTTCGAGTCCAACAAATTAAAAAAGATGCTATAGATCCTTTCGGTCGGCAGACCGGTGATCGGTACCTCCTGCCCCAACAAACGTGAAAGCTCCGCCAAGAGCCTATATTCTGTGTCTGCTATTTTTTTCATCTTACAATTTATGTAAATTACCTTAACCAGTTTAGGTGTTTTATTAGATGTTTTTTCTAGTTCGCCCCCCACAAACTTAGAGACGAGTGTTTTACCTGTACCAGTCATTCCGTAAACAAAAATGTTTGAGGGGCGTCCGCCGCGCAATGATGGCGCCAGAATTGATGCTAAGTTGTTTTTTTGTTCGTCCCTGTGTGGTATGTTTTCTGGTGTGTAATTAGACGCTAGGGCATCCCTGTCCTTAAAAATTGCAACTTTTTTTTCTACGAATTCCTGAAAAATGGTCTGAACGGAACGCGGCATGTCAATAATTTGTTCCTAATGAAATAAAGCCTTTTCTATTGGAAAATATATAAAGCCCCCCACCCCATCGTTTCCTATGAAAATAATACAACAACAAACAAAAACTATAACAGTGTTATATTATATTTAGGTTTTTTTTGGAAGGGTGTTTCTATATGAAACAACCGGGTCACTCTGTAATATTCAAAACCTTACCACTAACGACCCCGTTATCAACATTAACCAACCCAAAGTAGCCCTCTGGGAAACGGCCCGAGTTGATTAAGAATGTATCCTTTAGTTTGTCCGTTCCCCTGGCTTCGTGTATGTGCGCGGAGATTGCCAAAACGGGACGATGTGTTTTTATAAAAGATTCGACGGCATCAGAGCCAACATGGATTCCAGTTTGGATCAGATCCAGTCGGGTGCCATGGGGCGGGACGTGCGTCACCTGCACCTTATACTTCGCTCTTTCAACGTCTTTATACGCGTTTTGGAGCCCAAGTTTAATTTCTTCTTCCGTCGGCTCGATGTTTGTTTCAAAAGGGGTTTTCGCGCCACCATACCCAAAAAACCCAGCCCCCTTTACAATTTTGCCTTGACCATGAATCGATACATCCTCGCTTTCAAGACTTTTAATAATGCTTTTTGGGTCAACGTTACCAGGGACAGCCACAACCGGAACTTTCAACGATTTTAATTCACTAATGATTAATTTTGCAACGTCTTCCTGGGCGAACCCCTTCGGCGTGTTCACGTCTGTGAAGTCACCTGGGCATACAATTACATCAAACTTCAATTCTTTAATTTTATCCAAGTAAGCCAATAAATTTTCCACATCTCCATGTATGTCAGAAACGATAACAATATCCATAAAAATACCTTAAAACCATATTCTTAAGTAATTTATTTATTCTGAGTGTTATTATAAATATAATATCCATATAAATTATACGTGATATCTATGGCGCTTGGTATACTCGTAAAAGACATAATGACAAAACCGGCCGTTAAAATAGATTACAACAAAACGGTCCAACAAGCGGCAAAAGAAATGGCAAAATATAGGGTTGGTTCGATCATTATAATAAAAAACAAAAACCCAATCGGCATAATCACAGAGACCGATTTAAACAAAAAGGTTGTGGCGCCCGCCAAGGATCCTAGGAAGTTAAAGATAGTAAATATAATGTCCTCGCCGGTTGTTTTTTCACACCCGAATGAAGACATTGCCACGGCTGTCGAAAAAATGGAAAGACATAAGGTAAAAAGGTTGCCAGTCATCAGTAAAGGGAAGATAGTAGGGATTATAACCAATACAGATATCGCCAGAGCTTCGCCAGAGATGATAGATATCTTAAACTTTAGGTTAAAAATGAGGTCTGAATTACCATCAATAAAAGAAACTTCCACGTCTGGTTTATGTGAAGTCTGTGGCGAGTATTCTCATGATCTTAGGTTTGTCGATGACCAATGGGTGTGCGAAAACTGCAGAGAAGAACCATAGATACATTTAAATACCCTTCCCTTATTATACATATTGTTGATTTTATGCTCATCCCTCACAATCCAGAGAGATTATTAGGACTAATAAGAGACTCCACTATAATCGTTGAAGGGAAGAAAGACAAAAAAGCATTGAATGCGCTCGGTATTAAAAACGTTTTAGAAATATCCGGAGCTTCAGTAAACGCCTTTGTAAAAAAACTTGACAGAAACAAAAAATATATTATTTTGACTGACTATGATAGTGAGGGTGAAAGAAAGTATAAAGAGCTTTGTATAATTTTACAAAAATTTAAGTTTAAGCTCGATCTAAGGTTTAGACGACTTATCAAGTCTTCCTTTGGGATAACCAAGATCGAGGAGTTAATCAAATTTTCAAAAATTAAGGAGGATGATTATCATGGGAAAATTAGCACAATCAACAATAAAATACTTAATAGAAGCAGATTTTACCGCAAATGGTGTAGTCGAGAAACCAGACGTAATTGGAGCGATATTTGGACAGACTGAGGGTTTACTCGGCCAAGATTTGGACCTGAGAGAGCTTCAACGTTCTGGAAGAATTGGTCGTATAGAAGTAGAATTAAAAACGGGAAAGGGAAAAACAAAAGGTAAGATTTCTATCCCATCTAGTTTAGATGGTTCTGAAACCGCGTTAATCGCTGCTGCCATAGAAACAATTGAAAGAATAGGGCCGTGTGACTCGTCAATAAAAATAATATCTGTTAAGGATATAAGAGCTTTAAAACGCGACTACGTAGTTAATAGAGCAAAAAAAATTTTATCCAAGCTTCTTGATGAGGAATTACCGAGCACCACAGAGTTAACTGAGAACATAAAAGAATCTGTCAGAGCAGCCGAAATAACCGAACATGAGGGATTGCCTTGTGGCACTGAGGCCCTAAACTCCGACGAAATTATAATTGTAGAAGGCAGAGCCGATGTATTAAATCTTTTAAAAAATGGTATAAAAAATGTAATAGCGATGGGCGGAACAAAAATTCCCAGCACAATAATCGATTTAACAAAAGAAAAAACCACAACTGTCTTTTTAGATGGGGATAGAGGAGGCGATCTGATTCTGAAAGAACTCCTGCAATTAACTAACATAGATTATGTGGCCCGTGCGTCTGAAGGGAAAGAAGTAGAAGAATTAACAAAAAAAGAGATATTCAAGTCGTTGAGGGATAAGACCACGTTAGAGCAGTTTAAAACCGATTTAAAACAAGACCTACCAGTTGGGGTAAAGAAAAAAATAAGCGAAGTTTTGGATAAAATGGTTGGGACCAGAGCTGCGTATATCTTTGATGATTCGATGAAATTACAAGGAAAAATCCCCCTAACCCAATTTAAAGAAGACAACAAACGTCTCGGTAATGCGAAGATCGTGGTAATAGATGGGACGATAGACAGCAATATCCTTAACGTGGCCGAATCACATAACATAGAGTTCCTCGCTGCAAACTCTTCGGAGAAGGGGTTAAAACCACATTTATTAAAAATATACACAAAAAAAGACCTTCCCGAATAAATTTTTATTTTAGGTATGAATCATGTATGGTTTTATAAATTGGTCCGGATCTAGTTAATTCACTCTGTACTAACGAAACAGCATCTACCTGAAACTCTCCGATTTTTTTATCTTTGTTTAATATTATAAATTTTTGTAATTCCGCTTTGTCGAATATTTTTTTTACTCTACACAGCGTTATTTTTTGTTCTAAATAATATTTGCCCCCGATTGAATTAGCGACGCTTTTAATCAAATTAGCAATTGTTTCCCCGTCTTTAATTCTCAATCCCATTACTCGAATATATTTTTCATTTGGTATCGCTTTTAATTCCTCTATTTTTACACTGAACCTGTTTATATTTTTTACACTTTCGTCTAATTTACTTTTTAAACCCAGTAGTTTTTTATCGCCAATTTCTCCAAGAAAAGTGACTGTGAAATGTAGGTTATCTACTTCCACAAATTTCGCTTTCATGGGTAGATCTATCATTTTTTGTTGAAAATCTTTTATTTTTTCCCTAAGAGTGTTTGGCACCCAAACACATGCAAACAACCTCATGCTTTCACGTTTATACAATAAAATCTTCACGTTTTTAATATTAATTATTTATTTCTTCATGAACTATTTATGAAGTGTACGTGAAAATTATGCCAACCAACCACTATGAATATTATTCTAAATTCGGATGGTCATCAAATCCCTTTACATTAACCATTTCCCCCTCATTAATGGTTGGTTACTCAGAACAATGCGACTCTTTACTTTCCCACATTTTTAATTTACATAAATTTGCTTCCCTTATCGGGCCCACCGGTTCTGGGAAAACTACGATGTTGCTCTGGCTTCGGTCGCATCTTATGGCGCATAAAAAATTCTTACCGTATTATATCCCTAAACCACCAAAATCATCGAAAAACCTAATTAACCTATTCAAATCGATTGTTGGGTTTAATTTTTTAGATAAACTCCGTTCCAGGGATTTATCTTTATTCAACTTGTCTAAGTTTATATACCGTAAACTAAGGAAAAAACACCTAGTTTTATTGATTGACGAAGCGCATGAGGCCCCCATTACAAATTTAGAATGGATTAGAACATTGACAGATTCAGTGCCCAACATGACCGTAATACTTGCTGCACTCCCAGTATTTGAAAAAAAAATTGAAACCAAGCTCCCGACACTTTTCATGCGGGTAACTACAAAAACCCATCTAGATAATTTATCTAGACCCGAAGTAGAATCCCTGATCTTAAAAAGAATTGAAAACGTCGATGGGGGTGCTTTAAACCCCTTTATCCCTGGCTCTATTGAGCGTATACATGACATTACTGGCGGGTTCCCTCGTGAAATTATTAAAACATGTGACAAGCTTGTTAAAGAAGCCGCACAAAAAAATATAACAACCATCACTGCTAGTTTTGTTGACCAGATCGTCCGACCTGCTCCTGCCACGCAACACGTAGAATTGCAGACCACATTATCTAGAAAACAAAAACGAATTTTAAAAATATTGAATGAAAACCCAAATTTAACCCCCTCTTCGTTAACAGAACATCTTGATATATCTTCATATAAAAACAAGAACAACGCCATCCGATCTATAAATAATATACTAAAAAGATTATCACGCGATGACTTGATCCAACGAAAAAAGCTGGGCAACACGTATGTTTATTGTCTGTCGCCCAAATCAAAGACCATATTTACTGAAGCCTAAACAAAGGCTAAAAACGTTAAGCATAAATTAATTAAAAATAATATAGTATTAGGTGACTTTATGGTAGAAACTAGAGTTAGAGCCAAAGATATTGTTAAAAAAACTGTAATAAGCGAGGAAACTGGGAGGAAATTCGGTGTCGTTGGGAACATCGATTTCATAACAGAGAGCGGTGAACTCTTAAATTTAATCGTTAGTGACGTGACTACTCATTTACGGGAATTGAATTTAAAGAGCGATGAGAAAGGCAGATACCTCATTCCTTTCAGTGCTGTCAAATCCATTGGCGATTTTGTAATTATCAGTGAAAACGAATTGGTCTGAATTCTCCCTATTACTTAATAGTTTTATGTAAAACTAAAAATTTTACTTAAATATTTAAGTATAAACTTTCTATTAATTTTTATGGGTATACAAACCTGGCTTAACAAAGTATTGAAAAGGGAAACTGGTCAGATTAATCAAATCCCCATCTATAGGCTTGAAACTCCTGATAAAATTGTTGAAACAAAAATACAACCAGTTAAAATTCCTACTATTTTTGATGTCAGTGAAAGACTTGCTAATTTATCTCGGGACATTTCTATTTTGAAAAATGAAATGGTCTCTAGGTCTTGGTTCAAAACTGAATTTGAAGATATTAGTCCATCTCTAGACGAAAAATTGGATGAAATTAATAACAACCTGCGATCACTACAGGAGGGAATCAGTAATTTTACTAATCTTTTATCTTCCAGATTAAGTAATTTTACTAAAGATATTGCCATGCCCAACTTCACGGACATAAGCCATTTTAGCGCACATTTAAACACTGCTGATGTTATCCATAAAGTAATTAAATCACACAAAAAAACCAGATACAGGGATATAATCAAACGCGTTCCCGTGTCTGATCCAACCCTTTCAAAATATTTAAAAATCTTGGTTCATAACAAAAAGATTCGTAGAATAAAAGTTGGGAAAGCAGTTTTTTATGAGGCAATTTAAGCCATTTTAAGTTCTTTTAATATTAATTCACTTGGGATAGGACCTTCACGTATTAACTTCACATTTTTTTCATTGGTTAAATCAATACATGTTGATGGTTTATTTTTTGGCAGATCCCCACAATCTAATATCAAATCTACTTTACCCTTAAAAACATCGATAATTTTCTTTATTTCATAGATAGGTGGCTGCTCAGAAATGTTCGCACTGGTTGTTGTTACGGGAACTTTAAACAATTTTACTAATAATGAAGCGACTGGGTTATTCGACACTCGGAATGACACCCCATCATGATTTGAATCGGATATAGGTATCCTCTTCTTTACCACTATACTCAGTGGACCAGGCATGAATTTTTTTACTAACTTCTCCACCCTATTTGTTACTACCCCATATCTCTTAATCATATTCAAATCCGAAACCAGGATTGGTATAGGCTTTGAAGTATCACGGCCTTTTATCTCGTATATTTTTTTTATACTTTTTGGGTTTGTAGCATCTGCGCCTATCCCATAGCAAGTCTCAGTCGGGTATATTATTAAACCGCCCCTTTTCATTGTATTGACCGCTTCTTTGAGGACTTTCACGTCTGGCTTCTTAACTTCTACACGTAATATTTCCGTCTTCATTCCAACCACGTAATATCTACATCATCTGTTCTCCAAGCCTTTATGAAGCCTGTATCATCTACTTTCATTTTTTGTCTAGACTTGAATGCTAGAATACCATTCCATGCAATCATTACTCCATTATCACCCGCATATTCGATTGGAACTGAATAAGATTTTGCTTCACGTCCTTTACACATGACCTTCATCATATCTTGTAAACGCTGCGATGCAGCTACGCCCCCAACCAATAACACTTCTTTCTTGTTTGTATGTGCCAATGCTCGTTCTGTAACTTCTGTTAACATTGAAAAAACAGTTTCTTGGAAACTGTATGCCGCATCTTCTTTTTTTACACCATCATCGCACAATTTTTTACATTGTGTTACTATGCCTGTGAACGATAAATCCATACCTTTGACCACGTAAGGTAAATCGACCCATTTTCCTTTCTTTGCTAATTTTTCTATTTTTGGACCACCAGGCATTTCTAAACCTATTTCTCTCGCTAGAACATCGAATGCATTTCCAACAGGAATATCTTCAGTTTCCCCGAATATTCTGTATTTTTTACCGACATACGCAATGATTTGTGTATTACCACCAGAACAATAAACTACTACTGGATCTTTACACTTTGTCATTAACTTGCCTATTTCGATATGTCCAATACAATGATTTACGCCGATCAATGGTTTTTTGTATTTCAAACTTAGATAACGTGCTATGCTTGAGCCAACATGTAAACAGTTTGGTAATCCTGGTCCCATCGAGAAGGAAATAATATCGATATCATTTATCTTAACCCTTTTTAACGCATTTTTCACAACATTCGTTGCGTTATTTGTATGGAATTGAGCAGCTTCTCTAGGATGTATTCCCTTTCCTAAAGGCGGTTTATAGATAGATCTTTCATCGAATAGGACCTTCCCCTTATCGTCTATAATCCCTATTGCGAATGAATGGGCAGTAGATTCTATTCCTAAACATTTCATTCTATCGCCTATAGACTTCCTTTATCATATTTGTCATAATATTAAGTTTTTTTACTAGTTCTTCTTCAGATAAGTCTTTTACGTCGTTTTTTAGCCGAATTAAGAGTAATGGTAATTTAAAACTCTCAAAATCACTGCCTTTTTTAATATCCAAGACAGGTTCTAGCCTTCTTATGGCTCTGGAGACTGCCATGTGGTTTATTTGTAGGACTCGGGACATCTCTCTTATGCTCAACCTCGCCTCTGGGGTTTTGGATAGTTCTTTCAGTAGCTTTAAGACCATTAGAGTGTACTTATTTTGCTGTTTAGACGGTTTTTTCCTTTTCATGTAAACTCTCACCGTGAGATATTGTTACGACTGGAACAAATAAGGATTTTTAGAGTTAAATAATTTAAGAAAATCAGATAGATTTTTGTTCTTTGGAAAAGGATAAAAAATTTAATATCATCTTCTTTAATATGAACTTCCGAATTGCAAAAACTACAAGAGACATTCTTTTGGAACATGCTTTCGATGATTACGGTAAACTTTTGAATGAAATGTCTAAAATTACTGATAAAGAAAACGTTGAAGAAAAAATAACAAAAATTATACAATCATATTCCCTGGTTGTAACTAAGGAGTATAATGTAATACTACGACCTTCTTCGAAGCCCAGGTTTGATTATACAGTTTTATTAAGAAGAAAATTGTACAGAAATAAAAAAACTTCTACATCATCCTGAATCAGATAGATTTTTATTCTGTGGAAAGAAAGATTAATCATGGCCAATAAATCAAAAATTAGAAAAAAATCCAGTAGGCTTTGGTATTTATTCCCAATCCTTGTTGGTATAATCGGAGGGCCTTTCGGTATAATTGGAGGGTTCTTTCCTATAATTGGAGGGGTAATTGGATATTTAATATTAAAGGATAGAGATAGAAAATTTGCGAATAGAGTCTTTTTAGTAGGCATCTTATATTTTGGCATACAACTTATTATTGGTTTTCTATATGCTTGGGGGGTTTTTTCTATATTTTTTTGAAGTTATGTAACTAGAATGACTTTGAGATTCAAATCTCTTCAGGCCCAATTGAACCCTTTCTTCATAATCAGATAGATTTTTGTTCTCAGAAAAGAAATATTGATTATGGGTTTATCAGAAATTCTATTATTTATTGGAGGTTGGATAATTGTAATTTTTGGCATATACAGCCAAACTTATTATCTAAAGAAAAAGAAGATGTTTTGGGTTGTGAAATTGCAAATCGTCTTTGGAATTATATTTATTATTATAGGCTTAATCATGGCTTTTACATAGAAAATCACCTTTTTAAATCCTAGGTTTGAAATTTGAATTATGGTTAATTTAACATTCTTCGGTGGCATTGAAAGCATAGGCGGTAACAAGACTTTATTGGAAGATAAAAACACCAGAGTTTTCTTGGATTTTGGAACTGCTTTCGGGAAGGAAGAAGTCTATTTCCAATGGCCTGAGTTAAGACCAGCCAACATCGATGATCTATTCAAGACTAATGTCATACCAAAATTCAAAAATTTCTTCAAGTTTTCTCACGGCAAACCTTTTGTCGATGGTATCATAATCTCACACGCTCATGCAGACCATTACGGATACCTTCCCCTAGTCAGAGAAGACATACCAGTCTTCACAGGAAGATACACAAGAGATTTGATCAAAATCAGGAACAGGACTTACTACCAGACCTGGGATAGGGATATCAGACATCTAAGCTTCAGAGAAGTAAAGACCGGTAAGCCTAAAGAGATAAAAGACATTACTGTTCATGCTCATTCTGTCGACCATTCCGTCCCTGGAGCGCATGCTTTCGTGATTAACACTTCTGCAGGGGATGTAGTCTACACAGGAGACTTCAGGATGTCTGGTTTCATGAAAGGTTTGACTGAGAAGTTTGTTAAACAGTTGAAGAAACTGGATGTCAAGTGTATGATCTGTGAAGGAACTAATCTGTCTAAAGAGCCAAGGGAAGCGGACCAGCATAAATTACCATCTGAATTGGATGTTGAGAGAAAGACTGGTTACCATGTTGAGAAATGTGATGATTTTGTGATTTATGACGGTTCTTCTGTTGATTTGGACAGGGTTAGGACTGTCTGGAAGGTTGCCAAGAAACAGGGAAGGAAGTTTGTTATCGAATCAAGGTTAGCTTACATTCTGTTAGAGACACAGAAGACTGGGTTGATCAAAAATTTGCCCAGGAAAGGGGATTTCCTGATATACTTGAACAGGAAAAAGGAATCTGGTAAAGAAGAATACGTAGAGGTTTTTAGTAAAGCAAGGGTCAACCATGAGAAGAAGATGATCGAGGATTTGCCTGATGATATGTTTGTTTGGGGCGATGGTAGGGAAAGGATACTGAAAAGACCTGAAGAGTATTTGTTGTATACTACTAACGGGATAAGCATGATGGTGCAGTTTAAACCAGTTGACAAGGGTATTCCTGGCATCTATATCTATGGTAAGGCTGAGCCGTATTCTGAAGAACAGGCTGTTACTTTTGAGAGGTTGAAGAGTTGGATTAGACTTTGTGGGTTGAACATGAAGTTTGCTCATACTTCTGGTCATTGTTCTCCTGAACAGCTTGAGGTCATATTAAAAGAGGTTTGTCCTGAGGTTTTGATACCGATTCATTCTGAGTTTCCTAGTCTTTTTTTGGAGAGGATAGATGAGAATAAGACGAAGATAAAGCTTGTTAAGGAAGGGGAGAGGGTAGAGGTTAAATAAATTTAAAATTAAATATGTTCTTATGCCAAAATGGATCGACGAAAAGGTTTTACAGAAGTATTTTATCGACTGTTTTACTAGATATAAATATAAAGAACACAAGATAATTTCTGCTAGATTCAATCAACCATTTGATAGATACCCAGATTTAATATGCGTTTTAGATAACCACAAAGAAGTCCTTGCTGAGGTAGAATGGAAGACAAGCGATTTTAATCATGATGTAAATGTGCTCAAAGAAAATGACGGTTTTTTAATAGTCTATCAGAAGGATCAAAGTTTTGAATTGGAACAGATAGAAATTGATCAAAAAGATTTTGAAAAATGGTATGTGAAAAACGCGAAGACGATATTTAAACAATCGATTGACGAAATATTCTCTGAAATAGTAGAAAGGAAATACCCCGAGTTATGGTTTTATTATCTGGATAAAAATTCTTACAGAGATTTTTTAAATCATTCTCAGGATATTGGTATTTGGGGCGTGCCCGGTATCGTTAAAACGTTTAGACAGTTAAATAGATTTAGAGAAATTAAAAAAGGCGACTTGATATTTTTCCTCGCCCAGTGGAAAACGAAGGGTACTGGTGGTCGAGTTTCTTTTAAAAAATTTAAAGGAACTTTTGAAAAAGGATTTTTGCACCTTGTTACAAAAGATTATTATTATGATGATAAAACAAAAATATGGCCTGATAGAGGACAATGGAGAGGTGAAATTTTTCCACACCGATTTGATTTTAATAAAAAACCCATTTTAGAACTGAAAGATATCAAAATTAGTAAACTATCTTATACTACTAGAGCTAGCCTTCATCAACTTATTTACTCCTTACTTTGGCATGGAAATGCATCATCTCTTGTTGATATCATAAGTCATGCAAAAACTAAATAAAAAAATCACATTTTTAAATCCAATTTTTGAAATTTTTATTATGTATAGGATACCAAGACCGACTCACGACCTATTAGGAAGAAGAATTAAAAGAAGAAAACCTTTCAAGATAAGTACTAAGAAAATTGAGTGGATGAGAGCCGCTGGTAAAGACCCCTACGGATCATTTGTTAAAACATCAAGATGTAGAAAATGTAAGAGAAAATTAACTTGGGGCGGTAGAACATACGAATTTGACCATAAAAATAATAAAGAATGGGACAACAGTCAAAAAAATTGTTATTTAGTTTGTTTATTTTGTCATAGAAAAGCAACTATAGTTAAAAAAGTAAAAGTTAAGGATAGAATTTCTGGTTACACTGTAGGTTATAAAACAATAAAGAGGAAAGTTGGATACAAGAAATCAAAAAAAAGAAAAAAGAAAAAGATAAAAAGGAAGAAAAAAAAGTCAAGAAGTCCTTTTGAGATTACCATACCAAGATTAAGGATATAATTGAGGTGATTGATTATGCCATCATTTTTAGCAAGAAGGAAAAAAACCAAAACTAAAAGACCTGTAAGTTTCAGAACAAGTAGTGGTAAAAAGGTTAGTTTCAAGGCAAAAAGAAGACCGAAGAGAAGAACTAGAGTCGAATGGTAAAATAGGAGGAATAACCATGATGTTTACAACTCATGTAGCATTAGCAGTTTTAATATTTTATTTAATTGCATATACTGGTTTGCTTCAACCATACACTATGTTATTGATTGTAGTCATCATTGGAAGTTTATTACCAGATATAGATCATCCTCAATCCTATATTTCTAGTAGAAATGATTTTACTCGATTTCTATCAGGTACTCTGACTAAAGAATTAACCACTCACAGAAGTCATTTCCATACCATTTATGCCGCTGTTGGTTTTGCAGTATTAACAATAATAGTTTGGTTAGTATTCGATATTAGTAACATAATACACCCATTATTGGCTGCATTTGGTATGTTTTTGGGTTATACAGCACATTTGTTAGGAGATGCAATGACATCATCTGGAATTTATTGGTTGGGAAAAGGAAAAGAAAAATATCACTTCATGAAGAGAGGATTCATTAGAACTGGTAGTAGATCTGAAACAGTTTTGCAATATCTTTTCTTTATAGCAGTAGCTCTCTTATTTCTAAAAGTTGGATTAGTATGAAAAACTAAATATACCCCTCACTCTCTCCTTTATCAACTCAACAAATCTTCTTCCCAATTCAGTCATTTTTATTTTTTCAAATCAAACAAGATTCTATGAACGAAATTATAAAAAAAGCTCTTGAACTATCTAAAATTAGTTCATTAAACCCAATGCAAAATGTAGCCATTAAAAAAGGTTTATTAGACGGAAAAAATCTCGTTGTTGCAGCACCCACAGCTTCTGGCAAAACCCTTCTCTGTGAATTAGCTGCCCTAAACCTTTTCAGGAATAAGAAAACTAAGATGATTTACATGGCTCCACTAGTCGCTCTAGTCTCAGAAAAATACCAATCCTTCAAAGAAAAATACTCGAAATTAGGAGTAAGGACTGCTATGTCTGTTGGAGACTATGACTCAACCAGTCAATGGTTAGCAGATTACGATTGGATACTCACTTCAAACGAAAAATGCGACAGCCTTATGAGGCATAACGTAGGCTGGATCAGGGACGTTGGTCTAATAGTCATAGACGAGATTCACATGCTTCAAGACCCTTCACGCGGTCCAACACTAGAAGTCACTTTAACAAGACTAAGAGAAACCGTCCCTAACGCCCAAATCCTAGCTTTATCCGCAACAATAAAAAACGTGAAAGAATTAGGGGAATGGTTAAACGCAGAAACAGTCATTTCGGATTATAGACCAGTTGAATTACGTGAGGGCATCTACCTCGACTCAAAAATCCAGTTCTTCGGCAACTCCCC
>Ga0209427_10001047_pt1 | contig 31310 bp, 31 predicted proteins | sample DeeMarSWOR136_30_FD_187465 | JGI IMG/M metagenome (GOLD analysis project Ga0209427, IMG submission 187465) | Marine sediment microbial communities from White Oak River estuary, North Carolina - WOR-1-36_30 (SPAdes) (version 2) | ecosystem: Environmental > Aquatic > Marine > Intertidal zone >...
CACCAAACATAAGGACCCGCAGGTCCGGGAAAAAAGCGTTGAATGCGGACATGCATACGCCCGCGGGGGTGGTTTGGCTGAAGACAAATTCATCTCCAACCTTATGGCCGTAGACGCAATTGCCCTTCTGGGATATCACCTTTGCCTTCACAGTATACCTGTCTGCCATTTGCTTCCTCCTGTTGTTGTAGTTCCGCTATTGTTACAAAGGGTTTACAAAAGTGCAAGCGAAATCTTGGGACTTTCGTCCCTCGTAGGCTACGCAGCTCGAGGTTTGAGGTTAGAGGTTAGAGGCAAGAGGGAGAGGGAAAGGCTGAGGGGCGATTTCTTGTCTCAATTGTCTGATCGTTTCTCTGTAGTCTTTGGTTTTGAAGATGCCTGTCCCCACAACAAAGATATCTCCGCCTGCTCTGGAGACCTCCCCAATGTTATCAACTTTGACCCCTCCGTCCACCTCTATTTCCAGAGCGTAATGATTCTGGTCGACGACCTTTCTCAGCCGTTCAATCTTTTTCAAAGTGGCCGGGATGAAAGATTGACCTCCAAAACCAGGATTGACTGACATGAGAAGGACAAGATCGATCTCTTCCAGAATGGGAAAGAGGGTCTTTAACGGAGTCGACGGTTTGAGAACAACCCCTGGCCTGACATTCAGTTCACGAACTCTTTTGATCACCGAACGGAGACGGGAACACACTTCGGCATGAAAGGTGATCCAGGTGCTTCCTGCCTGTGCAAAGGAATCAATGTATCGCTCTGGCTTTTCAATCATGAGATGAACATCCAGGGGCAAGGACGTCAGTCTTCTTAACCCCTCGACGACGAGCGGCCCAATCGTGATATTGGGGACGAAATGGCCATCCATCACATCCACATGGATCACATCGGCTCCCGCTTCTTCGACGGCCCTCACCTCTTCCCCGAGGCGGCTGAAATCAGCGGATAATATGGAAGGCGCAATTTGTTTCATAGACTCCTCTCTGAACCTGAATCCACCGTCGGAGCGTCCCCCACCTGCCCCGCCCTCGGTCGGGACCGGGGCCCGTAGGCAGGAGGAACGCACCCTACATCCATGTCCCAATACTAATAGATTCTCAGGATCTATTCAATAAAATCAAGTCTCTCATCTCACGAGACTTAAAAATGCGACCAAACCAAATCCAATGATGATTAGGCCTGAAGATCTGTTTAACCACTGCATTCGGTTCACATTAAACATCCCACGCAACAGGCCTGTAAAGCCGCTCAGGACCAGCCACCATGATGCGGAGCCAAGAAAAACGCCTAAGACTAAAATGGTTGCTGAAAGATAGGTGTCGCTTCCACTTCCCACCCCCAGTCCGGCAAAAACGGCGGCAAAGAAGAGAATCGTCATGGGATTGGTGAGGGTCAGAATAAATGTTGACAGGTAAGCCCTCCAGTGGTTTTCCCCTTTGGCGGAGGCCGCCTGTTCTGCCGGTTTGGATAGAAAAATCTTAACTCCGATAATGCAGAGCAACCCCCCTCCAATCATGCGAAACCCTGTCTGGTGACCGACCAGAAGATTCGAGAGAAAGGTAAGCCCGAACCCGGCAATAGCCCCATAGAGGGCATCGGCCGTTGCCGCTCCCAGACCTGACAAGAAGCCGATGATTCGCCCCCGGGTCAGAGTCCTCCGGATGCATAAGATGCCGATGGGTCCTACCGGCACGGCGATCGATAATCCGATCATCACGCCCTTGATTAAATAGTAGATCTCCTGCATTCCGCCTTCTCTTTCTTAGAAGGTTTTCCTTAAGCCCGCTGCGAAAAACCCATCCAACTCATCTGCGGGAGGAAAGGTTTTGAAATAGCCCTTCCTAATAAACAAGTGACATTTCTCCGGAAGGACTTCAACGAAGGAATCCAATCTAAATGTTCGATGCTCAGATAGAAATCTTTCTACCACATCCTCGTTTTCCTCATGAAAAAGAGTGCAGGTGCTGTAGACCAACAGACCTCCTTCTCTCACATACCCTGAAAGGTTCTTCAAGATCGAACATTGAAGCCGACTCAATCGTTCAATGTCTTCTTTCTTCCTTCTCCATTTCAGATCGGGGTTTCTCCTGAGTGTTCCGAATCCGGAACAGGGAACATCGGCCAAGACACGGTCAAACTTTATCTCCCCGGGTACTGGCAGGGAGTTGAGCGCGTCTCCAATCTTTGTCTTGACCATCTTTATCCCCAGTCTCTTACACCCCTCTTCGATCTGCTTCAGCTTCTCTTGACGAAGATCGAAGGCAAAGATTTCTCCTAGATTCTTCATCTTCTGGGCAATGTGGGTCGTCTTTCCTCCAGGTGCAGCACAGGCATCGAGAATTTTCTCTCCTGGTTGTGGATCAAGGATGAGGGTGATCAGTTGGGAAGCCTCGTCCTGAATGGCAAAAAGACCTTCTTTCAGAAAAGGTAGTGATGAAGTGGGGGGTCCATCTTTTAATAAAACTCCTTCATCTGAAAAAGAGGTCGGGGAAGGGTTTAACCCTTTTTCCTTCAATTTTTCTATCAAGTCTTCCCGTCCGATCTTCAGGGTATTCGTTCGAAGGGTGAGAACCGGAATCCGATTATTGGCCATACAGAGCTTAAGGGTCTCCTCTGCGCCAAATTCTTCTATCCATCTTTGAACCAACCATAAGGGATGGGATTGGATGACCGCAGTGTGGAGGGCTGGGTCTTGCCACTTATCCGGATAGGGAATGGTCTCTTTTTCTCTCAAGGCGGAGCGGAGAACAGCATTCACAAAACCTGCCCCAGCTTTCCCTCGAGCCTTTTTGGCCAGCTCCACAGACTCATTCACAGCCGCTGAGGCCGGAGTCTTTGTCAAGAAGAAGATCTGGTAGAGTCCGAGGCGTAGGGTATTCAAGATTTCTGATTCGACTTTCTCGAATGGGATGTTTGAAAAATGGCGGATCACCCAGTCAAGGAAGCCTCTCCACCGGAGGACTCCGTAGGTCAACTCGGTAAGGAAGGCTCGATCGAGAGCGGTGAGATGCTGATATCGCTTGAAAGAATCGCTGAGGAGATCATCAGGGTGACGATCAGTCTCTGCAACCCGGTTCAGGATGTCGAGGCTGATCGACCTTGGATGTTTCCTTCTCAAAACTTTCCTGTCCTTGCCATCTCCTCAAGCTTGGCAACCCGTTCTTCAATAGGTGGGTGAGTGCTGAAGAGGGAAAGAACGCCTCCCCCTCTTAACGGATTAACGATGAACATATGCGCTGTTGAGGGATTGGCCTTCATAGGAATCTTATGGGCAGCCCTATCCAGTTTGCTTAGAGCGTTCGCCAGGTAAAGGGGATGGCTGAGGTGGGCCCCGCCCTCATCGGCCATGTATTCCCTCGAGCGGGAGATCGCCATCTGGATCAGCATGGCCGCAAAAGCGGCGATCATCGAAAAGATGAGAACGAAAAGGATGTTTCCTCCCCCGCCCCCTTCTTCATCGCTTGATCGACCCACTCCGAAAATCGCACCCCAGCGGGCCATGGTCGCAAGCATGCTGATGGCTCCAGCAAGGGTAGCAGCGATGGTGCTGACCAAGATATCCCGGTGACGGATATGGGAAAGTTCATGGCCGATCACTCCCATCAGTTCTTCCTTGGATAATATTCTCAATATGCCTGTGGTCACAGCAACAGCGGCATGTTCTGGATTTCTCCCCGTGGCAAAGGCATTGGGTGTATCGTTCTGGATGATGTAGACCTTCGGCATGGGCAGGCTCGCCTTATTCGTCAATTCTCCAACGATCTGATAAAGCTCCGGGGCTTCGCTCTGTGTAACTTCCTGAGCCCCGTACATTCGGAGGACGATCCTGTCGCTGAACCAGTAGGTCACAAAATTCATCAGGGCCGCAAAGATAAAGGCGTAAACGGCCCCGTTCCTTCCTCCGATTGCGCTGCCGACCAGAACGAACAAAACGGTCAAGACCAGCATTAAAAGAAACGTTTTGAAACGATTCATTGATCCATTACCCTCCCGTTTTACAAAATTCTTACCCCCCCTAACTTTTCTTTCACACACAGGAAAAAGGGGAAATTAATAAGAATAATATAATGATAAACCTACCTTCTGTCAATCCTTCGGCATTCCGACCTAATGGTCAGAATTTGCTCAGCTTTCCGTCCAGTCGAAGCGTCAAATGGTTGTAGGCCTGGGGGTTCGAGAAAATCTAAAATAGCCCCTCTCACTTTTTGAATATCGACCTTGGTATTGATGCAGGGGCCGTGAGGCCGTTCGTTCAGGATGCCGATCACGGGAATCGGGTAGCTGTCTTGAATGCCACTGGTTAGGTCAAGTTCGCAGGCCACAGCAACGATTGCCTCTGGTTTGTTCTCTACGATGATTCTTCTCGCAAGGGTCCCGCCCGTGGCAACGGCGATCTTGACCTGATATTCGTCTGCGAGTTCAATTAGATCCTTAATTTCACATTTTCCACAGCCCTTACAGTTCTTCACGTTTCCCGTAATCTTAATCGGACACTCAAAATCCTGGATGCAGTGGGGAAGGAGAATCAAGAGCCTATTCGGACGGGTTCTGTGGGTATTCGATCGGACAAGATGGTTATTCAATTCAATGAAGGACTGCTTCACCTTTTCCTTCGATACGCCTAGCAATTTACCCATCAAGATCATAAAAGGGAAAAGCACTTTCGCCACCAGCCCCCTCAGCTTGTGAGAAAGGAAGATGTCTTTTCCCCGAAGGATGGTGAAAACGAGGAGCAGTCCTCCAGCCAGCATGATAAAAACCAGAATAGAGAGAACCAAAGTGAAGAAGATAGGAAGGAAAGGATGAATGTTTTTCAACCCCACCATGGGGACATACCAGAGCATAAAGATCAGAAAAAAGAGGATCAAACAGGTGATCACTAAAAGACCGATAAAAATCCTCTTCTTAGGCTTATCGTCCAAGACTTTCTCCGATTGCGGATTTCGGAGTTTCAATTTCTTCTTCTAGATTCTCACTCCGCATTCTGCATTCCGCAATACTAACGAAGGACTGCACCCACAGAGATGGGATGTCCCGACAGGAAATCTCGAATGCTCATCCGCCTCTTTCCCTCCAACTGGACCTCCTTGAGGAGGTAGGAATCCTTTCCGGTTTCGACCTCAACAAAATCTGTACTTACCCAAAGGACTGTTCCCGCCCTTTCCGTGGTCTTCCCTTTCCTGGCCTCTCCCTTGTAAATTTTTAACATCTGTCCTTTCCATTCTGTATAGGCTCCTGGCCATGGGCGGAAGGCACGGACTTGGCGGTCAATCTCTTCTGCCCCCTTGGTCCAATCAATGTGTCCATCCTCTTTCTTAAGCATGGGGGCATACGTCGCCTTTGAAGGGTCCTGTGGAATGGGATGAATTTTTTCCCTCTTCATCATCTCCAGTGTTTCTGACAATAATTGAGCCCCCAACGAGGCCAATCGATCATGTAAACTCTCGGTTGTCTCATCTTCATGGATCGGGACTTCAGCCTGCAAAAGGATGTCTCCAGTATCCATGCCTTCGTCCATAAGCATCGTTGTCACGCCTGTCTTTTTCTCTCCGTTGAGGATGACCCAGGCTATCGGAGCAGAACCACGATATTTCGGGAGGAGAGAAGCGTGGACATTCACCGCTCCATATTTAGGAAAATTCAGAAGCGTCTTAGGCAGGATCTGTCCGTAGGCGGCGACCACAAAGAGATCGGCTCCTATGGTTTTGAGCTTTTCCTGAAAATCAACTTCTTTCACCTTTTCCGGTTGAAGAAGGGAGAGCCCTTTTTGAAGAGCATACTCTTTCACCGGAGACGGAACAACTTTTCGCCCCCTTCCCTTTTCTCGATCAGGCTGGGTCACCACGGCGACCACTTCATCAGGTCCTTGGGTTAGTTTCTGCAGAGAAGGAAGGGCAAAGGAGGGTGTTCCAAAAAAAGCGAGCCGCCAAGACGGTGTGCTCAAGGCCTTCCGTCCCTCCTTTTCTCTTTCTTCACTTTCCTACGGTAAATATCCCTTCTCAAGGGACTCACCCTGTCAAGAATGAGGATCCCATTCAGATGATCCAATTCATGTTGGAGGGCGAAGGCCAAGATCCCCTCTCCGGAGATTTCCACCTCTCCCCCCTCCGGAGAAGTTCCACGGACCCGAACCTTCTCTCGCCGCTTCACCTTCTCCAGGCAATCTGGAACGCTTAGGCATCCCTCTTCATGATCAACTTCTCCCTCTTCCGAAACGATTTCAGGATTGATCATCGCAAAGAGGGCCTGCTGAGGATCGATCGGGCTAACATCGACAACAATAACTCTTCTCGATATTCCGACCTGAGGGGCGGCCAAACCCACCCCGCCTGCATCATACATAGTCTCGATCATATCCTGAACCAGTCTTTTTATTTCTCCGTCAATCTGGTCTACTTCCTCTGAACGTTTCTTTAAGAGAGGATTTGGATATTTAAGAATCTCCCGAATCGCCATCTTCTATTTCCTCTATTCGCTTATTTAATAAGATAACATGAAAAGGGAGAGGACGCCCAAAAAAATTCCTATCCCCTGGGGAATGGAGAGGGATCATGACTTGAAGGTTAAAAGTTAAGAGTTAAAAGTTAGAAATTAGAAATTCTCAATTCGGAGTGATTCAAAATCCAAATTTCAAACGAATGATTTCAGCTTCTAGATTTTTCTATCTTCAGTCTGAAATCCTTGCCTGCCGGCGATAGTCCCGACCGAGCCTGTCTGCCGCTAGGCAGGGGCGGGGCAGGCAGGTGCAACATGTTATTTAGCCTTTTTCTTATCATCCCGTGTGAAGATCTCCAGAACAATCAAACCCATACCGACACAGATCACTGAATCCGCGATATTGAAAGCAGGCCAGTGGAACGAGAAGAGATGAAAATCTAAGAAATCAATGACCTCTCCGTATCGAAATCGGTCGATCAGGTTTCCAATGGCCCCGGCTAGAACCAGGGAAAAAGCAAGATAAAGAATATCCTCGTCATCCTTCGTTTTGAAAAAAAAGAGAAGGATGATTCCGATGGCAACCAGAGAGACGATGAGAAAGAGGGAAGCACCGAGACCCCCTTGGTCTCCTGCCAGGATTCCAAAAGCCCCTCCCGGGTTTCTCACATGGGTCAGATTAAAAAACCCCTTGACCACTGGCACCGTATGGTGGAGGGTTAACCGCGACTGGATGGAATATTTGGTCCATTGATCCACCGACAGAATCCAGAGAAGAATGATCAACAGAACCCGATACTTTTTTTTCATCGCTGACCTACGCTCACCCAATTTGCAATCCCCCCTTTCCCCCCTTTATAAAAGGCGGGTTGGGGGGATTTCAATCTGCGATCCCTGCCTGCCGGCAGGCAGGTACAATCTGAAATCCGCAATTTGGGTTATTTCTGGATCGCTTCCACGCACCTTTGACAGGCCGTTTGGTGCTCGGGATGTTTTCCTACGGTGACATCATAGTTCCAGCACCGTTCGCATTTCTGTCCTTCTGCTCTGAGGACCTCCACCCTTACTTCCTTCTCATCCTTTCCCGCAAGATGGAGGGTCACTGAGGATACGATAAAGATCGACTTCAGTTCCTTCTGAAAAGGCTGGAGAAACTGATAGGCCTTTTCCGGGAGATGGAGATGGACTTGAGCATCCAGGGAGAGCCCAACCTTCTTCTCCTTCCGAGCTTCCTCCAGGACCTTGGTCACGGCTGATCGGATTTCCCAGACCTTCTCCCATTGTTCATTGAGGGTCTCGTCCAAAAATTCAGATTGCACGTCAGGAAAGAGCGTCAGGTGGACGCTTTCCCTTTTGTCTCCTCCCTTTGGGAGATATCTCCAGACCTCTTCCGCCGTGAAGGAAAGGATGGGAGCCATCAGGCCGGCCAGGGCTTTTAAAATCTCATAGAGAGCCGTCTGGGCAGACCTCCGGCCTGGAGATCGAGTGGGAAAGGTATAAAGTCGATCTTTCAGGATATCAAAGTAGAGGGCGCTCATCTCAACGGCACAAAAATTCTGGACACTATGGTAAACCGTATGGAACTCAAAACGTTCGTACGCTTCTCGAACTCTCGAGATCAATTTCTGAAGCCGATGGAGAGCCCACCGGTCAATGTCATGAAGCTCCTGGTAAGGGATTCGATCTCTCTCAGGATCGAAGTCATAGAGGTTACCCAGAAGGAAACGATAGGTATTCCGGATCCTGAAGTAGGCATCTGCCAATCGCTTCAAGATCTCGTTGGAGATCTTGATGTCATCTTTGTAATCTTCTGCCGATACCCAAAGCCTCAGGACGTCGGCTCCCAACTTGCCAATCACCTCATCGGGAATAATCACATTGCCCGCAGACTTCGACATCTTCTTACCCTCCCCATCCACAACAAAACCATGGGTGAGGACCGAAACATAAGGCGCACGGTTCCTCGTCCCGACGGAGGTCAGAAGCGAACTGTGGAACCATCCCCGGTGCTGATCACTTCCCTCGAGATAGAGGCTGGCCGGGAACTCCAGGTCAACCCGTTTCTCCAGAACAGCTGCATAGGAGACTCCCGAATCAAACCAGACATCGAGAATATCCGTCTCCTTGGTAAATGTCTTTCCCCCGCACCGGCCACATTGGATCCCTTTCGGTAGAAGACGATCCGCCTCCTCAGCAAACCAGACATCCGCCCCCTTCTCTTCAAAAAGACGAACGATATGATCGATCGTCTCCTGAGTGACCAGGAGTTCTTTACAGGCGGAACAATAAAAGATCGTAATGGGAATCCCCCACGCCCTTTGCCGGGAGACGCACCAGTCCGGTCGGTTCTCAATCATTCCGTAGATCCGATCTCTTCCCCAAGGAGGAATCCACGCCACCTCGTTGATCGACCGGAGGGCATTCTTCCTCAAACCATTCTTTTCCATGGAGATGAACCACTGCTCCGTGGCCCGGAAAATGACCGGATCATTGGTGCGCCAGCAATGGGGATAGGAATGGACCATCATCTCTTCCTTCAGGAGAGCTCCCACCTCCCTCAATTTCTGGTTCACGGCACCATTGGCATCGAAGACGAATTGGCCCGCGAAGAAAGGAACGTCCTGGGTAAACCGACCGTCATCATCGACCGGGCTATAAACATCCAGACCGTACTGAATTCCGCTTTCATAGTCTTCCTGGCCATGGCCGGGAGCTGTGTGAACGCAACCCGTCCCCACATCCAACGTGACATACGAGGCGAGGATGATGAGAGACTCTCGATCGATCAAAGGATGCCAGCACTTAAGGCCCTCCAATCTGCTTCCAGAAAATTTTTCCAGAACCTGGTATTTCTCAATCCCAAATTTCTCCATCGCGCTTTCCAGAAGGGCTTCCGCCAAGATGTAAACCTCTTCCCCCACATCCGCAGCGACATATGTGAAATCAGGATGGAGTGCAATGGCCAGATTGGCCGGAATGGTCCACGGAGTGGTCGTCCAGATGATGACTGAGACAGCCTTTCCTTTCAGGCTTGGGAAGAGGCTCCCGATATCTGAAATCATTTTGAATTTCACGTAGATCGAGGGAGACCGGTGATCCTCGTACTTCACCTCCGCCTCAGCCAAGGCGGTCTTACAGGTGGGGCACCAATGGACCGGTTTCTTTCCCTTGTAGACCGAGCCATCCAAGAGAAATTTTCCAAATTCTTTGACAATGGTGGCCTGGTATTCAAAATTCATGGTCAGGTAGGGGTTCTCCCATTCACCGAAGACGCCCAGACGCTTGAACTCCTCCCGCTGGATATCAATAAATTTCGCTGCGTAATCGCGGCATCGTTTTCGGATCTCTACGATGGAGAGCTTTCCCTTCTTTTCACCGAGGTTTTTCTCAACCTCATGTTCCACAGGTAGCCCATGACAGTCCCACCCTGGAACATAGTGGCTGTCGAGCCCTGCCATATATTTTGATTTCACAATGATATCTTTTAGGATCTTATTCAGGGCCGTTCCAATGTGAATGTGGCCATTCGCATAGGGTGGGCCATCGTGAAGGATGTACTTCGGTCTCCCCTTTGCCTGCACACTCAACTGACGGTAAATTTCCATCTCCTCCCACATCTTCAATATCTCAGGTTCTCTTTTTGCCAGGTTGGCCTTCATGGGGAAATCGGTTTGGGGAAGGTTCAATGTGGCACGGTAATCCATGGTCTTTCCTTTCTATTCTCTATCGATAGGCGGGAACGGGTCCTCCGGATTGAATAAAATCCAAAAATCCTTTATTTTTAAGGATATTGAAATAACATAAAAAGAGGGACTTATCAAGTTTTTCCATGGCTTGGAGGCCGAGATGAGAAGGAAGAAAAAGGGATCTCAGACTTGCTCATCCCATCAAAAAGAGAGGCGTTCCATCTTAGAAGGAGTACCCCAAAACCTTCCTTCCCTATCCCGGGCTTATCATTTGACAGAAAAGGCCTCTCGGGTTGGATTCGATTGGCCGAATCTGAATGAGATTTTGAAGAAACTGGATGAAGAAATGAATGAATTCAGAGAAACCCTCTCCTCACAGAAACGAAATAGAATCGGTGAGGAGATTGGAGACCTCCTCTTCGTCATGGCAAACATTGCCCGATTCTTAAAGATCGATCCTGAAGCCGCTTTGAGAAGGACGGTTGAGAAATTTACCTCCCGTTTCCACTATATCGAGAGATCCCTCCAACGTAGGGGAACAACCTTCCAGGAGTCCAACCTTTTCGAAATGGATCGCTTATGGGAGGAGGCCAAAAAAAGGCAGCTTCGTGGATAACGAATGGCAGAACTCACCACGAATCGATTAATGAGAGAAAAGGGCACCTTAACGTTCCAAACTCGAAGCACGAAATCCGAAACAAGCACAAATTTTCAAAATACAAATGACAAAGAAGTTCATTTGAAATTTGGATTTTTGATTTGTTTCGCCTGCCTGCGCGAAGCCGCTTCGGCGAAGGCAGGAGTTTCGATATTCGAATTTCGGATTTGAGCCGATCCCTTGAAAGAGGCTTCTTACATCAGAAATTCAGCGACATTGATATTATATTCATTGGGGTCTAGGGTCTTCACAATCGTCCGTCTAAAGTCTCGCGTTCTCTCGTCCACTTCCCTGAGATCAACGATCTCACCCTTCCGGTAGTCTCCATCGCTATAATAGAGGAGACAGACCTTGGGCCGATCGATCAGGTCTGTATCCTCAGAAGTCTGGACGACTATCCCCATTTCATTGGTGTTCATCAGGACGAGGGTTCCCAGGGGAAAGATTCCGAGCATATTCACAAAAATCTTGACCAAGACAGGGTCGAAATCCTTTCCACTCCGTTCAAGCATGAACCCCAAGATCTTCTCTGAAACGAACGGAAATCGATTGTAAACTCTTGGCCGTACCAAGGCGTCGTAAAAATCGGCAAGAGCAATAATCCTTCCATAGAGGGAAATCTTCTTCTTACGGGTCAGTCTCGGATAGCCTGTCAAGTCGTATTTGAGGTGGTGTTCGAAGGTGCCATCAACGAGCCGGGTGGAAAGCTCCCCCCAATCCTTCATATTCATCACGATTTCCGTTCCCAGCAGCGAATGGAGTCGCATAACACTCCATTCCTCCGCGGTCAATTTTCCACTCTTATTCAGGATCTCCTTTGGAATGCGTGTCTTCCCGATATCGTGAAACAGCCCTGCCATTCCCAGATGGGAGAGATGTTTCTTAGGAATACCAGCCCTCTGCCCCAGAGCGATGGCATAAATGGCCACATTGACCGAGTGGTTGAACGTGTAATCATCGTAATTCTTGATGTTGGCCAATCCCAATAAGGTCGACTCATCCTGGATGATGGCATTGACGGCGTTCTGCATGAGCCGTTTGGCCTTTCGGGTATTGAGCATCTTCTGGCTCTTCACCCCTTCCATCACCTCTTTGACAAGGTTGATCGACTTGAAATAGACCTCTTTTGAATATCGTTTTCGATCTTCGGAATCGACATAGATCTCTTCATCCTTGTAGGCCTCCAGCTTTCCCACATTGAAGACCTTGAGGCCCCGGGTCTCGAGTTGCTTTTTCATGTAGAGATAATTGCTCTCCACATTCTCCTCCAACTTTATGAGGAGATAGATGAAATCCTTTAGATCCTCAATTTTCACCCCCTCCATCAATTCTAGCTCTCCGATCCACCGCTTTCTCATCTCGAGCAAAAAGGCTCTGAGAATGGCGTATTTGTCGGCCTTCATCTGGATGCGGATATTGTTGAAGAATAAATTGTCCCGAACGATCTTGATGATCAGCTGTTTGTCCGACTTGAGGATTTCCTGGGCGTTCTGGAGACAATCCTGGGTGAGCCGTTCGATGATGAAATTCTTCTGGTCATAAATGGTGGCTCCCTTGAAAAGGCGGTAGAACCGGATGATGAATTCTACTCCCATCTGGGTGGGGAGATGATCACGATCGGTAGGAAGTTTCTCTTCCTTCAGTGCCTCTTGCTTTATCCCTTCGCCTCTTCGCTCAACCATCAGACGCTCGACTCCTTAGCAGATTTTCCTTGTGTCTAAATCCATTCCCCATCGGTGTAATCGGTTCCTAATCCCTGCCTGCCCCGCCCCTGCCTACCGGCAGGCAGGAGTGTCATCAAAGATTCCTCGCCTCTTTCAGAATTCTCTATAACCCTTGACTCTTCATGGCCTGGATGCAGGCATTTCGAATGGATTCGTCTTTTGATTCCCTTCCTTCTGCCAGGATGGCCCTCGCTTCCACGGATCCAATTATGGCGAGCGCATTGGCTGCCCCGACTCGCAGATCGTCCATTTTCCCCCGGCCAAACAAGCTCTTTCGTAACAGAATCTCCTCCAGCACTGGGGTGGCTTCATTGGAGCCTATCATCCCGATCGCATCAAAGAAGGCTTTGACCTCCGTGGGATCCCTTTTGGGAAAGTCTTTGGTTTGAACGATTTCCAAAAGGGTGGCCAGACCAGCCGTCTTCCCGATCTTCCCAAGATTGATCGCTGCCATGGCCCGAATCCGGACATCGGTATCGTTCAGGGCGCGGATCAGCAACCCTACGGCCTTGGAACCTCCGATTAAACCCAAGGCCTGGATCGCCTCTCTTCTCACCCGGATTTCACTATGATTGAACGATTTTTGCAGGTAAGTGAACGCCTGTTCTTTACCGATTCGGCCCAGGATATAAGTGATATTCCTTACCAGATACCAGCGCTTATCATCCAAGAAGGGGGCGATCAATTCGATCGCATTCTTTCCGATTTCGGAGAGGGAATCACAGAGGACCCTCCTCGTTTTTGAATTTTTGAGCTCTCCCAGTAATTTAATCAGAGGCTGGATGGAGTTTCGCTGGAGGAGGACGAGAAAGTTGTTCACCTCTTCCAATCGAATTCCTTCCTCCCTCTCCAGGACTTTCCCGATCAGCTCCACCCGCTGGCTTTCCCCCGCACCGAGGATAAACCTTTGGACCATCTCTTTCTGCCAATCATTCAGTTGGTAGGTTTTGAGGATAATATAGAAGCGTTTTAATAGATCACTGGCTCTCTGGAATTCTCCAAGGGTCACCAGGGCATCTAATATCTTATTAAAGTAGTTAATCGTATCTTTGTAGCCCTCCTGGTCTTTCTCTAAGGCCAGGATTTCGAAAAGGATGTCCAGTATGTTGAAGACAAAAGTGGCGTGGGTTTCTGAGTCGACCTCCTTCTTCAACCCCTCCAATTCTTCGGAGGTAAGAAAATAGACCCCCTTGTTCGATACAAACGGGAGGGGTTCTTCGATGCCCCTGGATAAAATCCGGTCCAATTCGATCCCCTCTTCCGTCTCCTCTTCAAAATGGTCCACGGCCACATTGTGAGCAGGAGGGGCATAGACCAAGTTTTTTCTAAGTTGATCGACATTGTCCGGAATGGGGACCGGATTCTCCTCAAGAAATTCATCCGTGGCCAGATAGCCGATATGAGCGAAATCCCTCTCCCAGATCATCGTTACGAGGTCGTCTTCCAATTCATTGATGTTGTCACTCCGCTTGACCACCTCTAGCAATCCCTCAATCTCCCAATCCTCCAAACCTTTCGTAAATCGGAGTTCTCTCAATCCATCCTTGTAGAACAGGAAGGCTAAACTTGCTTTCGCATCCCTGTTCTCATACAAGACTTTCCCATTGTAAGAGAATTCGTATTCTCCCACTTGGAGGGTGAAAGCATTATACTTGTTCAAAAAGAACTGGAATTTTTTAAATAGAGAGTCACGAAACGCCCTGAGGGTGGGATTATCCGGTGGATAAAATCGGAAGGCCTTGATGGCCTTAATAATCGCACTGGTCAAATCTCGAGCGAGAAGGAGTTCTTCGTCCGCCTCTATCCCCTCAACAGAGGGCATTTCCGGGGTGAGATCGAGAGGCTTCTTCTCCCCAGATACCTCTTCAGGCATAGGGTCCCTTTTCCATAACCTTTTGAGATAACACTAACTTTACGGCTTTTGACACCATTTGTCAATATCTTTTTGTTCTCCAGATTACAATTTTGTACGCTTCTTGATCAATTCCTGTTCCAGTGATATGCTTCTAAATAAATGAAGATATAGGTCAATTTATGGAATTCTTTTTATTAAATTCCAATAAAGGGATGCTCTATATCGTCTCCACTCCGATCGGGAATATGGAAGACATCACCTTAAGGGCGCTCCGTATCTTGAAAGAAGTGGATCTGATTGCTGCAGAGGATACGAGGCGTACTGGTCTTCTGCTCAAGCACTTCGGAATCCAGGTTCCTCTCACCAGTTATTTTGAAGGGAATGAGCTGAAAAAAAGAGAATTCATCCTCGCAAAATTGAAGGAGGGAAAGCGTATTGCGCTCGTTTCAGATGCCGGGACACCCGGCATTTCTGACCCCGGTTTCCGCCTCATTCAATTGGCCATCGAAAACCAACTTCCTATTGTTCCGATACCTGGCCCTTCCGCGGTGATCACAGCCCTATCTGTCTCCGGCCTTCCCACGGATGCCTTTCTCTTTAAAGGTTTTCTCCCTCACAAATCGAAAAAGAGGCGGGATCTTCTCAAAGAGTTGGAAGGAATTAGAGAGACCCTCATCTTCTACGAGTCTCCCCACCGAATATCGGAAACGCTAAGAGACATCCTCGAAATTCTCGGAGATAGGGAAGTGGTTCTCACCCGGGAATTGACAAAAATCTATGAGGAAATCCTCCGAGGAAGAGCGAGTCAGATCTTAAAACAAATCGGAGAAAAGAAATTGAAAGGCGAGATCACTTTGGTGATTGAGGGAAAAACCCGAAGACACGCTCTCCCTTCCACTTAATCCCAGAAATGCCGCGTAAAGATCACCAGGACGGTGAAGATTTCTAAACGGCCCGTCATCATCAGAAAAGAGAGTATCCATTTGCCCAGAATGGGAAGATGCGAGTAGTTGTCGATGGGGCCGACCGCACCGATTCCGGGACCCACATTTCCAAGGGTGGCAGCAACGGCGCCGATGGAAGTATCAATATCCAACCCAAGCCCGGCCATGGCCAGAACCCCGAAGAAAAAGATCAGGATGTAGAGGGCAATAAAGACGATAACATTGGATACGACATTCTCCGGGACAGGCTTGTCTCCTATTTTAACGGGGAAAACGCCATGGGGGTGAAATAGTTTTCTCAATTCAGATCCCATCTCTTTGAAAAGCACCAGAACTCTAACATTTTTGATACCCCCTCCTGTTGAACTCGTACACCCACCGATAAACATGAGGGCCAGTAAGATGATCTGAGTCACAAAAGGCCACTGTTCATAGTCCTGGGTCACAAAGCCTGTGGTTGTCACGATGGATACCGTCTGGAAGAGGGAGCTTCGAAACAATGCCTCAGAAAAAATTTCCCCGTTGACTAATCGAGCCCCCATGACCAACCCCAAGGCAATGCAGACGATCAATACGAAAAAGCAGAACTCGGAATTTTTAACGTAGCGGTCTAATTTTCCCCTGAATGCCCAATAATGGAGGGCAAAATTGACCCCTGCGATAAACATGAAAATGGTGACGACATAGTGAACGTAAGCGGTTGAGTAAGCGGCAATACTTGCATGTCTGGGTGAAAATCCTCCCGTGGCCATTGTTCCAAAAGCTGTACAAAGGGATTCAAAGAAGGAAAGACCCCCCAGCATTAGGAGAACGATCTCGGCAACGGTAAAGGCAAGATAGACCATCCACAGAATCTTGGCGGTTTCACTGATGCGAGGAGAGATCTTATCTTTGATGGGTCCAGGAACCTCTGCCTTAAACAATTGCATCCCCCCAACGCCCAGGTAAGGGAGAATGGCTACCGCTAATGCGATCACTCCCATGCCTCCCAACCATTGCGTCATGTCTCGCCAGACGAGCAAGCTTTTCGGAAGGGCTTCGATGTCGGTCAGGATAGTGGCCCCCGTCGTCGTAAATCCTGACATCGTCTCAAAAAAAGCATCTGTGAAGTTAGGGATGGAGCCCGAAACCATGAAGGGAATAGATCCAAATAAGGACAAGGTAATCCAGCTGAGTGTGACCGTCAGAAATCCTTCGCGAATCGTCAGCTCGGTTGGTCTTCGGGTGAGGACTCTGAGCAACAATCCGACAAGGAATAAACCCACGATCTGGGAAGCAAAAATGAGTTGAAGTCCATCTCGGTAATAGACTGAGAACCCGAGAGGAACTGCGAAGAACCCACTGAGGATCAACCATAGACCCGATAAGGTATAGGCGATATTGGAAAAATTCAATGCGTTTCTCTTATTTGAAGCCCTCCGTCCTTACCGGTGGGGCTTCCCGGGCACAGGACGGTCAGGAAAATCTTTTTTCAATAGAAGGAATGGCTTTGGGTAATGCAAAGACGATGACTCGATCCCCATACTCGATCGTGCTCTTCCCGTAAGGGACAAAAACCTCATTTCCTCGAACAATCGCGGCAATGAGCGCCCCTTCCGGCAATCCCATTTGCATTAAAGGCTTCCCTGTCGTCTTATTTGCTTTTTTTATCTCAAACTCGATGACTTCTCCATCGATGCCATGAAACGTTGCCACCGAAAGAATGGCTCCCCGTCTGATAAACCGAAGAATCGCACTCGCCGTGGAGATACGGGTGTTGACCGTAGAATCAATCCCGATCACCGGCATCAGGGGAAGATAGGTGGGTTTATTGACCAGAGCAATGGTTTTTTGAATCCGAAGATGCTTGGCTAATAAACAGGAGATGATATTTGTTTCGTCATCTGAAGTGACGGCGACAAAGGCATCCATGTTGAGGAGTCCTTCTCGGGCCAAGGTGTCTATTTCAGTTCCATCGGCTTGAAAAACGGCTGCTCGCTTCAGTTGAGAGGCCAGTTTCACCGATTTTTCTCTATCCGATTCAATGAGTGTAATGTCGATCTGTTTCTCCAACCTCTCGGCCAACCCCCGTCCGATTTTACCTCCCCCGAGTATCATGATCTTTTCGAGCTTTTGGTCTGTCTTCCCGGTGAGATCGAGAACTTGTGGCAAACTCTCCCTTCTCGTGACCACAAAGATCTGGTCGTTCTTGCTAAACGAATCATTCCCGGTGGGGATAATCGTTTTTTCCCCTTTGAGCACAGCAACAATACGGAAATTTTTTCTCTGCTCCTGGCTACCGATCTCTTTCAGTGGTTTATTGAGATTCGGACAACCGGCGTCCAGTTTGAGGCCCACCATTAAAATCTTTCCGTCTTCGAACTCGATGACTTCCGAAGCAGACGCCCGCATAAGAAGGCGGGTGATTTCTTCGATGACTTCCTCCTCGGGGTGGATGAAAAGGTCCACCCCCAAATCTTCGGGTTTAAGAATGGAAGATTCACCGTAATAATCCGGGTTTCTCACTCGGGCAATTTTCCTTTTCACTCCCATTTTGGAGGCAACCATGCAGGCCAGAATATTTACCTCATCTATCCCGGAAGCAGCAATCAACATATCTGCCGATTCCAAACCAGCCTCCTTTAGGACGCTCTGGCTTGAGGCATCCCCTTCGATGACGGAGACATCCAGGGTTTCCTGAGCATTCGTGCATTTCTTAGGATCCACGTCAATAACCACTAAATCATGTTTTTCGTAAGAGAGCCTCTTGGCTAAATAGAACCCAACTTCTCCGGCTCCAATGATCACAATTTTCATCAATTTATCCTCATGAAATCACTTTCTCCACGAGTCTCCCGATCTCCCCATCTCCCTATTTAATTTTCTTCACATCTTCTTCCTTCGCAATCACCACCAAAATATCACTGTCCTTGATAACAAAATCTGCCCGGGGCACCATGGTGACCCGGTCTGGAAGAATCTCTTTGACCGCAATCACCTCGATGTGATATTTGCTCCGGAGGTGAAGTTCGCCGATCGTCTTTCCAAAAAAGCTGGAAGGAGGAGCGATTTCACTGATGGTGTAATCCTCGGACAGGGGAATGTAATCGAGGACATTGGGTGAAACGAGGCCTCTCGCCACCTTGTCCGCCATCTCCCTTTCCGGAATGATCACCTCTGTGGCTCCCACCTTCTCTAAGACGCGCTTATGATCCTCCTCGGGGGCTTTCACAATGATATGTTTGACTTTCATCTCCTTCAGGTGAAGGGTGATCAACGTGCTAGCAGCTAGATCGTCTCCAAAGGAGATAATGACCACATCATCCTCCTGGATCCCAATTGACTCCATCACCTCTTTATTCGTTCCGTCAGCAAGGATCGCCTTGCTGCAGGACTCCTTCATCTGCTGGATGACATCCTTATTCTTGTCGATGGCAATGACTTCAATTCCATGTTCATAGAGGGATTTGACGAGATTCTGTCCGAAAATTCCGAGCCCAATCACAACGACTCTTTTCATTCCATCTCCTCCTCTCCACGATCGCAAAGCCCATGGCGCGCATGGCGCACAGCGTAGATATCAAAAGATCACCATGCGTTTGGGATCAATTCCGCATTCCGAAATCCGCAATCCGAAATTCCTTTATCCTACCATGACCCCTTCCTCAGCATAAGTCAATCCCTCTCCAGCTTTTCTTCGGGAGAGGGAAAAGGCTAAGGTCAGGGGGCCTACCCGCCCGACGAACATCATGATAATGATGGCCAATTTTTGAGCATCATTCAATCTGGAGGTAACCCCCATGGACAACCCTACTGTTCCAAAAGCAGAAACCGTTTCAAAAAGGTATTCTACAAAAAAATGGCGACTCTCAACGGGCGGAAGATTGCCCGCTCCTACAATGAGAAGAACAGAGGCGATGATCGAGATGGAAAAGGCGGAGGCGAAGAGGATGGAAATCGTTCGGCCCACAATCTCTCTTGGAATCGTCCTGTTGAAAATGTTTACATCCTCATTCCCCTTGGATCGGTTCCAGAGCATCAGGAGGAGGAGAGCCGCGCTCGTCGTCTTCACACCGCCACCGGTAGATCCAGGAGACGCTCCGATGAACATAAGGACGACCAGCAGAAGAAGGGTTGCATTCGTCAGAAGGCCAATGTCCACCGTATTGAATCCACAAGTCCGGGGCGTGACCGACTGAAAGAGGGAAACCAGGATCTTATTTTGAATTGGAACCTCTCTGATCATATGGTCTTTCTCAAAGAGGTAGAACAAAAAGGCACCCCCTACAATAAGAATAGCTGTGGTGATGAGGACAATCTTGGTGTGCACAGACAATCTCTCCACACTTCCTTTTGCCCTCGAAAAGACTTCATACTGAACAATGAAACCGATGCCTCCAATGACGAGCAGGCCCATGATGGTCAGATTAATGAAAAGGTCTCCCTGGTAGCTTATGAAGCTGTCTGAAAAAAGAGAAAAGCCGGCATTGTTGAAAGCAGATACGGCATGGTAAATGGCCTGGTAGACTGCCACCCCTAAAGGAAATTCCCGAGAAAAGCGGAGGAATAGGAGAAGAACTCCAAGAAATTCGAAGAGAAAGCTAAACCAGAAGACCGATTTTGCAATGGCTATGAAATCCTTCCGGGGGGTATGGAGAAACGTTGACTGAACAATCTCTCTTCCCTTGAATGAAATGCCTCGGCCCATCAGGACAAAGAAAACGGTAGAAAAAGTAATAATTCCCAACCCTCCTACCTGAATCAGGAGGAGGGTAACGACCTGGCCTACGGTGGAGAGATCTGTCCCTGTATCCACAACGATCAGCCCTGTCACGCAGACCGAGGAGGTGGAGGTAAAGAGGGCATCGACAATAGACAGAGAACCTTTCCGGGCCGAAAAAGGCAAACGGAGCAAAATCGCACCTAAGAGAATGACCGCCACGAAACTGAGAACAAAGATTCTCGGAGGTGAGAGATGTCTTGAAAGGAATGTCTTAAGTGTTATACGAATGTTCATCCGCCATGAGGCTACGATCCGAATATTAGGATGGACTTTACTCAAAAATGATTCCCTTGTCAACTGGTGTCCATCTGGATTTTGTGAAACCTCTCAACTACGAATCGCCAGAAGAAATTTAAGGTGGAACACCGAAATAGGAAAATACTTGACTACTTAGGAACAGGCTTGCTATATTCCATCCGATCTCTTCCCCTAACCCTCTCACGAAATCCACTGAATTTTTTACCTCGATTCGAGAGAGGATGGAGGAGGTGGAAGATGAACGCATTGGAAAGAATCCCCCCTGGTCAAGCGATCATTTAAGGAGGATGGCCAAGATGATTTCGATGTTCCTAGCGACTGGACTTCTCATAACGATTGCTATCACCCTGAGCCTATACAGGGTTGTAGTGGGCCCTGGTGTATTCAATAGAACGGCTGCCGTCAATGTGATCGGTACGAAGACAATCGTCCTTCTCGTCGTCATGGGCTATTACTTCGAAAGACCTTACTTTTTCGATATCGCACTTCTTTACGCGCTGATTAACTTCGTCGGGACTTTGGTATTTGCAAAATATCTCGAAAAAGGTGAGTTATGGTCTTAGTCGATGCCATCACAATCGCCTTTTTGGGAGCGGGCCTCTTTTTTCTTTTTGTTGGCTCCGTTGGTTTGCTGAGGTTTCCTGATTTTTATACCAGACTTCACGCGACGGGAAAATGCGATACCCTTGGAGCAGGACTCATTATCCTGGGCTTGATTGTACACCATTTTTTCTACTATCCCGGTACCATCCTCATTACAGTGAAACTCCTTTTTTTGATCCTTTTCATTTTCATAGCCAATCCGACGGCAACACATGCCATCATGAGGGTAGCTTATAAGACGGGGGTGCTACCATGGAAACTGGGAGAGGGGAGGAAATGATGAAGGGGGAAAAGTCATTCGGAATCCTCATCACCTTTTCCGTTATGTTCTTGTTCTGGATACTCTTATCCTGTATTTTTGATGCGTTCCATCTTTTATTGGGAGTTGTCTGCAGCGCCATTGTGGCCCTCGCTTCCCATGATCTGCTGGTGCGGGGAAGGAGACCGAAGATCCTTTTGAAATCTTTTAGGCTCCTTCTTTATATTCCATGGGAATTTTGGCAGATTGTTCTCGCAAACCTGGATGTGGCTTATCGCGTCCTGCATCCCAAAATGCCAATCGACCCCCGAGTCATTGAATTCGAGACCACCCTGAGGAGTGATTTCGCTCTTGTCACTTTGGCAAACTCGATCACCCTGACTCCTGGAACCATCACCATTCTGGTCGAACCTGAGAGGGGAAAGTTCTGGGTCCATGCTATCGCAAAACAACCTGCCGATTCCCTTCTTGTGGATCAGACAATGCAAAGAAAGGTGGCCGATGTCTTTATGGAAGAGAAGCATGGAGCGACCCTGACGGAAAAAACTGAGGACAAAAACGGGAGACTGGGATGATCCTTTCGATTGATCTGATACTGCTATCCCTTCTCGTGATTCTTGCCGTTGGTGCCATCACTGTCAAGGACCTTCTAAGTGCCGTTATGATTCTCAGCGCTTACAGTTTCTTAATGGCACTGGTCTGGGTTGAGATGAACTCGGTGGATGTGGGATTTACTGAGGTGGCAGTGGGCGCAGGCGCCACGACCGCCTTCTTCATCGCCGCTTTAGCCAGGACAAAAAGGTGGGAGAAATAATGAGGGGTTTATCTATTTCGGCTCTTATTCTAATTGGACTTCTGGGCGCTCTGTTCATCTACGTTTATGAGGATCTCCCTGCTTTCGGTGACCCAAACGCTCCGGCTATTAAATATACAAAGCTATTCAGCATGGCCGCGCATGACTCAGAAGAACAGCTAGGCCAGGGTGTTATCCCCCAAGAATTGATTAGCAAACTTAAGGAGAGAGGCTTCCCCAGACCTTCCAGAGTCGAGAGCGATCCGGAAAGTGAGAATGGATGGAACGTATTTATTCCCAAAAATGAATTCCATTATGACAAGGAGGAAAAATATTATTTTATTCAAAAGAAAGGGGATGAACTGAATGTTTTTCGGAATGCCTTTGTGATCCGTTGGATTGAAAAAGGGCTGAAAGAAACGGGAGTCCCTAACATGGTCACCTATGGTCTGGCTGACTACCGAAGCTATGATACCTTGGGTGAAACGACCGTCATATTTACGGCAGGCATCTCGGTCATCCTGCTGCTAAGAAGAAGGGGGAGACTGTGAAAGAGGATAAAGGCGAGAGAAGTATCGTTACCGAAACCATATCGAGGGTGATGATCCCCTTCATTCAACTCTTCTCTCTGTATGTGATCATCCATGGAGCCGTTGGGCCTGGAGGAGGGTTTCAAGGGGGGGTTGTGTTCGGGGCCTCCATTATTTTGTACATCACCGCTTTCAATCTGACGGATGGAAGGAGGCGGTTTCCCGAATCGGCCAGTATAGTGCTGAGCAGTTCCGGCTTATATCTCTACGCAGGGATTGGGCTTCTTTCCATTCTCTTTAGTGCCGGAGTCGCCCAATACTTAAACTACGGGTTTATCCCTTTGAGTGGTCAGTTTGAACAAAACAGGGCCCTGGGCATGGAACTTGTCGAAATCGGCATCGGGCTTACCGTCATGGCCATCGTGGCCTCCATCTTTTTCGACCTTGCCCACAAAGCGGAACCCAAAAACAAAAAAGAGGAAACGGATTGAGCTCATGGAATGCCTCTTCACCATGATTCTTGCAAAATACAATTACTGGCTCTCCGTCATCCTCATGCTGATTGGCCTCTATGCAATTCTCGCAAAGGATAATCTGGTCAAAAAGATCATCGGATTGAACATATTTCAGACCGCGATCTTCCTGTTTTTTATCTCTCTCGGAGCGGTAAAAGGAGGAACAGCCCCCATTGTCAGTCAAGAGATGATCAGCAAGGGTTATGTCTATGTGAACCCACTCCCTCATGTGCTGATCCTCACGGCAATCGTCGTGGCCGTGGCCACCACCGCCGTCGCCCTCTCACTCATTATCCGGATGAACGAGGAATACGGAACCATCGAAGAAAGCGAGATCTTAGAAAAACTTAAAGAACCGGGGACATAAAAGGGTCTGGTGGTGGATCAATCATGCTACCTTTCATTGAACATTTTCCGGTCCTGATCGTTGTCATCTCTTTGCTATCCTCCGTCACCATTCTGGTGGTCGGGTGGATCAACCGTAAGGCATCGTATTTCATTTTCATCACGACCATTGTTACCCAATTTGTGGCATCGATTTTCCTCTTGGCTCATGTTCTGACAAGGGGGCCGATCCGTTACTGGCTGGGTGGCTGGAAGCCTCCGTGGGGAATCGAGTATGTGGTAGACGCGCTGAATGCCTACGTCCTCGTCATCCTCCTCTTTTTGGCTTTCGTCTGCGGTATCTATTCTAAGAAGAAGAGGGAGCACGAGCTCCCCCAAAAGGTCGTCTCTTTCTACAGCGTCTTTCAACTCCTGATCACGGGGCTCTGCGGGGTCACCGTCACAGGGGACATATTCAACATGTACGTCTTCATAGAGATCATGTCCATAGCGGCTTACGCCTTGATTGGATCAATGGGAAAGATAGGAAAGGTTGCGCTGAAGGCCAGCTTCACCTATCTCGTCTTGGGTTCGGTGGGAGCCTGCTTCTTCCTCATCGGGATAGGACTGCTCTACTCGGTCACGGGATCCCTGAACATGCATGACCTTTCGTTGCTCTTGCCTCCTCTCTACGGGAACAGGGTCGTGCAGGCAGCCTTTGCCTTCTTCATTGTGGGATTGAGCATCAAAATGGCCCTCTTCCCCCTGCACACTTGGCTTCCGGACGCTCACGCCTTCGCACCGGCGGAGATCAGTGCGATGCTTTCCGGCATTATCATAGAGGTCTCCACTTACGCCTTTATCCGAGTCTCCTTCTCCGTATTTACCATAAATTTCCTTAGGCTTTTACCTATCCTAGATATCCTCTGCTGGGTGGCAGGGGGCGCGATCATCGCCGGCTCCTTGATGGCCATCACACAAATGAACTTAAAGAGAATGCTCGCCTATTCAAGTGTGGCGAATATGGGATACATCATGCTTGCCGTAGGTCTTTCGATCTCCGTGACGAGCGAACCCTGGAACGGACTGACACCAGCCCTGATGCATATCCTGAATCACGCGTTGATGAAGGGATGCTTATTCTTGGTGGCCGGTGCCTTTATTTACAAAGCTGATCTGTGGTTAATCAACGATTTTCGAGGGCTGGGAAGAAGGATGCCCTATACCTGTGCGGCCTTTGTAGTAGCGGCCATTTCGATGATCGGGATTCCCCCGAGTGTTGGATTTGTTTCAAAGCTCTATATTGTCTTGGCCGCCATCGAGGCTAAAAAAATAGTATTTGTCGCCATCATTCTCCTTAGCTCCCTTCTCAACCTTGTCTATTTTTGGCGGGTCATTGAAACAATGTATATGAAGAGGGCGGAGGGAGAGGAACATTCCACCTCAACTCATGTCTCGAAGGACGAAGCGCCTTTCGGTATGCTGGCTCCAATTCTCATCCTTGCTTCTCTCTGCATCATCATGGGGTTTTTCTGGTTGGCCAAGGTCCCTATGCCAATTCTGAATCAGATCAATAACATGTTTGGATTGGTCAAAGTACCATGATAGAAATTACACAATCTTTCAAACCCATCTTGGCTTTAGCTTGCCCTGCATCCGCGGCGGTTCTCATTATGATGTCCAGCAGGCGGCCCAATCTGAGGGAGAGCTGGACCCTGATCGGAAGTGCCGCACAGTTTTTGATCATCCTCTCTATGACGCCAGCGATTTTCGCGGGCCATACGATCGAATGCTATCTTTTTACGATGTTTTCAAAGGTCCAATTCGGATTCAAAGTGGACGCCTTCGGCCTCCTGTTTGCCATCACGGCTTCCTCTCTTTGGATCCTTGTATCCATCTACTCCATGGGATATATGCGATCGTTACACGAGCATGCCCAAACGAGGTACTACTTTTGTTTCGCCCTGGCCATTCTGGGTGCCATAGGCGTGGCTCTCTCAGGAAATCTGGTCACAATGTACATCTTTTATGAAATCCTAACTGTTTCCACTTATCCTTTGGTGGCCCATGAGCAGTCCCCGGAGGCCCTGTTTGCAGGCCGAAAATATCTTGCTTACCTGCTGACTTCAGGGGTTTTCTTTCTGGCAGCGATCGTCTTTACCTATTCCATGGCGGGAACAACGGATTTCAATCCGAGAGGCATCTTGGCATCGACATCATGGTCCAAGTCGGCCTTAATCATTCTCCTCATCCTCTTCATCCTCGGATTCATGAAGGCGGCTTATATCCCCTGCCAATCATGGCTGCCCACGGCCATGGTGGCCCCCACCCCAGTCAGCGCACTCCTCCATGCCGTTGCCGTAGTAAAGGCTGGCGTTTTTGGAATTGTCAGGATTGTCTGCTACATCTATGGAATTGATTTGATGGATGAACTCGGCCTGGGGGTCATGCTTGCTTCCTTTGCCGCTTTGACCATGATTGGGGCCTCCCTTTTTGCGATTGCACAAGATAACCTGAAAAGAAGACTGGCATATTCCACAATCAGCCAACTCTCATATGTCATTTTCGGTGTTGCTTTATTGACTCCCATGGGCATTACCGGCGCCATGATCCATATCCCTTTTCACGGTTTTATGAAAATTACTCTCTTTCTGTGCGCAGGGTCTATACTGGTTTCCTCCGGGAAAAAAAATATCAGCGAGATGGCAGGCATCGGGCAGACGATGCCGGTCACGATGCTTGCATTTACAGTAGGGGCCATCGGAATGTGCGGAGCTCCACCCACCGCTGGGTTTATTAGTAAATGGTTCCTGGTTTGGGGAACGCTGCAGGCTGAAAATCTCATTTTCCTAGGTGTGATCCTCATCAGCTCTTTACTGGACATCGTCTATTTCTTTCCGATCATATACACGGCTTTTTTCGGTAAGTTGAGAGGGGCAGAATCCAATTTGAACCCACTGAATGGAGTCCAAGAAGCACCTCTTTCCATGGTTATTCCATTAACCATCACGGCTCTCTTTTCGGTTATTTTTTGTTTCCCGAATCCTGCTACCAATCTAATACTCCAGCTGGCAAAGATAGCGATACGGTGAAGAAGATAGGAGACGAACATGAAAACTAAATATTTTTTTTGGATGTTATATGCCTTCCTTTTCATGAGCCTCATGGCCGGATTTCTTGTACACACTTATTTCCATCCTCCCATTCATTTTTTTTGGGAGACAATATCCTTTTTTAGTGCCCTCTATGGTTTCATTGGTTGCATTCTGATCATTATCGGCTCAAAGGTATTGGGACGTTATTGGCTTCAGAAAAAAGAAGACTATTACGATCAAAATGAATAGATGGAGAGAGTGAAATCATGGAGTGGTTTCATCCTGGGGCGATATACATCTTTGGGGCACTTCTGATTCCCGTCCTCAAGGGAAGACTGAAGAAAGTATATCTCCTTTTGCTTCCTGTCTTGGCATTGATCAATCTTCTTTTCATGTCATACGGGCTGTTTTTATCTGCAGGTAAGGCATGGATATTCCCTTTTTTAGGTTATGATCTTATCCTGGGCCGAATTGATAAACTCAGTATGGTCTTCGCGTATGTCTTCGTGATCGCATCTTTCTGCATGATGCTTTACGCCATCCATGTCAAAGAGGATGGACAACATCTGTCAGCCTACCTTTATGTCGGAAGCACGTTAGGGGTGGTCTTTGCAGGCGACCTTTTTACTCTCTTCTTCTTCTGGGAGGTAATGGCCTGGTCTGCCCTTTTCCTGATCTGGTATAGGAAGACAAAGGCCGCTTTTGGGGCCGGGTTCCGATACATCCTTGTCCACTTTTTCGGGGGAACCTGTCTGCTAGCAGGAATCCTTCTACATTGGTATACAACAGGATCTATGGCCTTTGAACCGTTTCCGTGGGGAGAAGGGGTGGGCTGGAGCAATTTGGCCACCTACTTGATTCTTCTTTCTTTCCTCATCAATGCTGCAGTTCCTCCTTTACATGCCTGGTTGTCGGATGCCTATCCAGAAGCAACAGTGACGGGAGCGGTATTCTTAACTGCTTTCACTACCAAAAGTGCAATCTATGTTTTAGTCAGGGGGTTCCCGGGCGTGGAAATTCTGGCCTGGTGGGGAGCCATAATGGCTGTATATGGAGTAGTGTTTGCCGTTCTTGAGAATGATATCAGAAGGCTCCTGGCCTATCATATTATCTCTCAAGTCGGATACATGGTGAGTGGAGTAGGGATGGGAGTCGTGGGAACCGCGGCTGGAGAAATGGCGATTAATGGTGCTGTGGCTCACGCCTTCTGCCATATCCTTTACAAAGCGCTCCTATTCATGGGGGCCGGGGCAGTTCTTGAAGTGACAGGAAGGAGCAAACTGACAGAACTGGGAGGTCTTTACAGATATATGCCGATCACATTCCATCTTTATATGGTGGGGGCCTATTCCATTTCAGGATTCCCCCTGTTCAATGGATTTGTGAGCAAGTCAATGGTGGTCGAAGCATCTGCCATGTGGCATCTTCCCATCATTTGGTTAATGCTTGAGGGCGCCTCCATTGGGACTTTCCTTCACACTGGCTTAAAACTTCCCTGGGGCACATGGTTTGCAAAAGAAAAACCCATATGCAAGGCAAAGGAGCCCCCTAAGAATATGCTTGTGGCGATGGGAATCACAGCCTTCTTTTGCACATTATTAGGACTTTATCCAAAAATACTTTATCATCTGCTTCCCTACCCTGTGCATTATCAACCTTACACCCCTGGCCATGTTGTTTCCATGTCTCAACTCCTCCTATTCACATTCGTGGCGTTTTGGCTCTTCAGAGGTATGCTCCATGGCGAACCCACCCTTACCCTCGACACAGATTGGTTCTATCGTATTGCTGGAAAGAAAGTAATCTGGTTCTGCGAAAAGCCCTTGATGGCGTTTGCAAGCTTCGTTGATGCAAAAGTGATGGCGATCGTCCATTTCGTTATTTGGGCCAGCCGGAACCCCGCGATTGCGTTAAGCATTAAGAAGCAAGAAGTGGCGATAGGGGTGAAAAGGCTTTTCGTGAATCCCGTAACCGTGAGGGACGACGAGCTGTGGTTGGAGGAGAAAAGGAAACGTTATCCTGAGGAACTTCCTAAGTTGACTCTGGGGGGCTCGATCTTCTTGATTCTTTTGGCTCTATTTCTTTATCTTATCCTATATTTGGTGTCGCTTCACTTAGAAGTCTCCTGAGGGGATCTTCGCACGATTATTCGGCTTGAATTTTTTCCCTAGAAGCGCCTTCCTGTGGCTCGATCGAGTCATAGAGGTTTTTAGCACTGTTCCGCCCTTTAGAATATATCCGCCGAGAAAATATAGATCTCCGTATTCTTGTCCTTCCAGGCATTGGAGGGAAGACCAGCCTTGTTACAAGTGTGTTCCAAAAAGGTTTGACGATCCCATCCATATTCGGTAGCCACCTGCGGCAGGAGGAGACCTGAAAATGGCTTCTTTATTATATAGATCCCATGCTTTCCCACTTCAATCTCATTGATATCTGTTATCTTTTTAAGAGGGGTCAAAACAGAGATCTCGATATTCAGCTCTGGAAGTTCCTTCTCATTGACTGGCATGAAACGGGGATCGCGGAAGGCTGCCGCTTCTGCCATCTCCTCAACCGTTCTGTAGAGGGGTCCCCGGCCTTCGATGTACCCGATGCAACCCCTCAATTGTCCTTTTTTTTGAATCGTCACAAAGGCCCCTCGATTCTCCTTAAGGATGGGAGAATCGACCTTGAATTCTGGAATAGGTTTTCCCTTCGCCTTATTTTCGATCACCGTTTTTGCAATGTGATGAAGTATCTTTTTTTCTTGCTCACTTAAACCTAAATCGACACCAACCTTCGTCTCTTCCCTCATCTTTTCTGTCCCTCCAGCCGTTTTGTAAAAGACGCCTGCAGCGTATCCTACCACACGGCTTCGATCCCCTGTTACATCCCCTGAGTTGAGGTATTTGAGCACCTTCCCTTTATTGGCTCCCAGGGCCTTGGCGGCCAGCATAATGGAAATGATGGGACCTCCTCCACAGGCTTCACAACGGCCCTGTCTCAAATCTCGATTCAATCCCTCCGGATCGAAACGTTCGATATGCTGGAGAACCCTCTTATCCAGTTCCACCGCCTTTTGGTAGGAATGAAAATGAGAGAGGTCTGAACTGGCAATTAATAAGACATTCTTTCCCTTTACCGTCTCGGCAATGGTGGTCGCCAGGGATTGGCAAGTCTCCCAGCTCCAGTAGGGTTCCATTACAATGGGAACCAGTTTGAATGTCTTCGACACCATCTGGAGGAAAGGAAGCTGAATCTCTAATGAGTGTTCCTGAGCATGAGCTTCAGGAAGGAATTGAATCTCTTTTAGCTTCTCCATCATCCTCTTGGAAAGTTCCTCATCGATGGGAATGACTCCTAAAGGGGTTCGGAATCCTCCTCGATCATAGAGAGAGGCTCCTTTAAAAAGAGCCCGGTGGCTCGGTGCAACCACAACAATCGCATTAAACGTCTCTCCCTCAATCAATTTATAGGCATGGGCAGCCACCCCTCCGGAATACTGGTAACCCGCATGAGGTGAAATAAGTGCGATGATCTTCCCTTGAATCTCTCCCTTCATCGCATTATCCAGATATCCTTTCAGTTCCCTGGAAAGAATCTCAGGATTATCAGAATACCACGACCCTGCCACGACAGGTTCCCGGATCTCTTTCATAGTCATCCCCCTTTTTAAAGCCTGGGCCATGCAATGGGGTCGTCCTATCGAGATTAAGATGGCAATCAGACAAAAACAGAATAGGCATCTCCGCATCAAGCTTCCTACCCCTCAATCCCAAATGTCAAAGTTCAAATCTGAAGCTTCCCGCCCACGGGGCGGGGCTTCCCGGCAAGGTAATCTCATTTTATATTGTGCCCCTTCCTGCCTGCCGGTAGGCAGGGACCCCGCCTATCCCGCTAGTCCGGGACGGGGCACGTTCCGGCCAAACAAATGTCGAAGTCCAAATTCTAAAGAGATCGAATATCAAAACGAATTCCAAAATCACGCTTCCAGTTTTCACCTTTGGATTTGCTTTTTGATTCATTTGGCATTTGAGTTTTGACATTTGAACTTCATGTCTTCTTACTATCCAGCAGAAGGGTTACAGGCCCGTCATTGATGAGATGGACCTCCATCTTCGCCTGAAACTCCCCTGTCTGAATGGAAATCCCTTTTTCTTTCAATCGGTGGATCAATTGTTCGTAGAGATTTTTTGCTGCGGCGGGCTCTTCAGCATCCGTGAAAGAGGGTCTTCTTCCTTTCTTACAATCCCCATAAAGGGTGAATTGAGAGACGATGAGCATCTCTCCATTCATCTCTCTCAAAGACAAGTTGAACTTTCCCGAGGTGTCTTCGAAGATCCGGAGATCGGGGATTTTCGAGACCATATAGGAAATATCGCCGTCATCATCCCCCTTCCCCACTCCGACGAATACCAAAAGGCCTTTCCCGATTTTTCCAGTTAATCGACCATCCACCAAAACCTGAGCAGATTGCACCCTCTGGATCACTGCTTTCATACTAATACTCAATGATCAATAATCAATACTCAATGGTCAATCATCAATGAATAATACCTACCATTCAATGATTAGTTTCAATTTTTTCCGTCGATTTCTGTTCATTACCATTGCGAATTGCTAATTGATCATTGCTAATTGGCCATTGATCCCTAACTTTCCTTTTCTTTCTCTTTTTTGGCCTGCGTGATAATCTTATCGGTCAATTGAGCAGGGACTTCCTCATAATGAGAAAATTCCATGGTGAAGGATCCCCTTCCTCCTGTCATCGATTTAAGGTCTGGAGCGTACTTCAGCATTTCTGACATGGGGACATTGGCCTGGATCACCTGAGAATTCCCTCTCGATTCAACACCCATGACCCTTCCCCGCCGGCTGTTGAGGTCGCCGATC